>ENA-UESD01000570-UESD01000570.1-human-gut-metagenome-genome-assembly--contig:-NODE-570-length-33082-cov-136.192183_pt1 | contig 33082 bp, 26 predicted proteins | sample MGYA00242985_ERZ507986 | MGnify/ENA primary metagenome ERZ507986 (study PRJEB26167, sample SAMN06115408) | human gut metagenome | host: Homo sapiens | place: China:Guangxi | collected 2016-04-06... | reverse complement strand
CTCGTTGTACATCCACATAAGAACGTGCAACGAGTTTTTAGTTATTTATATTGGGAGTTTTGACACGCCCTCCACGCTGCCAAATTCTGTGTATTCTGTGAATTCTGTGGGAGAACAGCGCACCATAACCATCTGTGTCAATCCGTGCCATCTGTGGGAGAAAAGATATTCCCGTAGAACGCACACACGGAACCTTCAGGCAGAGAAGAGTCTCCCACAGATGAGCACGGATGTTCACAGATTAGGAGGGTATGGCATCCCTGCCATACCCACGCTACCAAATTCTGTGTATTTTGTGAATTCTGTGGGAGAACAGCGCACCTAACTATCTGTGTCTATCCGTGCCATCCGTGGGAGTCCTTTCTCTGCAAGAAGGTTCTGTGCGTTCCGTGCCATCCGTGGGAGGAGTAGCAGTTGTTTGGTGCAGCAGAGACTGCTGTACCCCCTGATGGTGTATCCGTGCCATTTGTGGAAGGTTCTCTCAGCAATCGGCTTCCGTGTCTTCGGCGTGTTCTGTAGGAGGTCAACGCTCATCAAATTTGTTGTGAAAAACTTTGCGCCAACCCCGTAACTTGCAATGCAAATATTGTTCAAGCACCCTCGGCCTGAACACCCATTCTGGAGAAAAAAGCATAGTAGACAGCGCATTTTCGCCCTCGCTGTTCGCCTTGAAAACCACAAAAATGTAGTTTTTGAGTGTGCAAGTGCCACTTTTGCCCACCCAAAATGCCACTTTCGTCGGGTGCAAGTGCCATTTTCATCCACCCTAAGTGCCACTTCTACCCAGTACTCGCAGCGCGAGTACTGGAGTTTAGCGCTGCGAGTACTGGAGTTTAGTAGCACGAGTACTCGGTGCAAGTGCCACAATAGCACTTGTTTTTAGAAGATAACGCCACAACCAATTAAATATCAATGTGTTGTATTTCTCGTCCTTTCAACCCCTCCAAAACTCGCGAAAAATGCACCCACAATTTGTTTTCTGATTTTCTGCGCACTCTTGAGCGGTCAAACCTACAAATATCGTGTCAGAGCAAAAGGTGTGCCACCGATTTTGTTCAATGAATGATAAAATGATTGAGGAAAACGTAAGTTTGATATCGGAAATAATAATAAGAGTGAATGATGTTGATGATACTCTTATAGGTATAATATAAATAAAGAGGTGTGGTTGTATTGCTTGTGTAAATTATATACTTAATATATAGTTGACAAACTAGGTGGAGATTATGTAAGTATAATGTTGTAGGTGTGGTATGTACGAAAAATGTATACTATATTTACTAAATATATAAAATATATGGCTAATATCAAAAATGTTTATTATATTTGCATCGCAATGAATAAAATGAAAATTATGGACGAATCTACAAAGCGAAAAAGATTTACTAAGGTTGCTACCAACCGTGTTCAGAAGATTATCGACTATCTAGCTCTTCTTCAGAATTGCTCTAACCGCAACAACTACGAGTATGACGAGGACGATGTAAACCATATGTTCGATGAAATAAGCAAGGCTCTACGCGAGTCAAAGGCTGTATACACTAATGAGATGAATAAAGCCTCAGGAAAAGGTGGCTTTTCGTTTAACAAATAATTAATTCGTGTATGAAAGAAATAGAAGGCAGTAAATGGAATTTCAACATACAAAGAAAGAGTTCCATGGGGCAGGGTAAAGAAGACTCGTCTTTTGCTCCCTTTATTAACACACGAATCCGTTGTCTTGTCCGAGAGTATATTCAAAATTCTTTTGATGCACACTCTGAAGATGATGAAAAACCTGTGCGTATTGAATTTGAATTTGGTAAACTTTCTTGTTCCGATTATCCTGAATTGATACAGTCTCTTTTAGGGCATTTAAAATCATGCAGCGAAAGATGCAAGAAGTATCCAAACAGTAAAGATCCTTATGAAAGTAAGGTCCAATATTTGGAATCGCATATAGATGGTGAAATTGGTTATCTTAAGGTGGCTGATTATCATACTAGTGGTATGGGATTTATTGATGACGAAGATACTCCAAGTCCTTTTGGTTCGTGTGTACGAGAGAATGGTGCAAGTTATAAAAGTAACAACTTTTCTGGAGGAAGTCATGGCCAGGGAAAGACTGTTGGACATGTATGTTCAGGGTTGAATGCTGTGTATTATTCAACAATGGACTCAGAAGGAATGACATATGGAGAAGGTGTTATAAAACTTTGTACTCATAAATATGGAAGCAACGATGATGATTCAAAAACTTATGAAGGCACAGCATTCTACGATAGTAATGGTGGCAATGCGCCTGATCAAGGTGATCGGATACCTCAGGTATTCAGACGAGGTGTACAGGGAACAAGTGTTTTCGTTATCGGAATGGAGCGTAATGCGGAAGATGTTGATTTAATGAAAAAAGAACTTCTTCGTAGTTTCTTTATGGCAATAGCATCAAGACATCTTGAAGTTGAAATTGATAGCGAAGAATTTACTGGAGATAATATTAAGGAAAAACTTGATATTTACTATCCAGAGGAAGTGTATTCCGAATTTGACTCTATTCGAAATCGAAATCCTGAGTTTGTCTTTAATCCAAGACCTTATTGTAATGAGGTGTTCTTGAAACAAAGCCAAGATGAGAATCACGTTTGTATTGATACTGCGGACTTCCCTGGTGAATTTACTAAACTTGGTCATGCAAAGTTATACGTATGGAAGAGTGAAAGTATAAAGGAAGCGAATTCAAGAGACAGTGTTGTTTATATGAGAAACAATGAAATGGTCATTGAAGTTAAAAGAGGAACAGCCAATAAAGGATATTATGGTATTTTCATCTGTGATGGAGAAGGAGAAAATGTAGGTAGCACTGTGCTTCGTTCTATGGAAAATGTCACCCATGATAAATGGGATATCAATGAACTCCGTGATGTTTCCAAGAAAGAAAGAACCACGGCAAATAGTGTTATTGGTGAAATCAAAGCGTTTATAAAAGCGTGTGAGACTAAATTGTTTCCCGACACAAACGATGAGGAGCATCAATTGAAAAGCTTAAAACGGCGCAAAATCGGCATTTTTGGTGATAATCGTTCTGATAGTGAGGAAGATGAAGCGAACTGGCCATCCACTAATGTCAGCGATAAGGCCAAGAGTATAAACAAAAAGTCGCAAACAGATACAAGTATAAAGGTTCGCAGCAAAAAGAAGAAAAGAAAGATGGATAAACGTGGCAAAGAAACCGACGGGCAAACTTCAGAACCAAATACCGAGCAGGATGGTAATGAAGCAACTGGTAGTACAGAAACTGGTGGCACTGGAGGCTTCGGTGAAGGTGGATCAGGTGATGGAAAAGGAGTTAATGGTCAAATTGGTATGGAGAAATCGGACAATACTACTAGCACCACAAATCTGGATAATCCTGATGGGGATGCAATAGGAACAGAAAATAATGGCGATATAGATTCAAATAGTAATGAAGGTAAAGAGTTGCGTGAAATTAAAATGTCTAACGCCAATAAAATGCTCAAACCTTGTCGTGATGGTCAATATGCTCTTGTTCTTGGTCTAAAAGCCAATCGTAACTATGCAGATTGCTCTGTTATGTTAATGGTTCAAGGTGAATCCGGTTTGGTTGCTCTTGAAATAAAGAGTGTTGCCAACGGTATGAAAATTAGTGGTATTAAAAATAATATAATATCTGGATTTGAACTCGTGAAGAATGAACTATTCTGTATTAAGTTCACTCCCAAAGAGGTGGTCACAAATTATAGCTTAAAGATTACTGTTTATGGACATTAAAGATTCAACGACATACCCATATCCAATTTGGGGACTTCCAGGGAACTTTAAGGATGATGATCCAACTGGTACGTACAATGTAAGTTTTGACGTAAATAAAAATTGCGTCATAATTGATTATGAAATTACGTCACGCAATGCTGGAATAGAAAAATTGATAGAAGAAGGGAAAGCTGCCTATGTCTGTTTAGTAAAATGTAAGGCAACGTATTTTCTTTATAGAAAGGAACAAAGTGACCCTCATTTCATTATAGAAATACCATGTGATTCTGTATATAAACGTTTTACTTGCATTATAGAAATAATAGCGAAAGAGGATATAGATTCGTGTACGGGTTTGAATGTAAACGAATTTTATGAAGGCGACGTACGCTATAATAAAGGTAGTGTAATCGGTTTTATAGATGAGTTGAGTGTGCCTCTTGATGCAAAGGACAACATTGCAGATCTCAGTAGAATTATTACGACAATGGCTACAGATGTTGACAGCGTAAAATACGACCATGGCGACCAGCGAATTATCGTAAAATACCCTAAAAAATATAGTAGTGCATTTGGTACTGTAGAATTAGAGTGTCCATCAATCATTGAAGCCTCTTTAATTTACCCTGCTTTGATTTTCGCTATAAGTGAACTAAAAGATTATTATACCCAAGATGATAAAGATTGGGTATATTTCTTGAAACGTTTCATAGAAGATTATAGCGAAAAATGTAACGATACCGTACCAGATAATTATATATTTGAGGATACTCAGACTGTCTTTGACATCGTCGAATTTATCTTGGAAAACGTTCAGATGGAAGCGTTGGAAAAAAGTAAGGATATAATAGACTATAAAGACGAAGCATAATGAAACAAAAAATATTTACAAAGAAATATTATGAAGAATTAGAGGCTAAATTAGGTGAAAACATGCCTAAGTATACAGACCCTAATTTTTCATGGGAAGAAGAAGCAAAGGACAATATAATAGAGTTGGACTTTGAAGCTCCTGACTTGTCTGGCATGTTGGATTATGCTGATAGTCACGAAGCTAAAGACGACGGTAAAGCTGCCAAAATCTTATTTTTGGCATATCGCAATCTGACACCTCTACAAGCTGCACAAAGGCAATTTTGGCAGTATCTCTCTCATGTTACTCTATATGAGTATATGAGAAGAAGGTGGCCGACCATAAACGATGCCAATTGTCCAGAATCATACGTGAAAGAACATTGGTTTTATGGTAGTGGACTAATCAGAAACTGTCTTGAAGGTATGTATTGGTCGGTAAAATGCTCTGCTATTGATAAAGGTGATGGTGAATATGATTTCACTTATACCGATTTCTTCTTCTCTATTCAAAAGATAAGAGACAGAGGTATTGGTGCGGCTACGTTTATCATGAGTAATCCGGCGCTGGTAAGGGGAATGCTTAAGTTCTATATGGATGAACTTAAGAAGAAAGAAGAAGATACGGTTTTCGACAAATTCTTCGAGTATAGAACAGATAAGTGTATTCAACTTGTTAACAAGTTAGGTGGTGTTGTGGATCTTTCGACATACACCGAAAGTGATATCTATAAATTCCTTGATAGTAACAGAGAATACATAAAGTCTGTTGGTGACAGAAAGAAGGAAAAGAAAGAGCGTGAAGCTGCTCAAAATAAGGATCAGAAAGGTGCGATTAATATTGGTAATCACAAACAGAACAGAAAACATAAAAAACGTAAGAAATAAAGGATATGGCTGAAAGAATCGAATTTACACGTGGTAAACGCCCCGTAACATTTATAGATCTCTTCGCTGGTGCTGGTGGCATCAGTGAAGGATTCTTGCAGTCATGTGCAAATAATAAGTATTTTAAATTCATTCTTGCAAGTGATATTAACCCTAACTGTGAATTGACTCATATCGCACGATACAACACTCAGTTAGGTATTGACATGGACTTTATTACAGAAGATATTATGTCTGAGACATTTATAGGTCATCTTCTTGAGAAACTTAATGGAAGAGAAATAGATGTTGTTACAGGTGGTCCAAGTTGCCAATCTTTCAGTCTTGCAGGAGCACGCAAAAAGTTTGACAAACGTGACAATCTTTTCATACATTACCTGAATGTAATACGTCAACTTCGTCCTAAATACTTTGTCATGGAGAATGTGGAAGGTATTTTGACAAAGAATGACGGTAAGTTCAAAGATGCAGTGATGAGTGAAATCAGATCTATTATTGATGACACAGAAGTTCCTGCCATGCTTACTTATTTGCGTGAATTAGTACAAAAAACAATTTGTGTTGACGAAAACTACAAATGGTGTCTTCTTTCTAAAATAGGAATGGAATTATGCCAAGATACTGAGGAATATAAAAATAAATATTTCAAGACAATAGATAAGCAATTCAAGCAAATAACCAAGAAGTTGAATTATAAGCTAAGTAAATCTGATGAAAGGATTAACACCATTCGTCATGGTCTGTTGTTTCTTCAACATAGCAAACAACGTGATGCGTTAAGTAAGATGGTTGTTGAAGAAAAAACATTCTCAATGTTTAATAAGGATGGCTTTACAGAAACTATGAATAACTTTGTTTCGTTCTTAGAAGATGATACTATTATTAATAGCATAATTACTGCTATTGATTCTCAAGAAGAACTCGCAGAGTATGCAGAGGAGGTGAAAGTTCTTAAGGACATGATTAAGTTGTATTCAAAAGATTTGGAGAATTGTTTTGAAATCATAGAAGAATATGCTCAGAAAGATGGCTCATTAGAGCAATTTAGGGGTTTGCAAGAATCAATACACCTGTATAATCTTGATAATTATATTCTAGTGAATTCATCAAATTACGGTGTTCCTCAAAGTCGAGACAGAGTGTTATTTATTGGTTGTCGTAAGGATCAGCAATTGATTAAGGAAATACCTTATACTTTAGATGAATCAGAAAAAGTATGCATCTATGAGGCAATTGCAGATCTTGATTTTATCGGGAATGGAGAAATTCGTACAGAATATTCACATGATTACAACCACATTGAGAAGTACGAAAACAAAGTTCATCGCCGTGAAGTCTTAGGAAAAATACACGATGAAACAGAAAATATACTTGATAAAGGTAACAATCTTCAGGTGGCAACTTATGCGGAGTGGTCAAGAATGGGGCGATTGAATGATCGTTTTGAAGTCGGAAAGCCATTCTATGTTAAAACAATTGACCAGGTAGGTACAGAGAAAATGCTTTCTGATTATGAGCTGTATAATCATCAGACCAGTAACCAAAGCAAAAAAGTTCTACAACGTCTCAATACAATTGCCAGTTACAAAGGATATACTAGTGAATGTAAAGCACGTTTGGAAACTCTTGGAATAAACTCTGACAAGATGAACTATACTGTTCTTGATCCTGAAGGTCTATCTCCAACAGTTGTTACAATGCCAGATGATTTTATTCATTATTCTGCTCATCGCTGTATGACAGTTAGAGAAATGGCACGTTTGCAATCATTTGATGATAACTTTGTGTTTCAGGGAAAACGTACGACTGGTGGTGACGCTAGAAAAAATGAAGTTCCACAATATACTTTGGTTGGCAATGCTGTGCCTCCACTTATGGCGAGGGCGATAGGCAATGCTATTCTTGAAGTTATTAATTAGGATTGATTATGAGAGAACTTAGTGAACTTGAAATGCAGAATGAAGAGTTTCTTGCTAACAAAGGAGTCTCTTTTACAACTGTAATGATGACAAATAACATCCTCAGTCATTCTATTTTTGACGCCAATAAGCAAATAGTGAAGTATCTAAAAGAGCAAGGGCTTCATGATTACGCTCTACAGAAAAATGGTAAAGATGAGCGTGTGATGATCAAAACGCACATTCTAACATTTACTGAAGATGTGCTTTCAAAATCATCATTATACAAAGCTGGCACAAGAGGAGATAAACGAATGTGGTTTGGTGCAGCTGTACTACCTTATGCTGATGATAATGATATATTTGTTATTATAGCACATGAAGGTGAGATGTATATTGTCAATGAATCAAAAATTGATATTGAATTGTGTTATATGACAAATATAGATAATCCGATAAAGGTTTTTCTAAAGAGCATAATAACATAAGTTTAATCTCCTCCGCGCAGCCCACAAGCCGCACGGAGGGGGTATAATCCTTTTATGTCTTTATCCTCAAGCGTCTCGCCGCAATCAATCCCCGCCGTTAGAAACAAAGTGGAGGACATAGTTCGGCAGAAATCTTGCTTTTGGGAGGAAAATTTATTAACTTTGCATACGTATCACTAATAACGAGTGCTTGCTTGAATAAGGTGGGCACTGTAAACAATAGATGTTATGGCATACTCCAAAATAAAAGAAATAGAAAAATGCCTCTGGGGTAAGTACAATGTACACATAAAGGCTAACGATGATGTAAACATCATTGTTGGTATAAACGGTAGTGGCAAGACGACATTGCTCAACGAAATCAACAAGATGGCGCTTGAGAATGCTGATGACAAGAACCGAGTAGTGTATGTACCCTCCATTGACAATATAGCGATGCGCGACAAGCGAAAGGTTGTAAATGCTCTGACGCAGGATTTGGAGTTCTACATGTTCGACATGAAGACCGGTCCGTCTATGATGTATCACCGCATGTCTATGATTGACGCTTCTGTAGAAAGACAAATGGAGATGAAGGCTGGCATAGATAACTTCTGCGCCATCGTGAACGGACTGTTTGATACAACAGGCAAACATATAGAGATAGAGGGCAATAAGTTCAATGTTGTTTCTGACGGAGAACTTATTCCTATCAATGCTTTGTCTTCTGGCGAAAAGCAGATTCTGCTGATTCTACTACGTGTGTTCTTACTGGACGGAGAAGAGTCGTGTGTGCTGCTTGACGAACCTGAGAATTCTCTCGATATCAGTTGGCAGTTTGAACTTGTAAATATCCTGGTGAAACTGAATCCCAACGCTCAATATTTCATCACCACTCATTCGCCGAGCATCTTCGGAGACGGTTGGGGCGATAAGATTATCTACATGGAGGATGTTACGACTCCAGCAAAGTAAAAGGATATGGATAGAATCTATCAACAAGCTCAATATTTTAGTAATCTTCCATTGCGCGACAGAAGCATAAAGGCCGTTGTGCACTTGGAAGATTCTGATGATGTCCCTTTTTGGAGCAACCAACTGAGAAATATACATCCTGCAAAATACCGATTTCTTACTTATTCGAAGAATGGCAATGGTACGGATTCAAGGGGATGTGAACAATGTCTGCGCTACAAACCGTATCTTAATAAACGATTCTTTATATGTATAGATAGTGATTTACGACAACTGAAAGGTGAGCAAGGGCTTACTGCAAACAACAATGTCGCTCAAACCTATGCTTACTCATGGGAGAATCATTTCTGTGAGGCAGAGCATTTGCAAGAGCGTTTTACTGAATTGGTGTCAGATTCGGACTTTGACTTTAAGGTTTTCCTTCATAATCTTTCGGTGGTAGTATATCGTCCATTGATTTATTTGGTACATTACAGCCGTTGTTCAGAGTTAAATCAGCAATGGAACATTACAAAATTCAATTCTTGCCTGCCACTGCAACCTAAGCGTGATGAATTGGAAGACAATGGAAAGGGATATATAGGAAGGGTTGCTGAATTGTTTGACGAGAAAATCAGTGGACTTCAGCAGCCTGAGGAAATGACAAATGAGTATATTGACGAAGCCAATGCTTATCTGCATATTCAGGGGCATCAACTATATAAACTTGTACTGCAAATAGGCTCTATGCTCTGTAAAGGAATGGGTGTGGCATTCAAGACCGAGATCCTTGACAAGGCTGTACACACAGAAGGTTATAACGAGATAGAGAATGTGCAATTGGATCTTATGCAGATTCTGGCTTAAACTCTGCTGGCAGATGCCCTCTCCGACTGGTAGATAAACGCGAAGGCTGGAAGATAGAATACGTATCTTCCAGCCTTCGCTGTATTTGAGTATCAATGAGTTGCGGCGGAAAAAGGCAGAAAAATGGTAGATGGAAGATAAAAACGCAAAAGTACTTTATATAAACCGTTTACCATTAAATGCTTTCTAAGGCTGCGTGGTATGGGCAAGATGCCCATACCTCCTACGTTTTATTTTTCTTCCTCGAAGTCGACATACTCGCCCTCGTCCTTCGCAAATATCTTGCGGTTGGCTTGGCGTGGTGAGCGTTCGTCGTAGAGTTCTTCTTCCACGACTACGCCGTCGTCGTACTCAGCGCTGCGACGCTTGGTGCTGCCCGCAGCAGAGCTTTGCTGTTGGCGATGGTTGGTGCCGTTGGTGCGGTTGGCGTTGGCGCTGCCGTTGCGAAACTGCTTCGTCATGCGCTTTACGCGCAGATAGATGAAGCTGACGATGCCGATGAGGAAGATGGCTACCATCAGCACCATGATAAATATGCTTTTCAGAAATAGTCCGATGAATGTCATAGGAATGGTTTGTTTGGTGCTACAATCCGTTTCCACTCTCTTGTTGTCTACTTCTCGATGTCGACAGTGGTATGGGTGCGACTCACGATGTCGGCTACTACGGAGGTGAGGAAGTAGAGGGTGATGACTATCCACATGCCGCCGATGACGCCGAAGAGGGCGATGACTACGCCGGAGAGGGCGATGAACGAGTAGCGAAGCTCGTTGCCGCGCCATCCCCACTGCTTGAACTTAAGGGCGAACATGGGCAGCTCGCTGACGAGCAGGAGGCTTGTGAGCACTACGAGCAGCAGTATCGCGGGAATCATCCATGCTGACGACTCGATGAGTGTGGGCTGCGACACGAGCAGCGAGCCCCAGAAGAGGGCGTTGGCTGGTGTGGGCATTCCGATGAACGAGGTGGTCTGGCGTGTGTCGAGGTTGAACTTCGCAAGGCGAAGGGCTGAGAATGCTGCGATGAGGAAGGCGCAGTAGGGGATGTACGGCTCTACGCTGGCGAGCACTGTGGGGTATTCCATCACGCTCAACTGTGCGAAGACGATTGCCGAGGGGGCTACGCCGAATGTCACGTCGTCGGCAAGCGAGTCGAGCTCTTTGCCGATGGGTGATGATACTCCGAACAGGCGAGCACTCATACCATCGAAGAAGTCGAATACGGCACCGATAATAATCCATATCAGCGCACAGCGTGCGTCGCCTCCGAGTGCCATTACGGTTGCGATGCAACCCGAAACGAGGTTGCCGCATGTAAGGGTGTTGGGTATGTTGCGTGTTATGAAGTTAGCCATTACTTTATTTCAGTTTTGCTATTATTGTTCCGTTGCCGGTGGTCAGCTGTCCCATCTTGACGCAAATCTCGGTGCCGAGGGGCAGGTAGACATCGACGCGTGAGCCGAACTTGATGAAGCCGAGGTGCTCGTCGATGTAGCAGTCTTCGCCTTGCTTGGCGTAGGTGACGATGCGACGTGCCACTGCGCCTGCTATCTGGCGGCAGAGGATGTCGGTGCCTTCGGGGGTGGTGATGACTACGTCGGCGTGCTCGTTCTCCTCGCTCGCCTTTGGCAGCCATGCCTTGTGGAAGTTGCCGTCGTGGTGGGCTACGGTCTTCACTTTGCCATCAACGGGGAACCAGTTGGCGTGTACGTTAAAGAGACTCATGAAGATGCTCACCATGATGCGACGCTCGTGGAAGTAGACATCCTCGTCGACTTCCTCGATTACTACTACGCGGCCATCGGCTGGAGCTACTACCAAGCCCGTTGTGTCTTCTTCGGGGAAGAAGCGTATGGGGCAGCGGAAGAAGTTGATGACGATGCAGTAGACGGTGCCCATGATTGCCGTGAAGCACCAGAACGGCACCTTGCTGTCTATGAAACGCCAAAGCAGCAACGCGATTGCTGCGATAACGATGAAGCCATAAACGAGTGTGTCGGTTCCTTCGCGGTGAAGACGTATTTTCTTTAGTTTCTTTATCTTTTTGATCATTGTTTGGTTCGGTATGTGTAAATTAGTTGTTGATAATCGGTTGTCGTAAAAATCGTATGCACGTACGCAGCCATTGTACGGATACATATATTCTGTGCAAAGTTACCGTTTTTTTATGGAAGTGACAAACTTTTTGTTGCTTTTATGGAAAACAAAGACGCCGAAACAACCTGGCGTGTCATGCTGACGGGTTGTTTCGGCGTTTATCTATAGGGGGGGTAGGGGGTGCACTTGTCTCAAGTGCACCAACCGATTATAAGGCATTTTCCTTGGTTGGCATTTTCCTTGGTTGGTGCAGTTGGTTGCATTCTGCTTGGTTGGTGCAGTTGAGACAACTGCACCCCCTGAGGCAAGTGCACCCCCTGGGATTACAGGAGTTCGTCGAACTTCTTGCGAAGATCGCCTTCTGTGATGGCACCTACATGCTTGCCAACGAGCTCGCCGCCCTTGAAGAAGAGCAGTGTCGGGATGTTGCGTACACGGTACTCTGCTGCTACGTCGTCGTTCTCCTCTACGTCGCACTTGCCTACAACGATCTTGCCGTCGTACTCCTCTGCGAGCTTAGAAACGATAGGAGCGATCATGCGGCACGGACCGCACCATGTAGCCCAAAGGTCTACTACCAATGGCAGTTCGCCAGTTCTGTACTGTTCGATGTTCTCTGTTGTGATTGTTACTTCCATAGTTGTATTCGTTTATTTGTTAGTGATTATTCTTTATACTTGCGATGATGGCGCAAGGGTTTACCTCTTTGGAGATAATGATTAAATATCAAAATCTGTGCCAATGTACCAACGATTATTAGTTGATGCCATAGCGCACGCCTTGTTCTGCCATTTCGTCGAGCGAGGTGAGCAGCTTCTTGTTCACGTCGACTGTGATGTTACGGCTGTAGAGCTGTATGTTGGTGTTGTTCTTGGCATCGTGGATGTTGATGTAGAGCGGTACGTTGCCGCTGGAGTTCTTCAGTGTTGTCTCCAGGTCGGTAAGCTGTGCGTCGTTGAACATCGTGGCATCCATGTACACCGTGAACTTCTCTATCGACTTCTCCTTTACGTCGCTGAGGAACTCTATCTTCTTTATCACCATGTCGTAGGCATCGGGGTTGTTGCGGAAGCGCTGCACGCATTGTGCTGTGATATAGATGTGGTATTCCTCCTGCAGCATGGACTGCCATTTTGTCCAGTCTTCGCCAAAAAGTGCCAGCTCGCCTTGTCCCTCGAAGTCTTCGATGGTGACGATGCCGAACGGCTTGTTGGTCTTTGTCCAGCGTTGTGAAACGGAGGTGACGATGCCACCGAAGGTGAGTTCTTCGATTGAGGCGAACGCCTTCTTGTCCATCTCGCGGCCTATCTGTGAACAGTGGAGGTTGCACATATGGTTGAGCACGACGGCGTAGTCGTCGAGGGGATGTGCCGAGAGGTAGATGCCCACCAGCTCGCGCTCGCGCTTCAGCAGCTCCATGGTGCTCCATGCTTCGCAGTCGGGCACTGGCGGGGTCTGTATCTCTACGCCTCCCATGTCGCCGAACAGCGAGTTCTGCATCGACGACTGTTCCGACTGGTACACCTGACCATAGCGCAGGAGTGTCTCGACGAAGGTGTCGCCCTTGGCGTTGGGGGCGAAGTACTGTTCGCGGCGTATGCCGAACGAGTCGAAGCCGCCGCTCAGTGCGAGCGACTCCATCGCCTTGCGGTTGACGGCGGAGAGATTGACACGCTGCACGAAGTCGAAGATGTCCTTGTATTGTCCGTTCTTATGTCGCTCGGCGATGATGTTAGTGGCAGCTGCTTCGCCCATACCCTTGATGGCGGAGAGTCCGAAGCGCACCTCGCCCTTCTTGTTGGCGGAGAACTTCTGCTCCGACTCGTTCACGTCGGGACCGAGGCAGGGGATGTTCATCGCCTGGCACTCGGACATGAGCTTCGTAATCTTAGTGATGTCGTTAAGGCATCGGCTCATATTGCCCGCCATGAACTCGGCAGGGTAGTGCGCCTTGAGGTACGCCGTCTGGTAAGCTACCCACGAGTAGCACGTGGCGTGCGACTTGTTGAAGGCGTAGGAGGCGAACTTCTCCCAGTCGCCCCAGATCTTCTCGAGCACCTTCGGGTCGTGTCCGTTCTTCTTTCCGCCCTCGATGAACTTCGGCTTCATGGCATCAACGATGGCTTTCTTCTTCTTACCCATCGCCTTACGCAGAGCGTCGGACTCGCCACGGGTGAAGTCGGCAAGCTGGCGCGAGAGGAGCATCACCTGCTCCTGGTAGACCGTGATGCCGTAGGTGTCCTTCAGATACTTCTCCATGCAGGGGATGTCGTATGTGATTGGCTCCTTGCCGTTCTTACGGGCGATGAACGACGGGATGTAGTCCATAGGTCCCGGGCGGTAGAGGGCGTTCATGGCGATGAGGTCTTCGAACACCGTGGGGCGCAGCTCGCGCAGATACTTCTGCATACCTGCCGACTCGAACTGGAAAGTGCCTATGGTGCGTCCCTCCTGATAGAGTTTGTATGTGAGTTCGTCGTCGATAGGGATAGTGTCGAGGTCGAGCGTGAATCCGTCGTGTGTGAGGCGTATGTTCTCCACCGTCTCCTTCATGATAGACAATGTGGAAAGTCCGAGGAAGTCCATCTTGATGAGTCCGGTCTCCTCGATGACGTGTCCGTCGTACTGTGTGGCGAGCAACTTATGTCCTGGGTCGCTCTTGTCCTCAGCCGTAGACACCGGCACCCAGTCGCTGATGGCATCGCGGCAGATGATTGTGCCGCAGGCGTGTATGCCCGTTCCGCGAACGGTGCCCTCGAGCATCTTCGCGTACTTTATGGTGTTTGCCATCTGTGGGTTGGCACTCGCTTCGGCTTCGCGTAGCTCGGGCACGCACTTGATGGCGTTGGTGAGGTTCATCTTCATTCCGTCGGGCAGCTTGTCGGGGATAGCCTTGCAGAGGCGGTTGGATATGTCGAGCGGCAGCTTCTCCACACGCGCCACGTCCTTGATTGAGTTCTTCGTAGCCATCGTGCCGTAGGTGATGATGTGCGCCACCTTATCGTGTCCGTACTTGTCCTCCACCCACTCGAGCACCTTACCGCGTCCGTCGTCGTCGAAGTCGGTATCGATATCGGGGAGAGAGATACGGTCGGGGTTGAGGAAACGTTCGAACAGCAAGTCGTACTTGATAGGGTCGATCTTGGTGATGCCCAGGCAGTAAGCCACAACTGAGCCGGCTGCCGAGCCACGACCCGGACCTACCATGACGCCCAGCTCGTCCTGAGCCGAGTTGATGAAGTCCTGCACGATGAGGAAGTAGCCCGGGAAACCCATCGTCTTCATGATGTGCAGCTCGAACTTCACTCGCTCGTACACCTCGTCGGAGAGCGGTTCGCCGTAGAGACGTTTCGCTCCGTCGTAGGCGAGCTTCGCAAGATAGTCGGCTTCGAACTTGATGCGGTAGAGCTTGTCGATGCCGCCGAGCTTCTTTATCTTCTTCTCGGCTTCCTCGTGAGACATTATCTCTTTGCCGTTCTCGTCGGTGGTGAACTCGCGGAAGAGTTCTTCGGGCGAGATGCGCTTGCGGGTGTCTTCCTCCGTGCCGAACTCCGCTGGGATGGGGAAGAACGGCATGATAGGCGAGTGGTCGATGGAGTAGGTCTCCACCTTATCCAATATCTCGAGCGTGTTGGAAAGCGCTTCGGGCACGTCGGCGAATATCTCGTTCATCTCCTCGCGAGTCTTGAACCACTCCTGCTTAGAGTAGAGCATACGCGTAGGGTCGTTAAGTTCCTTTCCGGTAGAGAGGCAGAGCAGGTGGTCGTGAGCCTCGGCGTTCTCCTGGTCGACGAAGTGGCAGTCGTTGGTGCAGACCACCTTTATGCCGTACTCCTTTGCGAGTTTCAGAATTTCCTTGTTGGCGCGCTGCTGCAGCGGGAATGTCTCGCGGTTGGCGCGCTGGTTGGGATCTTTCACCTCGTGGCGCTGAAGCTCCAGATAGTAGTCGTCGCCGAACACACGCTTATGCCATTCGATGGCTTCGCGAGCACCGGGTATGTCGCCCTTCAGTATCTTCGCCGGCACCTCGCCAGCGATACACGCCGAGCAGACGATGAGGTCCTCGTGATACTTCTCGAGGTCGGCTCGGTCGGTACGCGGTTTAGAGTAGAAACCGTCTACCCAGGCACGCGACACGAGCTTGATGAGATTCTTGTATCCGTGGTAGTTCTTCGCAAGCACGATGAGGTGATAGCCGCCCGCATCGCCCTTCTCCTTGACACGGTCGGCTTTGGTGCGGCGTGCCACGTACATCTCGCAACCGAAGATAGGCTTGAAAGGCTCCTTGCCCTTCTCCTTCAGTTTGCCGTTTATCTTGTTGCAATAGTTGTACAACTCTTTCACGCCGAACATATTGCCGTGGTCGGTGATAGCCATGCCGCGCATACCGTTAGCCACGGCCTTGTCGACAAGCTTTTCCACCGGCGACTGTCCGTCGAGAATGGAATAGTAGGTGTGTACGTGCAGGTGTATGAAGTCTTCCATCGTGCTGTTGCGATTTTTATGATTGAATGCTTTATAGTATAATGACTACAAAGTTACGCAAAAAAACTCATAACTCACAATTTTTTCCCTCCGAGCACCACCTTCTTAACAATCGGCGTGGTGTAAGCATACGGGATGAAGTCGACAGACGGCAGTGGGGCGGTGATGAAGAAGTTGGCAACCTTGCCCTTTGCGATGCTTCCGTAGTTTTGGCTCTCGCCCATAGCGTATGCTCCGTTTATCGTTGCAGCGTTGAGCGCCTCGTTGGGCAGCAATCGCATCTTGATGCAAGCAAGCGAAACCACGAACTTCATGTCGCCCGACGGCGTTGAACCAGGGTTGTAGTCGCTCGCCACGGCAACGCTCAAGCCTGCGTCAATCATCTTGCGGCCCTTGCCGTAAGGCATGTTCAGGAAGAACGACGTGCCGGGCAGCACGGTCGGCATCGTCTCGCTACCGCGCAGAATGTCAATCTCCTCCTCGGTCATGCTCTCCAGATGGTCGACCGACAATGCGCCGTGCTTCACTCCAATCTCCACACCGCCCGACGAAGCCAGTTCGTCGGCATGAATCTTCGGGCGCATACCCCATGCGGCAGCCGCCTCGAGCATACGCGCCGTCTCCTCAGGTGTGAAGAAACCGCGGTCGCAGAACACGTCGATGAAGTCGGCGAGATGCTGGCGACCCACTTCGGGTATCATCTCGTCGATGATGAGCTTCACATAATCGCTTTGCGTCATGCCACGAGCCACGGCGTGCGCTCCGAGAAACGTAGACACAATCTTCGCCGGTGACGCCTCCTTCATGCGTTGTATCACGCGCAGCATCTTCAGCTCGTCCTCGAGGTTCAGTCCGTAGCCGCTCTTTATCTCTATGCAGCCCGTTCCCTTGCGTATCACCTCGTCGAGTCGCTGCATAGCCTGGCGGAACAGTTCGTCTTCAGAAGTGTTGTGCAGCAAGTCGGCGGAGTTGAGGATGCCACCTCCGCGCCGCGCTATCTCCTCGTAGCTTAGTCCGTTAATCTTGTCGACGAACTCGCGTTCTCTGCTGCCAGCGAAGACGATGTGCGTATGCGAGTCGCACCACGACGGCAGCGCCATTCCGCCTTCAGCGTCGATGGTCTGGTCGAAGGTGCCCGTCGGCATACCGTCGGCAACACTACCGAACGCAGCGAAGCGACCATCCTCAACGGTCAGCCACGCGTCGTCGATAGTGTTGAACGCAGACATCTCCTTGCCCTGCAAGCGCAGCTTCGGAGCGTATTCGATGCCAGCGAGAGTTTTTATGTTCTTTATTAAAGTTCTCATTTTCAACTATAAAGCTACTTGCGTAAGAATTCTATTGAGTTAGCAATGTGCGGATACATCACCTCGTCGCGCACGATGAACGGCACCACCTTGCGGTATTCCTCGAAGATAGCCTCTACAGCCGGCGACGACTTCAGCGGGCGGCGGAACTCAAGAGCCTGAGCCGCATTGAAGAGTTCGATGGCAAGCACGCGCTCCGTGTTGAGCACTACCTTATATAACTTGATGGCAGCGTTGGCACCCATGCTCACATGGTCTTCCTGACCCTGGCTCGATGGGATGCTGTCTACCGACGACGGTGTAGCGAGCGACTTGTTGAGACTCACCACCGAAGCGGCTGTGTACTGCGGAATCATGAAACCGCTGTTCAGACCCGGGCTTGCTACGAGGAAACTCGGCAGACCGCGTGTGCCGCTGATGAGTTTGTAGATGCGGCGTTCGGAGATGTTCGAGAGTTCGCACATGGCTATTGCGAGGAAGTCCATCGGCATCGCAATCGGTTCGCCGTGGAAGTTGCCGGCAGAGATGATGAGGTCTTCGTCAGGACAAACGGTCGGGTTGTCGGTAGCCGAGTTCACCTCCACGTCAATCACCGAGTCGACATACGCGATGGTGTCCTTCACCGTGCCGTGAACCTGCGGAATACATCTGAACGAATACGGATCCTGCACGTACGACTTCGGTTTCTCTACAATCTCGCTGCCTTCGAGCAGCTCTCTCATGCGAGCCGCCGTGGCAATCTGTCCCTTATGCGGACGCACCTGATGCACTGCGTCGGTGAACGGCGCCGTGAGTCCGTAGTAGGCGTCGAGCGACATGGCAGCAATCTTGTCAGCCCAATCGCTGAGGCGGTGCGACTGCAAGAGAGCCCAAACAGCGAACGCACCCATGTTCTGCGTGCCGTTGAGCAGTGCCAGACCCTCCTTCGATGCGAGCTGGATAGGCTGCCAGTTGAACTTGCGGAGCATCTCCTCACCGCTTATCACCTTACCTTCAACCTCCACTTCGCCAAGACCGACGAGCGGAAGCGTGAGATGAGCCAGCGGCACGAGGTCGCCAGATGCGCCGAGCGAGCCCTGCATGTACACAACAGGATATACGTCGTTGTTGAAAAAGTCGATGAGGCGGTTCACGGTTGCGAGCTGGCAGCCCGAGAAACCATAGCTCAGCGACTGTATCTTCAAGAGCAGCATAATCTTCACGATGTCGTTAGGCACGCGGTCGCCCGTGCCGCAGGCGTGCGACATCATAAGGTTTATCTGCAGCTGCGCCAGATCGTCGGCACCGATGCTCACGTTGCAGAGCGATCCGAAGCCCGTCGTCACACCATATATCGGTGTAGTTGTCTCTGCAATCTTGCGGTCGAGATACTCTCTACACTCCACGATGCGCTTCTGCGCGTCGTCGCTCAGTTCTATCTTGTAGCCACCATACACCACCTCGCCAATGCGCTTGATTGACAGGTGCTCGGCTGAAATCTGATGTTTTTTCATTGTCGTTGTTTTTAGTTGGTTGTTAAGGAAGGGGGTGCACCCCTGATATCCCCTATATTAGATTGATGATGTCGTCGTCGACGATGCTCGGCATCGTAACCTGCAATCCGTGCGAGCGCTGCATCTCGCGCTCTATGCTGTGAATAGAACCCTCGTTGCGTGCCCAAGCACGGCGAGCGATGCCGTTGTTCACGTCCCAGAACAGCATCTCGCTGATGTGTCGGTCGCTGTCCGCGCTGCCGTCTATCACCATGCCGAAGCCACCGTTTATCACTTCGCCCCAGCCTACGCCGCCGCCGTTGTGCAGCGATACCCATGTAGCGCCGCGGAACGAGTCGCCGATGACGTTCTGCACAGCCATGTCGGCGCAGAACTGCGAACCGTCGTATATGTTGCTTGTCTCGCGGAACGGCGAGTCGGTGCCCGACACGTCGTGATGGTCGCGTCCGAGCACGATGGGTCGGGTTATCTCGCCCTTGCGTATAGCTTCGTTGAACGCCAATGCAATCTTCGCGCGACCCTCAGCGTCGGCGTAGAGGATGCGAGCCTGCGATCCCACCACGAGCTGGTTTCTGCCAGCCTCCACAATCCAGTGGATGTTGTCAGCCATCTGTCCCTTTATCTCGTCGGGCGAGTTCTGCATAATCTCCTCAAGTACACGTGCCGCAATCTCGTCGGTCTTGGCAAGGTCGGCAGGGTCGCCCGATGTGCATACCCAGCGGAACGGACCGAAACCGTAGTCGAAGAACATCGGTCCCATGATGTCCTGCACGTACGACGGATAGCGGAACTTGCCGTCGGCTGTGCAGATGTCGGCACCGGCGCGCTTCGACTGCAGGAGGAATGCGTTGCCATAGTCGAAGAAGTACATGCCGTTGGCGGCGAGACGGTTGATGGCAGCCACCTGGCGGCACAGCGACGCCTGCACATGCTTGCGGAACTCGTCGGGGTTATCAGCCATCATCGCCTTCGACTCCTCGAGCGTGAGGTCGGCAGGATAGTAGCCGCCTGCCCACGGGTTGTGGAGCGAGGTCTGGTCGCTGCCTATGTCCACGTGTACGCCTTCGTCGGCGAGACGCTCCCACAGGTCGACCACGTTGCCCACGTAAGCCATTGACACCGTGCGCTTCTCCTCCACGCTGCGCTTTATGGCAGGTATGAGTTCGTCGAGATTGTCGTGCAGCTCGTCCACCCATCCCTGGTCGTAGCGCTTCTTCGCAGCCAGCGGATTAATCTCTGCTACCACGCTCACCACGCCGGCGATGTTGCCAGCCTTGGGTTGAGCGCCCGACATACCGCCCAAGCCCGACGACACGAACAGCATACCGCGTATGTCCTGCGGTCCGCCCTTCTCGCTGCGCTGCTTGCGCGCCGCGTTCAGCACGGTGATGGTAGTGCCGTGCACGATGCCCTGCGGACCGATGTACATGTACGATCCGGCAGTCATCTGTCCGTACTGGCTCACGCCGAGAGCGTTCATGCGCTCCCAGTCGTCGGGCTTCGAGTAGTTGGGTATCACCATTCCGTTCGTCACCACCACGCGCGGAGCGTTCGGATGCGACGGGAAGAGTCCGAGCGGATGACCCGAGTACATCACGAGTGTCTGCTCGTCGGTCATCTCGCTTAGGTATTTCATTGTGAGTCGGTACTGCGCCCAGTTCTGGAAGATGGCACCGTTGCCTCCGTACACGATTAGTTCGTGCGGATGCTGAGCCACCTCAGGGTTCAGGTTGTTCTGAATCATGAGCATGATGGCAGCAGCCTGTTCGGAGCGGTGCGGATACTCGTCGATGGGGCGAGCGTACATATCGTATGTAGGGCGATAGCGGTACATATAGATGCGTCCGTACGTGTCGAGCTCGGCTATGAACTCCGGCGCCAGCTGCGCGTGCAACTGTTTCGGGAAGTAGCGCAGAGCGTTGCGCAGTGCCAGCTGTTTCTCCTCGTGGTTGAGTATCTCCTTGCGCTTCGGCGCATGGTTTATATTCGGGTCGTAGGGCATCGGTTCGGGAAGGAAGTCGGGTATGCCCAAGCGTATCTCTTCTGAAAAAGTCATAGGGTTAGGTTTTTAGGAGCCCCTCCCCATCCCTCCCCGTCGGGGAGGGGGCTGAGTTGGGTTATGGTTAATTGTTTCGCAGTCTGTTCTCCCTCCCCGATGGGGAGGGTGGGGAGGGGCTACAGCTTCTCCTCCACGAGTTTCGTAATCTCTGCCTCTTCGCTGTTAGCCTTTGCTATAAGCTCGTTAGCCTCGGCGATGAGTGCTTCCGCCTTCTCGCGATCCTTCAGCGAGCCGGCGTTGATCTTCACGTTCATGCCCGCACCGAGCACCGCCGCACGCGCAGCCAATGCGCCCACGCCAGCATCCGACACGCTGTTCGGATTGCCCTTCTCAACCATCTTGCGGCAAACGTCGAATACCTCGAACGAAGCCTTCATCGTCTCCAGTGGTACCTCCGTAGCGAATAGCGTAGCGGTCTGTATAGCCTCCGAGCGTGCCGCTTTCTCCTCGGGCGTGTTCTTCGGCATTCCGAAGGCAGCCATGATGCGGTTGAACGCCTCTGTGTCCTCGTCGACGAGGTGGAGCAGGCGCTCCTGCAGAGCCATGCCCTCCTCGGCAACGGCAGCGAACTCTTCCCACTGCTCGTCCCATCCCGGCTTGTGGCTCGACAGGTTAGCCACCATCGTAGCCAGCGATGCACCCAACGCACCCATGTAAGCCGATACCGAACCACCGCCAGGAGCCGGACTCTCGCGCGATGTCTCCTCGGCAAATCCTTTCACGGTGAGGTCTACGAGCAGGTTCTGCTTCTCTGCGCCAGCCGCCATAACGTATTCTATAATCTTCTCCTCGGGCTTGAACTCCTTGAGGTCGGAGAGTCCGAGCGACTTGATAGCGATGTCGAGGATGTCCTTCTTCGGGATGCCGGCAGAGCGCTGCTGCTTGGCAAGGAAGTAGCGACCGGCTTCGAGCAGGGTGCGCTCCGGCACGAGACCCACTATCTCGGTGCCCGTGACGCGCACGCCGCGGTTCTGTGCGCAGCGGCACACCTCGTCGAACGCCTTGTGCAGCGGTGTTACATTGATATTGGTGATGTTCATCGACACCTGAGCGATGCCATATTCGTCGATGAACCAGCCGATAGCCTTCGTACACTTCAGCGTACCGGGCTTCATGATCGGTGTGCCATCGGCGTAGCAGAGCTTCTTGCCGGTGATAGGATTACCCTCGCGCATCGGGCGGCCCTTCTCGCGCACGTCGAACGCAATGGCGTTGGCGCGGCGTGTAGACGTAGTGTTGAGGTTGAAGTTGACGGCGATGAGGAAGTCACGTGCTCCTACGACGGTGCAGCCCGTGCGAGCCACCTGCTCGTCGAATGGGCGTCTGCCGAAGTCGGGTGCCTCAGCGTCGTCGTCGATGCGCTCGGCGATACCTTCGTATTCGCCCTTGCGGCACACGGCAAGGTTCTTGCGCTCCGGCTTGAACGCCGCAGCCTCGTAGCAATAGCACGGAAGATTGAGTTCGTCGGCGATACGCTTGGCGAGCTGGCGCGAAATCTCAGCGCACTCCTCAAGCGTGATGCCGCTCACGGGAACAATCGGCAGTACGTCGGTGGCACCGATGCGCGGATGTGCACCGTGATGCTGACGCATATCTATAAGTTGAGCGGCTTTGCCCACTGCTCTGAAGGCAGCCTCCACCACGTCGTCGGGTTCGCCAACGAAGGTTACGACTGTGCGGTTGGTTGCTTCGCCCGGGTCTACGTCGAGCAACTTCACACCCTTAACGCTTTCTACTGCGTCAGTAATCTGACGAATAACGTTCATGTCGCGGCCCTCGCTGAAGTTAGGCACACACTCTACAATCTGCTTTGTCTTTGCCATAGTGTAAGATGTTATGTTAGTAGTAAATTTGTTTTAATGCAAAAGTATCAATGATACGGTTGCAAATATAGCAAAAATGGCAATTTGAAGCAAGTAAAAAGGTGCGAAAAATGCAAAAAGAAGTTCTACTAATAGCATCCGCACCGACCGACGCGGATGTCCGCACCGACCGACGCGGATGTCTGCACCGACCGACGCAGATGTCTGCATCGACCGACGCGGATGTCTGCATCGACCGATGCGGATGTCTGCACCGACCGACGCGTGCTATGAAAGTGCTACTATTGATTAGTTCTCCTTCCAGAACTGTGGGGTGAATATCACAAGAACAGTGAATATTTCAAGACGGCCGATGAGCATCAGTACTGAGCATATCCACTTCGCCGTGTCGGGCAGAATGCTCCACGACATGGTAGGGCCGATCTCAAGACCGAGCGTCGGTCCGACGTTGCCGAGCGTACTCAGCGTGATGGTGATGGCGTTGGTGTTGTCGATGCCCATCGCAATCATCGAGAACGAGCACACGAGACACAGTAAGAGGTAGCTCGTGAGGAAAGCCAGCAGCGTTACGCGCTTGCTTTGCGGCACGTTCGCACCGTCTATCTTTACCGGCAGAACAGCGTTGGGGTGGAGCATCTGGCGGAACTCGTTCTTTATCACCTTCAGCAACATCACGCCGCGGATGCACTTGAAACCACCGCCCGTTGATCCCGAGCATGGACCGAGGAACATGCACACGGCGAGCACCACCCACGTCACATGCGCCCACTTGGCAGGGTCGTCTGCCAACAGACCCGTACTGGTGATGAACGACACCACATGAAACAGACTGCTGCGCACGGCTGGCTCCAGGGCGTAGTTGTTCTTCCACATCAGTTCGAAGGCTATGAACGCAGCGCAGCCTAACACCATGGAGAGATACAGACGGCACTCGGCACTCTTGAGCAGGGTGGACAGCTTGCGCTTGGAGACGCTTATATATAATAAGGTGAAATTGACGCCCGCTACGAAGCAGAAGAACGTGATGATATACTGCACGGCGGGCGTGAACACTGAGTAGTCGCTGTCTACCGCGAAGCCGCCCGTGGCAGCCGCCGTCATACTATAGTTGATGCTGCGGAAAGGTGTCATGCCGGCAGCCAGCAGCGAACCGATGCAGAGCAGTGTGATGCAGAGGTACACCACCCATATCCACTTGGCGTTGGTGCTGAGGCGTGGGTGCAGCTTGGTCTTGATAGGGCCCGTGGCTTCGGCAGCGAACACCTTCACGCTTCCTCCCACAAACGAGGGCAGAAGGGCGATGGTGAAGAACACAATACCCAAGCCGCCTATCCACTGCATGAACGAGCGCCAGAACAATATGCCGTGGGGCAGCGTGGAGACGTCGTCGATGATGGTGGCACCGGTGGTGGTGAAGCCCGACATGGTTTCAAAAAAAGCGTCTGTGAACGACGGCAGGTAGCCGCCTATGAGGAATGGTAGGGTGCCGAAGAGCGAGAACACTACCCACGTGAGTGTAACCACGAGATAGGCGTCGCGACGCGAGAGCGTGTTGTCGCACTTGCGTCCAAGCAGACGCATCGTGAAACCGACGCTTGCAGAGATAATGACTGAGCAAGCGAACGGAAAAACGTCCTCCTCCTCGTAGCCTATGGCGACGCCAAGGCACACAAGGAACATCGTTGTCTCGATGAAGAGCAGCGAACCGATGATTTTATATAAAAGTTTCAGGTTTATCATTACAGAAAGAACTTCTCTATTTTCTTCATGTTGACGTTGTGGCAGAACACCATTACAGAGTCGCCGGGCTGTATCATCGTGTTACCAGACACGAGCAGACCTACGCCGTCGCGCACCAGTCCGCCGATGGTCATGCCTACCGGCAAGCCGAGGTCCTTAACGGGCTTCTGCGTCACCTTCGAACCTTCTGACGGTATGAACTCCGCTACGTCGGCGTTGGCGGTCATCAGGAAGCGCACGTTGTGAACGTTGGCGTCGAGCATCATCTGGTAGATGTGGCTCGCCGCTATCGACTTCTTGTTGATGATTGTGCCGATATCCAGACTCTCAGCCATGCTCACGTAGTCGATGTTCTCCACCATAGCCACCGTCTTGCGCACACCCATGCGCTTCGCCGTAAGGCAAGCGAGGATATTAGTCTCGGCGTTGCCCGTGAGAGCCACGAACGCCTGCGTGTTCTTGATGCCTTCCTCGATGAGCAGCGAGAGGTCGCGTCCGTCGCCGTTGATGATGAGTGCCTTCTCGTCTTCGAGTATCGAGTTGAGACGTTCGCAGCGTTGCTCGTCGGTCTCGATTATCTTCACGTCCATGTACGACGGCATAGTCTTCACCGTGCGCACCGCTGTCGCTCCGCCGCCCATTATCATCACGTTCTTCACGTCGACGTAGTGCTCCTTGCCCACAATCTTACGAACGTAGGGTATGTACTGCTTGGTAGTCATAAAGTAAGCAAGGTCGTACATCTGCAGGCAGTCGTTACCGCCTGGGATGATGGTGTCGTCACCGCGCTTTATGGCTACGATGTGGAACGGGTCCTCCGGTCCGCATATCTCGCGCATCGGTCGGTCGAGGATGGTGCATGTCTCGCGCAGCTTCACGCCGAGCATCACCAATGCTCCGCCATGCACGTCCCAACGCTGGCGCACCCACGACATCTTCAGTCCGTTGTTGATGTCGGTGGCTGCAAGCATCTCCGGATAGATGAGTTTGCTTACGCCGAGCTGCGAGAAGAACTCCTGCAGGTCGGGCGCAATGTATTCGGCGTTGTCAATCTTTGCCACGGTCTTCTTGGTGCCCAACGCCTTTGCCAACACGCACGAGTTCATGTTCTTGCTCTCGTCGGGTGTCACGGCAATGAACAGGTCGGCTTTCTCCGCCCCCGCATTCTTCAATGCCTCGATGCTTGTTGACGATGCCTCCATGGTGAGGATGTCTACGTCCGAACCGATATGTGAGAAGCGCTCCTCGTCGGTGTCCATAACGACGATGTCCTCGTGTTCGCGCGAGAGCAGTCGTGCGAGGTGGCAGCCGATGGCGTAAGCGCCGGATATAATGATTTTCATATTCTTTTATTTTGATGTTGATGGGGTGGTGAGATGTTGTGATGGTGAGGTGTTGAGATTTGCGTAGGAGGGTATGGCATCTTGCCATACCCACGCAGTCAGTAGGAGTTTTGAATTTTGAGTTATGAATATTGAATTCTACAATGAATAATTCCTAATCGGCGTAGCCGACCATTCCACATTCCTCATTCCACATTCTTTATTCGTGCTTTAATCGCCTCTACGTCAATGCCTGCAATGTGGTGCAGCTCCGGCACGGTGCCGTGCTCTATGAAGCGGTCGGGTATGCCCATGCGCACCACCTTCACCTGCTTGTCGTTGTCGCTCATCCACTCGAGCACAGCCGAGCCGAAGCCGCCCGTGCGCTGCGCGTCCTCGATGGTGATGATGCGCTTGAACTTCGCCGCGATGTTCTGTAGAAGTTCCTCGTCGAGCGGTTTGCAGAAGCGCATGTCGTAGTGAGCCACGCTTGTTGTGCACCCCTCAGCCTTGAGCTGCTCGATAGCCTTCTCCACATCGTTGCCGATGGGACCGTAGCTGAGCACCGCCACGTCGTCGCCTTCGCGTATGCAGCGACCCTTGCCAACGGGTATCTCCTCCAGTGCGCACTGCCAGTCGTCGCGGCGCACGCCTCTGCCACGCGGATAGCGTATCACGACAGTGCCCTTGTCGGGCAGTTGTGCTGTGTACATCATACGGCGCAGCTCGCACTCGTCCATTGGCGAGCATAGCGTGAGGTTGGGCACGGGGCGCAATGCAGCGATGTCGAGCACGCCATGATGCGTGGCTCCGTCCTCGCCGACGAGTCCGGCGCGGTCGAAGCACAATACTAACGGCAGGTTCAGGATAGCCGCGTCGTGCACGATGTTGTCGTATGCACGCTGCGCAAACGCACTGTATATGTTGCAGAACGGCAACAGACCATCCTTTGCCATTCCGGCTGAGAACGTCACGGCATGACCCTCGGCGATGCCAACGTCGAAGGCACGGTCGGGCATCTCCTGCATCATAATGTCGAGCGAGCAACCCGTAGGCATAGCCGGTGTGACGCCCACTATCTTCGGGTTCTGCTTCGCCAGTTCGACAAGTGTGCGTCCGAACACATCCTGATAGCGTAGCGGTTGCTGCGAGGTGTCGCCCGTTAGACGTTCGCCCGTGTCGGGGTCGAACTTGCCCGGTGCGTGCCATATCGTAGCCGCCTCCTCGGCGGGCTTGTATCCCTTGCCCTTCACGGTGTGCAGATGCAGAAGTTTCGGTCCGCGCATGTCCTTCAACTGATTGAGTATGCGCACCAGTTCCACCACGTCGTTGCCGTCGAACGGACCGAAGTAGCGTATGTTCATGCCCTCGAAGATGTTCTGTTGATGAGCGAGTGCCGACTTGATGGCGTTGTTCAGGCGAATGAGCCCCTTGCGGCGGTCGTCGTTGAGATAGCCTTTCGAGTGCAGCCACTTCGACGCACGGTCGCGCAGACGATTGTACGTGGCGTTCGTGTCGAGGTTCAGTAGATATTTCTCCATGCCACCCACTGCTCTGTCGATACTCATGTCGTTGTCGTTGAGGATGATAAGCAAATCGTTGGGCGACGACGAGACGTTGTTCAAGCCCTCAAACGCCAATCCGCCCGACATCGCTCCGTCGCCAATGACAGCAACCACATGCCGGTCTGGCTCGTTGTTCTTATGCGCAGCCACAGCCATGCCCAACGCCACAGAGATAGAGTTTGAGGCGTGTCCGCACGTGAACGTGTCGTACTCGCTTTCTTTAGGAGAAGGGAAGGGGCGGATGCCGCCTAATTTGCGGTTAGTATAGAACTGGTCTTTGCGTCCGGTGAGGATTTTGTGTCCGTATGCCTGGTGTCCTACGTCCCACACAATGCGGTCGTAGGGCGTGTTTAGCACATAGTGCATCGCTACAGTCAGCTCCACTACGCCAAGCGACGAAGCAAGGTGACCGGGATTGACAGACAATTCCTTCACGATATCCTGACGCAACTCGGCACAAAGCTCGGGCAGTTGCTCAACGGGCAACTGTCTGAGGTCCTCTGGATACTGTATCTTGTCTAATAATTCCAAGTTGTCGGTGCTCATATATATATTGAAATATACTGAAATCTATTGAACTCTGTTAAATAGGTTTTGTTCAAAGAAGGCACAATACCTCCTATTTAATGCAAAGTTACGTAAAAAAAGTAATGTAAGGATATTAATTGCACAAAAAAAGCATCCATCTGTGAAAGATGAATGCTTTGTGTTGGGATACCCGGACTCGAACCAGGAAAGGCAGGACCAGAATCTGCAGTGTTACCATTACACCATATCCCAATGTTGCAAAAGCGGAACTTTATTGCAATAAAAAACATCCCTCTTTATAAGAAGAATGTTGCTATGAGGTTGGGATACCCGGACTCGAACCAGGAAAGGCAGGACCAGAATCTGCAGTGTTACCATTACACCATATCCCAATATGTGTTGCAACTTGTTCCCTTATTGCGAGTGCAAAGGTACGAATTATTTTTATAACAACAATGTTTTTCGTAAGTTTTTTTTAATAAAATCTAATAAAAAGCCATTTTCTATAGTTTTAAGTCGTTTTTTGGATAAATCGCTGTATCTTTGTACGGCTTAAAAAGCGCATATATAATATATATAATAATGTAGTCACATTAAATGATATATAATCATTGAATAAACGGAATATAAAATTAAACAAGAATATAGTAAATGGAAATTAAAGACAAGTTGGTAGAAGCCATCGTTAAGGGTATTCAAGAGAAGAAAGGACAGGACATAACAATCGCCGACCTACGTGGTATCGACGGCAATATAGCTAACTACTTCGTGATTTGCCAGGGCAACTCGCCTTCGCAGGTTGAGGCTATCGCCGATTCTGTGTGCGAGACTGCACGCATCGATGCTGGCGAGAAGCCGGTACACACCGTCGGATTGCCGCAGGCTTACTGGGTGGCAATGGACTTCGTTGACGTTATCGTGCATGTCTTCATACCTGAAGCACGCGACTTCTATAACCTTGAGACCCTCTGGGAGGATGCCAAGGTTATAAACATACCGAACCTCGATTAATAATAAAGATTATATGAACACAAACAATAATCCCTCTGGAGATAACAACCAACCGAAGATGCCGAAGTTCAATATGAACTGGATCTACACGATCATCATCGTGATGCTCGCCGTGCTGTTCTTCTCTGATGGAGGTAAAGGCTTCTTTGGCAGCCAGATGGCGAGCCAGGAGGCTACGTACACCAAGTTTCAGGTGTATGTAGACAAGGGTTATGCGCGTAGTGTGGTTGTGAATAAGGACAACGGAACGCTGCGTATGTACGTACGTCCGGACAAGATACGTGATGTGTTTGGCAAGTCAGCGCAGCAGGTAGGTCAGAAGCCATACGTGGAAGTGACGTACGGATCGGTTGATGGTGTCGATCAGTATCTCTCTGCGGCTATGAAGAAGGGTAAGATACTCGACTTCAGCTATGAGAAAGACTCCAACTCCGGACTCTTGTCGCTCTTCTACACCTTCGGACCGATAGTGCTCTTCGTCTTCCTTTGGCTCTTCGTCATGCGCCGCATGGGCGGCGGTGGAGCAGGCGGTGGCGTGTTCAACGTCGGCAAGTCGAAGGCGCAGATGTACGAGAAGGGCAACGATCTCGGCATCACGTTCAAGGACGTAGCGGGTCAGGTAGGAGCAAAGCAGGAGGTGCAGGAGATTGTCGACTTCCTCAAGCAACCGCAGAAGTACACAGAGCTGGGTGGTAAGATACCCAAGGGCGCTCTCCTCGTAGGACCTCCGGGCACAGGTAAGACCTTGCTCGCAAAGGCAGTGGCAGGCGAGGCAGGCGTTCCGTTCTTCTCCATGAGCGGTTCCGACTTCGTGGAGATGTTCGTCGGTGTAGGCGCAAGTCGCGTACGCGACCTCTTCCGTCAGGCTAAGGAGAAGGCTCCGTGCATCATCTTCATCGACGAGATTGATGCCGTGGGACGTGCGCGTAGCAAGAACCCTGCAATGGGTGGCAACGACGAGCGCGAGAACACGCTCAATGCCCTCCTTACAGAGATGGACGGCTTCGGTACAAATAGCGGTGTCATCATCCTCGCAGCTACGAACCGTGCCGACATGCTCGACAAGGCGTTGCTGCGTGCCGGACGTTTCGACCGTCAGATAACGGTCGACTTGCCCGACCTTACTGAGCGTAAGGAGATTTTCCAGGTGCATCTGCGTAAGGTGAAGATAGACGAGACGGTAGATATCGACTTCCTCTCGCGTCAGACTCCTGGCTTCTCGGGTGCCGATATAGCGAACGTGTGCAACGAGGCGGCGCTCATCGCCGCACGCCATAATAGCAACAAGGTAGGCAAGCAGGACTTCCTCGACGCAGTAGACCGCATCATCGGTGGTCTGGAGAAGAAGACAAAGGTGATGACTGAGGCTGAGAAGCGCACTATCGCGCTGCATGAAGCCGGTCACGCCACTGTCTCATGGTTCTGCGAGCATGCCAATCCGCTCGTTAAGGTGAGCATTGTGCCACGTGGCAGAGCACTCGGAGCAGCTTGGTACCTGCCCGAAGAGCGTCAGATCACAACAAAGGAGCAGATGCTCGACGAGATGTGTGCACTGCTTGGCGGTCGTGCAGCCGAAGAACTCTTCACTGGACACATTTCTACCGGCGCTATGAACGACCTCGAACGCGCTACAAAGTCGGCATTCGGCATGGTTGCCTACGCCGGCATGAGCGACCGTCTGCCAAACATCTGCTACTATAACAACCAGGAATATCAGTTCCAGCGTCCTTACTCAGAGACAACGGCTAAGATTATCGACGACGAGGTGCTGAAGCTGGTCAACGACGAGTATGCACGTGCGAAGACTCTGCTTAAGGAACATGCAAAGGGACACAACGAACTCGCCGAGCTCCTTATGACTCGTGAGGTGATCTTCGCTGAGGATGTGGAGCGCATATTCGGCAAGCGTCCATGGGTGAGTCGCTCGGAAGAGATAATCGAGGACAATACTCCTAAGCTTGAGGACATGCCCGAAGTGGTTCGCCAGGCTCAGAAGGAGCACGAGGAATCGTTGGCAAAGCAGGCAGCACTTCCTGCTGATGACTCGGCAGAGCAGCCGACTGACGACAAGACAGAACCTACTGAGAAATAATAAACGTAAGCATTATGAGCGATAAAATGAAAAACTTGATTGTACGTACCATCACCGGTGTGCTCTTTGTTGCAGCCATTGTTACGTGCTTCTTGCGTCCGGAGGCGATGATACTTCTGTTCGCGCTGGTTACAGGACTCACCATCTGGGAGTTTACGGGCATTGTGAACGACATTGAGGGCGTCACGACGAATCGTCTTATCACAACTGTTGCTGGCGTGTACTTCTTCTTCAGCATCGCAGGCTACTGCTCGGGCATCGTGCCGTCGGCAGTGTTCATACCTTACTTGCTGACCATCGTCTATCTGTTTATCGCCGAGCTGTACACAAAGGCTCCGAATCCGATAAACAACTGGGCGTACACAATGCTTGCGCAGATGTACATTGCACTGCCGTTCTCCACTATCAACGTCCTCGCATTCCGTGCTACGGGCGATGGAGTGGTGTACAACTACCTCCTTCCGCTCAGTGTCTTTATCTTCCTTTGGACTAATGACACGGGTGCTTACCTCAGCGGATCGCTCTTCGGCAAGCACAAGCTCTTTCCGCGTGTCAGCCCAGGCAAGAGCTGGGAGGGAAGTATCGGTGGCGGACTCCTCGTGCTGGCTATGGCAGCAGCCGTAGGCTTCTACGAGACATCCGCTCTGCATAGCGGTGCAGCCGAAGTGGCTCTCAGCATACCGCAGTGGATGGGCTTGGGTCTTGTTGTAGTGTTCTTCGGCACATGGGGTGACCTTGTTGAGTCGCTCTTTAAGCGCACCATCGGCATAAAGGACTCGGGCAACATCCTGCCCGGTCACGGCGGAATGCTCGACCGTTTCGACTCTTCGCTGATGGCGTTCCCTGCTGCAGTGGTATATCTGTACACACTCACGATTTTCTAAACCGTGAGTTGCGATTAATAAAAATCAGCAGACACTATTTGATAAATACTCGAATTAAATCGCCTGAGCGTCACAGTAATGATTGACGCTCAGGCGATTTTGTTGTTTATCGTTTGCCTGTCTCGCAAAAAAAGTGTAGATTTGCATTATGAACCGAACTTTCCATCATAACGTCAGTCTGCAGGGCATAGCCACGATAGTGTTGTTGGCAGTTGTAGCTCTGTGGTGTTTCCTTGTGCGCAGTGGTGTTACTCCTGCGTTAGGTTTTGTGTGTCTGTTGCTTGGCGCGGCAGGTGTAGACCGTTTGGTGAACACCACCTACACATTCACCGCTGACGGCGACCTCGTCATTGCGCGTGGTCGGCTCGGCAAGAGTATGACGATATGCGTCAATGAGATAATCGCGGCACGTGCAGTGCGCGGCACACTGTTCACGGCACGCCACATCGTGATAGAATACGGTTGCGGAAAGATAACGTATGCGCAACCGCAGCAGACAAGCGAATTCATCGAAGAGATACGGCGCAGACAGAGACAATATGAAGACAAGGATAATTAAGAAATGGACATCAACCATTACAAACAGGCATGAAAGACTATATATATAAATATGTATTGACACTCGTGGCGTTCTTCTTCGTTTCAGGAGTAACGGCACAGACAGATATCGAGTTTGATGAAGACGACAGTTCGGCAGTTGCCGACACACTGATGCCCGACACGTTCAAGGTGGCGGAGCAGGCATTGCCGTGGAATATCGCCGTGGCAAAGCATCTGGACAACCTTCTTGAGCACGATATGTTTGAGACATCCACCGTCGGAATGATGGTGTACGACCTCGATGCCGACTCGGTGCTCTACAGTCACAATGCGCGTCTGCTTCTGCGTCCTGCATCGACAATGAAACTCGTCACGGCGATAGCAGCCATCGACCGCTTGGGCGGCAGCTACCAGTTCAAGACCGAGCTGTGCTACACCGGCGAGGTGAACGACCGCACGCT
>ENA-UESD01000565-UESD01000565.1-human-gut-metagenome-genome-assembly--contig:-NODE-565-length-33374-cov-2.824999_pt1 | contig 33374 bp, 24 predicted proteins | sample MGYA00242985_ERZ507986 | MGnify/ENA primary metagenome ERZ507986 (study PRJEB26167, sample SAMN06115408) | human gut metagenome | host: Homo sapiens | place: China:Guangxi | collected 2016-04-06... | reverse complement strand
TCGGCCTTTCCGGCACCGGCAAGACCACGCTTTCCACCGACCCCAAGCGCCTTCTCATCGGCGACGACGAGCACGGCTGGGACGACAACGGCGTGTTCAACTTCGAAGGCGGCTGCTACGCCAAGGTCATCAACCTCGACAAGGACTCCGAGCCCGACATCTACAACGCCATCCGCCGCGACGCGCTGCTCGAGAACGTGACCCTCGACGAAAACGGCAAGATCGACTTCGCCGACAAGTCCGTCACGGAGAACACCCGTGTTTCCTATCCCATTGACCACATCGAGAAGATCGTGCGCCCGGTCTCCGCTGCGCCCGACGCAAAGAACGTCATCTTCCTGTCCGCCGACGCATTCGGCGTTCTGCCTCCTGTCTCCATCCTGACCCCGGAGCAGACCAAGTACTACTTCCTGTCCGGCTTTACCGCGAAGCTTGCCGGCACCGAGCGCGGCATCACCGAGCCCACCCCGACCTTCTCCGCCTGCTTCGGTCAGGCCTTCCTCGAGCTCCATCCGACCAAGTACGCAGAAGAGCTCGTCAAGAAGATGAAAAAGAGCGGCGCGAAGGCGTACCTCGTCAACACCGGCTGGAACGGCACCGGCAAGCGCATCTCCATCAAGGACACCCGCGGCATCATTGATGCGATCCTCTCCGGCGCGATCCTGTCGGCTCCCACCAAGAAGATCCCGCACTTCGACTTTGAGGTTCCCACCGAGCTTCCCGGCGTCGACAGCGGCATCCTCGACCCGCGCGACACCTACGCCGACGCTTCCGAATGGGAGAAGAAGGCACAGGATCTGGCTTCCCGCTTCGTGAAGAACTTCGTCAAGTACGAAGGCAACGAGGCCGGCAAGGCGCTCGTCGCGGCAGGCCCGAAAGCCTGATCGCCGGAACCTTCTTTAACGAAAATTTATTTCGGAACCGCGCCAACATCGGTTATACTTGATATGAAGCGCCAGACACGCTGCGGCGCTCGCCGCAGCGTGTTTTTCTGTCAGGGACACTGATGATGGAACATAAACTATGTTGTCAAGCGCCTGTTGCGGGCGTAATAATACTGGAGGATATGACATGAAAAAAGTTCAAATCACTGAAACTGTCCTTCGTGATGCGAATCAGTCCCTGATGGCAACCCGTCTGCCGTACGCCGATTTTGAGGAAATTCTTCCCGAAATGGACAAGGCCGGTTATTATTCGGTCGAGTGCTGGGGCGGCGCGACGTTCGACTCCTGCCTTCGCTATCTCGGCGAGGATCCGTGGGAGCGCCTGCGCAATATCCGCAGACTGATGCCCAACACGAAGCTGCAGATGCTCCTTCGCGGCCAGAACCTGCTTGGCTACAAGCACTATCATGACGACGTTGTGGAAAAGTTCGTCGAGCTGTCCATCAAAAACGGCATCGACATCCTGCGTATCTTTGACGCGCTGAACGACTTCCGCAACATCAAGACCGCTCTGGAAGCTACCAAGAAGTACGGCGGCAAGAACACCGTCGCTTCCGGCTGCATCTCCTATACGCAGAGCCCGGTCCACACCGTGGAAAAGTACGTTGAGATGTGCAAGGAGCTCAAGACCATGGGCTTCGACACCATCTGCCTGAAAGACATGGCGGGCACGATGAGTCCCTATGAGGCCGAGCACCTCATCAAGGGCATCAAGGACGCAGTCGGCGATATGCCGCTCATCCTCCACACCCACTGCACGACCGGCATGGCCTACATGACCGTGACGAAGGCGATCGAGTCCGGCATCGACGTCATCGACTGCGCGACCTCCTGCTTCTCCAACGGCACCTCGCAGCCCTCGACCGAGACGATGTTCTACGCGCTTCAGCAGTACGGCATCAAAACTGGCCTCAACGAGGACGTGATCAACAAGGTCAACGACTTCTTCAAGCCCGTCAAGCAGAAGTACGTCGACTCTGGCCGCATCAACGCCAAGTCCATGGCGACCGACGCGCAGGCGCTGGTTTATAAGGTTCCCGGCGGCATGCTTTCGAACATGATCGCGAACCTCACCGACATGAAGGCGATGGACAAGTTCGAAGCCGCTCTGGCAGAGATTCCCGCCGTCCGTAAGGACCTCGGCTATCCTCCGCTGGTCACCCCGCTTTCCCAGATGGTCGGCAACCAGGCCGTTACCAACGTCCTGCTCGGCCAGCGCTACAAGCAGGTCTCCAAGGAAGTCAAGAACTACTTCAAGGGCGAGTACGGCATTGCACCCGCTCCCGTTTCCAAGGAGCTCGAGACGCAGATCCTCGGCGAGGGCGGCAAGCCTGTCGACTGCCGGATTGAAGACGCAAAGCGCACCGGCGAGGACTTCAAGAAGGCCAAGGAAGCGCTCGGCGATCTTGCAAGAAGCGAAGAAGATATCATGAGCTACATCTGCTATCCCGATCAGACCATGAAGTTCCTCACCGACCGCAAGGCCAAGGAAGAGAACATCTGCAAGTACTCGATCGTCGAAGCGTAAGAGAGGTGTCAGCTATGTTTCTGGTAAATTCCGCTATGGTTGACCTCCAGATCGGCACAGCCGGACTGGTTGCGCTGCTCGGCTACGCAGTCGTTTTCGTCGGCCTCATCGCGCTGATGGTCGTCATTCTGATCGAAGGCAAAATCGCCGTCTCAAAGAATGAGAAGGCAGAAGCGCCCAAGGCTGCCGCACCCGCTGCCGCTGCTCCCGCGCCGAAGCCCGTTCTGGCTGCCGCCGCACCCGGCAGTGCCGGCGAGGTGAAGCTCTTCAATGTCCCGGATAAGGACGCGGCCATGCTGATGGCCATCGTTGCCCATAAACTGAACAAGCCCCTTAACGAGCTGCGCTTCAAATCCATCAAGGAGGTCAAGTGAAAGATGAAGTATAAGATTACGCTCAATGGCAAAACCTATGAGGTTGAGGTCGAAGCTGGTCAGGCCATGCTGGTCGACGAGAAGGAGGCCTACGCGCCCGCGCCCACCGCAGCTCCTGCCGATGCAGCAGCTGCCGCACCGGCACCTGCCGCCGCAGCTCCTGCTGCAGCCCCCGCGCCTGCGCCCGCCGCTGTTGCAGCCGGTGAGGTTGTCGCGTCCCCGATGCCCGGCAACATTCTGAGCGTCAACGTTTCGCAGGGTCAGGCCGTCAAGTCCGGCGACATCCTTGTGATTCTGGAAGCCATGAAGATGGAAAACGAAATCCTCGCCCCGCGCGACGGCACGGTTGCACAGGTCGTGACGAGCAAGGGTGCTGTTGTGGAAACCGGCGCTCCTCTGATCGTTTTGGCATAAGGAGGAACGAACATGGGTTTTAACGTTCTCGATACGTTGTCGAAGCTGGCGACGGAATCCGGTTTTGCCGGTTTCTTCGCTGCCGGCGGCTGGCAGAACCTCGTGATGATCGTCGTGGCGTGCGTGCTTTTGTACCTCGGCATTGTCAAGGGCTTTGAGCCGCTGCTGCTGGTCGGCATTGCGTTCGGCTGCCTGCTTGCCAACGTCAGCTATTTCCCGGGTCTTGACGCGATCAACCCCGATCTGAACGCCACCAACGCGCTGTATCATCCGGAGCTGTGGTCGCAGTTCCTGGATTCCAGCAGCGAGTATTATCACAGCTACGGCCACATTCTGTCGAATGCGGGGCTACTTGACATCTTCTACATCGGCGTCAAGGCAGGCCTCTATCCCTCGCTCATCTTCATGGGCGTCGGCGCAATGACAGACTTCGGACCCCTGATCGCGGACCCGAAGAGCCTGCTGCTCGGCGCTGCTGCCCAGCTCGGCGTTTTCGTCGCGTTCTTCGGCGCCATCTGCCTCGGCTTCACCGGCCCGCAGGCTGCGTCCATCGGTATCATCGGCGGCGCGGACGGCCCGACGGCCATCTTCCTGACGAACAAGCTCGCGCCCGAGCTTCTCGGTGCTATCGCCATTGCGGCCTACTCCTATATGGCGCTGATCCCGCTGATCCAGCCGCCTATCATGAAGCTTCTCACGAGCGAGGAAGACCGCAAGATCAAGATGGTGCAGGCGCGCGTCGTCTCCAAGAGCGAGAAGATCCTCTTCCCGATCATCGTCACCATCTTCGTCATCCTGCTCCTGCCGTCCACGGCTCCGCTGGTTGGCTGCCTGATGCTCGGCAACCTCTTCCGCGAGTGCGGCGTGACGGATCGTCTGTCGGACACCGTGCAGAATGCGCTCATGAACATTGTTACCATCATGCTCTCGACCTCCGTCGGCGCGACCATGGTCGCCTCGAACTTCCTGAAGATCGAGACGCTCAAGATCATCCTGCTCGGCCTCATTGCCTTCGGCATTTCCACGGTCGGCGGCCTGATCGGCGGCAACATCATGTGCAAGCTCTCCGGCAAGAAGGTCAACCCGCTCATCGGCTCGGCCGGCGTCTCCGCTGTCCCGATGGCCGCGCGTGTTTCGCAGATGGTCGGCCAGAAGGCCAACCCCTCGAACTTCCTGCTCATGCACGCCATGGGCCCGAACGTCGCGGGTGTCATCGGCTCGGCCATCGCGGCAGGCTTCCTGCTGGCAGTGTTTGGCTAATTGCATAAGAAAAGAGAACGGTCGATTTCGGCCGTTCTTTTTTTTGCGCAAGAGACCGGATTTTAGGCGGCGGATTTTGCGGAAAACTGAAACAAAGATGAAAAAAACAGAAGGAAGCGCGATTTGACGAGTACGACAGGGAAAAAGCTGGTCGGGACTGGAAATTCAGGGCGAATATGGTATACTATGCTTGAAAGTTTGCGAAACTGCGCATATGCGGTGCCGCAAAGAACGAAAGAAAGCAGAGGAACCCGGACATGAAGAAAAGAATGCTTGCGCTGGTGTTGGCGCTGGTGCTGATGCTCTCGATGCTCCCGACGGCATTTGCGCTCGACGCGGCAGAAGCGCCGGACACGGAGCATCCCACGCAGGGCGAGACAGAGGAAGTTGAGGAAGTCGGAGCGCCCGAGGAATTCGAGTCGTTCGAAGAGCCGGAAGATGCAGAGGAATTCGACGAGTCCGAAGACCCTGAGAATTTCGGGGAGCCGGAAGACCCCGAGGAATTCGAGGAATCGGAGGCGTCTGAGGCCATGGCGGCGGAGTTTGCCGCGGTGGCGGCCAATGGCATCGAGCCGGATGCGTACCTGATGGGCGTGCATCTGGAAAACGGCTACTATACCGTTGACGATAAGTATGGCTTGCGCTATTCTGCGGATAAGCCGGACGGCTGGGATAAGAGAACGTCGAACAGTCTTTCCTATCAGGACGGCGTTTTGACCGTGGAGGGCCCGACCACCTTGAAAAACAACGGCGGCGAGGGATGGGACGCGGTCCTGTCGGTCAGATCCGGCGTGCTGTCTATTGTGTGCAGTGGGACGCTGATGCTGCGGCGAACCGGCATGACGGCTCTATCTTCTGATGGAGACGTTCTCATTAATGGGTCGGTCACGATCGAGAGCATAGACGCCTGCGCGGTGCGGGGAAATCTTAGCATCGTGAATGCGAAGAACGTCACGATCACAGCGAGCGCGAGCAAGACGGCAAGCAATAAGGTCAGCTGCGACACCATCGACGGCGATGCGTATATCGAGGCAGGGGGAAGCATTACCCTGAAAAATATGCTGAGCGGTGCGTGCGTCAACGGCAGCCTGCGCGCGCAGGGACACAGTCTGGCCATCAACAACAGCAGCGCGGACAAGCCAGCGCTGACGAGCGACCGGGATCATATTCTGACTGCGGATACTTTGACGCTGCGCAATAACAGCGGCCCGGCAGCGCAGGGCGACCTGTGCATCAACGTGTATAGCGAAAAAGCGAACATAACCGGACGCTACGATATTCCCGCTTTTCTCCGAATGGAGAAGCTGTGGTCCGCGGCAATGTCTACGCGAAGGGCGGCAGGCTCTGCCTTACCAATTCCGGGTCAGGCGGAAGCAAAAATAAGACCGTCGGCCCGGTTCTGGCCGGCAGCCTGACGCTGGAAGACGGAACAGGTCTGGACGTTTACCGCAAGTGGGTATCCAATAACGTTATGCCGGACGCCATGGTTCAGGGCAACGTCGAACTCATCAACTGCCAGATCAATCGGGAGACGGAGAACTCCTTTCAAATCACGCGGAGATACGGCGAGGGCCCGGCTGTCGACGGTAATATCACGCTCCGGAACAGCCAGCTGTACATCGACGCGACGTATGCCAGAGCCTCGGGCAACGAGACGCCCAGCGTCCAAAACTGCGTCCTGTCGCTGCAAAACAGCCATTTCACGGTGCGCGGCAGCGGCTCGTGGAAGGATGTCCGGCTTGACGAGGACTACAGATGGTATGCGGGGGACGATACGCCGAACGTGCCGTTCTACAAAGACGGCCGCGAAGAGCCGCTGCGCGTCGAAGCCTTAACGGAAACGGCATTTGCGGATATCTACACCGGCGACAAGGTGGGCGACGCGACGGTGCATGACGCATCGTTTACGGAGTCCAAAACCATCGATGGCTTTGCCTCGTGGCCGATGTCGTTTGATGTGACCGTGCAGATGACGGGCGATACGCTCGATTTGCAGAAGGTCGACGGCTACAAGGAGCTGACGGTCCAGGGCGAGGACGGCAAACCGGCTACTATCTACGGTGTGGACAGCTCGGTCGATCTGGCGGATTACTTCCAGATAAATACGGCGGCTCTTGACGGATGGAAGATCACGGCCGTAGATTATCTGGAGCAGGGGGCGACGGAGCTGCGCCTGCGCATCAGCGGCGCGCCGAGTTATACTCGCGACGCTCGTTTTACGATGACCATCCGCGGAAGGAGCCTGGCTGGCGGACACGATCTGGTCGTCACCGGCAGCAACGAAATTTACTGGAACATCCGGCTCATGCCCCCCCGGCGAGCTGGACTATGACAACGTCCGCACCCCGGAGGAATTCGTCGAGGCCGTCGGCGGCACGGACTATGCCATAGCCAGTGATAGCTCCAGCTGGGTGCTTCTGATGCAGGATGTGTACCTGCCGCAGGATATTACCATGACCGGAAATTTCTCCATCAACCTGCAAGGGCACAAAATTTGCAGCGCGTCACACAGCGGAACCGAGCACCTGATCTCCGAAAAGGAAACGCAGATAATCACCGACTCACAGCAGAAAGGCTGTGTGGCGGCAAATATTCTCGTGACCGGCGGAACGCTGCGGCTGGATAATATGAACGCGGGCGATATCCGCGTGGAAAGCGGCAGTCTGGAGCTGGATTACGTAAGTGCGGATGCGGTTGTCATCGACGGCGGCTTTGCGGATCTAAAGAGCGCGGCGCTGAAGAGCATCATCATGGCAGACGGCGAGCTGCAATGGTACAATGATGTCTACCAGATAGATGTTCCGTGTCTCTTCAGCATCTGCGGCGGCAAGGCGGAAATTCAGGAGAACTCGAATTTCTACGGCATGATGGACGTCTCGGGCGGCGAGGTGGATATTCAGAACGGCCAGATCCATGGCGTGGAAGGAATCTGGCTGAAGCAGCAGTCCGGCAGCACGGTGAATGTCCGGGAGAGCACGCTTACCGGTCTTGCGCAGGTCTTCGGCGGCAAGCTGACGCTCTCGGACAGCGGGCTCAGCATTGAGGATACCGACGAATACGCGGGCTATAGTTGCCTGTATGTCGGGGGCGGCGAGGCGGTTCTGACGAATATGGTCGTGTCGGCTACTCGACAGGTGACAGAAAACGCAGGCGAGTACACCGTGCTCCATTCGGCCATCACCACGGGCGGCAAGGGCAAAGTGACGCTGAACCATTCGCCGGTTTACGGCTCCATTCTGGTGGAGGCGGACGTGACGCTGGAGCTCGGGGAAGGCAGCAATGTCGAATCAGAGGCGGACAACGCGATCACGGTCAAGGGTAAGGCGGACCTTACCGGCTGCACCGTGCGCGGCAAAGAGATTGGAATTCTCGTGACGGGCGGCAAAAAAGCGTCCGCGATGCTGCATTCCGGTGAGGTGTCCGGAAAGGAGGCTGGCGTGCTCGTCGATGGCGGCAGCTTCACGATGGAGGGCGGCACGATCTATGGCGCACAGTGCGGCATTCATGTCGGCGGCACGCCCAAGAGCACGGTCAAAATCGGCGGCGGCGACATAAAAGCGGACGAGACGGCCCTGTTTGCCAAGCAAGGCAGCAGCGTTTCCCTTTCGGGCGGCACGTTTACAGCAGGACAAAACGCGCTGGCCGCGGGAGAAAGCACGATGAAGGGCTGGCTCGCGAAGGGCTATGACATGATCGGCCCGAATCTTCCCGGCGGCTTCGACCCCGCAAAGGAATCCGGAACCGGCGCGGGGACCGTCATGATTGTCACGGAAGACGGCGAACCTGCGCAGATCGTCATGGATATGATCGACGAAATCGGCAAGGTAGAGCTGACCGATGAATGCGAGAGGAAGATTCTCGATGCGGAGGAAGCTTACGAAATGCTGACCGCCGCGCAGCAGAAGAAGGTTACGAACTACAAAACGCTTTTGAAAGCGCGTCAGATCTATGACAAGCAGGTTGCCGAGCGCGAATATGCCGAGCAGGCGGGTTACGTCAACTACCTGATGGAGGAAATCCCCGCCGATATGGAGAAGATTGAAAGCAGCACGCTTTCTGTGATCCGGGAGGCGGAGGAGGCCTACAACGAGGCCGCGAAGGACAAAAACGTCAAGAAATATTTAGACAGCAAGCTTGTCAGCCGCCTCAAGTCTGCGCGCAAGACCTACGATAAAAACGAAAAGGCCGCCGGGAAGGTGCAGGACCTGATCGACGATCTTCCGGCCCCGGAGGAGCTGACCTATGCCAAGGACCGCAAGAGCGTCACGAGGGCGCAGACGGCGTTCGAAAATCTGACAGCTGCGCAGCAGACGTTCCTGGGTGACGGCACGGACAGACGGCTTACGGCCTGCGTCCGGCAGATGGCGCTTCTGACCGACTGCGAAACCATCGTCAAGGACGCGCAGGCGGCCATCAAGAAGCTCCCGGCGTGGAACAAGATCAAAAAATCGGACGAGGCGAAGGTCCACGCGGCAGAGGACGCGATGCAGGCGCTTGCAAGCGCTGCGGAGGAGAAGCACGTCACGCTCACGCCCGGAGAGGCGAACGAGCAGAAATATCAGGCTTCCACAGAGGCGTTCTACGCGTACAAGGAACTGGCAGAGAGCTACCGCAAGACGTACCTTGCGCCCCTGGAGACTCTCACGGACGCGGATGAGGCGCACGAAGCGGCCATCAGGACTGCGCGCACGGAGTATCAGGCACTCGGCAAGAGCTACAACGGCTCGAACGTCAGCAAATGCGTCCAGAGTTTTATCGAGCCGGACGATCTGACGATGCTCAAGAACCTTGAAAAGCAGCTCAGCCAGAACCAGAAGGCCGCGAAGAAGGTTATGAACCTGATTGCAAAGCTTCCAAAGCACGACGCGCCGTTTACAAAGAGGGAGCGCAAGGCCATCGACACGGCGAAAAGCGCGTATGACGGCCTGTCTTCGGCGGCGCGGAGCTTTGTTGAAAATGTGGACACGCTGAACGAGCGTTACCAGCAGGCATATCCCGCGACGGACAGCGGCGAGCAGGCATAACGCACAACGGCGCCCCGGGACGATCCGTTCCGGGGTGCTTTGCAATTGACTTTTTCCGGTATTCCGGTATAATAAAAACAGAAAAAGTTCATACGCTGCATCATGACCTGTGCGCTTCGCTGCGTGCAGGATGAGGGAATCCGGTGCAAATCCGGAGCATGGAAACGTAGCCGTCATTGCATGAGGCTGCCGCGCGCGGAGAAATCCGGTCATTGGGGAAACCCGAGAAGGCTGCGCGGTGGACGTGGGAGCGATCCCGGAAGCATCAGCCGGAAGACCTATGATGATGGAAACGCCGCCCGGTTCGGGCGGTCGGATCTTGCGCAAAAGACGGGCGCGGCAGGTTTTGCCGCGCTCATTTTGTTTGCCGTTTTATGCTGCGGCGAAAAGAGCGGGGAGGACAAATTATGAAAAAACGAGTACTATCGCTGCTGCTGGCGCTGGTTCTGCTGCTGGGGCTGGTTCCCGGGGCGCTGGCACTGGAGGATGCGGACATTGATCCCGGCATGGGCATTGACCCGATCGGCATGCCGGACGGCGAGGGCACAGAGGAAAGTCCGCTTCTGATTGAAAGTGCGGAGCAGCTCGCGTGGTTCGCGCGGACGATCTCAGACCCAGAGCAGGGCGCGCAGGAGGTCTGTGCGGCCTTGACGGCAGATATCGATCTGGAGGATGAGCCATGGGAACCAATGGGAAGGGATACCTATGGCTTCAAAGGAACGTTCGATGGGCAAGGCCATAAAATCAAGGGACTGAACGTATCGGGAGCAAAGCTCGCGGGGCTGTTTGCCTGCGTCGACGGCGGCACGGTTAAAAATCTTGTTGTCAGCGGCAAGGTCAGCGGTACAACCTACACCGGCGCGATCGTGGGTTATCTGAAAAACGGCGGTACGATCTTCCGCTGCGGCAATGAAGCTGCCGTCTCCGGCTCGGGGTCTTATACCGGCGGTATTGCAGGCAGCGCAGGCGTATACGATAAGACGAATACCATCGAGCAGTGCTATAACGCGGGCAATGTGACGGGCGGCAGCGACAGCCGCACGGGCGGTATTCTCGGCTACGATATGGGAAAAGCCGCCATCACCGACTGCTATAACACCGGGCTTATTTCGGGCGCAAACTACGCGGGTGGCATCCGTGGGTATCTCAGCACACTGGCGGGCAAGATCACAAACTGCTACAGCGCCGGAACCGTCACCGGAAAAACGACAGGTGCGATCGCACCGAAGGATCTGTATGACGGCGAAAACTGCTATGTGGTCACGGGCGGCAAAATCCTCCCGGACGGCAGCACGGACGCGGTCAGTAAGGCGGAGCTTCTGACGGCTCTGCGCGCCGGGCGAGACGGGATATGGAAACAGGAGCTGACAGAAAACGGCGGCTATCCGGTTCTTGTGTGGCAGAAGGCACAGGCCACGGCGGGAGAGACAGTGCTGGCGCAGGATGCGGCGTTTGAGCGCGAGATCATTGAAACGTTTGCCGATGAGCCGATCACGCTCCCTACGGCGAAGCTCAACTGGAAGCCGGTCACAGGCGCAAGCGGCTATGCGATCTCACTGTGGCAGAAGGTGCGTGTCTGGAAAACGCTGACGCAGCAGGAGCAGCAGGCCCTGACAGCGGAGCCGGACGACGAAGTGGACAGCTGGGCGCTGCGTCTTTTGCAGCTGGATCAGAACGCGATCATCGCGCAGTTTTCAGACAGCCAGAAGCAGGAACTGCTTGCGCTGCAAACGGAAATGGACGGGAAGTTCCAGACGCTGAACGATGCGCTCGAGCAGAAGCTGAACGCGCAGTATAAAGACGGCTATACACAAGAGGACGTAGACAACTATGACGCGGCCAATAAGAGGTACAACGCTGCGCTGGCAGATTACGACGCGGCGTATCAGGCGTGCTGCAAGTATATCATTTTGCAGGCGGTAGAAAGCGGACTCTCACTCGGCGACTACTGGAGCGAGCTACAGCTGGCGCAGACCGTAAAGCTTGGCGCGCAGACGAGCTATGACTGCACAGAGGTTTTTGCACAGCTGGAAGATGGTGTCTATTACGCGGCAGTCTGCGCAGTCAAGGAGGACGGGACGTATGTTCTGCCTACGGCGGAGCAGGTAGACCGCGATGTGGTTGGATGGCAGGATCCCTATACGCGCATGAAACCGGTGACGGGACTGCAATGGGACGGCACACTCGCGAAGTGGACGGGCAAGGACAATTTTACGGCCGATCAGGCCTACAAGCTCGAGCTCTACGAGGTCATAAACGGGAAGTATGGGTTTGTCAAAGCCTTTGAGCTGCCGGGCAATGTGACACAGTTAGAACTCAAAGGCGCACTGACAGCGCGAAGAAGCTATGCCTTTGCCGTTATTGCGCTCGTGGACACGGAAACATACGAAAAATACGGTGTGGATGATTCGATCCGTTCACAGATGAGCCCCACATACACCCCGTCCGGTGCGTCGGGCAGCGGCGAGTGGTTCGAGATCAGTTCTGCTGCGCAGTGGATGGAGATCGCAAACACCGAGGACATACCGTCCGACCCGTCTGACCCGAACTCGGCAAGTATGCAGGATATTGTCTGGAGCCGGAACTACCGGCTGACGGCCGACATCGATTTTTCCACACTCTCTGCCAAGGACCAGAACCGGACGAAATCCTTCGGCTCGATCACCTATAACTTCCAGGGCGAATTTGACGGAAACGGACATGAGATCCGCGGCCTGACGCTGTCCAATTCCGACTCCGGTCTGTTTGCATACGTGGGCGGGATGAGCCGGATCCACGATGTGAAGATCGTCAATCCCAACGTCTATTTTTCAAACACGGCGGCAGTTCTCGCGCTCAATAACTACGGCGTGATCGAGGACTGCGCGGTCATCGGCTGCAATATCTCGGCGGACATCAGCGGCGTGATGGGCGGCATTGCAGGACGGAACTACGGTATCATCCGCAGATGCTATGTGCGCGGAGGCCGGTTCGACTCCAATACCACCACCGCCACGGGTCACGGTGGCTTTGTGGGTTCCAACGAAACGGGCGGACTCATCGAGCGCTGCTGGACGTCCATGGATGTCTATACAAAAAGCGACTACGCGGGCGGCTTTGTGGGGCTGTGCTACGGCGGCACGATCCGCGACTGCTTCGCGCTCGGAAACGTTTCGGCGCGCGGCTACTCCGGCGGCTTTGTCGGAAGATCCGTCTACAGCGGAAATGTCTATGAAAACTGCTATGCGGCGGGCATCGTAACCTGCTCGGGCGAAGAAGGCCACGGCTTCATCGGCGGCAACAAGCCGGACAGCGCATTCCAGTATGACCAGTCCGAGGGCATTACAAACTGCTACTACAACGAGGCCTCGGAGACAGCCGCGAGCAACTATGGCGCGACCGGTCTTGCGCTTTCCGGCATGCAGACGGAGGACTTCCGCTCGAAGCTCGGCGCAAGCTGGAGTCAAAACGAAGAAGACAACGGCGGCCTTCCGTATCTGACGGGCGTGGAGATCCCGGTCCCGTTGAAGAAAACGCCGCTGGAGGTCACCATCATCCTGGCAAAGTACAACACGCAGGAATACCGCTATGAGCGCTTTGGCGAGGAAATCGAGGTGGAGATGCTCTCAAACGGCAACACGCGCGTGTGCGATGTGATGGACGAGGCCATGCAGCAGGAAAAGCTCACCTACGGCTATGAAACGACGAATCTCGGCCGTTATGTCAGCACCATCAATGGCCGTGAGCTGCTTGCGCCGAACGGCTGGATGTTTACGATCAACGGTGTGCTTTCCAACCTCGGCGTATCCACAGCGACGCTCAGCGACGGCGACACGCTTTTGTGGTACGAGGGCATGACCCAGAACCATTTCCGTGCGCCGAGGGTAGAGGAGCTGGACGCAGGCTTCGGCGATTGGACGGAAATTTCGTCCGAAAGCGAGCTGCGCGCGCTGGCGGCAAGTCAGGATGCAGAAGCGCTCGCCGCCAATTACCGGCTGACGCAGGATATTGATCTGCAAGGCGCGGAATTTCCCGGCATCGGCAGCGGGAGCGCGCCCTTTACCGGCGTGTTTGACGGCAATGGAAAAACGATCTCCAATCTCACCATCGCGCGCGCGGACGAGGAGAATGTCGGCCTGTTCCGCGTGATTCGGGGCGGCACGATCAAGAATCTGACGCTTAAGGACGCCGCAGTCACGGGCGGTTCGCTTGTGGGCGCAGTTGTGGGCTGGGCGCAGGTATCGCTCAGCAAAGACAGTATGTCCGGCAATGTTGCAGGACTGATCGGCAACGTCCATGTGACAGGCAGCGTCGCAGGCAAAACGGAGACGGGCGGCCTGATCGGCCGGAACGACGGCAAGACAGACCCGGAGACAAGCTTCTCTGTCAAAAATGCCGTCGACCGCTGCTCGTTTGAAGGAACGCTCACAGGCCGGACGATCACTGGCGGCCTTGCAGGACGCAACGAAGGTACGATCACGATGTGCAGCACCGAGGGCAGCGTCGACGCGGGTGAAAGCGGCACGATCGCCGGCGGTCTGGTGGGAGAGAACGACGGCGAAATCTACGATTCGCACGCCGATGTGTGCGTCCATGCACAAAGCTCCGTGGGCGGCTTCATGGGAAGCGGTTCCGGCATCGTCAAGCGCTGCTACAGCCTTGGCGACGTGTCCGGCGGCGGCTATGTCGGCGGTTTTGCAGGCTCGATCCGGTATGTGGACACGGCGCTCAGCGCAGGACGCGTGGAAGCCGACGGCTCGGATGGACAGGGCTATGCCGGCGGCTTTGCGGGATATCTGAGCGGCACAATCGTCGGTGCGCCTGCCTATGTCACGGTCAAGGCGGTCTATGGCTACTGTGGCGATACGTTATCCGCGGCAGGCAGGACCGACTATACGCAGACAGGCGAGAGCCTGCAAGAAGCGATGGCGGCCATGCAGCTTACAACAAAGGACGCGGTCAAGGAACGGCTCAAGACGCTCTTTGATGTGGATTACGAAATTCCAGACGACGCGCAGAAGCAGCGCGAGGAAGCGGCGCGGAAGATGCAGGCGCAGATCGAAGCGCTTCCGGCGGCTGATGCACTAACGAAGGAAAACGGCGAGTTGGTCGACGCTGCAAAGGCGGCCTTTGATGCGCTGGATGACGAGACGCGGGCGCTTGTCAGTGAAAGCATGAAAGAAAAGCTCACGGCCTGCGTTGCGCGCATGGAAGAGCTCCGGAAAGAGCCCGAGCTCCCGGCCGACCCGGTTGAACGCTTTGCAAAGCTGATGGAGGCCGTCCCCGGCAAGAAGGACAAGGTCTGGAACACGGACGGCGCGGCCATCGACGCGGCGCGCGCGTGCTATGATGAGATCGACCTGAAACAGCTCGACAAAACGCAGCAGAAGCAGGTAAAGACGCTCTACTCGCAGCTCACGGCGGCGGAAAAAACCTTCGAGAAGAATCGCAAGGCGGCGGAGAAGGTCGAGGCGCAGCTCAAGAACCTCCCGTTTGATACGCCGGCGGAGATGACGCTCGCGCACGAAAAGCGCGTCAACGCAGTCAGCAAGGCGTACAGTAAGCTGCCCGAAGAGCAGAAGAGCTTTGTCAATCCGGAGAACGCAGCGTATCTGGAAAACGAAGTCCTGCCCCGCCTGAAGGAGCTGCAGGACAACAAGAAGCTGATTCAGGACGCAGAAAAGCTCGTAAAGAAGGTTCCGGCGGCGGCAAAAATCAAGGCCTCCGATGAGGAGAAACTCACGGCGGCACTGGAGAAGGTGCAGGAGCTTCAGGCGCGCAGTCTCCCGATCAACGAAAAGCTGGAGAAAAACCTACAGGAGAGCAAGGCAGCGTTTGACGAGGGCATGCAGAAAAGCGAGGAACTGCGCAATTTAATTTCTCAGCTTGACGAGAACCACATGGACAAGGACATGGCGGCGCTTTACGAGCAGGCGCAGGACATGTTTGACGCGGACAAAAAGCTCTTCCAGCGCTTTACGACGAAGGACGAGCAGAACGCGCTCAAAAACTGCCAGAAGGCGCTCAAGAAGAACCGGTCCGCGGCGCAGAAGGTCGAAAAACAGATCGAAAAGCTCGATCCGGACAACGTCACGTCCAAGACAGCCAAGAATATCAGGAAGGCGTGGGACGCATACCAGAAGCTGACGGACGCGCAGAGGACGTTTGTCGACAGCCTTCTCTACGAAAAGCTGGAGCAGTGCTATAACAATCTGCCGTAAGTGGAACCAAAAACGCTCGGGAAGCATCGCTTCCCGAGCGTTTTGCGTTGTGCAGAGTATCATTTATGCGTAGGGGCCAATGCCCACATTGGCCCGGCAGAATGTACCGTTTTTACGGAAATCTCCGGCAAATTCAAACTGCCCTTGGGGCGATGTAGGCATCGCCCCCTACGTGTAATTTGAAGAATTGCAAAAAAGCAGGTATGTTCTTGTCGGAATCTACTGCCGCGTGTTGCGGAAGAAGAAGGTAACGGTAAAATAGAGCGCGAGATACAGCGCAATCGTCGCGCCGGCCGAGCAGCCAAGATAGTACGCGGTTACAAGGCCGCCTACCGAGCAGACCAGCGCCCCAAGGACAGAAAGCAGGTGATACTCCCGGAGATTGCGCGTAATGTTCCGCGACGACGCGGCAGGGAGCACGAGAAGGGAGTTGATGACCATCAGGCCTACCCAGCTCATGGCTAAGGTCACGACGACCGCGATGCAGACCGTGAACAGCGCCTGCGTCTTTTCCGTCGGAATGCCGCGCGAGGAGGCAAGCTGCGGATGCACCGCCGTCAGAAACAGCCGGTTCGCCGCAAATATCCACAAAAGCGCCACACCCAGCAGAACGAGCGCCAGCCGCCCGATTTCGCCCGGCGTGACGGAGAGAATGTCGCCGATCAGATACTTATTGAATTTTGTAAAGCTGCTGCCGCCGAGCGTCGCGATGAAAATACCGAGCGCGACCGCGGTCGACGAAAACACGCCGATGATCGTATCGGCCGACTGCCGCGAGCGGCTGCGCACGAAGGAGAACAGCAGCGCAAATAAAACGGCCAGTCCCACCGCCCAGCCGATCGGCTGCACCGCGCCGCAGAGAACACCGACGGCAATGCCGGTGAAGCCTGAATGGCCGAGCGCGTCAGAGAAAAAGCTCATGCGCCCGGTGACGATCATGGTGGAAAGAAGGCCAAAAAGCGGCGCGAGGATGAGAACGGCAAGCAGCGCGTTCTTCATGAACGTCATATGGAGAAACTCGAGGTGCGTTGCCTCGCACAGTGCGTACCAGATGCTCATTTTGCACCTCCCAGGTGAAACGCCTGCGCAAACTCGTCCGAGTTCAGAACCTCCAGCGGCGTTCCCTTGCAAAGAATCTTCTCGCGCAGGAGCACTACACGGTCAGCGTAGCGCTCGAGCATCGAAAAATCGTGGGTCGTCATGAGAATCGAAAGATCGTAGGTTTTCCGGATTTCGTCCAGCATGTCCATGAGAAGCTCCATGCCCTCCACGTCCACGCCCGAAAGCGGCTCGTCGAGAATGAGCATATTCGGTATCGGCTCGAGCGCCAGCGCCAGCAGCACGCGCTGAAGTTCTCCTCCTGAGAGCGTGCCGACGCGCTTATCGACGAGGCTCTCCCCGTGCACGCGCGAAAGGCACTCTAAAACCTTCTCCCGCAGCGCCTTTCCGGGGCGCAGGAACGCAGGGCGCTTTGCAATGCAGCAGGTGAAAAGATCAAGAACCGAAATAGGGTCCGCCGGGTCAAAGGCCGGGCTCTGCGGCACGTAGCCGATGCGAAGACGGGTCTGCTTGCCATCCGCGGAATGGAAGGTGATCTTGCCCTCGTATTCCCGCTGGCCGAGAATCGCGCGGATGAGCGTCGATTTTCCCGCGCCGTTGGGCCCAATCAGCGCAACAATCTGCCCACAGTGCATGTGCAGATTGATATCGTCCAGAATGACCTCAGAGCCGATCCGGACCGACAGGTGTTCAATTTTGAGGCAGCAGGCATTTTCGCAGCCGCCGGTATTTGCATGCTTGTAAATCATCCGAGCGCTTCCTTTACAATGTCGATGTTCTCGCGCATGGCGGCAAAATAGTCGCTGTTGCTGATGGCCATGTCGAGCGTCCAGACCGAGCAGCCTGTCTCGTTTGCGACGACCTCGGCAGAGCCCGATTCCCCGTTCGTCTCGTAAAATACGGCGGGAATTTGGTCCTCTTCGACAATGGCGATGATTGCCTCCAACTCCTTCGCCGAGGGCTCGCTGCCGGACTCGACCTCCATGGCTGCGGCAATGGTCAGGCCAAACGAGTCAGCGAAGTACGAAAAGCCGTCGTGGAACGTGACAAGCTCGCGGCAGGAAAGATTCGCCAGCGCCTCGTCTCCGTAAGCCTGCAAGTCGGAAAGCTTTTCGTCAAACGCGGCAAGGTTCTCGGTGATCCGGTCGGAAAATTCCGGGTACTGCGCGCCGAGCTCCCGCGCGGCCGTGGCCGCTGCCTGCTGAAAGCGCGTGGGGTCCAGCCACCAGTGGGGGTCGACACCCTCGTCGCCGGTCAGCGTGGAGAGCCCGCTTGCGATATCGATGCGCGTCTTGCCGGAGAGCGCGTCCTCCATGAAATCCTCCAAGCCGAGGCCGCTCTCCAAAACCAGCTGCGCGCCCTCGATTTTTTCCATCTGCGCGACCGTCAGTGTGTAGTCATGCAGGCACGAGACGGGCTCGGAGATGAGAAGCGAAGCCGAAAGGCCTGTCCCGTCGGTAAGGGCGGAGGCCAGCTGATAGACGGGCTGGGTTGTGGCGAGAATGTCGGCGGTTTTCTGCTCCGGAAGCGCCTGCTTTTTGGAGCAGCTGGAGGCAGTCAGGAGGAGCAGCGCCGCCAGCAGCAGCGTGAAAATTCGTTTGTTCATAAAAATCCTCAAAAAGTCATAGTTTGCGAGCCAAAATGCTCTAGCTCTTATTATACAAAACATGTCAAGCCTACAGGCGGAATAAAGCGCCCGATTTTGCAGATTCTAGCCGTATTGAGAATTTTGCAAAAGGAGCGATTTGAATGGAATTTATGCAGACCCAAACGTGCCGAAACCTTGCGCGCTCGTTCGCGGGGGAATCGCAGGCACGCCAGCGCTATACGCAGTACGCAGATCAGGCCAGAAAAGAGGGCCTTGCCTATCTTGCCCGGATCTTTGAGGAGACCGCCGCCAACGAGCAGATTCACGCGCAGGAGTTTCTGGAGAAGCTGCAAAAATACGGCCGTCAGCCGATCGAGAACATTGACATTTCGGCGGGCTACCCCTATACGCTGGGCGTGACGATGGAGAATTTACTCGAGGCGGCGAAGGGTGAAAATGAAGAGTCGGTGCGCGTCTACCCGGGCTTCGCGAAAACCGCGCGCGAGGAAGGGTACGCCGATATCGCCAGTCTCTGGGAGAATATCGCCCGCATCGAAGCGGTGCACCGGGACGTCTTTTTGGAGAGCTATGAGCAGATGCAGACCGAGCGGCTTTATAAAAAGGAGCACCCGATCGTCTGGCGCTGCCTCAACTGTGGGTTTGTGATGCTGTCCAAGGAAGCCTTCCGCGTCTGCCCCGTCTGCGGCAAGGACCGGGGCTGGGCGGAAGGCGACATTCAGACGCGGCGGCTCGGCAAAGAGGGCTAGACGGCGATATACTGCCGCTCGGCAAAGCCGTAGAGGCCGTCATAAAAAATGGAGTACCAGTCGTTGTATTCGGCCAGAATCCGGACCGCCGCGCCATTCGGCATCTGCGCGAGCACCGCACCGTCGGTGGAGGGCAGGCCGCGGAGGTTCAGGCTGCTGCCGTTTGTCGCGACTTTCCCGTCCCGGATCTCTCCCGGAATGAGAAACGGAAGACCGAAATACTCCGTCACGCCGACCGAGAGCGCCTGTGCAATCGCGTCTAAATTCCCGGTCAGCCAGTTCGCGTCGTCCACGTTGTCGTGGTACCCGAGCTCGGCAAGCACCGAGGGGGCTTTCGTCCGGCGAACTTCGCCGATGGCCGTCGTCGGCCTTGCCTGCACGCGGTCGGGAAGCGGATAAATCGGTTTTATGTTGTCGACAAGGATGTTCGCCATCCGGAGCCCCGCCGCGCTCGCGGGATAGTAGTAAAAGTCCACGCCGCGCTGCTGACCTGCGAGCGCTTCGGGGGAGGCGTTGGAGTGGAGCGCGAGATGAAAATCGTAGTCTCCCTGATTGGACAGGCGAATTGCGCCCACCGCGCCGGCCTCCGGGTCATTTCGAACCGTGTTCACGCCGCTTGCGTGTAAGTAAGGCTCCATCTGATCGGCCAGCCGGTTCATCCAGAGCTCTTCATTTCCTTCCGTGATGTAGGGATTAAACTCCTGCGTGGAGGGACTGAGAAACAAAAAGGGCATATGTCTACCGCCTTTCGCGAGCTTTCCGGCGCAGATTCTGCTGCGCCGGTCTTTTATATTATGCGGGATGGGAAAAAGGGGTGACAAAATGCCGGGTACATGGAAGCTTGCTTATATCTCCTTGTTTACATATGGCGTGTTTTGTGATACCATATCGGGAGAAGTTTTCCTGACGGAGGTGAGCGCATGCAATATATCGTTCTGGACATGGAGTGGAATCAGCCGTGGCCGGGCTCTCCGAGCGCGAAAAAGGTTCTGCCAAGCCCCATTCGCGGCGAGATTGTCCAGATCGGCGCGGTTCGCATGCCGCGCGACGGCGAGGTCGCCGACGAGTTTCAGACGCTGATCCGTCCGGCCTATTATAAAAAGATGAACCGCAAGGTCGCGAGCCTCACAGGTATCAAGGATTCCGTTCTCAAGGAGCGGGGCAAGCCCTTCCGCGAGGCAATGCAGGCGTTTCACGACTGGTGCGGCGAAGACGCGGCGTTTCTGACGTGGGGCTTCGACGATATTGTAATTTTGAAGGAAAATCTCACGCTCTACGGCATGGACACCGCGTGGGTCGATACCTGGTACAACGCGCAGCTGATTTTCAACGCCCAGACCGACGGCTCGAGCGCGCAGAAGTCGCTGTCGTCTGCCATGCAGATCATGGGCATCGAGCCGACGAGACCTGCGCACGACGCGCTGGGAGACGCGTATCATACGGCGCTCATTTGCAGCCGGCTCAACCTCACGGATGGTATCGCCGCCTATGAAAAGGCCGCGAAGGAGCACGAAAACGGGTTTCACGGCGCGGAGCTTCCGGGCTGCCTGCTTCGCAGCGTGAGCCACGGACACCCGGACAAGCCCCATGCGCTGGCCGCGATGGCAGGAAGCGGGAATATCTGCCCCGTCTGCGGAAAGCGCATGTCCTGCGGCAAGTGGTATCCGCAGCCCGGCAAGCGCTTTATGGCCATGGCTGCGTGCGAAGCGGACGGTGCGTTTCTCGTGCGGGTGCGTCTTGCCGAAGACCCCGACGGAACGCTTCGCGCCAACCGCCTGGTCTACAGCGCCGACAGCGAGGCCGCCGAGAGCTACCGCCGCCTGACCGAAAAGCCGGTTCACCATCGCCGCCGCAGGTCGGGAAGAGCGCGCGCCAAAAAGGCCGGTGCGGAGTCCAAAGCTTAAATATGATCGCAATTTATCAAACAAACGCGTAGTAGAGTGAACCTCTTAATATTTTATTTTCTCTGCAAGTGAAAACCGTACACAGCAACACATTGCTCCCATATAAAAGTAAATCTTTAAGCGTTTCATCCTAGTAGGGGGCGATGCCCACATCGCCCCTTGGGTACCAACGAATTCGCATTGGATTTCCGTAAAAACGAATGGTATCGCCGGGCCGATGTGGGCATCGGCCCCTACGAAGAATGATGCAGGTCAATCAAAAACCGAGCGCACTGCAATACGCGGTGCACTCGGTTTTTGGTTAATAGCCTAACTTTTCTTCGATCAGAATGACATGCGTTTTGCCGATGCCGCCGCAGGGGCGCGCGAGCGTAACAAAGCCGTTGCAGATCCGGCTGGGGCTATTGCAGTCATGACAGCGCATGGGCTCGCTCATCGCGCAGGGCGTTTTGCAGCTTAAGCGGCGGGCGTTTAACGGCGCGGCAATGTTCCGCGCACGCTCCATAGCGGAGGGGAGGTCGGGCGCAAGCTTGTTGGTGCCCGCGATGATGTAGAGCGCCTCGTGGCCGTAGAGCATGGCGGCGACGCGGTTTCCCGTTCCGTCGATGTTCACGATTTCGCCCGTCTCGGAAATGGCGTTGGCGGAGGTCATATAGACCTGCGCGGACGCAGCCTTTTCACGCGCCTCGGCGGGGGTCTGCTTCCAGTGCCAGAAGACGGTGTTGTTGGCGGAAAGCTTCTCAAAAAGGCCGAGCTCCTGCAGCGTCACGCTGCCGCCGAAGCCGATGGTCCTGCCGGAGAGCTCCTGTGAGATGGCACTGATGGCTTCTTGCTGTGTTTTGAAAACGCGAACAGAAAATCCATGATTTGTGAGATTCTTGACTGCGGTATCCAGCTGCATAATGGTTCCTCCAATCAGGTATTGTCGCGCGCTGCCATGGCGGCCAGCAGTTCGATGGCCTGCGCGTGGGTGATGGGACTGTGGGGCCGCGGGGCGGACTGGCCGAAAAATGCCTCGCAAAAGCTTGAGAATTCCTGGCTTGATATGGGAGCGTCCGGGCGGAAGCGGCCGGTTTCCTGCTGCATGCAGCCGCGCTCTAAGGCCTGCTCAATGGCCGCGGCATAAGGGTGGCGGTAAGAAACGTCGCGGCAGACGTTCGTTTTGGTCTTCACAAGATCTAACCGCCGCGCCGCCGTCTTCCAGCCAAAGGCGAGCATACACGCTTCGCCGCGCGTTAAAACTGCGTCCGGGCGAACGGTGTTGTCGCGGTAGCAGACGCACCAGCCCGTATCCAGCAGCGCCTTCGCGGGCGCAAAGACCGGGCTCTCCGGCGAGAGGTCCGCGAACGGGCACATGATTAGGAGCTCCGAGACGGTCACGACGCGGTAGCCATACTCTTTGAGTAGCGCCAATTGCTTTGGAAGTGCGTCCGCAACGGGCGAGCGGCGCGCCATATTATAGCCGTCCTTCTGGAAGATGATCTGGCCGCAGAGGCAGTCCGGGTTTTCAGCGAGCGCGCGCTCCATGGGGGCGAGCATCGCCTCGACCTCCGCTTCATAGCTTGCCAGAGGCAGCCAGCCCGCGCCGTCGAAGCTTGCAGCCATGTACTGATAGCCAAGCAGCGCGTGCGCGTCGTAGCTCGTAAAGCCGTCCTTTGTTTTGTCGACATAGTGTGGCGGACGGGAGAGCTTTATTTCGTAGCCGTAGTCTTTGCGCATCAGATCGTCCAGTCGTTTTAAATCGTCCACGACTTCCGAAAGAGAATCGAACGGCTGCCGGCCGCCGTAGACCAGAGGTTTGGGGCCGTAGAGCACGTGGCGGTAGGTGTGGCTCGTGATTTCGTGCCCGCCGTCCAAAATACGCTGCACGAGCTCGGGGCAATGGACCGCGCCTCCGTCTGCGTCCTTGTGGATATCGGGGTAGTGGTCAAATTTGACCCCGCCCCACGAGGCGGAACCTTCCTTTCCCGGCTTGTCCGGGTAATTTTCAGATGTGTCGCCCACAATGTCAAACGTGCCGCGCGCGCCGTACTGCTCCAAGCTTTCCAGAAGCGAGAGCGTCAGCGGCTTTCCGTCTCGCGAGGGGTTCGCGGGCAGGCGGCAGGGACCGTCGTCAAAGGTCATGGCGCAGATTCGCTTCGGCAGGCGCACCTGCTCGATGCGGCGCACAGGGCTTAAGTACACCGGCGTGCGGGCGCGAAGCTCGTCCTGATAGCGGTGCTTGAGTTTTTTGGCAAGGCCGATGGCCTTCGTGACAGCAGACATGGCGCGCCTCCTTATATTTTAAAAATATCGCGCAGTATGCACCCGGCAAAATAGCCGAGCGCCTTGCAGCGGGAAACGAATGTGCCGCAGGTTCGTTCGCGGCGAAGCTTCGAAAAGCCCTTCCAGACCCATTTGCACGCGCGTACTTCAATGGGATTACAGCGTCCTTCCAGAAGTGCGGCTTTGAGTGCAGAAAGGCTCGGTTCGCAGGTAAACTCCGTCACGCAGCCGCCGAGCTCCTTGGCGCAGTGCGCGTCCGAGCCGCCGGTTCCGGGAAGGTGCAGTCCGGCAGCCAACTGCCGGGCTTTTTCGTTAGCACCGGGTTTCAGCATCGCGCGGGCGTTGGCCGTTTCGACCGCGTCAAACGGCAGCTTTGAAATCTCATCCTCCGAGAGCTTCACAGGCGCGAAAGGGTGCGCGAGGACGGCAAGACCGCCGCACGCGTGAATGGCTTCGATGGCCTTTTCCGGCGCGGGGTAACGCCCGAGGGCAGCAAAGTCGATGGGCCGGTCGAGAAAGAGGCCCAGGATGTGCCCGTTCGCGGAGGTGATCTCCACGCCCGGAATCAAAAGCACGTCCGGGCGCTCCGGCAGCGGCGTGCACAGGTCGTGGTCGGAGACGGTGATGGCAGCAAGGCTGCGCGCTCTGGCCGCTTCGATCAGGGTCTCTACGCTGCTTCTTCCGTCGGCGGAGGCGCAGGAATGGACATGCAGGTCGGCAAGCAGTTTCATTTGTGTCCTCCCCGGTGAAGCAGATTGCGGAAATACGCCCGCGCAGGGGCGGGGTCCTTTTTGTCACCAATGCCGTTTCTGACGGCGGGGTTAAAAAAGTCCCGCAGCACGGCGAAAAGCCGCCCGGGCTTTCCGGCTTTGAGATAGCCGAGTGCCGCGGCAAAGTCCGCCGGATAGTAGACCATGCGCACAGGGGCTGCGGGCTGCTCTTCCGGTAAGGGAAGGTTTGCCGCCAGACAGAACCAGCTATAGGCGAAATCCGATCCGGACGCGCGCGTGAGCGGGAACGTACCCCAGACGCGGGGGTTGATCTCTAAAAGTCGGGGCGCGCCGCCCGCACCGCATTTGAACTCGAACATCGCAAGGCCGGAAAAGCCGGTTTCCCACACAATTTTTTCGGCGTACGCACATAAATCCGGCCGCGAAATGCTCTCGCAGCAGCTCGAAGGCCCGCCCGAGACGGGGTATTCACGCAGCCGGTGGGGGCAGATTGGCCGGTACACAGAGCCGTCCTTTGCCAGAATCGAGCAGCCGAACGCCTCGCCCGGGAGATATTCCTGTACGATGGGGTCTTCCTGCGCGATGGCCTGAAAATGAGAGAATGCTTCCTGCAAGGCTTCTTTTGTGCGGCAGATGCGGTAGCGCTGCGCGGCAGCGAGGCCGAATGTTTCGCCGCAATGGGGCTTTACTGCGCACGGAAGCGGCACCCGGGAGAAAAAAGCGTCCAAATTTTCACCTGATTTCCGCTCGAAATTCTCCGGAACGGGAACGGAAAGCTTCTGGGCGAGGCTGCTGACAGCGGCCTTATCGTTGAGAAGCGCTAATTGCGTGGGGGTGGCGATGCAGAGGCCGGCGACAGGGGAAAAGCGCTCGCGGTGCTCGCTCAGAAGCGCCAGCGTCTTCGCCCCAACCGGCAAAAGCGCCGGTTTTTCGCCCTCCTGCGCCAAAATTTCGCGGCATAGGGCAAGCAGCGCGTCGAGATGCCCTTCTTCCGGCAGACGCACACAGCGCAAAACGCCGCGGCTTGCAAAGCCGACGGGATTTTTAATTGACGCTTTTTCGCACGCGACCACGCGCACGCCGCGATCGGATAAATCGCGGATGAGTGAAACGGACATCCGGTAATGCGCGTCGGTCACAATGGCAGTCATGGCGATTCTCCCCAACATAAGATTATCCATATTATATCGTTTTTTAAAAAAAATGCAACAAAAGGACTGCCGCATATCGCGGCAGTCCCGGCTGGCTCTTTGCATGGTGATAAACGTTCCCAAAAACTTGCCCCTACGAACATCCCGCGAAGAATGCGGAAATTTCCCAGCTATGCGTAGGGGGCGATGCCTACATCGCCCCGGCAAATAGAACCGATTTTTCGGGAATCTTCGGCGAATTCGATACTTCCCAATGGGTCGATGTGGGCATCGACCCCTACGGGGAAAACGGAAGGCCCATAAAAATCTATAAACCGGCGATATGAATAATCCCCTTGCACAGAAGTGCGACGATGCAGCAGGCGGTCATGACGCCGGCCCCGATGGAGAGCATGGCGTGGGAAAGCCGCCTTCCAAGCAGCGCCGCAACCAGCGCGCCCGTCCATGCGCCTGTGCCGGGCAGGGGAATGGCGACGAAAAGATAGAGCCCCAGAAGTTCCGAACGCTTGATGCGGGCAGATTTGGCTCTGCCCCGCTTTTCCAACCAGCCGGCCGCGGCCGCGAGTCTTCCGCCCTTTCGCTGCATCCAGGCCAAAATCCGGCGCAAAAATAAAATCACGAACGGAACCGGCAATAAATTTGCCAGAACGCAGGAGGGGTATAGCAGCGCCTGCGGAATGTCGTGCGCCAGACCGAAGGGGATCGCGCCCCGGAGCTCACTGACGGGAGCCATGGCGAGAAGCAGCGTAAAAAGATAATCGTGAAGCGTCATAGGCGGCTTGTCCTTTGTGTGAGATTTGATGGCTACGCGCGGCTGTGTGTTTCGAGGTAGCCGGAAATGGCCTCGATGAGGCGGTTATCGCGCAGGCGGGAAATGCCGAGCTCTTCAAACGCCGAGCGCGCGCCGGACTTGACAAGAAGCTTTAACGTATCCGTCAGCGCCTTACGCGTCGGCTTGTCAAGCTTTTGCAGCGCCTTGACCATCGCGGAGGCCGTCTTGAGGCCGCCTTCCTTGAGGTCTGTGAGTGTGCTCGCGTCCGTGCAGGTCAGAATGGCAAAGAGCGTATCAACAAACTGCACGCGCTGAGGCTCGGTGAGCTCCCGCAGGAAAGATCGGAGCGTCTGGTCTATGATTTTGCCGCCCTCGGCGAGCTCTGTCAGGTGCTCGAAGCGCTCGCCCTTGACCTGCCACGAAAAGCCGTCGTGCTGCATGAGGCCGACCTGCGTGCTGCGCACGACCTGATAGGCCTCCTCGTGCTCGAGCAGCATCCCGACAACGGAGGACTCGGGCAGCAGTGTCGTGATCTTTCCGGCCACCGGCTTGTGCTCGGGAAGGGACAGCAGAGAGGAATAGAAGCCGGGGCCGTCGTTATTGTAGACGGCGAGAATTCGATTCTGCACGTCCTGGCCGCAGAAGACCGCCGCGTAGACCGCCAAATTTCCGCCCTTCGAGTGCCCGCCGACAAGAAGCGGCCGGAAGGGAAGGGTGCCGGACACCTGCCGGAGGTATTCCGCCGCATATTTCTGCGCGGGAATTTCCGGTGTGAAGGCCATGTTGAAGTCCTCCTTCCAGCCGACGATCGTGTCGTCCGTGCCGCGGAAGGCGACGTAGGCGCTGCCATCCGGGAGGAGCATCGTCAGAGCGGAAAACTGCGTCTGCGTCTCCTCGTCGATCCGATTCACATAGCCGAGCAGACGGATATCTCCGAAGCGCGCGGTCTTCGCCGCATGTTCTGCCAGAATGGGGATCTGGTCCGGCACGAGAACGCCCATGTTGGTTTCCGGGTGGGCGGCAAAATAGGCGCTGGCCGCGTCAAGGAGCGTCACCTGCTGCGTCTGAAAGCCTGCGGGTACAAAGCCGGAGAAATCCAGATAGCAGATTTCCGCCAGAATCAGATTGTCCACCTCGTTGAACGGCCGCTCCGAAAGCGTCAGATCGCCGCGCCAGTCAAGATACTCGAGAATGTTTGCCATGGAAGCCTCCCGAAAAGTGTGTTTTGTCTATCATACACGGTTTTTCCAATTGGCTCAAGGAAAAAACGGCTAATTTTTTCTTAAGATTTTTTGTTTTCACATAAATTTCTTTCAACATATAAACCTATTGACTTAGTAGGGAATATGTGATATTCTGAGGATACGAAAGAAGAATACGAAAGGAGTCAATCCTATGATGAAGATTTATGCCGACAACGCCGCAACGACCAAGATGAGCGGTGTTGCGCTGGAAGCGATGCTTCCGTATATGACCGAGCACTATGGAAACCCCTCGAGCCTGTACACGATCGGGCAGGAGGCCAAGGAGGGCTTAGAGGCCGCGAGAGCGACCGTCGCTTCGTGCATCGGAGCCCAGCCCAGAGAGATCACCTTCACCTCCGGCGGCAGCGAGGCCGACAATCAGGCCATCCGCTCTGCGGCTGTTATCGGCGCGCGCAAAGGCAAGAAGCACATCATCTCGACGAAGTTCGAGCATCACGCGGTGCTGCATACGCTCGCGAAGCTCGAGAAAGAGGGCTTCGAGGTGACGCTGCTGGATGTGCATGAAACTGGACTCGTCACGGCGCAGGAGGTCAAAAATGCGATCCGCGAGGACACCTGTCTTGTCACCATCATGTTTGCCAACAACGAGATCGGCACCATCCAGCCCATCGCGGAGATCGGCAAGGTCTGCCATGAAGCGGGCGTTCTGTTTCACACTGACGCGGTGCAGGCCGCGGGCCACGTGGCCATCGACGTGAACGCGATGAATATTGACATGCTCTCCATGTCCGGCCACAAGTTCCACGGCCCCAAGGGCGTTGGCGCGCTCTACGCCCGGCGCGGCATTATTTTAACCAACATCATTGAGGGCGGCGCGCAGGAGCGCGGCAAGCGCGCGGGCACGGAAAACGTCCCCGGCATCGTCGGCATGGCCGCTGCCTTAAAGGACGCGTGCGACCATCTGGACGAAAACGCGAAGAAGGTCACGGCGCTGCGCGACCGGCTCATTGAAGGCCTCAGCGAGATCCCCCATTGCGCGCTCAACGGCGCGAAAGCACCGCGCCTGCCCGGAAACGTGAACTTCTGCTTCGAGGGCATCGAGGGCGAAAGCCTGCTTCTGCTTCTGGACGCGAAGGGCATCAGCGCGTCATCCGGCTCCGCGTGCACGTCGGGCTCGCTCGACCCCAGCCATGTGCTGCTGGCAATTGGCCGGCCCCACGAGGTGGCGCACGGCTCGCTCCGGCTGACCCTTTGCGAGGAAAACACGATGGAAGAAGTCGAGTATATGCTGAAGGAAATTCCGCAGGTGGTCACCTATCTTCGCAACATGTCTCCTGTGTGGAAAGAGCTCGAGCGCGGCGAGAAACAGTTTATGCTGTAAATAAGGAGGACAAGGCTATGGCACTTTATACCGATATTGTAATGGATCATTTCATGAACCCGAGAAATGTGGGAAGCATCGAGAACGCGGACGGCGTGGGCGAAGTCGGCAACGCCAAGTGCGGCGATATTATGAAAATGTATCTCAAAATCAAAGACGATAAGATTGAAGATGTGAAGTTTGAGACCTTCGGCTGCGGCAGCGCGATTGCCTCGAGCTCGATGGCGACCGAGATGATCAAGGGCAAGACGATCGAAGAGGCCCTGAATGTGACAAACAAGGACGTGGTCGATGCGCTCGGCGGCCTGCCCGCGCACAAGCTCCACTGCTCGGTACTCGCCGAGGAGGCCGTCAAATCCGCCGTCAAGGATTACTACGACAAGAACGGCATCGCCTACGACAAGAAAAAGTTCCCTGAGTGCGAGAACTGCGAGTCCTGCCGGATGGTGTAAGCTTTTAACCACCGTGCGTTGACGTGAACCTGCGGCAAATTCGAGGCTGCGCAGCGTCAAAGGTATCGATCTCTGCAAAAATCTGGGACAAAACGCCCGCAAAGCATCGCTTTGCGGGCGTTTTTCAATCCATCGGTTGTAAGGCATGCTTATCGGAAGCGCGTTCACGCTATGTGCCTGCCGTGCCGGAGACGATCTGATCGAACAGCGTCTGCATCGCCTCGACCGAGCAGCCCGCGATATGGTGCGTGGCGGCAAGCTCCGGGGTATAGTCGGACAGCAGCATGGGGGCGTAATGGTACCAGCCGGTATCCGGTTTTTTCGTGATGAGGTTCACGGTCGACAGCAGCTCATAGTGCTCAACGTATGCGCCCGCCTCGTCCTTGCAGATCGTGACGCTCGCCATGCCGCCGAGCATATTCTGGGCCTGCGTCTGGTGGGAGAGGAAGTTTCCGAGCGAGTAGAAAACCGGTACCTCCCGTCCGTCTTCCGCCATCAGAACACGCGCGGGCTGGACGACGTGCGGGTGCCCGCCGATGATGAGATCCGCGCCGCCGTCGGCCAGAACCTGCGCCCAGGTTTTCTCATAGTCGTTAGGCCGGAACGTGTCCTCTTCTCCCCAGTGGGCAAAGACGATGACAAAATCAGAAGCTTCCTTTGCCCGGGCAAGATCGGCCTTGACCGCGTCAAACGTCACAAAGCGGTCGACCATCCACGCCTTTCCCGGCGCGCCGCCATTGAGACCGTAGGTGTAGTTCAGCATCGCGATACGGATGCCGTTTTTCTCGATCACGCGAAGGGTCTTCGCGTCTTCTTCTGAATCGTGAATGCCGAGCGTTGTGATCTCCGGATAGTGCTCCCGCCAGTAGCGGCAGGTGTCTAAAATGCCTGTCTCGCCCTTGTCGAAGCAGTGGTTCGTTGCACCGGTGACAACGGAAAAGCCGGTTTTCGCCAGCGCGTCCGCCACCTGCGTGGGAGAGCCGAAATTGGGGTAGTTCGCGTAGAGCGCCGGGTCGCCTACCAGAATCGTCTCCTGATTGATGCAGGCAATGTCATACTGTGAAACGACCGGCGCGATGGCCTCGTAGAACGGCGCAAAATCATAGCCGCCCGCTGGGAGCTCTGCCGACCAGTAGACGGTATTGTGGATCAAATTATCGCCCAGCGCCATCAGCGTCACACGCGAAGCTTCCGGCTCGGGCTCGGGTTCAGGCTCTGCGGGAAGCGTCTCGGGCTCGGATCGGAGTTCCGGAGCGGCCTCCGGCGTTTGCTGCTGCACCGCAGTTTCCTGCGCATTGGACGGTTCGGTGGATGTCTGGGAAGCCGCTTCACCTGATGTGCCGACACGTTTCGACGCGCGCAGCACCCAGAGCGCGCCCAGCGTGATTGCCGCCAGAAGCAGCGCAATCAGAACCGCGCCAATAAACCACGACGCGCCGCTTTCCTGTTTCTTTCGGGAGAACTTACCTGCCATCGGGACTGCTCCTCTCTAAGATTGTAAATTGAATCTTGCCCAGACATAGCGGTCAAACTCGTCCTGCAAAAACGCCCGCAGCTGCGCAGCAAAGTCTGCATCCAGCTCCGTCAGTCGTTTTGCGCCGCGATTCGTCCGGACGAGCGGGTCGATGCAGCGCTTTTTGGCGCTGATTTTCACGGCGTAGGTATCCTCCGGCGGCGTTTGGCCGGAACAGGTGCCGGCGATGCGGCGGTAGCGGCTCCAGTATGCCTTCATGCGGGGGTCGGCCTCCAGTTTCGCAATGACCTCCGGTTCGGTGCGCCAGAGATCGTCCCGCGAAAGCACGCCATCTTGCAGCGCAAGGCGCAGAAGATCGGAGAGCGCCTGCATGAAAAACCGGTCATCGTCGCTCACGAACCAATGCGACTGCTGCAAGGACCACTTGGAAAAAACCTGCGCGGCGGTTAAATCCCGGAACGAGAGCTCCGGCTGTCCGTCCTCTGCCTCCAGAACCGTCAGATTTTCATAGACGGCGGAAATTTCGTCAAGCGATGCGCCGAACACGCGGTACGCGTTTCCGAGTGTGTACTCGAGGCGGTCGGAGGAAAGCCGCGGCGAGTCGTTGTCCGCGAGCGGATAGCGATGATAATCGTCCACATCCTGCGTTTGAAGACCCAGGGCACGGAGGCCTGCCTGAAGCTTTGCATCGTTTGTCAGAATGTCGTGCGTCGGCGCTTCGGTCGATTCCTGCGCCAGATGGTCGCCGTTCAGAAAATCGACAACGTGCGCGAAAACCGGCGTTGCAATATCGTGAAACAGCGCGCTCAGGCTCTGTGCCTCGTCTTTTGTAAAGTGCCAGACGATCGCGGCCGCGCCGAGGCTGTGGAGGTACCGGGAATAGGCCGGTTTTCCCTTGTAAAGCAGACACGCCGTATATTCGCACCCGCAGTGCATGCCGACATCCAGCAGCCGCTGCATGGGCGCTGTTTCCGCAAATACCGAAAGCGTCTCCGGAAGTCCCCCATAGCGCGCGATGAGTTCCATACCATCCCTTCTTTCTTCTTTATTTTATCGGAAATTGCAGCCGGTTGCAACAAAACGAGCGAAAAAATCCTGCCGCATCCGAAGATGTGGCAGGATTTCAGGAATATTATCGGATGACAAGCTCGTCGTTCTGTACATCGACCGTGATCGTCTCGCCGGGGAGAATGCTGCCAGCCAGGATCTTCTTCGCGATGAGCGTTTCGACTGTGTGCTGGATATACCGGCGCAGGGGCCGCGCGCCGAACTGCGGGTCGTAAGACGTGTCGATGATGAGCTGCTTGGCGCTATCCGTGAGCTCGCAGCGCAGCTGCTTGTCGGCAAGGCGCTTATTAAGCGACTCGATCTGCAGGTCGATGATGCCCGTGATATTTGCCTTCGTGAGCGGCTTATAGAAGACGATCTCGTCGAGCCGGTTGAGAAACTCCGGGCGGAACGTGTGGTGGAGCAGGGTATCGACCTGATCCTTCGCTTCCTGGGTGATTTCGCCGTCCGCGCCGATGCCGTCGAGCAGAATCTGGCTGCCGAGGTTCGAGGTCAGAATGATGATCGTGTTCTTAAAGTCTACGGTCCGGCCCTGAGAGTCCGTGATCCTGCCGTCGTCGAGGACCTGAAGCAGGACGTTGAATACATCCGGATGTGCCTTTTCAATTTCGTCAAACAAAATGACGGAATACGGACGGCGACGCACAGCCTCGGTCAGCTGACCGCCTTCCTCATAGCCCACGTATCCGGGAGGCGCGCCAATGAGACGCGACACGGAGAACTTCTCCATGTACTCCGACATGTCGATCCGAATGAGGTTCTTCTCGTCGTCAAACAGGCTCGCGGCCAGCGTCTTGGCCAGCTCCGTTTTGCCAACGCCCGTGGGGCCAAGGAACAGGAACGAGCCAAGCGGCCGGTTCGGATCCTGAATACCGGCTCTACTTCTCTGGATGGCCTCGGCGACGACGCGTACCGCTTCGTCCTGCCCGATGACTCTCTTGTGGAGCGTGTCTTCGAGGTGCAAAAGCTTTTCGCGTTCGGATTCCATGAGTCTCGAAACGGGAATGCCCGTCCAGCGCTCAATGATCTTCGCGATTTCTTCCTCTGTGACCTTATTGCGCAGAAGGTTCGAGCCTTTCGTGTTCTGGGTTTGCTTTTCGTCCTGCTCGAGCTGCTTTTTGAGCTCCGGCAGGTCGCCATACTTGAGCTTCGCGGCCTTTTCGTATTCGCCGTTTTTTTCGGCGAGCTCAATGTCGCGGTTCAGCTGTTCGATTTTCTCGCGCAGCTGCTGCACCTGCCCGATGGCCTTTTTCTCGTTTTCCCACTGCGCCTTCATGGTCTTAAAGGTCTCGCGGTTCTCGGCCAGCTCCTTTTGAAGCTCCGCAAGGCGCGCCTTCGAGAGCTCATCGTCCTCGTTTTTGAGCGCGGCCTCTTCGATCTGCATCTGGATGATCTTGCGGTTGATGACGTCGAGCTCGGTCGGCATCGAGTCCATCTCGGTGCGGATCATTGCGCAGGCCTCGTCGATGAGGTCGATGGCCTTATCGGGGAGGAAGCGGTCGGTGATATAGCGGTTCGAGAGCGTCGCAGCGGCGATGATCGCGGGGTCCGTGATCTTCACGCCGTGGAACACCTCGTATCTCGATTCCAGACCACGCAGGATGGCAATCGTGTCTTCGACCGACGGCTCCTGCACAAGAACCGTCTGGAACCGCCGCTCGAGCGCAGGATCTTTTTCAATATACTGCCGGTACTCGTCGAGCGTCGTTGCGCCGATGCAGTGCAGCTCGCCTCTTGCCAGCATCGGCTTTAAGAGGTTGCCCGCATCCATCGAGCCCTCGGTCTTGCCGGCTCCCACGATGGTGTGCAGCTC
>ENA-UESD01000552-UESD01000552.1-human-gut-metagenome-genome-assembly--contig:-NODE-552-length-33985-cov-8.828182_pt1 | contig 33985 bp, 30 predicted proteins | sample MGYA00242985_ERZ507986 | MGnify/ENA primary metagenome ERZ507986 (study PRJEB26167, sample SAMN06115408) | human gut metagenome | host: Homo sapiens | place: China:Guangxi | collected 2016-04-06... | reverse complement strand
ACGCCCGGCAACCGTTTTTCGATCAGAAGGCCGCGGGGGTCGTAGTCGTAGCGGTAGGCATAGCGGTTCAGGACGGTTTTCCCCCCCGTTGTCCGTAAAGCTTTCCGTTACCAGGCCATCTTCGTCCGTCACCGTGGTCTTTTCCAAACGGCCCGCCGCGTAATAACCGCTGCGTACTATAAACAGCAACATGAAAAGAACTTACCCAAGAGTACGAATTTAACCGTATTCCCGGGTAAGATTTTAATAGCCTAAATACAAAGGATTCAAAAATCACGCCATATATTATTATACCTTTTCAAAAGATTATACTTTATCATACCTTAGGTACAAGCGTAAAAAAGATATCGTCTCCTTTTTTTATATTATAGGATTCAATGTACTGCTTTGCTTTATCAATACTTCTTATGACAAAATCCGACAAAAATTCATTAGGTAATTCATCGCAATACCAATTATCATAATTAGATCGCAAAGCTCCATTTACCAATCTATATACATCTCCTCCTAATATGGGAACTTGTAACTCTCTAAATTGTTCCAAAACTTGCAAAACTTTTTGTCGAGACAATGCCCAATTCTTAATTCCAAGAGATTCAAGAGAGAGTCCACTGCCCAAAATTTTGTCAATACTATATGACCAAATTACATCATTCATAATAAAATATTATAGTTCAGCATTAAATAATCTATGATTAATTGTTCCATCAAACTCTTTTATGAATTCAAAAAAGCCTTTTCTACCTTTATATCCACCTGGTATTTTAAGCATTTCTCTCACAATACCATCACCTCCTTTAATTGTAGTTATGAATCCATTGGATTCAAATGCTGTCACACTTTCCGGAAATCCATGGAAATCCCCTTTTTTCATCTGGCCTAATACCTTTTCAGTATATTTTGTTCCATCAAAAAAAGATTTTCTCCCCTTTATTATGCAGTTTGACATTCCTTGTAATCCAGCAATCCCTGCACTTAACCCTGTTACAACCAACTCCGGATTCGTCCATTGGCTCAACCCCTCACTAAAGCCCATCTTGAACGCATTCTCCAAGGTCGGTTTCAACAAATAGGCCGCAGCAGCATTACGCGACCATTTGCTGTTGAACATGTCCAATGCAAAGAGTTCTTCCGCACTGAACTGGATGTCAGCCAGGCCGAATTCACCTTTCCAGTAGTCGTTCCAGCCTCGGGAATTCAAACGCGCAGGATCCCAACGGGAGGCTTTCAAGACAGAAAGGAATTCAGACATCCGCTCCGCAGGCACACGTACTACATCGTCACTGCCGTCATCCGTCTGGAGGATCACATTATTATACTGGTCGATATAATGCGTATCCCATTTCCCGTCTTTATCGACTAACAAGAGTGGATTGTTACTGCAATAATGGTAGGGGGTCAACACGAAACGGCTTTCCGCCTCGGGGTCTGCGCAGAACCAACGCCCCAACCCCGCATCGTACATCCGGGCACCGTAGTCCAGATAACCCAGTTCCCCCGTCGTCTGCAACTCCTTCCCGTTGTATTTCCAACGGTTCGTGCTTTGCGCGTAGTCGCTCCGTATATGACGGGCACCGAAAGGATAGTAGTCGTTACACTCCTTTACCGTTCCCGCACCGTCCACAATCACCCGTACGCTACCCAAATGGTCAGTCAGGAAATAATTCACCTCCTGCGTACCGTTGTCGTTCAAACGGATGACGCCGTTACCGAATAACGCTTCGCTCAATTGTAAGCTACCGCCGCTTTTTCTGTATATCAAAGAACCTGCATATTCAAAGCCGTCAGAGCCGCTGCCGTTACGTACGCCCAACTTTGTCCCGTCGGCCAGCCACGTATAAGCAGCCGTTACCGTACCGCCCGTACGCACTTCGCTCACCAAATTTAAAAAATTATAACTGAAATTCAAAGATTTTCGGCTGTCATTTTGAAGGTTACCGTTCGCATCGTAGCTGTAACTGCCGGATTCGGCGTTTCCCGGGGCGTAGATGTCGTTCGAAGGAGCGGTACGCACACTTTCCGACAGGCCGGTCAATTGGTTGCCGGTATAAGTATACGCCAGGTTGTCCACCACACTACCGCCGGCCGTGCGCTGTAAGGTCAGCAGATTCCCGTTACGGTCGTACGTCAGGCCTTTCTCCACGTAATCGCCGGACAGGGCAGACCATGTATTACCGTTTTTCTGTTTTTGCACGGCACCCGTGAAGCGGTTCAGACCGTCATACGTTAAACCATACATCATGGCGGCGTTCGTCCCATGCTGCCATTCCCATTCGCTAAGGCTGCCGTTCCAACGGGCTCCGCTTCCGCCTTCAGGGATTGCGTAACGAAGACGCATTCGGAAAGGGGTGCTTTCTTTGCCTGTCAGCCAGCCACGCACGTTGTAGGTCAGGCTCTCGTCTGTACTGCCGTAACGCTTGCCGGTCAGGCGGCCCAAAGCGTCGTAACTGTAGGTCAGGGTTGCTGCCGTTCCTCCGTTAAGACTGACGCTCTGCGTCAGCAAACGCCCCTGGGCATCGTAGGTGTTCACACTCTCCAGCACATCGGCGCTGCCGCCTGGCTTGCCGTGGCTTTCACGCTGATGCGTGAGGTTGCCGGTGAAGTCGTACTGCATGTCGGTGCGGCTCAAGCCGCCCAAGCGGTTGTCGCCCACCGTCTGGATTACACGTCCGAGATCGTCATAGTACAGCGTGGTGGTCTGCCAGGTGTCGCTGCCCAAGATTCGCGTTTTCGTCGCGGTCAGCTGACCCGTGACCAAAGGGTGGTACGCCGTGGCATAGCCTGGGGTCGCCACAAAGGCATGCGGCGTTACCGTCGGGGAGGCCGTGTAGCTGTCGTAAAGGCAATATTGCAAGGCTGTCCGTGTGCCGGAAGGAAGGTAATCCAGGCTGGATCCGGCTTCGCTGCGTAATTGAGAGGCCGTCTTTCCGGCAAGTACCACCTCGCCGGTTTCGATCACGCGGTTCCGGCTGTCGTAGAGGGTGTAGCTCCAGCGGTTGCCGCTCCGCTGATTGCCGTCCTGGCTAAGCACCGCACGGTCTTTCCCGTCGTAGACGTAGTATACGGGATCCACGCCCGGCAACCGTTTTTCGATCAGAAGGCCGCGGGGGTCGTAGTCGTAGCGGTAGGCATAGCGGTTCAGGACGGTGGTGTCCGTTCCCGCTCCCAAACGGTGGCTCGCCTCGGGCGGCAGGACCCAACGCACCCGGCCCAGGGCATCGTATACGCTGTAGGTTTCCAAACGGTCGGTTCCGTTCAGGCTTACCGTTAGGACGGTTTTCCCCCCGTTGTCCGTAAAGCTTTCTGTCACCAGGCCGTCTTCGTCTGTCACCGTGGTCTTTTCCAAACGGCCCGCCGCGTAGTAACCGCTGCGTACCAGACCGCCGTCCGACGACACCCGGTAAAGACGCACTTCATCCGCGCCGTTGTAGCCGTAGGCCGTTGTGACTCCTTTGCCGGCAGCATGCCAGGCCGAGCCCGGGCCTGTCTGTTTCGTCACCCGGTTCGACGGGCTCCCGTCGTATTCCGTCACGCTGAAGGCATACGATTGTTCGGACGCTCCGTAGACGCTCCAGTTGGACGCTGCGGAAAAGCCGGCGTCGAAATTCCCCAGGTTGCCCAAGCCCGCATAGGGAAGGAAGGATTTTTCCACCCGGCCCCCCCGGCCGTATACGTACGGCTGTATCAGGTCGCTCCCGCCGTCGGGACTGGCACTCACCTGCACGTCCTGCAAGGGACGCCCCAGGCCGTCCGAGTAACGGACGCTTTCACGCCATGTGTCACCGCTTGCGGTGAGGTAGGTGCGGGCGACCGTATAGCTGTGCGACGGACTGTAACCGACCGTCGTGTTCAGGCAGACTTCAGCACTGCCGCTCATCGCGACGTAGTAGTCCTGCAAACCCGCCTCTATCCGGTAAACGCCGGGCGATGATACGCTGAAACGAAGCGCCGAACCCGTTCCGGAAAGCGTGGACACCACCGTGTTGCCACACAACAAACGGTACGTCAGCCCCGGTTCCGAACCGCTCAGCGTGATTTCCACAGGGCGGCTGTTGGTCTGAACACCACCGCCGCCGGTCGTATAGCGCGTAATCGCTGGCCAGACACCCACGCTGCCGTTCATCCACGCCTCGTGACCGTCGTACGCAGCCTGTATACGGTAGTGGCCGTATGCCGTCAGACCGGTAAAGGTACCGCCCGACTGCTCGGTCACCAAACTGTCGTTGCAATAAAGGCGATAGAGGACTAAGGGCTGCTGGGCACTCAGACTGACTGTCGCCGTGCTGCCGGATGCGATCTCGCCGCCGCCACGAACGTCAGCGACACGCAGCATCCCTCCATTCGGCTGAACCAACTCCAGAATGCCGTAAGTGGCCTGTGTGTCGAGAACAAAACGCGATTCCAAATCCGTATCACTCAGATTAGGCCCGGCTACAACTATAAACTTCCCGGTATTCGTCCCGGTCTGGCCGCAAGCAAACAGAAAAGAAGAATTCCAATAGCTGGACTCGCCACTGCAACAGGAAACCGCAACTTCCTGCAACAGGGGAATTATCTCACTCGCGGAACCGGTAAAAGAAAAAGGTATTTCAGCATGCCCGCCATCCGGAGGTATGACAACGGGATTAGGGTTCACAAGAGAAAGACGGCCTCCGAAAACCGGGGATTCGTTGAGCTTAACGCTCCCGTTCATCGATCGGGATACTTCCCCACGGACTGCACGGACCGTGTAGGTACCCGCATTCGTTGCCCGAAAAGTCAACGCACCTCCCGTGCCGGATAGGGTACTCACTTTTATACCTCCACGAAGCAGTTCATAGTCGACCCCTTCTTCCGAACCGTTCAAAGTCAGTTTCACGATACGGCCGGGATAATAACATGAACAGTCTCCGCCAAGGGTGTATTCCCGGGGAATAATGCCCGGCGGATATTGATGGATTTCCAAATAACCGTTGCTCAACAAGGAAGGAAAAACGCAACGGCGCATGTCACTACCCTGATTCGGTTGTACCTCGAAAACAAAAAATCCTTCCAGGTCCGAAGACGATTTCATCTCAAAATCAACCGCAAACAGCCACATGTAAGAACGGGCTTCCAACCAATCATTTATCTGAAATATTGCCTCCCTGGCATCGAAGGTACGGTCCACACGGGCACGCATTAAAAAATAGTATTCATCACCGTCCAGCTCGATCACATGACCGTTGTCCGAAAGGTCCAGGCGCGGAAAATTCTGCCCCTGCGAGGTCAGGGTAAGCACCACGAAACAGAGAAATAAAAATACGGATTTCATAACAGTTACTATTTAAGGGTTTACGACATGATGTTCATAGGACTCCAATAACCGGTCATGCTGATCCCGGACACGGAGCAAACGGCCGGCCGCATCGTATTCGTTCACCTCCATCCGTCCGGTCTGATCGAAAGTACAGAAAACCGTACCGTCGGCATTGTAGGAAGTAGCCTGAAAAGATGCGCCGGCAGGCACGAGTGCCAAATAGTGCAACCCACTATCCAAAGAAGACAGAGATACCCGGACACAACTTACCCCCCCGAAGGAAGAAAGGTCGATGTCAAACCGCTGTAATGAATAACCGGAAGTGGATACAATTTGCCCGCTACCCGCAGTCACGCCACCGCTATGATATACGTTCCACGAAAGATCTGTATTCTTCGACTTGCATATGGCATACAGGCACAGACGGTCCGTACCGGCTGCGGGATACACAGCCAATGCCGAATCTGAATCCTCATAGTCCGATACAATTTCTCCTAAGGCCAGAAAAAAAGGATCAGAAAGAAGGTCTCTATAAACGGTCAGTACAATCCCATTCACAGCCGTATAAAGGGGGAAATCTTCATCCTTAGGAGCCCACTGTTCAAGTATATCGGCGCAGATAGACAGAAACTGAGTAAAATCATTTTCATGCGCCTTCACACTATCGCACAGGGCAGGCAGTTCCCCGTAAGCATCGGTACGGTTGCAGCCGACGATTTCGATCAACCGGCAGAACAGATCCTGAGGCGAAGAAGAGAGATACTGCCGGAAAGAAACAGCGTCCTCCGGTACCGCAAGCAGCGCTGCGTGAAATCTTTTATAGCCAACATGACAGTGTAACAGAAGGTTGAGCGGAAACTCTCTCTCACTGAAATGCCCTGAATAAGAATGCAAATCCATGGCTGTAATCTCCGTACTACCGACCGATGCCACCTCCAGGAGCGCGGCGTCGGCATACCGGTCATGGCAAAAGGCGGTTTCCGATGTTCGGTTGCGACAGTCCGACGGCAGACAAAGATCCCCGGTCCAGCGGTAATCGTTCTCCTCTTCCAAGGTATAATTCGACCGACCGTAGGTGAAAAGCGTGGGAGCCTGTATATTCATCTGATAGGCGGGAGGCTGCTGAGGCGCGTAACTGTAGCGGGCTTTCACCCCTACCCCCTGGCGCATATTCCCGGCAACCGTCGCATAAACGTTTACCGTCTCCGTTAGCAGGCTATCGTTTTTCAAGTAAGCCTGTTTTACCGGCAGCGATAACATGTTGGCCGCCACCAGACGGGCTATGGAGGTATCGGCCGCAACATTCATTTCCGTCACCCGCGTTGTCGCCTCCGTATAGCGCTCCCCGCACGCATCCGTCCGAACCACACGGGTAGGACGAACACTTCCCGCAGGATTGTCGTAAAAATATTCTGTTGTACAAAACAATTCGCCATCCGAATCCGGAGAAGCATAACGGTATTCCTTTTGGGATTTCAGCAGCGTCTTGCCACCGTAATAAAGCGTATAAGCTACATTCGAAGGCTGCCGGGTAGTACGGGGCTGAATATTGGGGAGATACACGTCATAATAAGGACTCAGGGAATAACCGATGGAACCGTCCCGATAAATCAGTACCGTTTGCTGGCTACGGTAATAATTCTCCAAATATTCGGCATCCATGTAATTTTCGTCAGCCTTCAATTGAGGGCATACCCCCGTATAGCCGAAACCGGCCGGGCAGGCGGAAAAATAACTTGCATTGAGATTCAGGTCAAAATCGGAAAAAAACATTGAAAAATCCGTTTCATAGTGATTATGCACGGAGCGCAGCAAATGTCCTTCCTCGTCGTATTCCGACACGGATAACGGCAGACCTGCCAACCAGAAAGGATAGTATTGCGCATAAACGGGAACCAGAAAACAGAAAGGCACATGAAACGCATACGACTTTTTACCCCGACCGGGACGTATTTCTTCCACCTGTCGGTAGTAAAGCCCGTTATTGCCGGTATTCAGAAAAGCAAGTCCTTTGAATTTCATCCTCGAATGCTCCAAACGATCGGAAAAACCGCTGTATTGCAAAACTTCCACATTCGTGATTTCCGGATACATCGGTATGCCGGGAAGAGGATAACGGTACAGGACCGTATCGCCCGAAGCGGAAACACCATCGTGATAAACCAGCGATTTAAGCCGGAGTCCGCCGTAGGACATCGAATCCGTCAGGGAACCGGAACCCGGATACAGATAGGGAATACTTCTGTTCGGTTCATAATCTAGCTGTATTTTACCACCATCGGATAAAGTTATCGACTTTAACGATGAAATCCGGATATATTCGGCATCACCTAAAACCCAATACGGAACATCGGAATCACTACTGTTCCCATAATAGCCCCATACATCCGTAGTGGCATAACTGCCGGAAGGAGTGGCATAATATTCGAAATTCAGCGTACGTACCCTCGTGCTGTCGCACCCCGTAAAAGAAAGACGGTTCAAATGGTCATAATTTTCCAGCTCCACACCGGAAAAACGCGTTCCCGAAACCGAACCCGATTGCAATGATGTCAAACGGCAATTATAACCGTATGACTTGTAACCGAAACGCAAAACGTTGTTTCCGCAGACAATCCGTTCCAATAAGGGACTGCGGACGGTAAGCGCCATACCGTTACCTACTTCCCGCTCCGACACTTCCTCCACCTGCCGGAGACTCTCTGTAAGATAACCTTTAGCTGTCCGGAACCACGATGCGGCCATCTGAGCATTATGAGAGGATTCAGCGGAATAAGTGTTGTACAACTGATTCAATATATTGATCAATTCGTTGGAGGCCGAAGAGATGTTCCGGAAATCCGCCAATTGTCCCATCACACGGAAATTATTGCTGATGGCCTGAGCCCCCTGTTCGAAATTCGGATTTCTCACCCACTGACCCGCCCGGTCAAATTCGTAAAGCGAATTATTCACCTGCATTTCTATAGAGTAATTATTCAAATACCCCAGGGCTTGGGAGATGGCCGTATTAAAATCTGCCCGGTAAGGTCCGAAGTCGAAAGTATGTTCCAGCAGTTTCCGGCCATAAACATAGCGGGTCGTATAACCGGAGTAAAAATGGCTGAGCAGGATATCGTCCTGTTGCCCGCTTTGCCAGACATCCGCTAAATAATGATAAACTAAAGGCGAACCATTCACCGGTTCGATCCGGCTCAGATACCACGATGAGACATAGCTCTTATCGCGCAAGCCGTTAAAGCTGACGGCCTCCTCTTTTACAATGTCCGCGCTCCACTCTTTCTGCCGGTATATGTAACGGTTACCCTCTTCGTCGGTCACCGTCCAGCCGTCGATGGTATAGAGTCCGTTTTGTTCGCATTCGATCCGCACATTCGTCCGTTCCAAAGGAAGGGCGCAAATCCGGTTAGCGGCATCCAGGCCGAGCATAAAATGAACCGACTGGCCATTGAAGACAGCAGTAAAAATGTCCGATTCCCCGTCACGCTGATGACGGTTGACACGTTTTGCATCCTCAGTCAAAGGGACTGCATCCGACTGTCGCAGGTAATACAGGTAACCGTAAAAACTCGTTTCATCGGCAATTCCCCCGCGGATAGTACGGGTCACCACTCCGCCTGTATTCAGCGTCCAGTTATAGCCGATTAATCCGGGTCTGTCTTCCGTCTTTACCCCCTTGGCCGTATAGTCCAAACTCACAGGCAGGGAGAAACCTCCGTCGCCCAAGGTATACAGGGGTACCTTGTAATGGAAAATCCCCGTAGCATAATCCACTGTAGTGTTCTTGTCGTCCAGGTAGCCCTGGGCCTGCTGGCCGGGCGCAATGTCCTGGGCCGAGGTGATTGTCACGAAGCCCATAAAGAACCATAAAAAACACATCTTTTTCATAAGCGCACATTTTTTAGTTTAACATAAGTGTATAATTCCGGCCGGCTTTACACACCACCACGGAGTCCGCATAGATCTTACCGACCGTATATCCGTCTACCGTTCCTTTGTCCCAGACCGGCACGCTCCCGTCGGGATATTCGAACAGCAGAAACTCTTTTTTCCCTTTCCGGATGATCCCGGACAAACGGAAAGCAGGAGGCTCTTCCGGAGAGGGAGAGGTTTGCACAGGCCGGGAAACCGGTACCGACTTTATTGCCGGACACTCCGGTTCCGGCAGGACTTCGACGAAAGGGTCGCGATAATTCAACCGTAACGTGTCCTTTCCTACCGGAGCAACCGGGGAAGGCGGCGAATATGCGGGAGCGACCGCTTTCCCCTCGCCGGTATAGCGTACCAACCGCCAGAGAATCCCTCCCCAAAGCCCTGCCGCCAATACGATAAGCACGGCCACGGTTTTCCGGTTTTGCAAGCCGTTCATGGTTCCTCCGCCAAAGGTGAAACAATCAGCAGGCGAACGGCATATTCCCCTGCCCAGGCTGAGTTTTCGGCCCGTATTCCCCAAGTGTATACTCCCGGCTGAAAAGCATACTCATAACGGCACCCCGCCACCAACGTATCCAACAGGCAGGCTTCGGGCCGGCAGAAATCCGGAGTCGCTATCCGCAGGCGGTAAGCCGTCGCCCCTTCCAACGGTTCCCACAAAAACAACTGCCGCGCCACCACGGTAGTCACACTGTCACCGGGAGCGAGCAGCCGGACCGGACAGCCCGTCAGGTCGGTCTCGAAAACATCGTCACACCCTGACAGGAGCAACACTCCTCCCGCCAGGATTCCCATCCAGGTTTTCATTCGTTTCATTTTCATTCCTCCGTAATTTGTTGTATCCATAAAGTCAATTGCAATTGCTTTTCCCGACGGCGGACATCGGTATGCAACCGGAAGCGGGCAGCCACCGGCCTCATCGCTTCCCCTTCCCGTTCCAAAGCGGCCAACACCTCCAACATCGGCAGGAAACCGCCGGCCAAGGTGAATTCGGCCGTGTAAAGTTTCCACCCCCGCTCCTCTCCGCTCAGCCAAGGCGTATAACCGAGCACCGTCACACCACGCCCCTCACCCCATTGCCGTACCCGCTCCAACAAACGGCCGTCACGCAACAAAGCTTCCTTTTTCAAGCGGACAGCCAAGGTGTCGCCCGATGTTTCACGACACTGCCGCAGCTCCCGCAACACCGCTTCGTTCTGCCTGTAAGACCGCCACAGGGCGACAGGCTTCCTCCAACCGCCGAACCAGACCGCTAAAGGCAGACCGAAAAGCAAGGCTGCCAAACCGATTTTCCCATACCGATAATTATTCCGTTCCATGTCCCTGTTCTTTATCTGCCCGCCATACGATACTGATGCGGAAGGTGAAATCCGCCTTTTCCATCCTACGGTCCAATCTTTCGAGCGTCACCCGCCATGAACGGCCTGCCCCGGACAGTTTTTCCGTAAACAAAGCCACATCGGCCGGCTCCCGGGTATACCCCTCCACCATCACACACCCTTCTTTTAAAACCAAAGGCTTACCCGCCTCCACCCGCCGTTCGGGAGGATTTGCCTCCAACCGGACAAGGGTGACACCCCGAGGCACTGCGGCGGCAATCCGGTCGAACAGCGGAGCCAAACGCCCGCCTCCGGTCAGCATCCGCGACATTCTCCCGGCCCTCTCCTCGTCGTCCCGACGCAACTGGATCTTCCGTTGCCATAACGACAGTTCCTCCTCCTGCTGCAAAACCTGCCGCCGTAAAGCGGTCTGCAAAGGATAAGCGATTCCCGACAGGACCAAGGCCGCCAAGAGTACAGGCCACTTCAAGCGTTTCAGCAAAAGGGCCGCTATCACCTGCTGCTCTTTCTTGCCCTTGCGCCAATATTTCCATGTCTGCCAATGCCGGTAAGTTTGCTCTACCCACGCTTCCAAATCCAGCACACCGGCAACTGCCGACAAGGAAATTCCGGCCATCGCCCATCCCTCCTGTTCCCACTTTTCCAACCACGATACAACTTCCACCCTACGCACAAACACCAACAGACGCTTTTCCCCTACCTCTTTCCATTCCCACAGGAATTCATCTCCTGCCGTCACCCTTCCGGCCCAATCCGTCTTCCCGGTACAATCCTTCGCAATCACCCCGTACCCGGTGAACAATACCAATACCGGCCATCGCCCCGGTTGTATGCCGTCGGCCCGCTCGAGGCATACCTTTTTCCTCTTCCAGTATCCCCGGTAATACACGACATCCGGGTCGGCCTCCTTTTTCAAAGTGACGACCACCACCGCAAAACGGTTCAACAGGCTCCGTAATCCATTGCTCGGTTTCATCAGAATATCACGGTCGGTTTGATAAATATGCTCAACTTCTCATCCACCTTATTGTCTGTGGATACACCGAACAACCATTTCAACACCGGAATCCGGGCAATCAGCGGCAAACCGCTGGAACCTTTCTCGCGGGTATTGCGGTCGATGCCGCCCAACAGCACCATATCCTCGTTGTCCACCCGGATCCGGGATTTAAAACTGCGGGTAGCCGTCCCCGGCGGGGCGTCCTTCTCTTCACGGGCGGTAAATTCGCTCTGTTCGATTTCGATCGTCAGGGTGATTTTTCCGTCACTGCTGACATAAGGGACGATTTTCAGGCTTAAATCGGCCTCCGTACTCTTCCAGGTATAGGATTCGGACTGAATGGGATTCTGCGTGCCCATGATGTTATTCTGCACCTCTTTGTAATAACGGGTTTCCCCGCTCTTTAAGCTCGCCTCATGACCGTTCAGGGTAGACAATTTGGGAGTGGAGCGCAATTCCAATGTCCCCGCCTCTTCCAATGCCTTCAAGGTGAGATAAAAGTTGGGCGTCACTTTTCCCAGATTCACACTGCCGAAACCGTTAAAACTGTGAATCAACCGGTTGACCGACGCCGCGGATAAAGTAAAATCCACCCCGGGACTAAGCCTTCCGGCCGTCTTTACCGGTTTTTCTCCCAAACCGGCCGTTATCCCTGCTTCCCGAAGGCTGCTTTTCTTCGAATCGACAATCAGCACTTCAATGGTAATCAGTGGCACCGTCCGGTCAATCGCTCCGACAAACTGCCGGAGCGAGGCAATCTGCCGGCTGGTGCCCGAAACGATAAGGCTGTTCTGTTCGGCAAAAGCACCGATTTGCATATCGGCCTTCAAGGCTTCGGGTATAAGCTCGGGAACATTCTCCACCGTCCGGTAGCGCAACGGAATGACAGCCGTGGTACGCAAGATTTTCTGCTGTTCCTGAGCCCCGAAAAGATAAACGCCGTTCTCTTCCCGGAAAAGAAAAGGCGTCCCCGCAAACAGCACATGGAAAAGCGAAGGAATATCGACATCGCGGACATACAAGGAAACCTGCCGGTTAAGCGGCGCAAGGAACATCCGGTCGAGATTCGCCTGCCGGCATACTTCGGTGACAATATCCTGAATACTTCCCCGTTGAATCGAAACGGTAGCTTTGCCCGTACTGTCCACCCGGACCTGGTCGGCAGTAAAAAAGTGCCGGGGCTGGAAAGATACCGTCTTGTCCTGTGCCCCTGCCTCTCCTGCCAGCAAATGCCAGTATTTTCCATCCCGGCGCTCCGCCGTCAGACCGTTCGACACCGCCAACGCCTCTATCGCCTCACTGACCGGTAATCCGTTGATAAATCCCGACACCTGCCGGCCATACAAATTTTGGGGAATGACAATCTTTTCACCGGTAAGCCGGGCAATCTCACGCACCGCTTCCACCAATCCCTCCCCCTGCAAATCATACGACAATTCCCGCTTCAGGCTATCGTATCCGACTTTTATCACAGGAGGCGGGGAAGGCAAAGGCAGCGGGTCGCTCACAGAAACAATATTTCCGACCACCTCGATTTCCAACCGATATTCCCGGCAGAGATACGCAAGCAAATCCACGACCCGGACCCGGTTAAAATGGCAGGTCACCAACGGATGTTCAGCGGTTTTTACACACAAGTTCACCCCGTTGGTTTTGGCCACATTCCGCAACAATTCCCCCAAGGGCAACCTACCCGCGGAAAGGTCTATCTCCGTCCCATACGCCGGGTCGGCCAGGAGCAACGAATCCAATCGCCGGCCGATTGTTTCCAATCTCAGCGAATCCTGCGGAGGCCGGGCATTTACGGTTGTCGCCGTCATCCAGACAAGCAACAACGCAGCAAACCATTTTTTTCTGTTCATAAGCATTCGTTTAATAAAGGCAACACTTCTTCGTAGGAGGTCAGGCCTTGTTCCACCAATTCAAGAGCCGACGCACGCAACGTACGGATTCCCAATCGTTCCGGATCGACCGCAACCTCCTCTGTCCGCCGGATAGCGGAAGCCAACCGGTCATCTACGGGCAACACCTCATATATGGCTTTCCGTCCGGCATATCCCGTATCGTAACAAGCCTCACAGCCTACAGCCCGAAAGCCGTGCCGGTCATCCCGGGGAACTTTGCAATGCGGACACAACAGCCGCACCAACCGTTGGGCTACACACAAAACAAGGGTATCGGCAAGCAGATAAGGATGTACCCCCATATCCGTCAACCGCGACACACATCCCCAGGCGCTGTTGGTATGGATAGTCGAAAAGATCAGATGTCCTGTCAAGGCACTGCGAATCGCCATCTGTGCCGTATCGGCGTCCCGGATTTCTCCCAACATGACGATATCGGGATCCTGCCGCAGGAATGTCCGCAAAGCCGCCGAAAAAGTCAGTCCGATATCTTCCCTCAACTGCACCTGATTTACCCCTTCCAAAGTATATTCCACCGGGTCTTCTATAGTGAGGATATTCCGGGTCGTCTCATTCAGCAAGCGGAGGGTGGCATATAAGGTGGTGCTCTTGCCCGAACCCGTAGGCCCGCAAATCAACACCAATCCATGCGGCTTACGGACCGCCCCTAAGTAATCCCTCAACTGACGCGTATCGAACCCTAAGTTGTCCAATTCCAGCAATTCGGCATGGCGGGTCAACAGACGCAACACCACCTTTTCTCCGTGGATAACCGGCAACACGGAAACCCGCACATCGAAACGGGCTTCGTCGTGGTGATAAAAAATACGGCCATCCTGCGGCAGACGCTTTTCGGAAATATCCAGGTTCGCCAGAATCTTAATCTGATTGACCACCGATGCGTAGTTTCCTTTCTCGATGACATGCCGCTCGATGAGCTGCCCGTCGATACGGAAACGCACCCGGCAAATATGCTCGTAGGGTTCGAAATGAATGTCGCTGGCATAATTCCGGTAAGCATCATCGATCAAATCGTACAGGAAACCGGAATGTCCTGCGACAAACTGTTTCGTTGCCTCTCTCCCGGTTTTCCGATAGCAGCGATGAATCAACCGGCGGAACTCTTCCGGTGCCATCGGCTCGACAACAAGGGTGTTTCCGGTCAATACTTCCAGTTCCTCCATCACCTGCGTATAATCACGGCCTTCTTCTCCGTAACAAACCAATACCTTGCCGCGAAAAGCACAGGGTATCACCCGGTATTCCCAGGCCTCAGCCGCCGAAAGCCGGTCCAGGACCTCCGTCGCAATACATCGTTCAGTATCCATACATCCGAAAAAATAAAACAGGTAAATAACAAATTCCTATCATGCTGACCAACGGAATGGTAGCAGAATGATTTTTCCCCGATATCAACCAATATATCAGCGATATGCCGAACGACACCAACAGAAAAACCAAAAACAGCCGCAAAGCAAAAACCGGCAGGAAACACACCAAAAAAGCCACATCCCCTTTTCCAATCCACCCTGTCCGGACACTCTTTCTACCCGGCCGAAGCCACCGGAACCAAATGCCGGTACCCACTCCCCAAACAACCAACAGCAGGAAATTTTCCAATACTCTTTCCGCAAAAACCGCCGTACCCGACTCCGCTATACAGATGCCCCATTGAATGCCGCCGAATGCCAATAGGGCCGGCACCCCCACCTGCCGTTCACGGAAATCCGACCGGATCAGTACCAACAGAGGCCACAATAAAAACACTTCCATCGCCGTCAGTCTTTGGTGATTTCCTTTAACTCCTTGTCCTGGTCGATTTCCCAGACATTGTATACTCCATCGCCGTCAAAGTCTACGACAGCCGTGGCCGTAGCCCGGAATCCCCGTTCGTCGGCCGATACAATTTCAATGCGGTAATTGGCATTTCCTCCTTCCGTCACCAAGCGGGCATGCTCGAAACCGACTTCTTCCAACGAAGCGGAATAACGCGACCGGATATAGAAATAACTCTTTTCCAGCGTATGCAGGAAAACCAGCTGCTGTTGCGCTTCCATACTTTTGGCCTTGGAAATCAACGGCATCAGATTAGGCAAAGCAATCAGCACCAGAATGCCGATGATCACCAACACGACTAATAATTCAGGCAAGGAAAAGGCCTGCCATTTCCGTTTCAGAACCGTATTCATATCATTCAGTTTTTATCTTTCACAATGTAAATACAATCCTTCGGATAAGTATTGGCATTCCAATGGCATTCCGATGGCAATCTATTGCCCTATTGTTAAAAAACATCCAGGTCTTCAAGCATATACCCGCGCTTGTATACATTCGTAATCGTCAAACCCGAATCTTCTCCCAATATATGGCGCAACCGTCCTATACATTTACACAAATAAGTCTTCGTATCGGCATTGTATTCAAACCAATAGATTCCGATCAACTCCTCGTAAGCAACCACTTTCCCTTTATTCCGGGCTAAAAGTTCGAGTACCCGGAATTCACATTCACTCAGGAGCAATGACCCGTTAGGCAGAAACAGCCGCTGTGAGGCAACGGCCAAATGTACCTGCCTGTTCAATACATATTCTTTTTCTACCTGCCAGCCGGCATAGCGAAACCAAGCCTGTAAATAAGCTTTCAGTTCACGGGAAGTAAAATGAGTGATGTAATTGTCGGCTCCTTCGCCGAGAGCCATTTCAATCTCCTCATCCGCCATGGGGTGTCCTTTTACAAAAATGACCGTTTTCCGGTCCTCCAGGCGGATCCGCCGTAAAATCCGGTACAAACCGTCATAATTATTCTCCAATACGATGGCTTTTGTCTGCCCGGAATCATAATACAGGAAAGCATCGGCATTGGTTTTCACTACTTCTACCTTGTAGTTCCCTATTTTCACGACTTTCAGAATCTCTTCCGCGATTACCGCTCTTTTCTCGACAATGATAATTTTTTCCATACAGTTCATTGTTAATAGTTAGTTTTTTATTACAACTATTAACATTAACTATGATAAATGAGTTTTACAAATTTCAAAGCGAAATAAATCAGGTAACTATACACCATTTTACTGTCATATTCTTTCACAATATCATCTCTGCTGAAACAAAATATTCGGAAGAGCAATTCAAAAACTAAAAAAAAGCCGGAGAACTTTTTCATCTCCGGCTTGGGGGCTTTCGGCTTTAAAATAAAATCCCAGGTTTATGAGGAGTTCCGCCGGTTGAAGGAAAGCCTTAACGGACCGGTCTAACGGTATAAAAACCGGAATCGGAATAGAAAGAAAAATAAACCTACTTTACAGACTTCAACGGACTGAGGAGATAATCGATATATTCCTTCATTTGTGTACCTACAGTAGTATTGGGTTGGGCATCTTTGGCGATACGGGCTGCTGCGCGGGCTTTTGCTTCGTCACCGACCACGACGTAAGCGAGTACGCGCATCTCGGCAGCATTCCAGGGATTACTCTCACTGATGAAACGCTCTGTCCATTCCGTCAGGACAGGACGACGCCCCTCAGCAGAGAGCTGTCCTTCCTGCAATTGGTCGAACAGAGTATAGAGCACGGGGACCACAAACCACAGGTCATGCCCCCTATAGCGGCTCATCATTTCTCCGGCCCGACGAAAACCGTCGGCATAATCTCTAACGCTCAAACTGCGAACTTAGATGAAACACTATGTTCTATTGCTTTTTTATCAAAACTGTCTTTCCCGATATTTCAAAAGCCACACCTGTTGTCTTTGCAATCATACCGAGAATTTCATCCAGCGTCTGATCGCGGCGGGCAATACCGGTAAAAGGATGATCATGAAACTCTGCGGCTTCGAAAATGAATCCGATATCATACCAACGCGCCAGTTGCCGCATGATATCTGCCAAAGGCATCCGTTCATATTCAAATATGCCGTTTACCCAAGAAGTATAAAGCGAAACATCTACTTGCCGCGTATCCAACTGTTGCGTCCTGACATCGAGCACCGCTTGCTGGCCCGGTTTTAAACGGACACTTGCATTCCCATGCTGGAATTCCACAGCTCCCCGCACCAAGGTTGTCAGTACCTGCTGTTCTTCCGGATAGGTATTCAGATTGAAAGCCGTACCTAAAACCGTCACCCGGCTATCTCCGGCTTCTACAACAAAAGGATGCTCTGCATCGGCCTGCACATCGAAATACAATTCACCGCTGGCATATACAACCCGCTCACGGCCAGTAAACCGGGTAGGAAAACGCAGTTCGGAAGCGGAATTAATCCACACCTGCGAGCCATCGGGAAGACGGAAGCGATACTCTCCGCCACGGGGCACCCGTATGGTATGGTAATGTACTACCGTATCCTCCTCCTGTTGCCTGTATTGCAATCCCGACAAGGTATCGTGTACAATCACTGTTCCATCGGAAACAGTAATGCTGTCGGTCAACAATCCGTCCAAAGCGATCGCCTCCCCGTCTGCCAATAATAAAGTAGCTTTTGTAGTACCCGGCGTTATCTCCCCAGTAGCGACAACCGGTGGCAGGCCGATCGGTCTCCACAAAATTACCCCTACTCCTAAAAATAAAACAATAGCAGCCGCTATACCGGCAGCAATCGTCCGCCTTATTCTCCTGCGCCTGTTCCGCATTCCCGACAGAGCCTTCTGTAAACGTTCCCAGGCCTCCGCAGATGTCTCCACTTCGAGCATTTTCAATACCGTCTCCATCTGCCGGACATCTGTAAATAACCGTTTCACCTCCCCGTCATTTTCCAGACGGTCACGAAAAACCTTGGCCTCCGGTTCGGTCAAAGTCCCTGCACTATAATCCGCTATCCATTCGTATATGGTTTTCATTTTTTCTAATTTTTTATTATATTCCAAAAAATTTAAAATAGGTGACAAAAAACAGAAAAAAAATTCACCAAACAGGAAGAAGATAGGGTGAAGACAGGCAATACAAACGTTACACCTCCTATTCATAGCCTATTTACTCCTTATTCCCGACGTATGTATATAGGGTGTGAATAGGAGATGAATAAGGGTTAATCCCTAACCTGATGCTTTTTACACCGGCCAATCACCTGCAATAGGTGGCATTGACGGTGCCGACCCGGCAAGCCGAATAGTCGGAAAAGACAGCAAAAAACAAGAAATAAAATTTTTGTGCTCCCAAAGTTTGCCGTAATTTTTGTAAAGCACGAATATAATGGGTCTTCACAGTATTGACGGAGATATTCATTTCGGCGGCAACGGTTTTGTAAGACTTTCCATTAAAAATAATATCGGTAATCACCCGACGGGGATGCTTAGGAAGCTGTCCGATCGCAATATGCAGCTCGGCACGGATGCGTTCCTGCCGTTCCGCCGTTTCTCCCAACACTTCATCCAAAAAACTTTCACAGGATATTTCTATATCTTCAAAATAGCGTTTTCCGGCCTCCCTCATGGTTTTAAGTGCCGCTTTATTCACCGCCCCGAAAAGACAGGCTTCCAAAGAAGCCGATGATAACTACGGAATAAAATGCCCGTCGCTTCTTCGTCGCCTTTCGCCAATAAACGGATAATATTTTTTTCCTGTTCTTCTGCCATCGGTCCGTTTATTCTACCTCCAACCGTCTGTCTTTCGGATATTTCACCTTATAGCGCAGGATAAGATCGCGCTGTTCGCCGGGTTGCAAGATCAGCGGCCAGGTAACGATACCGGTATCGCCGTCCACTTTGCCACCGCTCACCTCTTCGGCAGTCACGGTAATACTGCTGTTGGCGGAGACGGGCAACTGATCGTAAAGAGTCAGATCAACCGCCTGCGGACGATTATTCCGAACGGATATTTTCCAACCTATCGTCTGTGTCTGCATAGCTCCCATCAGTTTCCGCGAGGTATATTCATGCTCTTTCGTGCGCTGTACGGCAATCTGCCGGTCGCGTCCGAGAGAAAACGAAAGCGTATCCCCGGCCGTATTCACATCGAGCACCGATTTGCCGATGAACGTGCCTTCGAAATAGATATTAGCTTCTCCCTCCAACAGGTTAAGCTTACTCCAATCGGTAACCTGTGCCATCAGAAAGGCATCTTTATCGATTTTCGGAGTACACCGGTAGACATAAGAGACCGGCAGTTCATAGCGGCCTATCTCTGCCACAATAGGCTTATTGTCCGATAAAACCGTATAGGGCATCTTAATCCCGAACTCATAACCTGTCGGTTGCCGGGTTTGTTCTACTTCAATCGGTATGCTCCCCGCCTCTTCTTCGGCAACTACCTCTTCCACAGGCGCGGTAGACATAAGAGCCAAAGTGTTTTTCCGGGCTTTCCGGGGAGAGCCATGACCGGCAACCACCACTTCCTCCAAACTTTGCGTATCGGGATCCAAGACAACATGCAACGTATTGCTACGCACATCAACCGTCCGCGAAGTATAGCCGATATACGCAAATTCCAACCGGTGTTGTCCCTCGGGCATCGTCAACGAATAACGGCCGTCGACATCCGTAGCGCAACCGATAGTAGTACCCGGAATTTTAACCGTAGCTCCGATCAAGGGTTCATGGGTAATGGCATCCGAAACAATACCCGATACGTTATTTCCATTCATTTCATCGCGATAGACCGGTGCCGCCCATCCATAATTCAGCCGATAAGGCAACAGCCGGGGAGCCACATTCCCCGTTGAGGGACTGGAGGAAGAGAGCGACAAAGCGACATTTTTCCATGCTTCGCCCGTATGTTGAAAGATATTCGCTTTATAAGTAATGGAAAGTGGTTCGGTCAGACTCTCCGAACGAATGTCGTAGGAAGGAAACCAACCGGCATTTTTAACATAATAGCTCAAGGTAAAGGTTACGGTACAGGCAGCCGGAGCATGAATACCCACCAGGATTTCCCCGGTACGTTTCAAGTCCTTCCCTTTCACCTGGGCCAATTCCCGGGACACCTGCCGATGCCGCCCGGACAGTTCTTCCAGCTGCCCGCCAATAGTCAATTCTTCGGCAGTGAGCGCTTTCATCCGTTCGGTGAAATAAGCGGTCGCTTCCCGGACAGTCGCCATAGTCAACGCATTGCTTTTACCACCTATCGTACAATTGTTTTTCAATACCTCCTGCCCCGCCTTCACGACAGCAAGAGCCGCTTTCCGTTCTTCCTGTTGTTTTTCTATTTTTTTCAAAGTCTGCTGCAACTGCTCCTGCTTACGCCCTACCGCCACACTGTCCAGGAAATTATATTGCAGATTCACATTCGTGATCGTCAGTTTTCCCTTCGCACTCACCTGCATACTCCGGGCATCGAGATAAGGTGAAAGACCGGTAAACAGTAAAGCCGAATTGCCAGCCGGGATGTCCACCCGTTTAGTACGGGTTACCTGTGCTCCGTCGATAAACAGCATGACTTTCTCTGCCACCGTTTCCACTTTGCGCTGAGCCGTCGACACCGTGGTCACTATACACAGACAAAGAACCAGCCCTACATAATTCCTGAACTTTTCCATAATCCCAATTAAAATAAGGTATCTATAATTCCTCTGACCTTTGTTTCAGTATACAAATATAGTGAAACTCGCTCACATACGGATGGATTTCAGAGGAATAATGCAAAGTGCTTGGACGAGAAAGGGATAAGTCGTTTTGTTCCACATTCTTCCATTTGAGGTTTTTGACCTGTTTTTGGGGAGTTAGGCAAACAAATCGCTACTTATCCGTTGCCTTTTCGGGATTGAAAATAGGTATGAAATTTACTTCCAAAACTGTTTTTCTACCCCTGTTCACCACCGCAAGAACGCTGTTCTGTCTGTTTTTTGCTAATGCAAAGTTAGTCAAAATTTTCCGTATCAGGAAAAAATACAGTCTCAGATTGGAAGTCAAGGGGGCTTTTTCTATATTCCGCTATATTTTTCATGCCATTCATTTGCTCGCTATATAATAATTTTGCAAACAAAGGAATAGGTTATGAATCAGGCAAATGTAAAGGTGTCGTTCTACCTGAAAAAGAGCGAGGCGGATGCCAATGGCGAATGTCCGGTAATGGCTAAGTTGAACATCGGAAAATACTCTGAAGCGGCATTCAGCGTGAAGATGAAAGTGCCGCAATCCCGATGGACTTCGGGGCGTGCGTCCGGCAAGAGTGTGGCGGCAAAGGAAATCAACAACCGGTTGGATGAGATCCGTGCGGTGGCGTTGAGTATCTATAACGAGCAGTCTGCCGTCCGTGACGGTGTGACCGCTGAGGAAGTGAAAAGCATTTTGCTTGGAATGGCAAGCGGGCAGGAAACACTGTTGAGCTATTTCAGGCAATTCATCAACAACTTTGAAAAGCGAGTTGGAGTCAACCGCACAGCCAAAAGTTTGCAGGCATACCGCAATGCCTATAGGCACATTGAGAAGTTTCTGCAAGAAAAATACAGGCTAACGGATATTCCTTTCTCGGCATTGGACCGCTCCTTCATCGACAAATACGACCTGTACCTTCGTACCGAACGCAATCTCGCTCCCGGAACCGTCATCAACCTGACCGTCCAACTGAAAACCATCGTGGGTGAGGCTATCGCTGACGGTATCATTACCGTTTATCCGTTCATGGGTTACGAGCCGGTTCGTCCGAAAGCGGTGCAGAAGTATCTTACCGATGAAGAGCTGCAACGGCTTATGACCACTCCGCTCCATAGGCAGACACTTTACCTTGTCCGTGACATGTTCCTGTTTTCCTGCTTCACCGGCATTTCATACAGGGATATGCGCTCGCTGACAAAAGAAAACCTGTCGCTTGCGGAAGACGGCACATGGTGGATTAAAAGTGCCCGCCAGAAGACCAAGATAGAATTTGAAATCCCCTTGTTGGACTTGCCGTTACAGATTCTGAAAAAGTACAGTGATGCCGTTTCTGATAACAGGCTGCTACCGATGTATTGTAATTCCAACATGAATCTCTACCTGAAAGAGATTGCCCGGATTTGCAACATCAACCGTCCGCTGGTATTTCACGTGGCCAGGCACACCTACGCCACGGAAATCACCCTTTCGCATGGGGTTCCTCTTGAAACCGTCAGCAAAATGCTCGGACATAGCCGGATTGAAACCACACGTATTTACGCGAAAGTGACCGATGACAAGATTGATTCCGACACAAGGACTTTGAACCGGAAAATATCGGAACGTTTTTCCGTCGTGATTTGATTACCTCTTAAAAAAACAAGAACATGGAAAAGAATATAGAAAACCAGAATATCAAGCGGCGTAGTACATTTGCCGTATTGTTCTATATAAACCGCACGAAAGTCCGCAAGGACGGAATGTGCCAGTTATTGTGCAAGGTAAGCATCGATGCCGAATGGGCACAGATAGGAACCAAAGTATCCGTCAATCCCTCTATTTGGAATCCCGACAAAGGACGCGCCGACGGACGGAGTGAAAATGCAGTTACGGTGAACCGCGCCATAGATGACCTGACAGACGAGATAACCGGACATTACGACAGGATAAAGAACAGTCTGGGGTTCATTACAGCGGAACTTGTCAAGAATGCAGTCAAAGGCATCGGGCAGAAACCACTTACCCTGCTTGCCTTGTTCAGGGAGCATAACGAGGAGTTCAAGAAGCGTATCGGGATAGACCGCATACAGGAAACATACGACTCCTACAAGCGTTCCTACAAGCACCTTTCCGCTTTTGTTCAGGAGAAGAAAGGCGTGGAGGACGTGACATTGAGAAGCCTTGACCGTGCGTTTTATGACGACTTCGAGTTGTTCCTGCGCACGAACCGCAACCAAAAACCCAAGACCGTACATGAACACCTGTACCGCCTGAAGAAGCTGACAATGCGGGCGGTCAGCCAGGGGACATTGCGCCGTGACCCTTACTGCCGCCTGCATCCCGAACTGCCAAAAAGAAAAAGCCGGCACATGAAATTGGAGGACTTGAAGACACTGATGACCAGCCCGGTGGAGAAGCCTCAACTGCAATTCGTAAGGGATATGTTCATTTTCTCGACATTTACCGGATTGGCGTATGCGGACTTGAAAAAACTGTCGGTCAATGATGTCACGCAGGCTGAGGACGGCACATGGTGGATTCACATCCACAGGCAAAAGACGGATACGCTTTCGTCTGTCCGCCTGTTGGATATTCCCCTTCAAATCATCGAGAAATATCGTAGCCAAAGAACCGGGGACAAGGTATTCAATGTTTACAATCGTGGATATTTTATAACATTGACACGAGAGCTGGGACAGGTATATGGCTTTGATTTGACCTACCATCAGGCCAGGCATAATTTCGGGACCCACATCACCCTCTCGCTCGGTGTGCCGATAGAGACGGTCAGCCGCATGATGGGACACAACTCCATTTCCACCACCCAGCTGTATGCCCAAGTAACGGACACCAAAGTGGACGAGGATATGAAACGGCTAAAGTCCACAGGTTTCGGGAAACAGATACAGCTTTGCGAAGAAGATTTCATCGTCAAGAAAAAACGGGGAAGAAAGTCTGAAATGGCATAAAATAAAAACGGAGAAATGCCCTTTGTAAAAAGGAAATCATTTCTCCGTCTCTTTTAGTGAACGATGCTATACCCATCGTTGTTCTTCCCGGCAACGCTTGTAGGAATCCTCCAGTATCTTCAGAATATCCGATTCCTTATACAGAGTCTTGCCCTGCACCATGTAATAAGGAACCACCCCGAATGTCCGGTACTCCTGCAATGTGCGCCTGCTTACCCGCAGGACTTTGGAGAGTTCCTCGTCAGTGAGGAAGCGCTCACCGTTAAAGAGGGATTTCGGCATCTTCTCAATCACGGAGAGCATCTTCTCCATTTTTTCCAGCCCTTGAAACATCACGTCGATCCGAGGGTCTTTGTCGTCCAAGAAATGATAGCTCATAATCTGCTTTTTATTAAAGGGTGATAATTCAAATCCAACAATCTCTGTACGTCTTCAGGCTTGTAGAACAGCTTGTTCTTGATACGGCTGAAAGGCAATATCCCTTTGTTGCGATATACCTGTAGTGTCTTCTTGTTGATGCGAAGCACATCGCACACCTCCTGATTATCCAGCCAGTTTTTCAAGCCGAGGTCCTCGGCCGGACGGCATACCCGCGTCATCCGTTCCTCAAAATCACAGAACCGGACACGCAATTCTTCAAAAGTCTGTTTGTCAACACATATTATTTCCATAATCCTTGCTTCATTTTAATTAAACATTTGGCTGATGTCTGAACCTCGCCGGCAATGACTTGCCCTTTTGGTTGAGGAACGCCTCCACTTCGGATGCCTTGTAGTAGGTTCTCCCGTCAATCATGTAATAGGTCACGAGCTTCTTCTGGCGGTAACGCGCCAGCGTGCGTTTGGTGATGCCGAGCAGCCGGCACAGGTCGTAGTTGTCCAAGAGCGTGTCGCCGTCCAGGCATTCCTTCAGCTTGTTCATACGCTCCAATGCCCGCTCTATCCTGTCGAACCGTTCCATGATTTGGGCGAACATCTCGCTGTTTATCTGTAACATGAGTAATCTGTTTTAAGTGTAACTTATCGTTTGCTTACACCTTGTTGCGCAACAGGTTATATCATATTATAAGGCCAACAGCGTACCAATGACACCGATAGACACCAAGAGGAACTGATATAACATTGTATATCAGTGAAATAAAAATCTGAGGCTGTAAAAATGAATAAATGGCGAATCTTGCAAATTGCAAGATTTCCTTGCAGGATGCAATGGACTATCGCGAGGATTTGCGATAAATGAGACGGACAATCCCGTTTTTGAAAGCAACTGTCCTGTAAAGTTTCCAACGATTGACCGGAAGTCGATGCAGGCAGTCCGTACCGTTGCCTGTTGTCAGAGGAAGAATGTAGATGATGATTTCGTCAATGAGGTGGTAGATGGAAAGCCCGTGTAGCAAGTCAAGGCTCTTTGGGTCGGATATTTCTGAGGTAAAGGTAAAGGAGTCCGGTTTCTCGTCCTTTTCACAAATCAAGTCCAGCATGGGATAGCCGGGAAACAGCGTGAAGGTACTCCTCTCGTGCCAGAACGGGAAACCTTGGCTGTCCGTCTTCACCCATTGCAACAACTCTTCATTCGGGTCGGGAAGATAACCGTCCAATGTCACTGCCGTTATGATTTGTATTCTTGCCATACCTGTCCGTCTAAAAAAAGAAGCGTGGTAGCCACGCACTCAGACAGAGGCTCTGGTAAAGCCTAAAGGAGAACACGCAACACCACGCTATGACAGAGCATAGCATAAGCATTACGCAATCATTCTCCTTTAACGTCAATTTACCAGATTTCTGTCCGAGAAGCTTGCGCTCTTATGTTATATAATCAGCAGAGGGGTTTTCCCTCCACCGGTTTTCTTCTATGTTTCAGACCGGCAAGGCTATACCCTGCCAAATCTTTTGCAAATTTACAAAATTTCAGTCGGATTGAAAAATCATTTCAATATATTCTGTGTCAACACTGTTGCCGGAAATAGATAGAATATCGGGGATTATCTTATCCCGTATTTCTTCATCTTCCGGTACAGTGTTGAAGAGTTTACATTCAACAATCGTGCGGTCTGTTCACGATGCCCGTTGCACGCTTGAAGGGCATTTGCAATGGCTTCCCTCTCGCTGTTTTCGTCTTTCAAAGGCAATATGTCCGGAGTTTTCTCCGTAATCCGAATATCAGTCTGACTGTCTGCGTTCAAGTCCGGCAACTCCAATACAGGGGTTTCCGTAAGCAACACCGCCCGTTTGATCCGGTTCTGCAATTCCCTGACATTGCCCGGCCAACGATAAGAACGAAGTCGGTATATGGCATCTTTTGAAAAGCCTTTTGTCTCTTTCTTAAGTTCTTTGGAAAACCGTTCACGGAAAAATTCCGCCAAAGGCAAAATGTCATCAGCACACTCGGCCAAAGATGGCATCCTGATTTCCATCTCTGCCAGACGGTGGTACAGGTCTTCCCGGAATCGTCCTTCCTTGATGGCCCGTTCCAGATTTTCATTCGTTGCCGCCACAATCCGCACGTCTGCCATCCGCTCCCTGTCGCTGCCGATAGGGGTATAGGTATTCTCCTGCAACACTCTAAGGAGCATGGACTGTATGTCAATAGGCATCGTGCCGATTTCATCCAGGAAGAGCGTACCGCCTTTTGCCATGTCGAAATATCCGTTCTTTGCCGTATCCGCACCGGTGAAGGCGCCTTTCTCGTGTCCGAACAGGAGGGATGCCGCAAGTTCGCGTGGCAACGCTCCGCAATTGACCGCTACAAACTTGCCGTCACGTCCGCTGTTCGCGTGAATGCCCTGTGCCACGGACTCCTTGCCGGTACCGTTGGCACCGAGTATCAGCACCGACATATCCGACGGGGCTACTATCCTCGCGTATCTCTCCACCTCAAGTATTTTAGGGCAGGTACGTCTGAACAGGTCTTTCGGTTTCGTGCGGACAGTCGCGAGCGGACGGAATATCTCTTCCGCCAGTTCAAGCAGGTGTTCCCGGTGTACCGGCTTGGGCAGATAGTCTTTTGCCCCCAACTTGATGGCGCGTACCGCATCCGGTATAGACCCGTATTCCGTTGTCACTATGAATGGAATGTCTTTCTTCTCTTTTGTGAGCCACTCTAAAAGCGATATTCCGTCACCTTCAGGCAAGCGCACATCGGACAATATGAAGTCGAACCGATGCTTGCGTATCAATGCACGTGCGGCCGGTTCACGCATGGCGGTCATTACATCGTACCCCGCCTGTTCAAGCCAGTCTTTCTGGCGTTGTGACAAACTTATATTGTCTTCAACTATCAGTACCTTCTGTTTCATCGCTCATTTTCTTTATTTCCTTTTCAGCTTCTGTTATAAGTCCGGAGATGTGTCCTATCAGCAGCTTCACCTGTTCATTGACGGTATTCATATCGCATGCAGAATCGTTTAACGTTGTGCGGAGTTTTACCAGTGGAGCATCGGCCCGTAACAACTCCAACGAGGGCTTTATCTCGTGGGCTATGTCATGGAGCTTTTCAATGTCCCCTGTCTTTATTGCCGATTGCAAGTCTGCCATATTTTGTTCGGACTGGATAATGAAAGTTCTTAGCAGTTCTCTTTTATCAAGCACATCTGCCGTGAACGTGGCAAAATCCGGTGTATGTGACTCTTCCACATCGCGTGACACCACAGAAGAGACCATATCCAACAGTTCTCTCATGGAAAACGGCTTGTGGATGGAGTCCGTGAATCCGCCCTTTATGAATGCCTCTTTTTCTCCTTCTCCTCGTGCAGTCATGGCTACTATCGGAATTGTGTGTGAATTTCCGATGCAGGATTTGCGAAGCAATGCCAGAATTTCAAAACCGTTGGTTTCCGGCATCTGTATGTCGCTTAGCAGCAAGTCGTAATCCTGCCTGCGCATCTCATTGACCAGTTCTTTGGCATTGGAACAGGTGGTACACGATACTCCGTTGCGTTCAAGCATTTCCTTGGCTATTTCCAGTTGTAATGTGTCATTGTCTATAACAAGTACGCGCTGTGGCAATGGCAGACGGTCTTGCGGAACTGCCGACGCTTCACTATTGATTTTCTCATTGGAAACCGCTAACGGCAGGGATACACGAAATGTGCTGCCATGCCCGATTTTACTTTCCACATCAATGCTGCCTCCTAAAAGTTTGACCAATCCTTTTGTGATGGGCAAGCCCAACCCGAAACCTTCGGCATTCGCCTCAGACGACAGGCGTTCAAACGGACGGAAGATACGCGAAACGGTGTCTTGATCCATACCGATTCCCGTATCCTTTATTTCTATATAAAGCATTCCATTTTCATATCGGACATTGAACTGTATCATACCGGTGTTTGTAAACTTCACAGCATTCGTCAGTAGATTGTCTATAATTTGAGAGATACGATCCATGTCACCGCACAGTACGACATCCGTATTTTGGGAATCATGGTGGAATATGATTCCCTTATTATTGGCAATATGTGAAAATCCGGTCACAATACGTTCCAACAGATCATTAAGGTTGAACGGTACATTGTTGCAGGTTTCCTTGGACTCGTTCAGGCGGTACACGTCCAGCAGATTGTTCAGCAGGTGCAGGATATGTTTGCACTCCGTTTCGATATTTTCCAAATGGTGATTCCTGCGTTTCCTGTCCCGGGTATCTTTTGCCAGTTCGACATATCCGTAAATGATGTTCAGGGGGCCGCGTATGTCATGCGAGATAGTAAGTATGACGTTTTTACGCGTTTCCAGCAGTTCATTATTCCGGTCAATGACACCCTCCATCTTTTTCCTGAGCAGCGAATCCCGTTTCAGATGTTTCTGGATAATCAGGTACGAGAACACCAGCAGGAGGATGGCGGCGATGATCAGCCCGGTGATGATGGAGGTGGAGCGTTGGTGCGCTTGGGCTATCTGCTCTTCCCTGTCCCGGAAGGCGGCTTGTGCATGGTCGCTGATGTTACCGAGCAGGGCGAACAGTTTGCGGTTCAGTTCCCTGTTGCGGATGCGCAGGCTGTCGGTGTAATTCTCCATGTTGCGTATCCGCTCCGCTTGCAGGGCGATAAGCTGTTCGTTCAGCGAGCGGAGCTTGTCGGACGAGGCGGGCACTTGCACCGTTTCCTTGCCGCCGAACCATCCGGCTATGCCTTTCTTCTTCTGCACGACGGTACGGGTCTGTGTCGCTTGCCTTGCAGCTTCTGGCAGATGGTTCACCAGCAGGCTGTCGGCTTTGTCCTGCCGGTGGAACACCTGCATGATTTGGTGCAGGTGTGTCTCCTTGTCCGCCAACAACTGTTGCAGGGTATCTATCTGCGACAGACCGAATATGTAGCTATGGTTCGTTTGCAGCATTTGCAGCAGGCTGTCCACCCTCAGCCGTCTCGTTTGGTAGGCATGGTAGTCCTCATCCTCCCAAGCGATGACGCTCTCGCCCAATGAGGCGAGTACCGTGATGTTGCGGTGTATCTCGGATATGTCACGGCGTGCCTGTCTGATTTCGTAGGTGTCGGCCTCGATTTTCCGAAGGCGTGCGTGTTCATGGAAAAGAATAGCGGCCATGCTGATGATGACCGCCATTAACATCATATAGCCGAAGAGGATTTTAGCTTGCAGGGGTATGTTTCTGTTCATATATAACAAGGTCATATTAAACATCTGTATCGTAAATCCTCTTTTGCAGCAGGTCTATAAAGTTCATGGCATCCATAGGGGTGGAGCGAGAGAGGTCGAACGAGAGTATCATAGCCTGCAGGCTGTTGTCATACGAACTTTTGCTGCCCTTGCGGTCTTGCCCGCCCTCCGTTTTTTCGGGGATGGAGACCAACGCCTCCGCTTCGCTGCCGTCTATGCCGGAAAAGACGAAAGAACCGTCGTCCTGCCGGTCGATTTTCCCTCCGGCGGCTATTATCTGTTCCATCACTTTCCCTACATGGCTTTCCGGGAATCCTGTGGTCAGCACAAAATTTCCGCCTTTACGCTGCCGGTGCATGACACGGTAGCCTGTGGCGCGTGCCAAGGCGAAAGCCCCGCAACCGTAGGCGGAGAAAAACTTGCCCGACCGGGTCACGAGGAAACGGCTGTCGCCGAGTTCCTGCTGTTGTTGTATCAATTCGCGTTCTGTCATACAGTCCTCCTCAGTTCTTTGATTTCATTACAAATCTCCTCTTTTTTGCATTCAATCTGTCTGTACCGTTTTTTCAACACGACTTTCTCCAAGTGTCCGGCAAAATAGATGACCTGCCACCATTCCTTACCGATACGGCTCATGACCTTGCACCGCAGGTTGTAGGAGGAAAAATGCCGCATCATTCCCAAATAGGAGTTTATCGTACTGACAAACTCCTCCCCGTGGGTTTTCACGTAATCGGGCGAGCCTGCCGCCAAGCGGTTCAGGCGGTCGATGGCATCGTAGCAGAAGCCGACTGTGCGGTTGCTCAGGTATTTCCGCCCCGGAAGTATCATCCCTCCGATAAACAGGACACCTTTCGTGTAATGTTGCAGATAGATCTTGCGCGGGTGCAGCGACAGCCCGTGTTCGGAGAGCCAGCCGGCAATTTTCGCTTTCACCTCTATCAGGTGCTCTTTCGAGGGATGGACAAGCACCATGTCGTCCACATACCTGCCGTAGTGCTTCACGCCCCATTCTTCGCTGATGAGATGGTCCAGTCCGTCCAGGAAGTTAAGGGCGAGCAACTGGCTTGTCAGGTTGCCGATAGGCAGTCCGCACGAGCCGTCGGAATGGAACAGGCTCTTGTCTTTGGGCAATCCGCGCCAGCTTTGGGGAGGCGTCTTGCGGATGCAGTTCTTTTCCGGACGGTTGAATATCGTCTCACGGAGCAGATAGAGCAGTATCGCCAGGTCGTTTCCCCCGTAGCGTTCGTGCAAGAGTTCTTCGGTCAGGTCATACAGCCGCCTCTTCGATATTTTCATGAAGAACGAACGGATGTCTATTTTCAGGATATAGCAATCCCGCGTGTAGTTCTCGGAGCAGAGCCGGATATGTTCTTCCACCCGTTCTATGCCGTAGAGCGTACCCTTTCCCTTGCGGGTACTGTAACTGTCATCGATGAACTTCTCTTCCAAAAGCGGAACGAGCCTGTGGGCTATGAGGTGGTGTACAACACGGTCGCGGAAGTCGGCGGCGAAAATCTCCCGTTTCACGGGTTTGTTGATAATGAAAGCGATGGAACGCGAAGGGCGGTATGTGCCGGCATTGATTTCCCGCCACAGTTCCACACACCTCGTTCGTAATCGCTCTCGAAGGCAAGGGCATTGCAGGTATTGCGTTTCTTTTTACGGCACTCGAAATACGCCTCGAAGACATCCTCCAACGGAATGCCTCCGAGTTCCTCATCTGTAAAAAGACTTTGTTGCAACTCCATATCGCTATACCATTTTGTTTATCGTAAAGTTTTTATTGAAAAAGCCAAGACCGGACGCACGTAACTATTTCTGTTGTTCTTATTGTTGTTGTTCACGTTGCCGTTGTTCACATTCACATAAAGAGCGTTGTTCGCCGGATTGTTGTAGAACTCCGAGGAGGACCAGTAAATGTTGTCTGTTTTTGTCTTTGCGAGCCTCCCTGCACGAGGAAAGCCTGCCGACAACCCTTTTTCAATAATAAACAGTTCGCTTCGGGAAGCCTTGACCGCCCGAATCCCGACTGATAAATCATTGCCTTTTATCTTCCTGTTTCTTCATTCCGCGTTCGTTATATTGTTTCCAGCTCGTAGCCTGCTTGCCTATCTTCTCCAACAGCAGCCCGAACGAGGCGTATTTGCGCTCGGTAATGACCTTCTGCTCCACACATACGCGGAAAAGCATCTGCAACATGCGGTAACGGTCGAGAAATTCGGTCAATACGCCCACTTTTTCATAGCTGCTGTTCGCCTTGTAAATCAGAGAAAGCATATCCAAAGTCAAATCCACCATACGGCTGCCCATACTGTAGCGGAAGAAGCGCGGAAAATCCTGCGTCAGGATCAACAGGTTGTTCAACAACCGGTAAGTGTCGCGGTATAGGGGTAATTCTTCGGATAATGCCATAACTCGATTTTTCAAAAATTTTTCCGACCCGCTTCGCGGGTATTCAGCCTTTATCAACGAGCGGCTACGCCGCAAATAGATAAATAGATTGAATAGGTAAATAGGTCAGAAAGCCAAGACCGGACGCACGTAACTATTCCTGTCGTCCTTACTGTAGTTGTACACGTTGCCGCCGCTCACACTCACATAAAGAGCGCCGCTCGCCGGAAGGTCGCAGAACTCCGAGGAGGACCAGTACCAGTCAGACTTTAAGCCTGATACCACTGTCTTGCCTTCAAACAAAGAAGCGCGGTTTTGATAAACATTCCACATCTGGCCGATGGAGGGCAAAAACCAGCCGGTGCTGTTGGCAGGGGACGGGACTTTGTGCGCATAATCCACAACGGCATAGTAGGTGGCAGGATAACCGGAATCTTCGGTGGCATTCAACTTGTCCTTGCCGCCGGCAGCGGTGATGATTTTCTGTGTCCAGGCGTAGCCGCTCCAGTCGATGTCAGGTGCAGAGTAATTGTTCTGTTTTTTTCCGCTTCCATCCGTGGGGCAGCAACCCAACTCGGTTCCGTAAACGCCCCACTGACAATAACCGTTTGTGGCATCCTGCAAGGCAACGGCATAGCCGTGGCACTTCTGCTGACCGATACCGGTGGCGGAGTAATCGGAGGCATCGTTTTCGTGATGACCGGCATGGAACACGATGGCGATAACGCTTGCTTTCTGTTCTTCGGTCAAAGTTTCGTCTTTGCCTACAATATTGCCGTCGGCAAGGAGGTAGTCCCCTACTTGCAAATTGTGATCTTTGTCAATCGTCGGTGCTCCGTCCACCTTATAGGTCTTGTATGAGCTTACGCTGATATTGTTCGGGGTGATGAAAAACTCCTTCTTGCCGTCGGCATAGCTGCCGGTGAGGGTTACGGTATTGCCTTGTCCGGGACGGACGAAGTAGCGGTATGTGCCGTCCGTATTGCGGCAGGGCTTGGCCTCTCCACTGAAATCGGCTGTAGTAGCAATCACATAGTCGGGAATGGAGGTGTCGGTGAACTTATACACCGTCTTGGGCATTTCGACTACGGCGAGTGCCATGCGGTGGGTCATGGAGAATGAGAGCGAGAGCTTGCCGTCGGCTTTGCTTCCCGAGCCCGTGGCGGTCATGAGGTCGGAGGCTGTGTAGCCTTGCGTGTAGTCGCTCTGATCAGCTTCCGGCTGCCAGTCATTGATAAGCGTGGCGAAGAAATCGCCATCGCTCGTGGTGTCGGTGGCATTTACCTTGCCCGCCATCTTCGCTGTCTCTTGATAGGGATAGTAGAGGAAATACTTCTCGCCCGCCATTCCGCCGGCAAGGGTTACGCCCGCTTCGGGTTGCCAGGTAAGACTGCCGTTCGTGCCTGCTGTGGCGGTGAGTTTCACATTGTCATAGACTATCGCCCCATTGCGCACAAGGTAGAGTCCGCAGGCGTCACTGGCGGTAAACTCGGTACGGTAACCGTCCTCGGTAGCACGGGTAGCGGCTTTCTGCGAGCCGTCAGCCGAAGTTGTCAGGGCATAGCCGCCGTCGGTGATGGTGATGGCGAGCGGTGCGGCATTGTCAGCACCGGGCAGGGGAAGCTCCTCCTGCGTGCAGCCGGTCAGCAGCAGTGCCGCCGCCCAAAGGGTATGTAGGATATTTCGTTTCATTGTCACACTTTTTATTTTAACTTTACGTTACTTGTTTTTATCTTCCTTGCGGGGCAAAGACTGCAAGCGGCCGTTGCCACAATTCCGTTTGTAAATCCGACCCGCTTCGCGGGTATTCAGCCTTTATCAACGAGCGGCTACGCCGCATAATAGATAAATAGGCTGAATAGGTAAATAGGTCAGAAAGCCAAGACCGAACGCACGTAACTAAATCTGTCGCGCTTATTGCTGAAGAGCACGCGGCCGTTGCGCACATCCACACAAAGAGCGTAGTCCGCCGGAACGTAGTAGAACTCCGAGGAGGACCAGTACCAGTCAGACTTTAAGCCTGATACCACTGTCTTGCCTTCAAACAAAGAAGCGCGG
>ENA-UESD01000547-UESD01000547.1-human-gut-metagenome-genome-assembly--contig:-NODE-547-length-34130-cov-12.604029_pt1 | contig 34130 bp, 34 predicted proteins | sample MGYA00242985_ERZ507986 | MGnify/ENA primary metagenome ERZ507986 (study PRJEB26167, sample SAMN06115408) | human gut metagenome | host: Homo sapiens | place: China:Guangxi | collected 2016-04-06... | reverse complement strand
CGGGCGTTTAGCTCAGCTGGTTCAGAGCATCTGCCTTACAAGCAGAGGGTCGGCGGTTCGAATCCGTCAACGCCCACCGAAGAATGAAGCCTTGCACACAATGATGCAAGGCTTTTTTGTTTCAGTAAGTTTCCCTAGTTAAAATGTATGGGCATGAAAACATTGCTACTTATCGATAATCAGGATATTACCCGTGAAGGTATGAAAACGGTGGCCGGTCGGATAGGAGGGTTCGCCGCAATAAAGGAAGCCGGCAGTCAGAGTGAATTAACCGGGCTTCTTGTCGATAATCCCAATGCCGTTGCAGTGTTGGACTATACATTGTTTGATACTTCGGCTGAATATTTGCTTATATTGCAGGAACGGTTTAAGGAGGCACATTTTGTTCTGTTCAGCGATAATCTGAGTGAGGATTTCATCCGGCGTATGGTTTTTAGCGGAACTTCATTCAGCGTGGTGATGAAAGATGCGCCGATGATAGAGATAGAGGAAGGGCTGCGGAAGGCAAAACAGCATTTACAATACATGTGTACGCGTGCAGTCTGGCTGTTGCAGCATAAAGAAGACAAAAAAGATAAGTTAGTTTCACCGCTTACGGTCACGGAGCGTGAAATTCTGAAACTGATGGCATTGGGCAAGACTACGAAAGAGATTGCGGCTGAGCGTTTCCTAAGTGTATATACGGTAATGACTCACCGCAAAAATATCTTTCGCAAGCTGGAAGTGAACAATGTGCACGAAGCAACAAAATATGCCCTTCGTGCAGGGATTGTGGATGTGGTGGAATATTATATTTAGGATAAAGTGATTTCACCGCTTCCCACACAGATTTCCGCATTCTTGTCATACAGCACACCGAACTGTCCGGGGGCTATACCCTGTAAGGGGACGTGGCTGTGGATTCGGAACAAGTTATCTTCCCGTGTCAATATTCCTTTCATGAAAGTGTCTGTATGCCGGATCTTGAAAGAAACATCTGCGGAAGGTGCTCCCTTCCATAAGTCCTCTGTGATGAAATGAAAATCATGCAAGGCAAAGTCTGTCCCATATTGTTTGTCTGTATCATAACCGTGTGAGACATAAATGATATTCTCGTCTATATCTTTGCGGATAACAAACCATGGTCCTCCACCTAATCCCAATCCTTTGCGCTGTCCGATGGTGTGAAACCAATATCCTTTGTGAGTGCCAATCCGTTTTCCTGTTTCCATTTCAATGATATCCCCTTCTTTTTCACCCAAGAAACGGCGGAGGAACTCATTATAGTTGATTTTTCCTAGAAAGCAGATACCTTGACTGTCCTTGCGTTGTGCACTGGGCAGTTTGGCAATGCGGGCGATATCCCTGACCTCATTCTTCATCAGACCTCCCAAAGGGAACATCAGTTTTGAAATTTGCAGATAATCTATTTGTGCCAGGAAATCTGTTTGGTCCTTGACGGGGTCTTGTGCGGTTCCCAGCCATATTTTCCCGTCTTTTTCAAGAATACTGGCGTAATGTCCGGTAGCTGTCTTGTCATATAAATGCCCTGCTTCCTGCTCAAAACATCCGAATTTGATGAGCTTGTTGCACATTACATCCGGATTGGGAGTAAATCCGTTTCGAACCTTTTCTATTGTATATGCTACCACCTGATCCCAATATTCTTTCTGAAGGTTAATAATCTCCAGTTGCAGGCCGTAACGGCGTGCCGTAGCAGTAGCCAGTTCGATATCCTCTTCTGCCGTACAACTAAGTTCGTTGTCGGTGTCCATTCCTATCTTAATGTAAAATAAGTCAGGTTTGTATCCTTGCTCGCAGAGTAAATGTACGGCTACGGCACTGTCTACTCCGCCTGAGATAAGTGCAGCTATATTCATGGGCGATATTTTGTTTGTTGCAAAGATACCGCCTATCAGCTTTGTAGCAAATACCTTTTTTAGGGTATTTTGCATTTACTACCTGCCATATAGCTTGTCGATCAGGTCACTTCTTCCTATTTTCTTCAGCTCATTGATGATAGCACGCCGTTCTTCTGGCTTGTACCAGAAGAAGAACATACGCTGTGCCAGTTTGTCTTTCTGAGTTTTGGCAGAGAATACAGGTTCCAGTGTATAAGGATGATAGCCTGTATACCATGCCTCTGTAGCTACAGTCATAGGAGTAGGAGTAAAGTCCTGTACCTGCTCCAGGTGGAAATCCAGCCGTTTGGTGATAACGGCAAGTTCAGCCATATCTTCTTCAGTACATCCCGGGTGACTGCTGATGAAATAAGGAATGATTTGCTGACGCAGGTTCAGCTCCTTATTTATTCGGTCGAAGATACGTTTGAAGCGATAGAACTGTTCAAACGGCGGTTTACGCATGATATAAAGCACACGGTCGCTGGTATGTTCCGGAGCCACTTTCAAGCGTCCGCTTACATGACGTGCTATCAGCTCCCGAGTGTATTCCGCCGTACTCTTGTTTACTTCAGGATCCTTGCTCTCGTGCAACAGCAAATCATATCGGACACCGCTTCCGATAAAACTCTTTTTAATCTTAGGGAGCGCATCGACAGCATGATAAATATCCAGCAGCGGGCGATGATCGGTATTCAGGTTCGGACATACCTTAGGATGGATACACGACGGGCGTTTGCACCGGCGGCACATACGTTCGTCACGTCCGTGCATGCCATACATGTTTGCCGAAGGTCCTCCCAGATCACTTAAGTAACCTTTAAAATCAGGCATTTCCGTAATAGCCTTTACTTCCTTTAAAATACTTTCCTTGCTCCGGCTCACGATAAATTTTCCCTGATGCGCAGAAATCGTACAGAAAGCACATCCTCCGAAGCATCCCCGATGAATATTGACCGAGAATTTTATCATGTCGAAGGCAGGAATCCGCTTCCCTTTATACTTAGGATGAGGCAAGCGGGTATAAGGCAAGTCGAACGACATATCAAGTTCTCCCTGTGTCATTGGAGGGTATGGAGGATTCACCACTACCACATCGTTTCCAACTTCCTGATAGATGCGTGCAGCTTCATATTTATTCGATTCCTCCTCAATATGGCGGAAGTTTTGTGCCTGTTTCTTTTTATCCTTCAAGCACTCCTCGTGTGAAAACAAGCGCAAATCGTTTTCGCTGGAAGCAAACTTAGCTTTCCGGCACAAATAAGCCGTTTGAGGTAAGTCGTAGGGGATAGCACCGTCTGTTTTCAGCCGTTTGCATAAATCTGTAATGGGTTTTTCTCCCATTCCGTATATCAACAAGTCGGCTCCTGATTCGGTCAGGATAGAAGGACGGACTTTGTCTTCCCAATAATCATAATGAGTCAACCGGCGCAGGGAAGCCTCAATTCCCCCCAGGATGACTGGTACGTCCGGATAGAGTTTTTTCAATATCTGAGTATAAACAATGCTTGGATATTCCGGACGCATGTCATGTCGTCCGTCGGGAGTATATGCGTCTTCACTGCGCAGACGTTTGTTGGCCGTATATTTGTTGACCATACTATCCATACATCCGGCAGAAACACCGAAAAACAATCGTGGTCGTCCCAGTTTTTTGAAATCGCGCAAATCGTCACGCCAGTTAGGCTGGGGAATAATGGCCACTTTTAGTCCTTGTGCTTCCAGCATACGACCGATGACGGCAGCACCAAACGAAGGATGATCTACATATGCATCTCCACTGAACAGGATAACATCCAGTTCATCCCATCCTCTCAATTCTACTTCTTTTTTGGTTGTAGGCAACCAGTCGGTTAGTTTATACTCTTTCAAATTTCAATATTTTTAGTTAGTCACAGGCATTGCCCTTTTCTTAAATTCCTTGCCAGAAAACAAGGAAAGAGCCTGTTTTAAAATTTCGGATATGTGTTTTTCCGGCATTTTTACAGCTTTCTTTTACGGAAAACTAAAAAATAAACCGGTATGAAATTTAAAACAGGCCCTTTCTTATTATTCTTCTTCTGTTTCTTCTTCTGTTGTCTGTTGTTCGTTTTCCCACTTAATGTAAAGCAGAATCAACTGATGAAGTCCGAATGCCTTCATATTATTGTGGTAAATAACATCAATGCAAAGATCTAATAAATCTTTACAATTCTCTGTCATGGATGCGATAAGCGAACGGACATTCAGTTTCAGCTTGTCAAGAACCGATTCATCAACAATACCGTTGCTGTCTATCAGTTGTTGGAACAAGGCATATTTTTGAATTGTTTTCAGATGTTCTTCCGATATCTCCATGCTGCGTGTGCCAGATACGTTTGTTTGTATTGTGTACATAGTCTTGATTATTTTTAACGTTTACATGAGCAAAGATAAAAAATTAAATGAATAGAGAGCATTATTTCTCCTCAAAAAAGTGCAGCATGGCTTTCATGACATGTGTCCGCTGGTCAGCATTCACGATACTTTCGAAAGGGAAGCCCAAAACAAAAGTACGGTACGCTCCTTTATAAGCCACTCCGGCACACTGGTTTCCTTCTGTATAACAAAATACAGGGAAAGCTTGTTCAGCTGGAAGAATACAGTCGGGGGCAGGGACAGCATACGTCTGCTCATTGGCACCACGTGGAATCTGAAACCTGATATTCGTTCCGAAAATCTCTCCCGAGCGTACATGTTTCATGCTTCCTCCGTATGTGTATTTCAAAACATTTGCGGTGAAGTTTGTATCGCCCAGCTTATTACCGATATAAGAACCGCTGATAAACAATTTTCCTCCACCTCGACAATAATTGGTAAGAGCCTGTTGCATACGGTTGCTCAAAGTGCTGTTTTCTGCTCCATAAATAATATCTACCATGTAATACGGACTTAAATCAGTAGAACCACTCTCAACAGTTTCGCTGCTGCATGACACAAACGAATAGCGTCCGGCTGTCTGGATAGCCTTACCGTGCACAAACGGATAATCGAATGTATTTCCGGCAATCTGCATTCCTTCCAGCTCATTGCCGCTATAACCTAAACCATCTTCAGTTTCAATACCGGCTTTTGTGCGGTTAAAATTCTGCTGGTAGCCGCAAAATGCTGTCGTGCTGATGTATGGCAATCCCGGGTCGGACTGAATATCAAAACCTTGCATCATAAGGTTATTCATTGATTCCGGTCCACTTGTACGGTGAAATGCATTTACAATGAGTACTGTACCTTTACTTCTCTTTGCCTTGTAAGCCGACAAAATTTCTGAAGGGAAACTTTCACCTCCCTTATTTACAGCGGTAACCTTGAAACTATAAACCAGTCCTGGTTCTGCTTTTACAGTAAAACTGGTCCCTTTTACGTATGTTCCGTTGTCGAATCCACCATATCCGATACGCGTATAAACCACATATCCCTGAGCTTTTGCTGTTGGTTCCAACGGGTCTTCTGTTGGAATCCAGCGCAGTTCGAATGTCTTTTTCTTCTTTCCTTCAGTCACTGCAAAATGGCTGACTGGCAACGGCTGAACTGTATAGTTGCTATGATGCATTTCTGCGAGGTATTTCAATATCGATTTGTAAACAGAACGTGCTACCGTAAATTTAAATTCCGGTTCATACCCCAGTTTCAAATCGGCGAAATTCTGATGCGAAAGTGTTTCGAGTATCATCGAAGGTACAGCTGGCAGGCGAGTTTCGCTATAGTTCCGGTTCCACATGCTGCGTCGTGCCCACTGTATACCAAAGCGTGAACTGATATCTTTTTGCAATCCGGTCAGTACCATGTCTGTCAAGTCGCGTGATGCATAACGTGAAATCCCGCTGTTTACCTTTCCGTCGTTGAAATTGGTTGTATAGATACCCAGTGAGCCAACCAGCGCATCGTCAGTCTTGAATCCGGCATCACTATGCATGGCAAAAGTCAGTTCGAAAGGAACTTTCAGACCTTTTTCCGTGGGATTGAACACCGAACCTCCACTTAGGTAGTTGGTCATCAGTGAACGTGCATTGATATCATCATTATAATCGTTTTCCCCCTGACTCTTGCTGTATACCTCGTATGGCATTCCTGCCCATTGCCCCCAGTAACGTGCTCCTTCCAGGTAACGTGGTACTCCGCTGACGTTTCCGCCGCGAATGATATTTCCCATACCACCTCCAAAGCGGACAGCGTCGGCGCAAACTACACCTTTTTGCGAACTTTCGTTACTCAGTACTACCATACCGTAATCGTTCACCCCTTTGTCGAATTCGAATGTACCCAGATACACCCACGTTCCGCCACCCATTTGCTGGTTGACTTTAAATTCGGTGACGCCTCCTTTATGGAGTACCAGATATTTGGCATCCGAAACACTCTGAGGCAAAGTTTGATAACTTACATATACAGCATATTTTCCTGTTTCAGGAATATTGGGAATCCATTCGGCAAAAGCTTTTTCTGGTTTTGAGAGGGTAGAGATAAAGCGTGCCGTGCCGTCGCGGAACGGATTATAGTTGTCAGGATATCGGAGATATTTCTGGGCAAACCCCGGTTGCGAGGTGGTCTTCCATACGTTTTTTTTGTAATTCTTTTCGAAGTACCGGCTGCCGGGAGTACATGTATTATTGTCCACTATCACCTCATTCTTTTGCCAGTCGCGCTCACGTGGTGTAAAAACCACTGCTCCGGCGTTTTCGAGCATCGGAATAAGATAAGGTACTACGATAGACTGAGTATACAAATCTTCGGTAGTACCGAACAAGCGTGGACGCTGCCAGCGCCATTCGTTACGGTCGTTCTTATAAAATTTTCCGTGACTTTGCCATACGGCAATATGCCGGTCCTGTAATCCCTGACTGATTTTGAACGGTTTCGAGATATTCTGCGTCCATGCATCACCTTTATATTCTATTTTTCCATACAGACGTTCCTTGTCCTTTCCCTTCTTGCGCAGAAAGTTAGGTATCAGATTTTCTATAGGCTGACCGTCAGCATACAGAGTTATCCGATAGTAATTTACGGGGCCAGGCAATAACTGTTTCAGAGAGCGGTAAATAGCCTGTGTGTTTTCTTCTGTAAAAGGCTGGTAACCAAAATTATCATTGGCATATACTTGCAAAGTCTTGTGCTCATGATCGACTGTAAAATGGTCGAGTCTGCATGTACCGATATTTGCATAACTCGTCTGGTAATTAATGAAATAGTCCGTCAAACGTTGTTCAATATTTTTTTCCAAGCTTTGAGCCGACAAATTACCTGAAACACAAAGCAACAGGCAGATATATGCAAGAAAAAATCGTTTCATAATGTAAGTTTTTATGTTGAGGGACAAACTTACAGAAAATCTCTGGAATATCCGCCGAATTGCAGCAGATTAACGCAACAGGATTTGATAATTAGGGAGTTAGAGGAAAAACGCAGAAGTTGGGCAGACAGTTGAAAACCGTCTTAAAGCAGATTAAAGTAAAAGAACGGTTTCCTAATCATTACCCGATGAAAGTGCAGATTTAACAGTCCCTGTTTCATTTTGCGGCGTTCTGCGCAGCTTTGCTTATCAATAGGTAACTCGTTGATTTATAGTTTTGCAACCAAAAAGAAACGAGTATGGCAAGAAGCACATTCAAGGTGCTGTTCTACGTGAACGGCAGTAAGGAAAAGAACGGAATTGTCCCCATCATGGGGCGGGTTACAATCAACGGAACGGTAGCACAGTTCAGCTGCAAGCGGACTATCCCGAAAGAGCTTTGGGATGCCAAAGGGAACAAGGCAAAGGGCAAGAGTATGGAAGCGAGGGAAACCAAGCTTGCGCTTGACAACATCAAGGCTCAAATCATCAAGCATTACCAGCGTATATCCGACCGTGAAGCGTATGTAACGGCAGAAATGGTACGCAATGCCTATCAGGGATTGGGCGGTGAGTATGAAACGTTGCTCGGTGCTTTCGACAAGGAAAATGAAGTGTTCAAGAAGCGTGTCGGAAAAGACAGGGTCAGGGCTACCTATATGGCGAGGGTACGGGCAAGAAACCATGTGGCGGCATTCATCAGGTCACATTACAAGCGGAACGACATCTCCATGCCTGAACTTACGCCCGACTTCATCAAGGAGTTCGCCGTATTCCTTTCCAACGAAGCCGGACTGCACAACGGTTCGATATGGGAAAACTGCATGTGGCTGAAAGGTGTGGTGATGCGGGCGCACTTCAACGGACACATACCGAGAAATCCGTTTGCCCAGTTCCATATAAGCCCGAACACGAAAGAGCGTGAATATCTGACGGAGAATGAGCTGAAAACATTGATGGAATTTCAATTCAAAGACCCCAAGAACTCCTATCTCCGTGATATTTTTGTTCTCGCCAGTTTTACCGCCCTCTCATTCGTGGATATAAAGGAATTAAGCAACGACCAGATTGTGGAAGTAAACGGTGAGAAATGGATTATTTCCAAACGACACAAGACGGGTGTACCGTTTCAGGTAAAGCTGCTGGATATTCCCTTGCAGATAATCGAGCGTTACAAGGCTTTTCAGGAAAACAATCTTGTATTCCCCAATCTCAACTATTGGTCAATATGCAAGCGTATGGGAAAGATGATAAAGGAATGCGGCATCACCAAGAAAATCAGCTTTCACCTGGCAAGACATATCAATTTTTCTTACTCATTGAAAACAAGGAACTTACAAAGATTTTCAGCTTAACAGGTAACGATATAGAAACCAGCGGGCTTCTATATTCTGCAATGTTCTGCACTAATCAAAAGAACGCTTTTCTCATTTGCAAAAGTAGTATTTTTATCCCTCATCGCCAAAACTATTTCTCTGAAAAATAGAGAAAATCGAACATCTTTCCATTATTGTACAGTTGTTACTCATCTTGCTGATGAAAATAATTAGCATTGTTTCGCTTTTAATGTCGTACTATTCATATTATATTTGAACTTGCCTGTATAAGGAAACGGCTGCTGGCTGGTTATCCAGTCCGCCTGTGTGCCAGCAGGCAGGCACGCCGGCAGGCAGGTTGGACGGCAGGATGGCTGGAATGCGGGCAGGCTTGCAGACCAACAGGCAGGCATGTGTACGCTCATGCGTGTTTACGGTTATGCACACTCACGGGCAGATATGCCTACAAGCATCCTTAAAAGAGGTTCTATCCCTCGTTTCCGTTCTTCTTTTGGACAGCTTGGGCATCGGGGAACGATGCTTTGAGAGCCGAAATAACAGCGTAAATTCCAATCCGTTTGCTGACGGATTATTGATTTCACGAGAAATCAGCAAGGTGTCCTTCGAGTTACCCGAAGGCTTTTCGGTTACTGCCGAAAAGTGGCAGCAGCAAGGTATGTTTCGAGTTACTCGAAACCTTTCGGGTTACTCCCCGAAAGCCTTGCCGCTTGGTTGCTCCTCCGAAGTCGGGCAACCTGTTTCTGACCTGCGGTGTTCTTGGTCTATTCCTTGTACTTTATTCCGTACAATCTTATCTTGTTGTACAGCGTTGTACGCCCTATGCCGAGCAATGTTGCCGCCAACGTGCGGTTACCCTTTGCCTGTTCCAGCGCATGGATGATTTGTTTCTTTTCCATATCATTCAAAGCCAGCGAAGCGTCAGCCGCCAATGGCGTTTCGTCAAGCTCCAATGTGTCAGCCATGACTGTATCGCCTTCGGTATGCAGCACCGCCATGCGCACGACCCGTTTCAGTTCCCTCACGTTGCCGCCCCATGTATAAGCGAGCAGTCGTTTTCTTGCTTCCGCTTCAAAGCCTTTCACCTGCCGGTCAAGTTCCTCGTTGGAGAGTTTCAGGAAGAAATCTGCCAATGGCATGATGTCCTCACGGCACTCACGCAGCGGCGGTATGTTCAATGTGTATTCCTTTATCCGATGGAACAAATCCTGACGGAAACGCTTTTCGGCGATGGCGGCTTGCAAATCCTCGTTGGTGGCGGCGATGATGCGCACGTCAGCCCGCTTGTCCTTGCTGCCGCCCGTGGGTCTGTACCGTTTGGCTTCCAATGCGCGGAGCAGCATCTGCTGCACTTCCGGCGGAAGGTTGCCTATCTCGTCGAGGAACAATGTGCCTCCTGCGGCTTCTTCCCAGAATCCCTGTTTCTTGCTTTCGGCTCCCGTGAACGCTCCTTTCTCATGCCCGAACAAGGCGGATGCGGCAAGCTCCTTTGACAACAGACCGCAGTCCACAGCCACGAAAGGCTTACCCAACCGTTTGCTCCTCGCATGTATCTTCTCGGCGATGTGTTCCTTTCCCGTTCCGCTTTCGCCCAATATCAATACGCTCATGTTGGTTGGGGCGACCAGTCTTATCTTGCGGTCTATATCCCGGAAAGCCGCGCTCTGCCGCTCATGGATGGGCGCATCGTGCCGCTCCAGCCTTTTACGCAAGGTTTTCAGGAGCGGGAAGAGGTTGGCTTCAATCAGCTTCTTCGAGATGTAGTCCTCCGCGCCCTGCTTCATCGACCGGACGGCGGTGGTCACTTCATCATAGTCGGTCATGACGATGTAGGGATTGTTCCTGCCCTGTTTCCGCAGTTCTTCCAGCAGACTGATGCCGTCACCGTCATTCAAGCGCAGGTCAGCCAGAATGATGTCATCCTCCCGCATCTTGGCAAACAGTTTCCGTGCGCCGTTGCAGGTGGAGGTGCTGACGCTTGGGTATCCCTTGCTTTCCAGCAGGCGGCATACAAAGTCGGAATAGATGATGTTGTCCTCCACTACGATTATTCTGCCCATCGTTCCGCCTCCTTTCTTGCCGAATCAACAATCAGTCCGCCCTGTGCCAGTACCGCATTTACGGCGGATTGCACCTTTTCATCCGGTATGTCCTCCTTGTGGATTGACTCATACAATGCCGCCAACGGTTGCTCCGCCTTTATCAGCATCCACGAGCTTCTCAGGTGATGCACCCAGTAATCCAATGCTTCCATGTCCCCCGCTTCCGCCGCCTTGCGCACTTCGTCCATGTCGGATTGTGTAGTGGCCGCCAGCTTTTCCAACGTGCGCCGCTTGTCGCCGAAGGCGAGCAGGGATGACAGGTCTATGCTGTTTGCTTTGTTCCGTTTGATGCAGCTTTCCGTCACCGCCAGCAGTTCGTCTATGGAATAGGGCTTGTACAGCACGGCGGCAAAGCCTTTGCCCGTCAGTTCTTCTTTCTCCACATAGCCTGCGGCGGTGGCTGCCACGACGGGAATGGTCTGCGAATTGCCTATTTCCGATGTGCGCAGCAGTTCCAGCACCTCGTAGCCGTTCACCTCCGGCATTTTCAGGTCGGTTATCAACAGGTCATAATCTTTCGTGCGCATCAGGTCTGTCAGTTCTCCTACTGTCTGGCAAGTGTCGCACTCCACACCGTTTTGCCTGTACATCTCCTTCATCATGTCCAGCAGCATCCCGTTGTTGTCTATCGCCAGTACGGAGCAGCCGGACAGCGTGGAATGTCCGGCGTTTGTCTTTTCGGCAGCCGCCATTTCTTCCGCCTTTGCCAACGGCAGGCTGACGGTGAAGCGGCTTCCCTTGCCCGGCTCGCTTTCCACCGTGATGTTCCCTTTCAGCAGCTTTACCGTGTCGGCTACGATGGCAAGCCCCAGCCCGAAGCCGTCCTCCGTCACGGCGTTGCCCAACCGCTCAAACGGGGTGAATATCCGCGCCTGTTGTTCTCCGGTCATGCCCGTGCCTGTGTCTTCCACCGTCAATACAAATATGCCGTTCTTGTAGTCGGTACTTAATGTGACTGTACCGCTTCGGGTAAACTTGATGGCGTTGGAGAGCAGGTTGCCTCCAATGCTTATAATCCGGTTCCTGTCGCCGCTTACAATCTCGTCCGTTTCACTTTCTGTCTTGAAGTTGAGCCCTTTATTCTTCGCCAATGTTGCAAACTCCGTTTCCAATGTTTCGACGATGGAGCGTAGTTTGAAAGGCTTGACGCTTGGCGTTTCCTTGCCGCTGTCCAACCGGAAATACACTAAGAGGTTGTTTATCATCCCCGCCATGCGCCCGGCGGCATCCCCGATGGTCTGTGCGTGGCGCATACGGTTGTCCGCCTCCGTGTCGTTCAGCAGCAGTTCGGCGTTACCGCTGATGGCGGTCAGGGGAGTGCGCAGTTCGTGGGTGACGTTCTGGATAAGGTTGCGCCGAAGCCTGATTAGTTTTTCATTCGCATCATTGCTCTTCTGCAATTCGCCGATGAGCTTCTCGCGCTGTTTCCTTTCGCGGTCATTGCGTTTCAGTTCCCTATGGATGGTGAGATAGGACAAGAACAGCAGGACGATGGCGGCAGATATGGTGATGGTGAACAACCGCACGGACAATGCCTGTGCTTCGGCTATCTTCCGCTCCTTCTGCACGAAAGCCTCCTGCGCCTGCCCGTCAAGTTCGGTTATCAGCCGGTTCAGCTCGGCGTTCAGCCTCCTGCCCAACGTGCGCAAACTGTCAGCATACGCATTCATTTCCGCCGTCTGTTCCTGCTGCATGGCTATCAGGCTGTCGCTGAACTGGTGCAGTTCCTTGGCGGACGGGAGTATCTGTACGGTCTTCTTACCGCCGAAAACCCCGGCAATGCCTTTCTTTTTCTGCGTCACGGTACGGACGCGCGTGGCACGTTTCGCCACTTCAGGCAGATGGTTTACCAAAAGGCTGTCTGCCTTGTCCTGACGGATGAAGACTTCCATGATGTGCAGCAGGTGGGCTTCTTTTTCCGCCAAGATAGTGCGCAAGGTGTCTATCTGTGCTGGGTGCACATATGCCTTGCAATGGGGCTTCAGGTCTTGCAACAGGCTGTCCGTTAGTAACCGCTCCTTTTGATAATTTCGATAATCCGCTTCTTCCAAACCAATAACATTTTCACCTAATATGGCAAGTTTGGTAAAATGGTGGTGGACTATATTTATGTTTTGGCGTATTTCACGGATTTCAGAAGTTCTCACCTCTATATCTCGTATCCGTTGTCGCTCATGTAGTAAAATGGCGGCCATACAACCAATGACCGCCAATAAGATAATGTAGCCTCCAATAATCCTGTGAAGTAAGGGCTGATTCATTAAACCGTCTTTTACTTCAAAGTAATTAGCTCATACTTCTGACTGCCCAGCCCCAACTGTTCGGCATATTCCAAGTTGTGCATTCCATGCTTGGAGTCTATACGTTCAATGAGGTGTATCTTTCCGTGGTCAGTAGAGTTGCGCACGGCATCAATGCAGGCACGGTCAAGGGCAACAGGGTCAAGCGAAGCGAAGATGCCTAAGTCACCCATTTGAGGGTCAGCAGGCGTAGCCACGCAGTCACAATCCACCGAAAGGTTGTTTGCCACATTGATGTACAATACGCGGTTGCCGATATGGTCGATGATGGCTTTGGAGGCTTCGGCCATAGATTCTTGGAAAATTGTATCGGCGGGAACCATATTCCATACTTCCGTCACGTCACGGGTTTTCCCGCCGGAATGAATGTATGCCTTGCCTTCCGGCGAAGCGATACCGATAGAGATGTTCTTCAACGCACCTCCGAATCCGGCCATCGGATGACCCTTGAAATGCGACAAAACCACCATGAAATCATAGTTTAGGAAGTCCTTCCCTACGATGTCCACCTTCAAGTGCTTGCCGCCGTTCACGGGAAGTTCCACCTGCCCCTCGGCATCCATGATGTCCACATCGGCAATGGCGGTGAAGCCATGCTCCTTTGCCACTTTCATGTGGTCGGCCACGTTGGTACGCTTTCCACCGTAAGCGGTGTTTCCTTCAATAATCGTGCCTTTTACTGTCTGTACCAAATTCTTAATCAAGGACGGTTGCAGGTAGTTGGGATTGCCCGCTTCTCCGGTGGACAGCTTGACGGCCACATGTTTGCCTTCGGCTTTCCTGCCGAGTGCTTCATAGATTTTGATTAGATTTTCGGAAGTGATGTCTTTGATGAAATACACTTTGGGAACTGAACCGTCTGTGTTTGGCTGTACATTCTCTTGTGCATGTGCATAGCCCATACTGGTCAGTGCCACATAGGATGCTACCATTGCTTTCAAAAAAAATCTTCTTTTCATACCATTAAAATTAGATGATTAAAAATTGATATTGATTCCGGCCATCACCGTAGCACGAGGCATGGGATAACCGGCATTGATTTCGTATTTCTGCGCAAGAAGGTTCTCACCCCTCGCCCAGATATCCAGCCAGCGTGCAGCCCGGAAAGAGGCGCGCAGGTTCCACAGCACAAAACTTTCTGTCACGGCAGGGGCGGTCGAGGTGTACAATCCGGCAATGTATTGAACACCCGTGGATAGATTCCAGCGCCCTTGCGTAAAGCTCGCTCCGGCATACAGTTTGTGTTCGGGGGCAGCTACCACAGGATTCTCCATGTGCAGAAAGCTGTAATTACCGTCCACAGACCATGCCTGATTGATGCGGTAAGCCGCCTGCACCTCTACGCCCGTATTGTCTATCTTTCCGGAATTCAGATTGATGCGTCCGCTTCCGTTTGGATTGGGAAGCGTCATGATGAGGTTCTTGCCGTCAATGTAGAACAGGTTGATGCCATACGACAAACGCCCGTCCATTAGTTTCTGGCTGAAAGCAATCTCATAGTTCCACATGGATTCAGGTTTCAAGTCGGGATTCTGTGGAGGAAACATATACATTTCCCGAAGAATGGGATAACGGAATCCTTTTGAAGCGGATACCTTGAGTTCGGCATCGTGTGGCAGATGGAAAGCCAGCCCTGCCTGCGGCACCCACTCTGTGCCCACACGAGAATGGTGGTCGATGCGAAGTCCGGCATTAAAGGTAAGCCACGAGCCAATATCTTGCCGAAAATCCACATAACCTGCCACTTCGTTTTCATGCTTGTCCACGATATCCTCGCGCGTACCGGAATTTTCGCCTTTCACATATTCAGTCCATGCTTCACCTCCATATCGGAACCAATCAAAACCAAAGGTGGTACGGTTTCCTTTGAACAATTGTACGCTCTGGTACAAGGAGATGCCCATCATGTCATCGAATGAGTTGAACCGCCCGTCCTGCGGCGATTCTCCTGCACTGGGCGTGTAACCGTCGTTTATCCAGTGGTCACCCCAATTATAGAAGAAGCTCAACGCTCCCGATGTCAGTCCGTAATCATTGGCCACGCCCAATGAAGCCATGCCACGGGTGATACGCTGGTCACCTTCTAATAGCGGAGCAGAAACGGGACCGGGATAGGTGGCATTGAAGTGGGTTATATTCACATCGGCATAGGCGTTCCAATAAGTTGAAACCTCATAGCCCAGTTTGGCATAACCACCATATTGTTCAAATTCCATGTTGTCGCGGTGTCCGTCCGTGCGGTTATAGGAACCGCTGATGACACTTGAAAACCGTCCCTCGCGGATGCGGTTGGTCAGTTCCGTCTCCAGCGTGTTGTATGAACCGTAGCCTGCGTGCAGGTCGGTGCGTATGCCGTCCTCCCGCATCTTGCGTGTGACGATGTTTATCACGCCGCCCATTGCATTGGAGCCGTAAAGTACCGAAGCGGGTCCTCTAAGTACTTCCACTCTGTCGGCAAGCAACGTCTGGTAGGCATCGGAAATGGGATGGCCGAAGATACCTGCGTACTGCGGATGCCCGTCGATTAGCACCATCATTCGGGCGTTTCCTCCGCTCAGTCCGCGCAAGGATATGCCTCCTGCCGCACCGTTAGACACTCCGTAGCCCATCACGCTACGCGAGGTGGTGAACAGTCCCGGTACCTGCTCGGTGAGTACAGGCAGGAGTGACGGTTGCAGGCTGCGCTCTATGGTGGTGCGGTTCACTACCGATACAGTTTGTGACAAATGACGGATATCTGTTTCATTCCGGGTTCCGGTTACGACTACTTCTTCAAGAGTATGATTCCGATTCGTCATCAGTGTGTCGGAGGGTGTATCTTGCGCATGGGCTGTCATTGCAGTTGCTAGCATCATGATAAATGCCGTCGGGATTCGATTCTTTACCATCACTTATTTGAATGACCGTTCATAAATGCCGAGATAATCTTCATCGCTCAACGGAAGTGGGTCGGCGGTGATGTCACCGCCCAGCACCTCATGGATGCGTTTCGGCCATTTCTTGATTTCCTCACGGGTGATGCCGTAGTCGCTCATCTTCAAATCCGTGCAGCCTACCGATGCTATCAGGTCATCCAACGCACGGATGAAGTCCTCGCCGCTCTGAGGACGATCTATGCCCATTGCACGTGCCATCTTCATCATCGGCTCCTCGGCTGCCTTGCGGTCGGAGAAGAAACTAAAGTATTCGTGGCTTAGCATAATCAGTCCCGCACCATGTTCCAAATTGCTGTGGTAGGAACCCATGACATGTTCCATCGTGTGCTGTGAAGTGCAGAGCATGTAAAATCCTGCCAGCGAGTTGGCAAGTGCCATGTTCGCACGGGCTTCCTTGTCGGCACCGTTCTTATAAGCTACGGGCAGGTTCTTGGCTATCAGTTCGATGGCTTTCAAAGCGAACATCTCGCCCATCGGGTGCTCGTTCCTGTTGATAACGCTTTCGGCAGCGTGGAAAAAGGCATCCATACCCTGATAGGCTGTCAGCCGGGGCGGGACGCTCATCATCAGGTCGGAATCCACTACTGAGAGAACGGGAAACATTGACACATCGAACACGCCCGTCTTTTCCTCCAGTTCATCATTGGAAATGACCGAGAACATATCGACCTCCGACCCTGTTCCGGCACTGGTAGTAATGGCTATCAACGGTGCGCTGGGATTTACAAAGGGCTTGTGTCCCCCTTTTGCTGAGAATGCGTAGTCCCACAGGTCGCCTTCGTTCACCATCATTAGGGCGATGCACTTGCCTGCGTCCATCACCGAGCCGCCACCGAGTGCCACCACGAAGTCACAGTCCTGTTCACGTGCCAGACGCGATGCGTCCATCACATTCTCCCGTGTGGGGTTGGGACGCACACCGTCGAAAAGCACATGCTCCACGCCGGTCTGTTCCAGTTCTTGCTCCACGGCTGCAAGATAGCCGTATTTTTTCGTACTCTGTCCGTTGGAAGTCACGATAAGGGCCTTCTTGCCGGGCATCTGTTCCAGATGCAAATTCTTCAACTGTCCTGCTCCGAAAAGGACTTTGGTTGGCAAAAAAAATTGAAATTGTTGCATAATGATTGATATTTGAAAGCCTGTTTTATAAATTATTGATTATCAGATTATTTTTGATGCGTTTCCCGTGAGGGTTTGATGAGGCCCTCGTGCGGGTTTAACGGGAATCCCGTGGGGGACACAGGTGAAATCCATTGCTTATTTGTCTGAATTTATTATTGCTTCGTTTTCGATATAGCGTATCACCCTCGCCGGATTGCCCACAGCCACGGCATTGTCTGGAATGTCCTTTATCACTACGCTTCCCGCTCCGATGACGGCATTGCGCCCGATGGTCACGCCCATCACGACCACCGAATTGCCGCCTAACCATACGTTGTCGCCGATGGTTATCGGTTTGGCGATGCCCAAACGCTGCTCCCTGCCAGCCGCTTCCATGGGATGCGCCACGGCATACAGCCCCACGCCCGGGCCGAGCCACACGTTGTTGCCGATGCGGACGGGAGCCATGTCGAGGATGGTCACGTTGTAGTTGGTCAGAAAGTCGTCACCCACGTGGATATTGATGCCCAAGTCACACAGGAAACCGGGCTTGACGCTGAGGTTCTTTCCTGCCGAGCCGAACAATTGGCGGAGTACTTTGTCACGCTTCTCATTGTCCGTGACGGGCAGGGCGTTAAATTGTTGGCAAAGCGTGGCTGCACGGTGATGTATCCGTGTGATTTCGGGGTCGTCCATGCGGTAGCATTCGCCGCTTCTGAGTTTTTCTATCTCTTTCATTGTTCCTGTGATTTTGATTGAACCGCTTTATCCCATGTCGCTGTATTTGCTTGTGGAAGCTCCACCCGTTCGCGTTGCAGGAGTTCCACGACCTTTTCACCTATGCAGAGGCAGCAACCCGTGCATCGGGTAAACTGGTATTGCCCCACAATGTCGCCGCATTTCACCGTGCCGTATGTATCCTTGAAATGCTTAAAGAGTTCCCCTGCCAAGGCAATGCCTTTGTCATTGTCATCCGGAGTATATAGCCCCAAAGCCATGATGCCTGCACTAAGTGCCCCACACGTGCCGTCCTCGTATGTCTTTCCGATGCCTCCACGGAATCCGGCGGACAAGGCTTTTAGCTGCTTCTCCGCCAGCTCGCTGCCCAAGGCACGACACAGGCCGAGAAAAGTCGCCTGCGAACAGGAGTAGCCTTCATTGCGCAGTTGCGTGATGGCTTCGTTTGCTTTCTTAATCAGATTGTCATTCATATTCGTTTCTGTCTTCATATTGTCGTTCAAAGATGCTTGAGGCCGTTCTTCCGCCTGTGCAGGAAGACAAAGGGCGGCAGCCAACAGGCCTGCAAACTGTACGGTTGTTTTCTTGTTCATGCTATTTTCATTTATCGGTTTTGCTTGGATTTCCATTCGTTGTATTCGCGGAATCGGGGCGAACCCGCTATATAAGAAAGTTGTTTCACATCAATGTCCAACTCTTTCAGCAACTCGTAAGCACGCGGAGCCACCATCCCCATGCCACAATTGAGAATGACCGGACGGTCTGTAGGGATTTCCTTGTAACGCTCTGCCAGCTTGGAGCGAGGGATATGTACATTGCCCGTAAACTGGGTGTAGCCGTCGTACCACTCCGGTTCGCGCACGTCGATAATGTAGATGTCGGGCGTGGCTTTCATATACGCCAAAGCCTTGTCGGGAGAAAGCCCGCCCAAGAATTTTTCAGATGCTTTCGTTTCTTGCGTCATGATAGTTTCGTTTGATGGTTTTGTTGTTTCTGAACAGCTTGCCATCGCTCCGCTTATGGAAGCCGTGCAAGTCAGACAAATGACTGCTACCAGCCGCCGTACAGTTCCTTTCAATGGATAATTTGTTTTCATTCGCATATCGTTTTATTGATTTCACGTTGCAAAGTTACAGCCGGACGGGAAGTGCGTGTTTTTCCCAAACGTCTTTTGCCGCTTTGCTGAAACGTCATTCTTCTTTTTGCAGCCACGCCCTTTCCCTATCAAGCAGTTCGACAACTTTCCTGCCAATGCACAGACAGCAGTCCGTACAAGCCGAAAAGCCGTTCCGATAAACGATATTGCCGCAAATAACCGTTCCGTAGCGGCTTTTGAAATGCTCGAACAGTTCTTTCGACAAAGCCACCGCCTTGGCATTGTCTTCCGGCAGGAACATGCCCAACGCCATGACACCTGCTGCGAATGCCCCACACGAACCTTCATTATAGGAACATCCCATTCCTCCGCGAAAGCCTGCGGACAAGGCCATCAGCTCCTCGTCCGTGCGGTCGCAGCCCAAAGTCCGGCAGATGCCGATGAAGGTAGCCTGCGAGCAAGGGATATTCTTCTGCCGCAAATGGCAGATGGCAGTTGAGATATATTCCATGCCGTACATATCAGAAAAGTTTATCTTGTGATGTGATGGAGCGAACCACACGGCAAGGATTACCTACCGCAATTACTCCCTCCGGTATGTCTTTGGTGACTACGCTTCCGGCTCCGATGACCGAACCGTCGCCAATGCTTACTCCGGGCATCACGACCACATCGCCGCCCAGCCAGACACGGCTACCGATGCGGATTGGCGCGTCCATGCAGAAACCTTGCGCCCGTTCCTCCGGGTCAAGGGCATGGTTTACGGTGTAAAGGCTGCAATTCGGTCCGATGAGCGTATGGTGTCCGATGCGAATGGCCGTATTATCCATCAGCGTGCAGTTGAAATTGATGGTTACATGGTCTTCAAGAAAGATGTTCTCCCCATACTGGCAGCGGAAACCGGGCACGATAAGGATGCCTTCTCCGCATTTGCCGAGAAGTTCTTCCAATATCCGGCGGCGAAGTTCCTGTTCGTCCTCGCTCGTTTGGTTATACTTCATACAAAGGCTGCCCGCTCTTTGAAACTTCTTCATCATCGTCTGGTCGAAGATGTAAGGTTCTGAATAATTGTTCCGTTTCATATCCTATTTATATAATAAAAACATCACCAAACCCTGTGTGGATTCGGTGATGCAAAGTTAGCGGGTACAGCGGCAACGCTGTTTTTTCCAAACGTCTTATTTGTTTTGTTGAAACGTCTTTTCGTCCGACAACAAGCGGTGAAGACTGTTTATCCGGTAACGGTACACTTCCCTCAGATTGCGGACGGATGATTTCCAATCCGTAAATGTATCGAAACGTGCCGGGTCTTGGCCTTTCCATAGCTGCTCATCGGCAAGGGCGGACGGCTCGATAAGTTTCTGCCAACTGTCCAGTTCGTTGAGCAGGGAAAGGAATTTCGGTTCCAATGCTTCCCAACGCTCTTTCAGGCGGTTGGCAAACGCCGAGTCTTCCAACAGCTTGTCGTACCATAGGGCGTTTCTGTTATATATGCTGTCGCCTGTCAGCGTGACCACATCCGGGCGGTTCAGCCGGGAAGGACGAATATCTCCTCCGCCATCCAGCCCGACGGTGATAAAAGCCAAATCAAAGTCCCATACCGGTCCCGCTTTCAACAGTCCGTCTTCCGTTTTGTGCATATAGCAGCTACGGGGTCCGTTTGGTTCAGCATTCTGGGTCAGTTCGTGGACAATCCACCAGTCGATAAACGCATCCATGTCTATAAAATCCTTGTAAGGCACGCTCTTGTCGTCTGACGTTCCATACAGCATTTCTTCAATCCGGTTCAGATAGCCGCCAATCTCTTTCATCCGCTCATCTGCCGGTTCTTTAGGATAAATTACGTTTACCGGAAGATACCGGTATGAGGTTTCAATGCGATATTTGTCACCGGGATAATTGTCTATTTCTATCAGGAATGAATTTCTGTCGCTTTTGCTTACCCAACGCTCTTTGACATGAATCGACTCGCACAGCAGATAACAGCCTTGCAGTTTTCCGTTGACAACTACATCCACCGGTCTGCTGTCCGGAGTCCATTCCAAGGATGTCTGCTTGGATATGGCGAACGCCAGACTGTTCCGCAACAGGCTGTGGTCCATGAAATTTGCCAACAAAATCCACTCCTTTCCCTCTGCCATTCCTAAAAGGGAAACTTTGTCCTCCAGTTTGAAGACAAAGGGTTTCTTGGGCTTGCTGAATGTCGAGTGTCCACGTGCCTTGATGGAAACTGTTTTTGATTGATAAGAGATGCCGCCGTCCGGCATGACAATCTGCATGGCAGTATTTTCTTTCCAATAATCGCGTGATGCGATTGCCGAACTGTCTGCCGTCGTAATGTATATGACAGGGAGGTTGCCTGCATACGAAACCGAAAGCCCGGTAAGCATGGTTAGTATTGTGATATAAACAAACTTTTTCATAATTGGGTAGGATTATGCGTTAGGCAAACTGCAAGAGAACTCTGAAGGTGGTATGCCAAACTCCTTCTTGAATGCCGTGGAGAAATGCGACAAATTCTTGAAGCCTACTTCCAAATACACATCGGCAGGTTTCTTACCCAACTTCTCCATCAGGCATTTAGCTTCTTCCAGTCTGCGCTTCACAATCCACCGACTGGGAGTCAAATCGAATATCTGCGCGAAGTCTTTCTTGAAGGTGGAAAGGCTGCGTCCGGTGTAATGGGCAAATTCCTCGACGGTCAGGTCACATTTATAGTTCTTGTTCATGAACTCTTCCAAATTGATTTTCCAAGGTTCGGTGAAGTCGAACAACACTTGTCCCAAATCCGATCGCAACTGGAGTAGCGTAAAAACGGCTTCCTGCAACTTGGCTTCCATCAGTTCCTTGGACGGATATTGTTGCGCATCGAAATACTGTTCCAACGAAGTGAACAATCCATTCAGGAACGGGTGTTTTTTCAACATGACATAAGTGGATTTCGCTGTTACAGGATTGCTTACCAATGGTACTGTAATCTGATGTTCGTTTAACATCTTCTTCAAAAAAGGCATTTTCAGTTGCAAGAACAGCCCTTTGAATGGCTCACCATTCTTCGATGGCTGTTTAATTTTACGAACCAAATGGTTACGCTTGACAAAAAAAGCATCACCTTTTTTCAGGTGATATTTCTTGTCTGGAGCAATCAAGTCCAGTTCGCCTGAACAGAGGTAAACCAACATGTGCTCCGAAACCATTTCCTCACACCACTTGTCCTTTTCCACCATACAGCAAAAGAAGGTGTCCATGTAATCATAAACTACTATACCCGGGTCCATTATTCTAATCATTAGAGGTTTATTGTATGCAAAGTTAGGCTTTTTCTCCGCTATTCTAGTTTTCCCAAAGGTTTTAATTGGTTTTCTCAAACGTCAAAATGCTTTCTATTTCAAAGGGTACTTGTAATTATAATGACTTAAGATTAAACAAACTTATTGGAACAGACCAACGGGATAATGTGCTTCCCACACTTCCTAAAGCATGGGGAGCAAGCCGTTTCGGTACGTCCGAAACACTAACTTGCTCCCATAAAGACTTTGCCTCCAATGGATACTCCTGTTTCTTTAAGTCAATCGTATGCCATAAAAATAAGGTCATACTTCATTCTACATCAAGCTCAGGTTTATTAGCAGGCTTATTTGAACCTGATGAACGCCACAGGCTACCACACCGATGCCAAATGCTGCCACGCAGGTGCGAAGCGGTTGGATTGTGCCGGACTTCGCTTTTCTTTGCATCACGGACGCTTGGAACAGCCGTCACGGGGTCGGCGGATAGTGCCACTCCCTGCCACAAGCTGCCACGATTGTGCCAACCCATCGTTTGATGCGCAATGCCCATTTATTTTGCGTCCAAAACCGAGTATCAACAGTAAAAAAACAGTATCGACAATGGAAGTATTGATTTTTCAGAAAGAGGCGTTTGAGGAAATGGCGGCGAAGTTCAGCCGCTTCTCAGACCGTGTGAACGAACTCCTTGCCAAGCAAGGCAGCAAGTCATTAAACCGCTGGATGGACAACCAAGAGGTCTGCCAACAGTTGAACATCAGTCCGCGCACCTTGCAGACCCTGCGTGACAACGGCACGCTGGCTTATTCGCAGATAAACCACAAGGTGTTTTACCGACCGGAGGATGTGTTGCGTATTGTCAAGCCCGTTGAACGTAAGCTGGCAGACAAAGCCGTTTGATTATTATTGTACCACTAAATCCAATGTAACAATGAGTGAAATGATTACCAAGAACCATGCGCTTGTCGCCGAGTTCTGTGGCAGCCTTGACCGTCTGCTGGACGGTATCGAGAACTTTATGGCAAACAGCCGTCCGACATTGGGCGGTGAACGCTTCCTGACGGACAGGGAGGTGTCGGCACGGCTGAAAGTGAGCCGACGTACCTTGCAGGACTACCGCAACAACGGGATGATTGCCTATTACCAGTTGGGCGGCAAGATTCTGTACAAGGAATCGGACATCGAAAGTATGCTTGCCGCCAATTACCGGGAAGCGTTCAGGTAGGCTGACGGGAATCCCTTGTAAAACAGTGTTACCCTCAAACGGCATAAGAGATAGCCTTACACGCCGTTTGAGGGTATCTCATACGCCGTCTGAGGTCTGCTCAATTTCCCGCTCTCTTTCCACATGACGGGGAGAGCGAAAAGAAAAGGTTGACGGGCTGCCTGTTGTTCATGGTCAGCCTGCCCATGATGAACCGCCGGAAAGCCATGCTCTCCCGATTTCTCAACTTGAAGGAAACGGCTATCACCATTTCAAGGCTGTAAACATCATAGTTTATCCCGTTGTCCTGTTTGATGTACCGCTTCGTTTCGCTTTCCAACAATTCCATGTTTTTGTAGATAGAGTGTATAGCCTTACGGATGTCGCAGCCGAACACGTTGAACGCATCGGACATTTCCTGCTGCGTCATCCAAACGGGAGCGGTCGGCATGGCAACCGCTCCGTTTTCTGTGATTGTGATTATTCCCCGTTCCATTGTCATGCCTCATATTATTTATTATCAATGTTTGTTTCTTTTGGCAGTTCTTGTCTTTTGTACCATTTGCCCGTTCCGTACATCATTCTGACCGCCATCAGGTTGTCCATGTCCTTTGAAATCTTCTTGTCAGTCACCTCCGCGTACCGCTGGGTGGTCTTTATGCCTGAGTGCCCCATCATCTTGGCGATGCTCTCAATGGGTATGCCCTCCGAAATCAAGAAAGTTCCAAACGAGTGTCTGCTTTGATGGTAGGACAAGTTTTCTTTCCGTCCTATCGCCACGCCCAACTCGTGTATCTCGAACCACATCTCGTCACGGCTCGGAAGCGGAAACACGGGCTTCGTGTCGTCGGTCGTGTTGTAGAGGTCGAGTATCTGCTCCGCTATCGGATGCAGGGGGATGAACGCCTCCACGTTGGTCTTCTTGCGGTTGATGCGGATGTAACGCCTGCCGTCCGCCGTCGTGCCGATATGGTGCGGATGGAGCAGCATGATGTCCACATACGCCAATCCCGTGAAAGTTGAAAACAAAAATGCCCTGCGCCCAAGTTCCTGCAACGGGTCGAGCATCGGGGTTTCAAGGATGGCTTTCAGTTCCGCACGGCTGATGTGCCTGTGCTTCGGCGCGAGCTTCTTCTCGTATTCCATGTCCTCCAACGGGTTGGCACGGAGTATCTCGTAGTCCACGGCGAGGTACACCAGCTTGCTCAGCCAGCACAGGCACTTGTTGATTTGCTGTGCGCTGAAATTCTTGTTGCGCTTCATGAAAGCCTTGTAGGAACTGCCGAACTCCTCCGTGATGTCGGTAAAGTCGATGTCCTCCTTGCCCAATGACGTGAGATAGTCTTTCAGGTACTTTTGGTAATACTTTGAGTTCCTGTATGTCGATGTGGAATTTATCTCCTTTGAGCGAGCAAGCAGCCGCTCAAGCTCCCTTTCGCCCATCTGCAGCAGCTTGGTGGGGATGACGGCTTTCCTTGCCAGCGCATTTTTGAGCAGTTCGGCACTCACCACGTTCTGTTTCTTCAACGAATCCTCATAGGCAAGTTCAACGGACTTCTTGAACTCCTGCAAGCGGTTGTTCTCGCGGACGGTGCGGATGGTTCCCTTGCTGCTGTTCCAGTCCTCCGGTCTGCAATAGATGCCGGTGGTTATCGTGGAACTCTTGCCGTCTATGGTGATGCGGCAGAGGACAGTGGTCGTGCCGTCAGCCTTCACCTTGTTACGGTTGATATATGGTAAAATGGAAAATGTACTGCGCATAATGAAATTCTGATTTTAAATGGTTACAAAACAAGTTTCAAGTCTTTGGTCGCTTCGATATATTTGTCCATGTCCTCAAAGAGCTTCTTCGGGGTGACACGGGCATAAACTTGGGTCGTGGTTATATCGGAGTGCCCCAGCATCCGACTGATGGTTTCAATCGGCACTCCGGCTTCCAGCGTAATCAGCGAGGCGAACGAGTGACGTGCCTGATGGTAGCACAAGGTGCTGCTCACCCCTGCAAGGACGGCAAGGGATTTCATGTGTCGGCGGAGGTTCGGATGGTATACCATCGGGAACAGCGTCGGGCGGTTGTCATCATGGTACTTCTCAATCAGGGCAAGGGCTTCCGGCAGCAGTTTCACGCTCGCCCGAAGTTCGTTCTTCTGGCGGCGGTATTTCAGCCAAAGGCATCCCTCGTCATCGGTGTACAGATTGTCCCTTGTGACGCTCACCGCATCCGCATAGGCGGTCCCCGTATAACAGGCAAACAGGAAGAGGTCACGCACAAGGATGTGCGTGGTGCGCCATGCGGGTATCTCCACGTCACGGATTTTCTCGAAGTCCTCACGGCTCAACGTCCTCGGTGTACGCTCTGTCTTTTGCGGTAAGGTGAAATTTGCAAAGAAGCATCTTTCCGCATACCCCTCCTTGTAGGCGATGCGGCAGACTTTTTTCAAGATAGCAAGATAGTGGCGCACGGTATCCACCGCCAAGCCTTTCACGTCCATCACGAAGTTCTGGTAGTCGTGTATGAACTGTTCGGAAAGCTGACCGAAAGCGATGTCCTTCGTCTTGAACTGCCACTCGATGAATTTGCCCAATGTCCTTCTCATGTAGTAATAGCCGGGATAGGTTCCTTTGGCACGGTCGATACCGATACGGGCTTTCAAGTCCTCGCAGATGCGGTCGGTCATCCTCAGCAGGGTCATCTGCGTATCCATACTGCCTTGGAACAAGTCCTTGACCGCCGTTGCGTCGAAGTCCTGCCCACGCTCCACCAACGTATCAAACGCCGCATTGACCGCAAGCAGCAGCTTGTCCAGTTTCGCATTGGTTTCCACCGCCTCGCGGCTCTTGCCGTCCAGACGGCTTTCCCGTGCGTTCCACAACTCCGGCTTGCACGACAGCTTGCATCCGAACTGCGCCATCGTGCGGTTCACTGTGATACGACCCATTATCGGGGCGTTGCCCGATTTGTCCGTTCCGCTCTTTTTCAGGTAGAGCAGCACCTTGAATTTTTCAATCTTCATCGCTTACACTTTTTTGGTTACAAAATTACTTCGTGTGTAAGCATTCCTTGATTTGCAGAACGGTGCGTATCGGCGCAATCGACACGGACTTGCAACAATTTCATTTTCCGTGCGTTACCTGTCCTTGCTTCGGTAACTGACGGCTAACGGCTTGGTAACTGAAATAGCTCAATATTCCGCACTCCGTTGCGTTTCCGGTATTTAGCAGAATAATGAAAAACCGCTCATTTCAAACGGGTTACGTTTCGTTGTTACTCGTTTGTTGACGGCTGCTTTGTGGGTTCTGTTCCACCTGGCAAGGCACGGATTTGCGACCCTGGCTCTCTGCAAAGGGATGCCAATCGAGAGCGTCAGCCGTATTTTGGGGCATACGAACATTGAGACCACGCAAATCTATGCGAAGATAACCGTACAGAAATTGGATAATGACCTCACGATGCTGGACGACAAACTGAGCAAATCATTCGGAAACGTGAAAATGGCAGGGATATGAAACGGGAAATAATCACAACGGACAGCTATGGTAGAATTACCATACCATCCGATACAGGTAATATATGGATGAATGAAATGGAGCTGGTGGAGCTGTTCGGGGCAATCGCCCCGACGCTCCGTGCCGCCATCCGTGCCGTGTACAAGTGTGGAGTTTTGAATCCTCTTGAAGCAGAAAAACGTATCAAGCTGCCCAACGGCTATTATGCGGACATGTATGCCCTGCCGATGGTGGTGGCACTCGCTTTTCGCATTGACACGTCAGGTGCCGCAACGGTTCGCAATGCACTGCTGGAAAGATTGTGCCGACGAAAAGAAAAACAAGTCCTGCTAGTGTCAATGAATAACAGAATGCCGTATGAATGTTAGGGTGAACTTTTTATGTTCAGCCACTACAATACCTATGCGGACATCAAGCGGCGGAAGAACGAGAGCCGGACGTATTTCTTTGACAGGGCGGCGGAACGGCTGAACCGCAGGATGATGCGGGACGAGGAGGCGGAACGGAAGAGGCGGTGAAGCAAGAAAATAAGCGATAAGTCCACCTTGATTTATTACGAAAAAAAAAAGTTTCTACTATATTTGTATTATCAAATATAAATTGTACTTTTGCAATACAATATCGCCCTTAGGTGGAAAATACTAAGGCTCGCCACCCCTAAAAAGGTGGCTTATTTTTTATATATACAATTGGAATATGGAGCAAAAACAACGCGTTATAGTCTATATTGATGGATTCAATTTCTATTTCGGACTGAAGAGCAATGCTAAATGGAAGAAATATTATTGGCTTGATATAGTCAAGTTGTTCGAGATGTTCATGCCCCGAATCAGGAGCTTGTTGCCGTCAAGTATTTTTCGGCAAAGCCTGATGATATAGACCAAATTCTTCGCCAGAATGCCTTTTTTCAAGCCAATAGAGAAAATCCAAAATTCAAGTTGATATTGGGTAAGTATCTGAAAAAATCTATAACCTGTTTCAAATGCGGAAATGTTATTCATACCCATGAGGAAAAGGAAACTGATGTACGAATAGCCACACAGATTGTAGCAGATGCCTATCAGAAGAATTGTGATATATCCATTGTAGTATCAGCTGATAGTGACATGATACCTGCTATCGAACTTGCAACAGAAGCTTGTCAAAAGGTTTTTGTATATTTCCCTCCTTACCAGTACTCCAGTAATCTTGCTACTATGGGTATGGGTAAGCCTATCCATATGAAACAATATGAAACTCGTTTCAGGCAATGTCTTTTACCTGATGTGGTACATCTTGGAAAGGCAAACTTTGATTTACAGATACCTAAGAAATGGAAGGCTTTTCAGTCAATCTGAATCAGAAATACGCGTTATAAAAAAGGAAAATCCGTAATACAGTCTGGAATATCCAGTCGTATTACGGATTTTTCTTTTCGTCTATGATATTTCTATTTGTTCTGCAAGAGGTATTGCAGTTCGGGGTCGGACTGTATGCGCTGCAACTCGTCAGCGACAATCTGCCGGACCTCGGCACGGATACGGTTGTAGTTATCCTAGTTCATCTCCTTCATGCGGTCGTTGCCGCCGGCATCTGTAAAGTCCGTGATGACGGGTATAGACCGGTAAGCCTGTTCCTCACGCTTCACTTTCTCGGCATCGACCACAATTGGATGATTAATGGTTTAATCTGACGTAGTGACGACATGAAGTCATTGAATCTGTAAATCAGTACGTCAGTCAATCTGTAATTATCTGCAACAACCAGTCCCCGAAGACGTGCATATTCCACGACTTCGGGCTTTTTTATCTCCTTTTACCTGAAAGAGTAACCCGTTTATACTGCATTTTCTTTTGGCATGACCTATTTTGCGCCGTTCCGCATAGATTTGCGTATCAAGATTTTACCGACACTTCCGTAGCTTTGCAACCATGTTTAACCCGTTGCCGACAGAATGTAGGCAGCACTAAAACCTGTATCAAGAACATGAAGAAAAAAATCATTTGCGTAGGTACAACTCTCTACAAGATTGTGAACCAGTCCCACATTGACGGAGGCTATATGAAGAAGGTACTCTCACAGGCTTTTGGAGACAGAAAAGCCATAGCTCATTAGGGCATTTTCTTTACGCAGTGCAGGCACCGCTAAAAATGCCCCAATGAGCCAACGGGATTACACCCCTCTGGACACCCCCGTTTGCCATGCGGCATGACCGCAGCAGACGGGAACCAACAAACCAAATTGTCAAACCTGAAACGAAAAACAAACATGGGATATATAAGCATTCAAATCAACAAAGCGAAAGGCTCGGCTGACACGGGCGCATCCGACCACATAGAACGTAAGACCATACCCAAGAACGCAGACCCTACACGTACACATCTCAACCGTGAACTGGTGGAGTTCCCTGATGGAGTGTCCGACCGTACCGAAGCGATAAGCCACCGTATCCGTACGGCAGGCATCAAACGTAAGATAACCCCCGACCAAGTGCGGGCAATTAGAATCGTGCTTTCGGGTACGCACGAGGATATGATGAAAATACAGGACGAGGGCAGACTTGACGAATGGTGTGATGACAACCTGCAATGGCTGCACTATACCTTCGGCAAGGAAAATACAGTTTCGGCAGTCCTGCACATGGATGAGCACACACCGCATATTCATGCCACGGTCGTACCAATAGTAACAGGAGAGCGAAGGAAAGCCAAGAAAAAGCAGACGGATGGTAAACGCTCGTACCGCAAGAAAGCCAATACCGTGCGTCTGTGTGCTGACGATGTATTGACACGTGAGAAGCTGGTAACATATCACGATAGTTATGCAAAAGCAATGGAGAAATATGGCTTGCAACGTGGTGTGCGTGGCTCGGAAGCACGGCATACGACAACCGCCCAATACTACCGTGATTTGAAACGACAGACGGGTGAACTTGAAGCCAATGTGCAACAGTTACAGACAGAGCAGCAACAGGCAGAGCAACAGCTTGACGAGGTAAGGCAGGAAGTCAAGTCGGAGAAACTGGAAGCTGCTAAGACGGAAGCGAAAGCCGCATTCGTGGCAAAGGTCGGTTCTCTTTTGGGCGGTGGTAAATTGAAAGAGCTGGAAGCCAACAACCGCACCCTGCAAGGCGAGGTCGCCGCCCGTGATGAGAGCATCAAGTTGTTGCAACAGCAGATGCAGCGGCAGCAAGAGGAACATAACCGCCAACTTATGGAATTGCAAGTCAAGCACCGCAGGGAGATGGCAGATAAAGAAACGGTACACCAAGAAGAAGTGTCATTCCTGAAATCCATCATCCAAAAAGCCAAGAAATGGTTTCCGCTATTCCAAGAATTGGTGTACATGGAGAAGTTCTGCCTTAAAGTCGGCTTCAACGAACGGCAGACCGCCACGCTCATCAGCGGCAAGCCGTTGTTCTATGAAGGCGAACTCTATTCGGAGGAACACAAGCGGAAGTTCACGACCGAAAGGGCTGGTTTCCAAGTGGTGAAAGACCCGAAAGACAAGTCTAAACTTGCACTTTCCATCAACGGGCAACTGATTGGCGAATGGTTCAAAGAGCAGTTTGGCAGGCTGTTTTCATCCGTTAAAAGGACGGTTGAGCCGCTCAGGAAAGGCAAGGGCATGGGATTATAAACAATGCCAACGGGAGGATAGCAAGTTTGTGTTTTGGGCAGACCAAAACCGCTTGCTGCCCTCCCGTTAATCATTCATATAGAATCTTTATCTTAAACTATTTAAATTCCTCAAAGCCTTTTCTATTCCATTATCATCCACTGCTCCGGTAACATACTTTGCAACAGATTTTACTGCCATTGAAGCGTTTCCCATGGCAATACCTATTCCGGCCCTACGAAGCATAGGAATATCATTCCCTCCATCCCCAAACGCTAAAGATTGGGACAAATCCAAGTCGAAATATGCGGCAAAATCTTCCATGCCTGTTGCTTTATTCACCCCTTTAACATTTATGTCAGCAAAATAAGGATGCCACCTTGAAGCGGAAAGATTGGGTAATTGGGACATAACAACTTTTTCGGTATCTGCATCCAGATAAAAGCAGAACTGGCAACATGTATGCTTTTCAAAATATCCTTTTAAATCAACGATACTAGGAACAGGATGTTCTACTATTTTTGCCGCATCTATTACGGTCGAATTCAAGCGGTTCACGAAAACTCCTTCATTCAATTCCAAAGCCATTGGAAAATGAAACTTCTCGGAAAGAGCCAATGCTTTTAAGAAGTCTGCACTGGAAATTTGCTTTTGTGAAACAATTGTTCCGTCTCTTAATACACATTCTGACCCATTCAGGGCGATGACAGCATCGTAAGGGACTTCTGCTATTTCTTGAATATTCTTTGAAGCACGTCCAGTAGCTATTATAATTTTATAACCTAAGCTACCGGCTTCTTTTAATACTTTGCTTGTAGAACAAGGAACGCTGTGCGTTTCAAAACTCAATAAAGTCCCGTCAATATCTAAAAATATAGCTTTTGCCATACTCTTCTTCCCCTTATTCTATACCATCTCTTGCAAATGCTTTATCACTCGGCAAGGGTTTCCTACCGCAACACAATTTTCAGGAATAGAACGGGTCACTACACTGCCTGCTCCGATGACACTGTTCCTGCCGATAGTGACTCCCGGCAACAGGACGGAACCTCCGCCAATCCATACACCGTCCTCTACTCTGACGGGCAGAGCGTATGTGCGGCATATTTCTTCGCCTTCAGACCAATCCTGCACCATGCGTTCGTTTACTTTCGTGGAATGGGTGGCTGTATATATCTGCACATTGGGAGCAATCAACACATTGCTGCCAATATCAATGCGGTTGTTGTCCACGAAAGTACAATTCATGTTGATAATCACTTTGTCGCCTATGAAAATATGTTTCCCGTATTCACAATGGAAATCAATATCCACATGCACTCCTTTTCCATGCGCCCGAACATCTCACTCAACAGAGCTTGCTTACGCTCCGTGTCGGCGTAATCCGCAGCATTGAATTGTGCCAACAGCCGCCTTGTGCGCAAAATCATTTCCATTATTTTCGGGTCTTTACTTCCAATAAAAGGTTCGCCCGCCAAACATTTCTCGTATTCCGTTTTCATTTTATCAGCCCTTTCGTTTAATCAAATTCTACCTGCCAATTTTCATCCCGGTAAGCTGAAAAGCACATTGCTATTTGCTCCTTGTTATTCTTTTCTTCAGCCAATACCGGTAGTTCATCTATCCCGAAATAACCGCTCTCCACGGTTTCCATATTCGGTTCAAAGTTCCCACCCAACACCTTGCAGAGTACAAATACCTTGCACACGTTGTAAGCGTATGGAGGTTGGTTGCGTTTGTTCCGGTCTTGCAAGGCGATGATGCGAATGGCTTCTACATCCAACCCAGCTTCCTCCCGTACTTCCTTGACGGTATTTGACCGGATGGTCTGCATGACATCTACCCATCCGCCCGGCATAGACCAAGTGCCATTTTTTTCCTTTACCAACAGAATCTTATTATCCTTGAAAATCGCCGCACGGGTATCGAGTTTTGGGGTCTGAAATCCTGTTTCATTGCAAAACAAATCTTTCACTTGTTCCAAAGGCAGCTTGCCCTGTAAACTCATTATCTCGGCTGCGATTTCCCGGACACGCTCAAAACGTTCCTTGTCAAATGGGTCTTTTGTATAAGTCAATCCCGCTTGCGCAATGAACTGAAGCTCTTTTGCCCATTCCAGCCATTGATGTTCCTGCTTTTGTTTATCCATAATCTTTGCATGTCATTTAATTAGGCAAAAATAGGAACAAGAAATCATTTCTCGTTTACCCTACGTTAAAAAACGCCTATTAGCTCTGATACGGCTCAATGATTGTTGTGTAATGCCCAGAAACGAAGCTATATATCCCAACTTCACTCTTTGAAAGAGTTCGGGACATTCTTTGGTCAAATATTCATAACGTTCTTGGGCAGACCAGTTCAAACGCTGGATGTGAATATCTTGTAGGCGAAGGAAGTTTTCTTGCTGCAACACCCGCATCCAGTTTGCAAGGTCCATGTACGACCGATACAACTTATCCAATTGTTCTACTGATATGGAATAAGCTGTAGTTTCTTCTAAAGTTTCCACATATTCAAAGCCAGCTTTGTGGCGGTATAAATCCCATGAGCCACAGGCGGCATCACCTTCCTTAGAGAACCATGTCGTTATTTGTGTTCCACCGTGCAAAACATAAGAGCGTGTAATGCCTTTTTCAATGAAATAAACCTTTCTATCCAGTTTCCCGGCATGGATAATAATTGTTTTTGCCGGAAATACGCATCGCTTAAAAAGGCATACCAATGCCTCTAATGCTTCATCCGAAACCGGATAATACGTTCTTATCTTTCTGATAATGCTTTCCATAAAAATATTCTTTTTGCAAAGGTATAAAATAAGAGTGGCAATAAAGACAAAATATCCTCTTGATACTTATTCCTTTTTAATAAATTATATGCAAGTGGAATGTTTTCTCAATTTAGTTTTATATTTTTACGGTCATAAAGAGTTACCCAAATAAGCAAAGCGATGCAGACCACGGCAATTAGGACGGTTGCCAACTCATTACCCCAAAACGAGGTAATTCTCCTAACTCTCTTGATTTCAAAGAGATATATTCCTAATACAGATTTACGGAAAATCTGTGGAATAACCTTGTGAAACGGGGGAAATGATGCTAAAAGTCTTGATGTCAAAGTTGATATGATGTAGTATCAATCGGTTATTCTGTGTATAGTTATGTTATCAATAATAGTTTTAAACTCGGCTTCAGGTTAGTTTTTTTATTGCTTGTGTAAGTGGAAAATTAAATTTCATATCCAGTATTTGGACTAACATACACCACACATCTACGGATAGTGACGTGAGAATACAAGAAAGCCAATACCGTACGTCTGTGTGCCGATGATGTGCTAACATGTAAGATTACGCAAAAGCAATGGAAAAATACGGTTTTGCAACGAGGTGTACGTGGCTCAGAAGCACGGCAAACAACAACAGCTCAATACTACCGTGATTTTTTGTACTTTGCATCGAAGGGAAGCCCATTGGAGAGTGGCTCAAGGAGCAGTTCGACAAGTTTTACAACTATACGGAAAAAGCCTTATACAGTTTTAAGACAGAAAAGGAATCAAATATAAGAATTAATTTACTTAGTCTTAATCGAAAAGGAATAGTCAAAAATTGGTTAGGTTACTTATTATCAGTATTTTTGAGTATCATCAAGATGAAAGATTATGAAAAAGTTTCTGTTCATATTGTGTTCATTGGTCGTTATCAGTAAGCT
>ENA-UESD01000541-UESD01000541.1-human-gut-metagenome-genome-assembly--contig:-NODE-541-length-34324-cov-2.808421_pt1 | contig 34324 bp, 31 predicted proteins | sample MGYA00242985_ERZ507986 | MGnify/ENA primary metagenome ERZ507986 (study PRJEB26167, sample SAMN06115408) | human gut metagenome | host: Homo sapiens | place: China:Guangxi | collected 2016-04-06... | reverse complement strand
TTTCTTTCTGATTATCACATATTTATCCACGAAAAGCAATACAATCTTATGTCGGCATGCCGGCGGGTATCCCTCTTTTCCTGCATTCGGTCAGGAATATCCTACATATAATTATGGCCTGTCCGGCGGCCGACGAACGCGGCCCCATACGGCAGCACCACCCCACTCCCTCGCATTGACAAGACCACACCCCTGCAGTATAATGATATTTCTGCGGTATAGCATGCCTTCAACACCCATGCGAAAGGATGCGTCGTTTTCATGGACATAATCACGTTGCTCCTGCTCTCGGCAAGCCTCGCCATGGACGCCTTTGCTGTATGTGTCTCCAGCGGCATGGTGATCTGGCACATACGGGCAACCCCCATCCTCAAGATGGCCGGCAGTTTCGGGCTTTTTCAGGGGATTATGCCGCTCATCGGCTACATCATCGGAGGCGTTGACCTGTCGACGCTCAACATTACGCTTTCTCCCGCCGTTCTCGATGAGGCGGGAGAGGTTGCGAAGGAGGCCGTCGTCATCGGCATCGGTACGTTCCTCACGACCGTCATTGACTTCATTCTCGTGGCCTTTGTGGTCTTCCTTGTTGTGAAGGCCTTCAACGCGGCCAAGCAGAAGCTTGAAAAGCCCGCCGAGCCGGAGCCCGAAGAGCCCGAGCCTTCAAAGGAAGAGCTCCTGCTCACCGAGATCCGTGACCTTCTTAAAACGAAGGGCTGAGCGGAAAATTCCATACAGTTTCAGTCAGTTCGACAAATCCGTAAAAAATTGGATCATAAATGTCGAAAAGCGTCCACAAAAACATGCTGAAAAGCGCTGTTTCGGACGTTTTTCGACATTCTTTTTTCTTGCATTTTTCGTCAAAATCCGATATGATGAATATACAGATATTACCGGATTAGTCACCTGATAAGAGGCAGATGCTACGCCAGAGCGTGCGGTAATTTTAAAAAATCAAGGGAGGCCTTCGGATGCAGAACGCACCGGATTTTAAGATTGAACTGTTTAACGCATTTTCTCAGCCTGTAATTTTCCTGCAGGATGGGAAGGTGGCCTACGCGAACCATGCGGCAGCGGCCTGTGGGGTCGACGCGTCGATGGAACTGGCGCAGGTTGTGCTGGAGGAGAACGGCAGCGTGAAGCTCCGGCTGGGAGACCTTCTCGCACCCGCGACCTGCTGCGGCTATCTGGACGGCACGCTCTATATCGCCGACGAGAACTGGGACGGCGCGCATATCTCGACCGATACGCTCCTGAACGTCGCGCAGGCCATGCGCACGCCGCTGACAGATGTGTTTTCCGTGTCGACCTCGCTTTTTTCCGTGCTCGAGGAAATGGAGGCCCCCGGGATCAGCCGCTCCATGGCGCGGCTCAACAAGAGCTTTTATCAGCTGCTGCGGCTGATGTGCGATTTGACGGAGATGCCCGCCGCCATGGAGGGAAGCCTCTCGGTGCGGCTGGAGAAGATCGAGCTGCGCGCTTTTATGCAGGAGCTGTATACGATGGCCGAGTCCCTCTGTCAGACCTGCAAGCACACGCTTACGCTGTCGCTTCCGGATAAAACCGTCTACGTCTGGGCGGACCGGGGAAGGCTCACGCGCGCAATCTACAATCTGATTGCAAACGCTGTGCGCCACACGACGGAGCCCTCGGTCATTTCCCTCCGTCTCATCCGTACCGCTACCGTTGCCATCATCGAGGTGCACGACCCGGCGGAGCCCGGCAGCCGGATCTGCGGCACGGCGCACGCGTCCGAGGAGGAGCGGTACCTGCAGATCATCGGCGCGGACGCAAGCTTCGGCTTTGCGATCGCCCGTGCGGTCGCCAGGGCCCACGGCGGCACGCTCATCGTCGGCGCAGGAGACGACGGCGGCACAACCGCAGCCTTTTCCATCACGCTGCGCGCCCCCGACAAGAAGACACAGGAGTTCCACCTGTCGAGAGCCAAATTTGACTATACCGGCGGCATCAGCCAAGAGCTGATTGAAATGTCGGACGTTCTACCCATTGAGGTCTTCGACTCGATCAATGTCAACTAACTGCACAAAGAAGCGCAGCCCTGCGGGATTCATCTCTCCTGCAGGGCTGCTTTTTGCGGTATTGGAAGGTTCGATCACACATTGTCCCGCAGATGCTTGCGGAAGAACGCGATCTGGAAGGGGATGCAGATGAAAAACGTGAGAAGGTCGGACGCGGGCTGCGTTGCCTGCACACCTGCAAGGCCCAAATAGTGCGGCAGGATGAAGATGAGCGGCAGGAAGCAGATGCCCTGACGTAAAGATGCCAGCACCGTCGCCGGAAGCTTGAAGCCGAGGCACTGGTAGAGCTGGTTGACGAACGTCGAGTACGCCATGAACGGCATGACCGCGCAGGCATAGAGAAGCGCGACGCGCCCGATGGCGACGACCTGCTCGTCATCACGGAACCAGCCGATGATGTCGCCGGCAAAGGCGGCGATGATCCCCGCGGCCAGAATGCAGATGACAGTCCCGAGCTTCGTTGCAAAGAGAAAGGCCTCGCGGGTGCGCTTGCGGTCGCCTGCGCCGTAATTGTAGCCCGCGACGGGCTGGAAGCCCTGTCCGATGCCGATCATGACGTTGCGGACGAGGAGGTATCTCTTGTTGGAGATCGTGAGCGCAGCGACGGCCGCGTCTCCGTAAATCGCGCCCTGAATGTTCATGAGCGCCGAGGCAAGGCTCGCCATGCCCTGCCGGGCAATGGTCGGAAAGCCCACGGCGATGATCTGCCCATAGTCGCGCATATGGCAGCTGATGTACTTCGGACGCAGGTGTACAATACTTCTGCCGCGCAAAAATGAGATAGACAGGATCACAAGGCTCACGCACTGGCTCGCAACCGTTGCAATGGCCGCGCCCGCTGTTCCCATCTCGAACGTGAAAATGAAAAGCGGATCGAGCGCGATGTTGATAAGCCCTCCCGAGCAAAGGCCGATCATGGACACGACCGCCGCGCCCTCAGCTCTTAAAATGCAGTTTAGAACAAACGAGCAGCACATGATGGGAGCGCCCATCAGAATGATCCTGCCGTAGGCGCATGCATGCGGCAGCATGGTCTCTGTCGCGCCGAGCACGCGCATGAGGGGCTCTAAGAACAGCAGACCAAAGATGAGTATCAGAAGACCGCCTACCAGTTCGGCAAAAAAGCCGCTGGACGCATAGCCGTTTGCATCCCTGTCCTTCTTTTCGCCGAGCCGCAGGCTGATTAAGCTGCTCGCGCCCATTGCCACGCCGAAGCCGTAGGCCTGAATGATCGATGAGAGCGAGAACACCACGCCGACGGCAGCCGACGCACTGGTCGAGATCTGCGAGACGAAGTAGGTATCGGCGGTGTTGTAAATGATGGAGATGAGCTGGCTCGCGACCGTCGGCGCAGCCAGAGATAAAACCAGCTTTGGAACCGGCGTTTGCAGCATTCTGCGGTGCTGCTCCTCGCTGGTAAGCGTTCGTGCGATGTGGTGCTCGTGCAAGACGTCAAGCCTCCGTTTCAAACGTTGATACGTCCCGGTCCGGCAAAATCCGACCGGTCGGGGCGCGCAAAAGCCGGAAACGGAGGGTTTCCGTTCCCGGTCAGGGGGAATTTATACGCCGGTCAGGCGGTGAAGCACTGTCTGCTGGTCGCGCGCGATCTGCGCGGTGAGCTCCTGTAAAGACGAAAACTGCCGTTCGGGCCGCACCTGAAACAAAAGCTCCAGCCGCAGAAATTTCCCATAGAGGTCGCCATCGAAGCCCAGAAGCGATGCTTCAGCTACCGGGCGCGGCAGCTCATGCACCGTCGGGTGTACGCCGAGGTTCACTGCCGTGGGATACCTTCCGAGCTCGCCCGCGTCCGCCCAGCCGCCGTAGACCCCGAAGGCCGGGACAAGAAGGGAAGCATCCAATGCGAGATTTGCCGTCGGAAGGCCCAACGTGCGCCCCCGGCTGTCTCCATGCTGCACAATGCCGGAGATGATGTGCCCGTGCCCCAGAAAGCGCACGGCCTCTTCCATCCGGCCCTCTTTCAAAAGCGCACGCAGATGGGTTGAGCTGACGGTCACGCCGTCCAGCTTCACTTCCCCAATGACGTCGCAGCCAAGGCCGAGCGCGCGGCACTTTTCCGTGAGCCGTTCGGCGTTTCCGAAGCCGCGCGCGCCGAAATGATAGTCGTGCCCACAGACCAGGTGACATGCGTGAAGCTCGCGGACAAGATAGTCCTCCACAAAGGCCTCCCAGTCCATGTTCATCATGTCCCTGTCAAAATGGCAAAAGATCACGTCTTCGATGCCGTAGAGCGACTGCATCAGATGCTTTCGCTCGTCCATGGTGTTCAGAAGCTCCGTCGGCGTTCCGAACACGAGCGTATCCGGGTGCGTGTCGAAGCTCATGGCCGCGGGAATTGCGCCGAGCGCTTTTGCCCGCTCGCAGGTTTTTTTCAGCAGCGCGCCATGGCCGATGTGGACCCCATCGAAAAATCCCAGCGCGATAACACGTCGTTCGTTCAAGCTTTTGTTACCTCAAAAAAGCTCTTGATCGTAGTGAGAACCGTGTTCTCGACCTTGCCCAAGAGCAAGAATTCTCCTGTGATGCTGTAGACCCGGTAGGTGCCGGGGGCAAAGTGCCAATCTTTCACCTGCGCGCCGTTGCGCAGCTTTTCCGCCTGTCCGAGCTCGACGATGAGCGGCGGGTATTCGGCAAAAAGCGCGTCGACGGGCATTAATAGCGCCTGCGGGTCGTTTTCCTTCGTGAATTCCAGAAGCTGCTCAATGGTAATGGCTTGCCCGAGGGTAAACATTCCGGCCTTCGTCCGTCGAAGAGACGACATGCACGCGCCGCAGCCGAGCGCCTGTCCAATGTCATGGCAGAGCGTGCGGACATACGTGCCCTTGGAGCAGCGCACGCGGATCGTATAGTCGGAGTCTTCGCCGCCCAAGAGCTCCAGCTCGAAAATTGTAATCCGCCGGGGCGCCCGCGCGACCTCTTTTCCCTTGCGGGCAAGCTCATAGAGCTTCTGGCCGTTTATCTTGATGGCAGAATACATGGGCGGAAGCTGGTCAAGATCCCCCGTAAAGCGCCGGAGCGCGGCTTCTACACCCTCGCGTGTGACCGTGACAGGTTTTTCTTCCAAAACCTCGCCTGTTGTGTCCTGTGTGTTTGTGACGGTGCCGAGCCGGAGTCCTGCGATGTATTCCTTCTCGGCGGACTCAAAAAATTCGACTCCGCGCGTGGCTCTGCCGATGAAAATGGGAAGAACCCCCGTCGCCATCGGGTCCAGCGTTCCGCCGTGTCCGACGCGCTTTTCGTGAAACACACCGCGAAGTTTCGCGGCTACGTCCTGACTCGTCCAGCCGTCCGGCTTGTCGACAATCAAAATTCCGTTTGCCATACTCAGCGCTCCCGGATGATCCCGCGCTGGCTAAGCAGCGACAAAATCGCGTGTCTGGCGCCGGGAATGCCGCCCGGAACCGTCGCTCCCGCAGCCGCAGCATGTCCGCCGCCGCCAAGGGCCTTACAAAGCTCGGAGGCGTTGTAGTTTTCGGACGTGCGGAGCGAAATTTTGCCGCCGCCATCTTCGACCTCGCGGATCATGATGCCGATCTCCACGCCCTCAATGGAGCGCGCGAAGCCTGAGATGGAGTCCACGTCGTCCTCGGAAATACCCAGCTCCTGCAAAAGCGATTTCGGCATCGTGCAAAGCCCCACAAGGCCGCCCGCGTAGAGCTCGATGGAGTGCGTCAGCTCCGCCTCCAGTCTGAGCCTTGCAAAGCTCTTCGTGTCGAAGAATGCCTTGTTGATGGGATACGTATCCGCGCCTGCGTGGATGAGCCTTGCCGCCGCCTCGTGGGTGTGGGCGGTGGTGTTGGAATACTTGAAGCAGCCGGTGTCGGTCGAGATGGCAAGATAGAGTGCGTTCGCCAGCTTCTCTGTGAGCGTTACGCCGAGAAGCTCCAAGAGCTCTAAAATGATCTCGCCGCAGGCCGCACGGTCTGCTTCCACGAGCTTGGGCGCATTTAAATCGTTGCTCCCGTGATGGTCAATGGCGAGGGCGATCTGATCCCCCAGCGAAAGCTCCTCCGCGTCGAAGCTCAGAAGGCCCAAAGACGCGATGTCCACAGAAAGGACCGTCGCGTGTTCCGGGCACGTATCCGTGACGAGCCCCTCTGTAAACGGAGCGAGTTTCGGCGTAAGCTGCCGATTCTTGAGCACCCACGCGTTTTTCCCGAGCGCGCGCAGCCCAAGGCAAAGCCCCGCCGCGCTGCCGAGTGTGTCACCGTCCGGGCGGCGATGGGTCAGGATGATATAGTTGTCATGCGCGCGCAGCGCCTGCGCCATTTCAAGCCTCGTCATTGCCTGCGTCTCCCGCTTTTTCCTTCTGTTCGGCCTCTAATTTCGATAAAAGGTCAAACATGTGCGCGCCGTACTTGAGCGAGTCGTCTAGCTCGAAAACGAGCTCTGGCGTATAGCGCAGCTGCAAGCTGCTGCCAAGCTCCCGCCGGAGCCAGCCGCCCGCGGATTTGAGCCCGCGCATGGCGTCCTTCTGCTTTTCCTCGTCCATGACGCTGATATAAATTTTACTGTAGCGAAGATCCGGCGTGGTGTCGACGCGGGTGATGGAAATGAGCGTCTGCACGCGCGGGTCCTTGAGCGAGCGGATCAGATCCGACAGCTCGCGCTGGATCTCCTCATTGATCCGTCCAATTCGATTGGAAGCCATAGTACCTCCTTATGGATTGTCCGCTTCCCACACCACAAACAGCGTGGGAAGCGGTGGTTTTTAATCCTTGATCTGCTCCATCACGAAGCACTCGAAAATGTCGCCCTCTTTGATGTCGTTGTACTTTTCGATCGACATGCCGCATTCATAGCCGGCGGCGACCTCCTTGACGGAGTCCTTGAAGCGCTGGAGCGAGCCGAGCTTTCCCTCGTGAATGACAATGTTGTCGCGCAGGACACGAACGGACGCGTCGCGCGTAATTTTGCCGTCCTTGACGTAGCAGCCCGCGATCGTGCCGATGGCAGAGACCTTGTAGGTCTGGCGGACCTCGGCGTGGCCGATGATGGCCTCGCGGAACTTGGGCGCGAGCATGCCCTTCATCGCGTCGGAAATTTCGTTGATCGCGTCGTAGATGACACGGTACATCCGGATATCGACCTTGTCGCGCTTGGCCGCAGCCTGCGCCTGATCGTTTGGGCGGACGTTGAAGCCGACGACAATCGCGTTGGATGTGGAAGCGAGCAGGATATCGGACTCGTTGATCGCGCCGACGCCCGCGTGGATGACCTTGACGCGGACCTCGTCGTTCGAAATCTTCTCCAAAGACGCCTTGACGGCCTCCGCCGAGCCCTGCACGTCTGCCTTGACGATGAGGTTCAGCTCCTTCATTTCGCCTTCCTGGAGCTTCGAGAACAGGCTCTCGAGCGTGACCTTCTGGTTGAGCTTGTTTGCGTCGTCCTTGATCTTCTGCTTGCGCTGCTCGACCAGCTGGCGCGCCATGCGCTCATCGGCGACAGCGTTAAATTCATCGCCCGGCGCGGGTACTTCGGTAAGGCCGGTAATTTCGACCGGAATGGACGGGCCTGCGTCCTTGACAGACAAGCCCTTGTCGTTCGTCATCACGCGCACGCGGCCGACAGCGGTACCAGCGATGATGAGGTCTCCCTGATGGAGCGTGCCGTTCTGGACAAGAAGCGTCGCGATGGGGCCTCTGGTCTTATCGAGTCTTGCTTCGAGCACGCAGCCCTTACCGGCTCTGTTCGGGTTGGCCTTGAGCTCGAGCATTTCGGCGGTCAGGAGCACCGTTTCGAGAAGATCGTCGATGCCGTCGCCGGTCTTCGCGGAGATTTTGCAGACCTCGGTCTCGCCGCCCCAATCAGCGGGAGTCAGACCGTGCTCGGTCAGCTGGGTGAGGATGCGGTCAGGGTTCGCCCCGTGCTTATCCATCTTGTTGACGGCCACGATGATGGGAATGTTCGCGGCCTTGGCGTGGTTGATGGCCTCGATCGTCTGCGGCATGATGCCGTCGTCGGCCGCGACCACGAGAATGGCGATATCGGTGCACATTGCGCCGCGCGCGCGCATCTCTGTAAATGCCGCGTGGCCCGGGGTATCGAGGAAGGTGATGGGCTGGTCGTTTACCTTGACGGTATACGCGCCAATGTGCTGGGTGATGCCGCCGGCCTCGCCCGCTGCGACCTTTGCGTGACGGATATAGTCGAGAAGGGAGGTCTTGCCGTGATCGACATGGCCCATGACGACGATGACAGGCGGACGGGAGACGAGCTCTTCTGCCGTGTCCTCATGATCGTCAAAGAGTTTTTCCTCAATTGTGACGACGACCTCGCGCTCGACCTTGCAGCCGAGCTCCACGGCTACAAATTCCGCCGTATCGTAGTCGATGGTCTGGTTGACAGACGCCATCACGCCGTTTTTAAGAAGGCACTTGATGACCTCTGCCGCCGTTTTCTTCATGCGAGACGCAAGCTCGCCGACAGTAATTTCGTCCGGAATCTTGACGACCAGCGGCGCTTTTTTCGCAATCTCCAGCTGCAGCCGGCGCATCTTCTCCTGCTCCTCGGAGCGGTTCTTGGTGCCGAATTTCTTCGCCTGCTGCTTTTTGTTCTTGTTGCCGATCTTCTGCTTGCCGCTCGTGTAGTTCTGCACGCGCTCAGAGACAAGAGAATCGACGCGGTCGTCGTAGCGGTCGGCGTTGACGGTAACGGCGCTGGTATCGATGACGCGGCGTTCGCGCTTGCGCTCGGGCTGCGGCTGTTTGGGTTGCTGGGCAGTCTGCGGCTGGGCGTTCTGCTGCGGCGCGGCAGTTTGCTGGGACGCATTCTGCGGGCGCGGCTGATTCTGCTGCGCCTGCGGACGGGTATTTTGCTGCGGGCGCTGGTTGTTATTGTTCTGGCCCGGGCGGTTCGTGTTCGGGCGGAACTGCGGCGCGCTCTGCGGCTTTTGCTGCTGCGCGTTCTGCTGCGGGGCAGACGGCTTTTCGGGCGCAGGTGCAGCGGGCGCTTCGGCTTTCGGCTCTTCCTTCGGCTTGGCGGCCGCGAAGACCTCGGCGATGGAGCCGATCTGGTTCTGTGCGGTGATATAGTCGAAGATGACGTTCAGCTGATCTTCTGTCAGATTCTGCGAACTGCTCTTGGGCTTATCATAAAACTTTCCGACGATCTCAATGAGGCTCTTGGCGGGCATGCCAAAATCGTCAGCTACCTCTTTGATTTTCTGCTTGATCTCAATACTCATACAGCCACCTCCTGATTACTTCTTACCAAATCTCACGTTTTTCCGGTGTGCCTTCTCCTCCTGGCGGCGCTTGTTGACGCGCTCGGTCTGACGGGTCAGCTCCTGCAAAATATCCTCATGCTGTGCGGCGAGCTCCGGGAGGCCTTCCAGAAAGGCCTTTGCAAACGGCGCGTCGGTCAGCGCACATAATGCGCAGGCATTGCAGCCGAGTCCGTTTCCCAGTTCTTCCTTCGTAAACGGCACGCAGAGGTATGGGGGCTTTCCCGCGCGGCAATACGATCTTGCCCGGCGGAAGGTGTGATCTCCCGCGTCGTGCGCGATGAGAAGCAGCTTCGCCTTTCCGCTGCGGCAGGCAATTCCGCAGGGTTCCTCTCCGATCTCGAGCTTTCGCGCCTTCCGGGCAAGGCCCAGAAGCATCAGCGCCTTGTGCTGCGTCTCATTCATTCGCCTGTTCCTCCATCGTCTGCACCAGTGCGTCCAGAACCTCCGGCGGAATCTGCGTGCTGAAGGCCCGTTCGAGCGCTTTGGCGCGAATCGCCTTTTTCAGGCATTCGCTGTTCGGGCAGAGGTACGCGCCACGTCCGGGAGCTTTGCCCCGAAAATCCAGACTGATTGCGCCCTCCGGGCTTTTGACCACCCGCACCAGCTCCTTTTTCGGCCGCATCTCGCGGCAGCCGACACACTGGCGCATGGGAATTTTCTTTTGCATCCGGGCTTGTACCTCCTTGTGTGTGAAAAACGCTTATTCTTCCGTCTCTTCTGCGGCTTCCGGTTCGGTCTCCGCTTCTGCTGCAGGCTCTTCGGGAGCTTCCTCCTGCTGCGCCTCAAACTCGGCGGCCTGCGAGGCGGGCTTGATGTCGATCTTGTAGCCGGTCAGCCGTGCGGCAAGGCGCGCGTTCTGGCCTTCCTTGCCGATGGCGAGCGACAGCTGGTCGTCCGGAACGATGACGCGGCAGGCCTTCTGCGTGCCGGGGAGCACCGTGACGGAGACAACGTCCGCCGGGCTCAGCGCTGCGGCCACAAATTTTGCCGGGTCCTCCGACCAGACGATGATGTCCATTTTCTCGCCGTGGAGCTCATCGACGACCGCGCCGACTCTCGCGCCTCTTGTACCGACGCAGGCGCCGACGGGGTCGATGTTTTCCTCCGTCGCGCAGACGGCGATCTTCGTGCGCGAGCCTGCCTCGCGGGCAATGGACTTGACCTCGACGAGGCCCGACGCAATCTCGGGAACCTCGAGCTCAAAGAGCCGCTTGACAAGACCCGGGTGCGTTCTCGAGACGATGACCTGCGGGCCTCTTGTCGACCGGCGGACCTCTACGACGTAGACGCGGATGATGTCGCCCTCGCGGTAGCTCTCGCCCTTGACCTGCTCGGAGGCGGCAAGCATTGCGTCGGTGCGGTCGTTGGTGTTGCCGCCGAGACGGATGGTCATGTCGCCGGAGTCGGGCGCGATGCGAAGCACCGTACCGGTGAGGATCTCATGCTCTTTGGAAGAGAACGTGTCGAAGATCATGCCGCGTTCTGCCTCGCGGATGCCCTGGATAATGACCTGCTTGGCGGTCTGGGCGGCGATGCGGCCAAAGTTCTGCGTGCGAACATCGACATTCACGAGGTCTCCGAGCTCGGCGTGCTTGTTGATCTTCCGGGCAGCGTCGAGCGAAATTTCGGTTGCGGGCGTGAGCACGTCGTCGACAACCTCTTTCTGTACGTACATCTTGAGATCGCCGTCTTCTACCTCGACGAACACGTTATCGGTATAGCCTTCCTTGTCCTTTTTATACGCCGCGACGAGCGCCTGCGTGATCTTGTCGATCATGTACTGCTGCGGAATGCCGCGCTCCTTTTCGAGCTGGGCCAGCGCCGCGAAAATTTCAGCGTTCATGTTTTCTGTATTCCTCCTTAAAACTCCACATACAGCCGCACCAGCGCGACCTCATTTTTTTCAAAGCGAACGGGGCTTCCGTTCACGGTGATCGTCACCGCGCCGTCTTCATATCCCGTCAGCGTTCCCACGATCTCTTTCCGGCCATCGACCGGCTTATAGAGCCTGACGAGCACCGTCGAGCCCAGAAACTGCTCGAAATCGCCAGGGCGCTTTAACACACGCTCGAGTCCTGCCGAGCAGACCTCAAAGCTGTAGCTGTCCGGGATCGGGTCCTTTTCGTCCAGAATTGGGTCGACCGCGCGGGAGATGGCCTCGCAGTCATTGATGTCCACGCCGCCGGGCTTGTCGATGTACAGCCGCAAAAACCAGTCGGCTCCCTCGCGGACGTATTCCACATCCCACAGCGAGCACCCGTGCGCCTGCACCACAGGCTCCGCGAACTGCCGGACTGTTTCCGTGATCTTCATGCAAAACTCCCTTTCTCAGCAAGAAAGAGTGGGGAAGTATTCCCCACTCTCCAGTAAAACTACTATCAAGATATTTGAATTATACCATCCATGCGCGGGAAATGCAAGAGAAATCTAGCGTATTTTTGGAAAAATCCCGGCTTTTTTCGGTGCTTTTTCGCCCGGGCCTTGTCTCATGCGCGCTGTTTTCAAAAAATTCACACGTTTTTGTCTGTAAAACGTCCGCGCGGTGTGTTATACTATAATTAGATAATGGAGAGAAGGGTCGGTCGGTATGACGCGGAAAATCGGGTTTTCAAAGGTATCATGGCTCGGCGTTCTGGCGGGGCTTCTGGGATATTTCTTCCACGCGACGATGCGCTCGGGCGGAAGCGCAATTCCGCTTGTGGCGTTCAGCGTGCTGATGGCGCTTTTATTCTGGCTGTCGGCGGTGACGCTTGAAAAGAAGTCGCGGTACGACGAGGTGTTCCGACCGATGCGAAGCGATTTTATCTGCAACACCCTGGGGGCGATTGGCCTTGGCGCGGGCTGCGTCCTTTCGATGCAGGCAGGCGGGACATTCGTCCGGCTGATTGGGCTCCTGGGCCTTGTCAGCGCGCTGGCGCTTTTGCTCGGCGGCGTGTTCCGGATGAAACCGGGCGTGCCGTCTGCCATGTTCTATGTCCCGGCGATTTTGTATTACGTATGCAAGCTGTTTTACGACTTCCGCCGCTGGATGCACGACCCGGCGATTCTGGACTACTGCTTCTGCCTGTTTGCTCTCATCTGCTTTATGATCGCGACCTACCACGCGGCAAGCTTCTCGTTTGACCATGGCGGGCGCAGAAGGCTCTGCTTCTATAGCCTCTGCGGCGTGTTCTTTGGAGCCACAGCCATGGCGGGGCAGGACCTTTCCGGCCTTCTCATCTACGGCGCAAGCGCGTGCGTGTGTCTGGCCTATGCCATGCAGGCGCTCGGAAACGGCAAATAATCCAGAATCTCGAAAATCTTCGGCGAATTTGGAGCTTTTCTCGGGGCAATGCGCGCAATCGACCCCTACGCATTGAAAGAGGCAAGCCACAATCATTCCATCGCATTGCAGCCCTGCTTATTTCGGTGGGGCTGCTCTTTTTTGCCGCAATGATTTACAAAGCTTCCGATTTTGGATATACTAAAGTGTACCCATAAAAAACACAGCGTCTTCCGGAGGGTGCGCTATGAAAAAACTCCACAGGGCCTGGGCGATATGCTCGCGGGCGTGTCGTATGGCCTTGGCGCGATGCTTCCGGCAAGCATTCTGATGCTCCGCTGGTTCTTGTCCCGCCGGGGCACGGACATCGGCATCTGCGCGGCGGGCACCGGCATTTCCGCCGTCGTCTTTTCCTCGATTTTAAGCGCGCTCATCGAGCGCTTCAGCCTGCGCGTGTGCTTCTACTTTGAGGCGCTCGTGTCGCTGCTGGCGGCAGGCCGGGTGTTCCTTCTCATCCGGGAAAGCCCGGAGGCCTGCGGCCTTGCCCCGTATGGAACACGGGAGGAGGCTTCTTCGTCAGAAAAACAGAAGCCCTTCATCCGGCCGGGCCGTTTTCGCTGGGCGATGCTGTATCTGGGCGTCGTCCTGATCGGCTCAATCGCGTCGCCCGGGTTCGCACACATGATGCTCCTTTTACATCCTCCGATTTTTCCGGCGCGCAGGCAGCGTTTTCCTTCATGCCCGGCGCAATCGCCGATCTCACGGGAAGCTACGCGCCGGTCTACATTGTCTTCACCCTCTTCGCCATCTTTACGCTCGCGGTCGTCCAGTCGACCTACCGTCTGGAGCGCCGGAGCGCCGTCTGAGTGCTGTGTGTCTTCGTAGAAAGAGAGGTTTTCCATGAATACCTGTATCAAATGCGGCCGTGAAATCCCGGACGGCGAGCTTTTTTGCCGGGAGTGTGCGCTGAATCCCGGCGCAATTTCGGAGGACGGACACGCCATGCCCGCCCCGCGCGGGAAAATGCAAAAGCCCGTCGTTCAGCCGCCAAAGCCGAAGCCGATCCCCCAGCCGTCCGCGCCCGCCGCGCCAAAAAAGCGTCAAAGCGGCCACGGCGTAATCATCGCGATTCTCTGCGTCTTCACGGCGCTGAGCCTCGGCCTGAGCATTTACCTGATTGCCAACAGCGCCTCACAGCGGGTGTCGCTTCGCCTGCGGGAGTCGGATCTGGAAGAGCGCGAGGAAAGCCTTGCTACGCTCGAGCAGTCACTCCTTGACGCGCAGCAGGAGCTGCAGTCGGCAAAGGACGAACTCTCGCAGCAGGCGCAGACGATTGAAGAGCTCCAGAAAAATTTCACGTCCGCCCAGAGCACGGTCAGCCAGACGCAGTATGACATGACGACCCAGCAGGCAGAGCTCCAGCGCGTGACGGCAGAAAAGGAAGCGCTGGAGACGGAGAACGCATCGCTCACACAGTCGATTGAGACGCTGACCTCTACCAACGAGGAACTCGCCTCGACGAACCGTCGCTATGTCACCAAGTCCAAATTCATGGACGCGTACGTCGTGTTTGTGGAGAACGACGGCACGGGCTATTACCACAAATATGGCTGCGATTATTTTGCCCAGACCAGCTTCTGGGCCTACAGCCGCAAGCTCGCCGAGGCCAACGGCTACACCCCCTGCCCGCATTGCTTCGGCTGATTCTCAGAGGGCTTTCTCTGCCGCGTCTGGCTGGGTACGGGCGCGGCAGCGGCATGAAAAGAGGTACATATGAACTTTCCGGCGCTGATTGAAAAAATGCTTGTTCTGTTCTTCGCGATGGCGGCGGGCTTTGTCTGCGGCAAGCGTGGATGGCTCGACGACGCGGGGAACCGGACCATTTCAAAGCTTGTCGTTATGCTCACAAACCCCATGCTGGCGCTGAGCTCCGTCATGGGAAAAGAGCGTCTGATGTCAAACAAGCAGGTCTTGATGCTCACGGTCATCGGCTTTGCGCTGCTTTTTTGCTGCATGGGGCTGAGCCGCGCGGTGGTAAGGCTCCTGCACGTGCCGGAAGCGGACCGGGGGCTCATGCGCTTTTTGTTCAGCTACTGCAACATCAGCTACATCGGCTACCCCATCGTGCAGGCGCTGTTCGGCATGGACGCGTCGTTTTATGTGACGGTCATCGTTTTGTGCTCGCAGCTTCTGATGTGGAGCTACGGCGTGCATTTGGTGAGCGGGCACGGGAAATTCCACCTGAGCTGGAGCATTTTCAAAAATCACTGCCTGATCGCCTCTCTGACAGCCTACGCCATCTATCTAACCGGCCTGAAGGTGCCGGATCTCGTCGCGTCCATGTGCTCGTTTATCGGCCAGACGACCTCGCCGCTGATCATGCTCATCACGGGAAGCGCGCTTGCCCTGATGCCGCTGCAGAAGGTCTTTACAAACGGAAAGCTCTATATGATGTACGCCGTCAAGCTTGTCATTCTTCCGGTCTGCGCGTTTTTTCTGCTGCGCGCGCTGGGTGTGGATTCGATGCTTCTGGGTGTGATCGTCGTCGTGCTCTGCATCCCGTCGGCCACGAGCGCGACGAACATCGCCTACCTCTACGGCGGGAACCACGAGCTCGCGTCCTCCGGCGTCATGCTCTCGACGCTTCTTTCGATGGTGACCATGCCGCTTTTAATGCACGTACTGTTTGGCTGAGATTTGTTTTTCGGAGGTTTTTATGACGATTTTTGAGCAGCTGCAAGCCTTCACGCCCTTTAACGAGCAGGAGGCCTCCGACCGGCGGCTGATGCTGCAATACGCCGGTCTGTTTTCGGATCTTTTGACACGGGACAACGAGATGGCGCACCTGACGGCCTCATGCTGGATCGTAAATCCCGACAAGACGAAGGTTCTTCTCGCGTACCATAATATTTTCGACTCCTGGGCCTGGCTCGGCGGGCACGCGGACGGCGAGGCGGATCTGCTTGCCGTGGCACTCAAAGAAGCGAACGAGGAATCGGGCGTGACGGCAAGGCCGGTTTTGCGGGACATTTTCTCTGTGGAGATTCTCGGCGTGCCCGGGCACGTCAAGCGCGGGAAGTATGTTTCGAGCCATCTGCATCTGAACGTGACGTATCTTTTAGAGGCCGATGAGGAACAGGCACTCCACGAAAAGCCGGACGAAAACAGCGGCGTGCGCTGGTTCGCGCTTCGCGACGTGATCCCCAACACCAGAGAGCCGGAGATGCGCGTGGTCTATCAGAAGCTGATGGACAAGTGCGCCGGACTTCCGTAATTGCAGTGTTTGCACACCGCCCCTTGAGACGCGAAAACGCGCCCGGGAAAACCCGGGCGCGTTGTTTTTTTATGCAGTTGCTTACTGGACGATGAAGTTGACGGACTCGTCGCCCTGCTTGTCTTCGCCGTAGACATAGTCCTTACCGGGCATGATGGCATTGAGGACGATACCGACGATGGAGCCAACCGCGAGACCCGACAGGCTGATGGGGCCGAGCGCCAGAGAGCCGACGGAGGAGTAGCTGATGCCGATGGAGAGGACCAGGATCAGAGCCGCGACAAGGACGTTTCTGGACTTCGTGAAGTCGACCTTGTTTTCAACGACGTTCCGGACGCCGACCGCGGAGATCATACCGTAGAGGACCAGGCTGACGCCGCCGATGGTGCCGCCGGGCATGGAGGAGATGATGGCCGCGAACTTCGGGCTGAAGGAGAAGCACATGGCAAGGATGGCCGCGATGCGGATGACGCGCGGGTCGTAGATCTTGCTGAGCGCAAGAACGCCGGTGTTTTCGCCGTAGGTGGTGTTGGCGGGCGCGCCGAAGAGGGCTGCGAGGGTGGTTGCCAGACCGTCGCCCATCAGGGTTCTGTGAAGGCCCGGGTTTTCAATGTAGTTGCGGTTGCAGGTGGAGGAAATCGCGGAAACGTCGCCGATGTGCTCGACCATGGTGGCAAGGGACAGAGGGACGATGGTGATGACGGCTGTAAGCAGCATATGGGTATCAACGTTTCCGTTCATAAACAGGCCGAAGACGGTCTCATCCTTGTAGATCGGAAGCGCGAACCACTTGGCGTTCGAGACGTTCTGCGCGAGCGTTTCGCGGACGGAAGCGTCGCAGATAACCGCGACAACATAGGAGCCGATGACGCCGAGGAGAATCGGGATGATCTTGATCATGCCCTTGCCCCAGATGTTGGCGGCAATGATGATGACGATGGCGACCATCGCGATCCACCAGTTCTGCGCGCAGTTGTTGATGGCGGAGGACGAGAGGTTCAGGCCGATGGCGATGATGATGGGGCCGGTGACGATCGGCGGGAAGAAGCGCATGACCTTCTTGGCACCGAACGCTTTAAACAGCGCCGAGAGAATCACGTACACAAGACCCGCGCACGCAACGCCGAAGCAGGCGTAGGGCAGCATTTCCTTATTGGGCTGGCCGTCGATCATGGGAGCGATCGTTGCGTAGCCGCCGAGGAACGCGAAGGACGAGCCGAGGAACGCCGGAACGATGCCGCCGGTGATCAGGTGGAACAGCAGCGTGCCGAGGCCTGCGAACAGGAGCGTCGTCGACACGTCAAGGCCGGTCAGAATCGGAACCAGAACCGTCGCGCCGAACATCGCGAACATGTGCTGGAAGCCAAGGACGAACATTCTGCCCGCGCCGAGCTCTCTTGCATCATAGATGCCTTCTTCGGGAATCTTCTTTTTACCCGTTGTAATCTCCTTCCTCTTTTCCGTGCTTCGGTTGGCCGCGCCTCAAGAGCCCAAAAAAAAGGAACTGTGAATGGAAACACCAATCACAATTCCTGTATCTTGGAAAAACACCAATCCGGCGTTTTGAAAACACTGCCGCCCGAAACAAAAACGGGAGCGCCAAGGATGATTTCCGGACAAATCGTCTGTTTCATCGCCATGCACTCCCTTCCCTACTTTTACCGTCAGCCATTATACCGGCCGGGCTCAAGAAAGGCAAGTGTGAGTTTTGCCATATTTTCTGCTGCGGTTTCGGCTAAGTTTCACGTTTTTTACAAAAAGCGGCTCACTCCAGTTCATCCAAGGTCAGGCGGAAGCTCTCGAGGAAGTGCTCCATGAAGTAGTCGAGACATGGCAATTTCATATCGCAGAGCGACTGATAGGTTTGCTTTTCCGCCTGCGTGAACTCTGTGTTGCCGGCCTTGAGTTCCTCGACGCATTTTAAATATGCCGATAATTTGTCCGCCGCCTTGACGATCACGGCGACCGCTTCATCCGACTCGAGAAGAAGCGGCGCGTAGCTTGGCCGGAGCTCGGCCGGTAAAAGCGCGAGCAGCTTTTCGCAGCTCACGGCCTCCACCTGCTTGTAGGCCTTTTTGATCTCGGGGTTATAATACTTGATGGGGGTCGGCAGGTCGCCGGTCAGAATTTCGGACGCATCGTGGAACAGCGCCGCCGTCGCGCAGCGGTCAGGGTCGGCCGAGCCGCCGAGGATGTCGCGCTCAATGAGCGCCAGCGCGTGCGCAAGGACGGCCACCATATGGCTGTGCTCCTGGATGTTCTCCTGAAACGTGTTGCGCATGAGCCCCCAGCGGGCAATATAGCGCATGCGGGAGATGAGCGCGAAGAATTTATACTGCATGGAAACTCCTCCTCAGGAAACCAGACTCTTTTCCTTCCATTTGCCGTGGAAGAAATGGGCGTAGCAGGTAACGAGCGTCAGCGTCCACGCCACCGCCTGGCTCCACCAGATGGCCGTATAGCCGAAAAACGCGGTTCTGTACAGACTGTAGGCGAACACGACGCGAAGACCCAGCGCCATGAGTGCGTAAAATGTCGCGTGGAAGCCCTCGCCCACGCCCTGAAACATGCCGTTGGCCGGGAAGTAGATCGCGAAAATCGGCTCGGAAAGCACAGACGCGAACAGGTGCTGCCGGCAGATGGCCGCCGCGGCCGCATCTAATTTGAACGCGCGGATGATCAGCTCCATACCGAGAAGCTGGCACACACAGAGCGCCGCCGTCATGAGAAACGACACCAGCACGCCCTGTCCCAGGCCCTTTGACACGCGCTCCGGCTGGCGCGCGCCCATGTTCTGCCCGGCGAAGGTTGCCATGGTGTTCGGAATCATCAGAATGTTTTCCATCCGGGTGGCTACGGTGTAGGACGCGATCATGCTCTCTCCAAAGAGGTTCACAAGCTTTTGCAGGAACAAAAAGCCGCACGAAACGATCGACTGCTGAATTGCCATCGGCGCGCCGATTTTTAAAACACGTCCGGCAGCTGTCCGGTCCAGCCGCAGCTCACGCACGGAAAAGCGCAGGAGCTCGTAACGCCTGCGCATGTACCAGAAGCCCACGACGCAGGAGACGATCTGCGAAATAACCGTCGCAATCGCCGCGCCAGAAACACCCATGCGGAACGCGGCTACGAACAGAAGGTCGAGCGCCACATTGAGCACCGACGAGACGAGCAGAAAATAGAGTGTTGCCTTGCTGTCTCCCAGTGCGCGCAGGATGGCGGCGGCAATGTTATAGCCGAACTGGAAGACAAGCCCCGCCGTGTAGATCGTAAAATACAGTGTTGCCTGCGGCAAAAGCGCCTGCGGTGTGCCCAAAAACCGGGCCAGCAAAAGCTCCGCGCTGCAAAAGCCGATGACGGACATCAGAAGCCCCAGAAGCAGCATCAGCACAATCGACGAGGCCGCATAGCGCCGCAGCTCTTCCAGACGGTTCGCGCCAAAATACTGCGAGATCAGAACACCCGCGCCGATGGAAAAGCCGATGGCCAGCGCCGTAAAGAGCGCGGTCAATGATGCGCACGAGCCGACAGCGGAAAGCGCCTGCTGGCCGTTGAAGTTGCCGACGATGATGGTGTCGGCAGTGTTGTAGAGCTGCTGCAAGAGGTTTCCTGCCATGATCGGCAGCGCAAACTGCACAATGAGCTTCCACGGCGTGCCCCGGGTCATATCCTTTGTCATTTTCGTCTTCCCACCACTTCAGATCAATTGGATTTATTCTATCACAGCGGAAAATAAAAGTAAATTCTCGGTTTCGACTTGATAAACCAATAAACTAGTAGTATAGTAGGTTAGAGGAGGACCGGATTATGATGATTTCCACCAAAGGGCGCTACGCGCTGCGCGTGATGCTCGATCTCGCGGGGCACAGGGAGAGCGGCTATATTCCGCTGGCCGAGATTGCCGCGCGGCAGAACATTTCCGAAAAATATCTCGAGAGCATCCTCTCGGTTCTGAGCAAAGCCGGGATGCTCGACGCGCTGCGCGGAAAAGGCGGCGGCTACCGTCTGGCCAAGGCGCCGGCGGACTACTCGGTTTATGATATCCTCTGCCTGACCGAGGGAACGCTTGCGCCGGTCACGTGTCTGGAGGCAGGGCAGAGCTGCGAAAATGCGGGCGCTTGCAGCACGTATCCGCTCTGGCAGGGATTGGATGAAACGGTGCGGAAGTACCTGTCAGGATTTACGCTCGTGGATGTGCTGAATATGAAAAAGGGTTCGGAATAATACGACAACCGCCAAAATATTACGCCGCATTTTCAAAATACTTCGTAGGGGCGGACGCCTCTGTCCGCCCGCAGAAAATTCCGTTTTTACGAAAAGTTACGGTGAATTTGAAACTTCCTCAGGGCGGACAGGGTCGTCCGCCCCTACGCATTGACGGAAAATTTTGCACAAGGACAATCAAGGCCGTGATCAAAGATCACGGCCTTTTTGCAGCTTTTGGACAATAATATTTGCTTGTTTTCTGGCGGTAGAGAAGGAGCAGTCCCCGGATGCAGAGCTCTACGGCCATGGCGGTCCACATGCCGGTGAGGCCGAAGCGCGGCACGAGCAGCAGCGCGCTTCCCACTCGGACAAGCCAAATACTGCCGAGATTTAAAAGGCTCGGCACAAACGTATCGCCCGCGCCGCGCAGCGCGCCTGCCGCAACGATTGACGCGCCGAATAAAGGCTCTGCCAGAAGCTCGATGCGAAGCACCTTCGAAGCCAGGGCCTGCACTTCGGGAACAGGCGTGAGAAGACCGAAGACCAAGGGGCAAATGAGCATCATGACTGCGCCCGTGCAGGTCATGAGAAACGCGCCGAGGCCGATGCAGATATTGCCGCAGCGCTTGGCCTTTTCCATGTCCCCCGCGCCGACCGAGCGGCCGACGAGCGCTGCTGCCGCATTGGCGATGCCGTAACCCGGCATGTAGCAGATGCTCTCAGCTGTGACGGCAAAGGCGTTTGCCGCGACGGAGACTGCGCCGAGGGGCGCAATGATGGCCGTGGAAACGACCTGCGCGCCGCACATCGCGACCTCCTGCAAGGCAACGGGCGTTCCGATCCTGAGCGCCGTTCTGAGAATCGATGCGTCAAATCTCTGCTCCTCCCGGCGCAGGCAGAGCTGGCCGTTTCTCGCGCAGCAAAAATATAGCATCAGAAGGCTCACGACCGCGCAGGCAAGCATCGTCCCAAGGCCCGCACCGAAGACGCCGTGCTTTGGAATCAGAAGCGTGTTGAAGATCACGTCCAGCACGCACATGACGGCGTTTAAAATGCTCGGCGTGAGCATATCGCCCGCGCACTGAAGGAAGGACGAGGTAAGAGACGACATCTGCGTAAACGGAAGCATCCACGCGAACGTCAGAAAATAGCGCCCCGCATCGTATGTAATTTCTGCGTCGCCCTTGAGCCAGACGGGAAGATACATATGGATGGCCACGCCGATGAGGCACAGAAGACCGGAGACGATCAGCGCGGAAATCAGGCCGTGCCGGACGACGTTTCTGGCTCCCTTTTCGTTTCCGGCGCCGATGCGGTGCGCCACCTGCACGGAAAAGCCTGCCGCGAGCGCGTAGCACACACCGTTCATCAACCATGTGCTCGAGGCGACAATGCCGATGGCGGCAGAAGCGTTCGCCCCGAGCCTTCCTACCATCGCAGAGTCGATGTACTGCATCGCGATCGTCGTAATCTGCGTGAGGATCGCGGGCAGGCTCAGCCGCCAGACCTCCCGCAATTGTGGCTTGATCGATTGAAAACTGGTTCTGTTCATGTGTACTCCATAAAAAAGCGATACCTGAAAGCTTCAAGTATCGCTTTTCGTCTGTGGATTGTTAGCGGAGGAAGCCCTCGAGGATTTTTTCCTCCGCTTCCTCGGGGGTAAGGCCGAGGGTTTCGAGCTTTAAAAGCTGCTCGCCCGCGATGCGGCCGATGGCGGCCTCGTGGATGAGGCCCGCATCGACGTGGTTGCACGAAATTTCGGGAATCGCGCGCACCTTCGCCGTGCCCATAATGATCGCGTCGCACGAGACATGGCCGAAGCACGGAGCGTTGCCCTGCACTCTGGGGTAGAAGACCTGTGTGGACGCTTCCTTGGCGACGGAGCGGGAGATAACTCTTGTGCGCGAGCCCTCGCCGTTTAAAATCACGTCCATCTCGCTCACGGCGTGCTGGTCTGCATGCGTGAGGAGCTTTTCCGTAATCATGACCTCGGAGTTTGCGCCCTCGGCCACAACCTTGGTGTACCGCTTCGTATCGTCCACGCCAGCGATCTGACTCGTCAGCATTGTGATCTGCGCGCCCTCGGCAAGGTAGACGATCGTCTGCGGGTTCAAGATGCGCTTGCCCGTGCCTTCGCCCTCGCCGTAGTGCTTTTCGATATAGGTGACCTTCGCGTTTTTCTCCACATAGAACGTGTGGATGCCATCGTGCTGGGAGTCGCAGTCGCCGCAGTTGTGGATGCCGCAGCCCGCGACGATCGTCACCTCGGAGCCTTCGCCGACAAAGAAGTCGTTATAGACCATGTCATGGAAGCCGGACTTTGTCAGGACGACCGGGATGTGCACATCCTCGTGCTTGGTGAAAGGCTTGATCTTGATGTCGATGCCGTCTTTATCGGTCTTCGAGACGATCTCGATGTTATCCGTATTGTGCCGGTAGGCCTTCTGGCCGTCGGAGCGGATATTGACCGCGCCGGGCGCATTTCCGTCTGCCATGTCGGCGACAACCTGTAAAATGTGCTTTTGTACGTCGTTCAGCATGTGCCGTCCACCTCCAGCATGTTGCAGCCCGTGACCGTATCGGCCAGGATCTGCGGGTAAATTTCCTCTGCCGTGCCGCGGCCGGTGACCTGCCCGCCGGAGATGAGGATGATCTCGTCGGCAAGGCGGATGATGCGCTCCTGATGGGAGATGATAATAATCGTTCTGCCGCCCTCGTCGTGGAGCCGCTGGAACGTCTCGGTCAGTCTGGCGAACGACCAGAGATCGATACCGGCTTCAGGCTCGTCGAAGAGCATGAGGCTCGCGTTTTTGGCAAGAATCGTCGCGATCTCGATGCGCTTGACCTCGCCACCGGAAAGGCTCGTATCGACATCGCGGTTCAGATAATCTCTGGCGCAAAGGCCGACCTTCGTCAGATACGAACATGCCTCGTCGTGCCCGAGCGTTTTGCCCGCCGCAACGTTCAGAAGGTCCGAGACGCGGATACCCTTGAAGCGCGGCGGCTGCTGAAAGCCGTAGGAAATGCCGCGTCTGGCGCGGTCGGTGATAGAAAGGGCCGTGACGTCTTCGCCGTTCCAGATAATCTGGCCTTCGGTGGGCGTAACAAGGCCCATGATCGCCTTGGCGAGCGTCGTTTTGCCGCCGCCGTTGGGGCCCGTGATGACGATGAACTTTCCATCCTCGACGGTCAGATCGATATGCTTGAGAATGTCTACCGTCCCGCTTTCGGCAGACGCGGCGAAGCTTAAATTTTTCAGTTCGAGCATAATTTTTCCTCTTTTTCCGCAATTGTCTGAATAGTATACCACACATTTTTATGTTTCGCAATGACCAACCCGCTTTCCCGGCGGGTTTTAGGGCTGAAATGATAAAAATCTGGAAACTTGCGCGGCAGCTTTATTTTTTCCGAAATTTCCGGGGAAATTCCTATACAAAAGCGTTTTTATCTGCTATAATGCTGGTACGTATGACTAGTCCCGTGTGGATGGAAGGATGTGTGAGTGCTTTGGCTGGACTGTCCGCAGTGATCTTTATTCCTGATGATACGCCCAAAACCGGTTTTTCCCGCCCAATGATGCTGCAAAATATCATGGGTACGCCTTTGCTTTCGTGGTTGGCGTCCTCTTTGATGGCTGGCGGCGTTGGGCGGTTCTTTTTGGTCTGCCATGAGCGGTTCAAGCGCGAGGCGCGCGCGTGCTTCCCGGACGATGTGGAGTTCAGCTGCCCGTCCGTTGAGGCGACAAGCGACCAGCTGCATGTGTTTTTATCCACAGCGGACGAGACGGAAGAGGATATCATCGTTGTGACAGGTCCGGCGGTCATCCTGCCGTTCGCGGCGGACGAGGAGCAGTTTGATTCCGCGCCCATCGCGAGCCCGGTCACGTCTATATCGAAAGCTGCGCTCATGGCGGCGCTCGATGAAAAGTTTATTTTCACGGCATTCTTAAAGGATCACGGCGTACCGTATACCGACCGCGACGGCGTGTACGGGGTTGCCGATTTGCAGGAGATGACGAGCTGGCAGCCGGTTTTATCGCGCGCAAAGCTCTACGAGCTCTCCCGGCAGGGCATCGAAATCTGGGACTACAACACGACGTATGTCGACCCGGCGGCCTCCGTCGGCGCGGGAACAGCGCTTCTTCCCGGAACAATTCTGCGCGGGCAAACCTCGATCGGCAAAAACTGCACGATCGGCCCCAACAGCTATCTTGAGAATGCGCGCGTCGGAGACGGCACGAAGGTCAACGCCTCGCAGATCTATAATTCGTCTGTGGGCTACGACACACACGTCGGTCCCTTCGCCTATATCCGCCCGGGATCGAACGTCGGAAACTGCGTGCGCGTGGGCGACTTTGTGGAGATCAAGAACTCCAATGTCAGCGACGGCACGAAAATCTCACACCTGACCTATGTGGGAGACAGCGACGTGGGAAAGAACGTCAACTTCGGCTGCGGCACCGTGACGGTCAACTACGACCGCGCGAAAAAATACCGCACCGTCATCGAAGACTCCGCCTTCATCGGCTGCAACACCAATCTCATTGCGCCCGTGCGCGTGGGGGAAGGCGCGTATATTGCCGCGGGCTCGACCATTACGGACGACATTCCGGCGATGGCGCTCTCGATTGCAAGAGCCCGCCAGCAAAATAAGAAGGATTGGGCCAGCAAGCACAAGGTCAAGGAAAAGTAAATCCGTATTCCTGCGGGAAAACCCGCTGAATAAAAAATATCAGAAGAGAACAAAACGGAAAATTATGGGGGTAATTTCATATGATTTCGCACGGTAAAAACGTCAAGGTCTTCAGCGCCAACGCCAACCGCCCGTTTGCCGAGGGCGTGTGCCGCAAGCTGTGGCTGCCGATGGGCGACTGCGCGGTCAACAAGTTTGCCGACGGCGAGGTTTCTGTCAGCATCAACGAGTCTGTGCGCGGAAGCGACGTGTTCATCGTCCAGTCCACCTGCAAGCCCGTCAACGACAACCTCATGGAGCTGCTCGTCATGATCGACGCCTGCCGCCGCGCATCTGCCGGCCGTATCACCGCCGTCATGCCCTATTTCGGCTACGCCCGTCAGGACCGCAAGGCCAAGGGTCGTGACCCGATCTCTGCGAAGCTCGTCGCCAACATGATCGAAGCCGCAGGCGCTGACCGTGTGCTCACAATGGACCTGCATGCCGCGCAGATTCAGGGCTTCTTTGATATCCCTGTGGACAATCTGCACGCGACCTCTGTTTTTACGAAGTACTTCCTCGACAAGTTCGAAAACCCGGAGGACATGGTCGTCGTTTCCCCCGACGTGGGCTCGGTCGCAAGAAGCCGTTCGTTCGCCAACAAGATGGGCATGGGCCTTGCTATCGTCGACAAGCGCCGCGAGCGCGCCAACCAGTGCGAGGTCATGAACGTCATCGGCGACGTAAAGGGCAAGCGCTGCCTTCTCTATGATGATATGGTCGACACGGCGGGCTCTCTTTGCAACGCGGCGAAGGCGATCGTTGAAATCGGCGGCGCAACGGAGGTCTATGCCTGCGCAACGCACGGCGTTCTGTCCGGCCCGGCGCTCGAGCGGCTGGAAAACAGCTGCATCAAGGAGCTGGCGCTGCTCAACACCATCCCCGCGCCCGAAAACGCACCCAAGAAGATCCGCTACATCGACGTCGCGCCTGTCTTTGCCGACGCGATTCAGAGAATCTACGAAGAGACCTCGATGTCCGTTCTGTTCTGATATGTTATTTTCGTCCAACGCTGCCGAGACCTGGCTCATTGCGGGTCTCGGCAACCCTGGCCGGGAGTATGAAAAGACCCGGCACAACACCGGCTTTCTCGCGCTCGATCTTTTATCCAAGGCGCTCGGCGTGCGCGTCAACAAGCCGAAGTTCAAGGGCGAGGTCGGCGTGTGCGACTACAAGGGAAAGCGCCTGATTCTCGTCAAGCCCCAGACGTATATGAACGCGTCGGGCCTGTGCATTGAGCCCTGCGCGCACTTTTATAAAATCCCGCCCGAGCGGATCATCGTGATCTTTGACGATATCAGTCTTCCCGTCGGGCGCATCCGCGTGCGCAAAAACGGCTCGGCCGGCGGCCACAACGGGATCAAGTCGATCATCTCGAGCCTTAGTACCGATGCGTTTCCGCGCGTGAAGGTCGGAGTCGGCGATAAGCCGCACCCGGACTACGATCTTGCCGACTGGGTGCTCTCCAACATTCCGAAGGAAGACCAGGAGGCGTTCCAGACGGCGCTCCACCACGCGGCGGAAGCGGCACTGTGCATCGTGGAAAGCGGCACGGAAAAAGCCGCGAGCGCATACAATGGGAAATAGTAGCCTGTCGCGTCCGAAGAAGCCGTAGCTCCGGGCGCGGTTGGTTTTTCATATTCTTGTTTTATCCACAGGTTTCGCGCGCAACCCCCATGGTTTTTGCTATGGGGGCAATCGGTCGCGGGCGAAACTTCCAGATTTTAGGCTATAGGAGGCGGTTACTCTGAACATTTTGTTGCAGGTTCTGGATAAGAGCCCGGAATTTCATCAGCTGCAAGACTCTATTTCGCGCGGGAGCGTCGCGGCGATTTCTGGTCTGAGCCAGATCACGCGCAGCCATTTTCTTGCCGCGCTGCATGCCTCCTGCGCGCGTCCGTCGGTCATGATCTGTCAGGACGAGATGGCCGCGTCGCGCTTGCAGGAAGAGCTCGAAAGCTTTCTCGGCGTGCAGATCCCGATTCTCCCCGAGCGTGAGCTCACGTTTGTGGAGGCCTCGGGCGTCTCGCGGCAATGGGAGCAGAAACGGCTGAAGCTCTTGTATGACCTAGCGAGCGGAAAGCTGCCGCTTCTCATTTCCAGCGCGCAGGCGTTATCGCTCCGGACGATGCCGCGTGAGGTTCTGTTTTCGGCCAGCATTCGCCTTCGCGTGGGCGCGAGCTTTTCTCCGGAGAATTTGGCAGAAAAACTCACGCAGGCAGGCTACGCGAGAACGTCACTTGTGGAAGGCGCGGGACAGTTCGCGCTGCGCGGCGGGATTTTGGACGTCTATTCTCCGGGCGAAAAGCAGCCGGTGCGGTGTGAGTTCTTTGGAGACGAGCTCGATGCAATGGGCTTTTTTGACCCCACGACGCAGCGCAGGACGGAAAATACCGAAGAAGCGCTGCTTCTTCCCGTGGCCGAGAGCCTGCCACAGCTGCACCCGGAGGGGATTTCCGGGCTGTGTCGGGATTTAGAGAGCATCATTGCGCGGCAAAGACGGCGGAAAACGCCGCACGAGAACCTGATTACCACGCTCACGCGGGATATAGAAGCCCTGCAAAGCGGGGTGAGTTTCCCGTCGGCCGACCGGTACATGGCGCTCATCTACCCGGAATTTTCCTGCGCGGCGGACTATCTTCCGAGCGAGACTGCCGTCTATTTCTGCGACCACGGGGCACTTGCGCGCGCGGCAAAGGCGCAGGAGGAAGAATTCGGCCTCGGGCTCGACGCGTTTTTGGAGTCCGGACGATTGGTGGGAGAGCTGTGCGAATTTTATCTCAGCTTGGAAGACCTCGCCGCGAAGGTAAAGGGCCACCCGGCCGTCTATTTTGACAGCTTCCTGTCCGCGCGCTTTCCGGAGAGTCTGCCGCCCAAGCAGCTGCTTTCCGTTACGGCGCGGCAGCTTCCGGGCTATGGAGGAAGCCTCGAGACAGCGGTCAATGATTTGAAAAGTTACATTAAGAACGACTACGGTTGCCTTGTGCTCTGCGGCGGCAAACGGCGCGGGGAAATTCTCAAGGAGATGCTCGGAAAAGAGGGCGTGAATGCGCTGCTCGCGTTTCCGGCGGTGCATCTGCCGCGGGCGGGGCAGATCTTCCTCACGGACGGCTCGCTTCCGGCGGGGCTTGAATATCCGGAGCTCCGATTTGCCATCTTAACAGAGGGGCAGCTGCTCGTCAAAAAAACCGAGCGCAAGGTAACGCCCAAAAAAGCGCCCTCGAACCGCAAAAAGCTGGAGTCCTTCACCGACCTCACGCCGGGCGATCTCGTTGTCCACGAACACCACGGCATCGGCCGCTATGTCGGCATGGAGCAGATGAAGGTGGGCGGCGCAGTCAAGGATTACGTGAAAATCGCGTATCAGGGGACAGATATGCTGTACGTTCCCGCGACGCAGCTGGACCTCGTCAGCAAGTATATTGGTTCAGGCGGAGAAAATCAGACGGTTCGGCTCAATAAGCTCGGCGGCGACCAATGGCAGAAGGCCAAGGCGAAGGCCAAGGCGGCGGCGAAAGATCTGGCCGCGGGGCTCATCCAGCTCTACGCCGAGCGGAAAAGAAGGCCCGGCTTTGCGTTTGCTGCGGATTCACCGTGGCAGAAGGAGTTTGAAGAGAGCTTCGAGTACGCGGAGACGGACGATCAGCTGCGGGCGATTGCGGAGATCAAGCATGATATGGAGTCTCCGGCTCCGATGGAGCGGCTCCTCTGCGGCGACGTCGGCTTCGGCAAGACGGAGGTTGCGCTGCGGGCGGTCATGAAGTGCATCTTAGACGGCAAGCAGGCCGCGATTCTGGTCCCGACGACGGTGCTTGCGCAGCAGCATTATTTGACCGCGCTCAAACGCTTCGGCTCGTTCCCGGTGACGATCGACGTACTGTCCCGCTTCCGCACGGCGACGCAGATGAAAAAGACGCTGCAGGAGCTGGAGTCCGGCAAAATTGATCTCATTATCGGCACGCACAAGCTGCTGCAAAAAAATGTGCATTTTAAAGATTTGGGACTTTTGATCGTCGACGAGGAGCAGCGCTTCGGCGTGAGCCACAAGGAGCGGCTGAAGGAAATTTCGCGCGGGGTCGATGTTCTGACGCTGTCGGCAACCCCGATTCCGAGAACGCTCAACATGGCGCTCTCCGGACTTCGCGACATGTCGACCATTGAGCAGCCGCCGCACGACCGGTACCCGGTGCAGACCTTCGTTTTAGAGCACAGCGACCGGATCTTGGACGAGGCGATCCGCCGGGAGCTGGCCCGCGGCGGGCAGGTGTATTATCTACACAACCGGGTCGAATCGATCGACGAGTGCGCGGCGAAGCTCAAGGAGCGGCTGGGAGATGTGGAAGTCGCGGTTGCGCACGGGAAGATGAATCAGGAGCAGCTGTCAGACGTGATGCAGGCAATGTCCGACGGGCAGATTCAGATTTTGGTCTGCACGACGATCATTGAAACAGGTATTGACATTCCGAACGTGAACACCCTCATCATTGAAGACGCGGATAAGCTCGGCCTTGCCCAACTGCACCAGCTACGCGGCCGCGTGGGACGGTCGAGCCGCCATGCTTACGCGTATCTGACCTTCCGGCGGGGAAAGGTTCTGTCCGAAATCGCAGAAAAGCGACTCGAAGCCATCCGCGAGTACGCCGAGTTCGGCTCTGGCTTCAAGATTGCAATGCGCGATCTGGAAATTCGCGGTGCGGGCGATTTGCTGGGCTCGGAGCAGTCGGGGCACATGCTGTCGGTCGGCTACGATATGTATCTCAAATTGCTCGAAGACGCAGTGCTCGAGGAGCGCGGGGAAGAGGCGCTCAAGGAGCCGGAATGCACGGCGGACCTCGATGTGACGGCAAACATTTCGAAGAGCTACGTTTCCTCTGGCGAGCAGCGCATGGATCTGTACCGCCGCATGGCGGCTATCCGCACGCAGGAGGACGCGGACGATCTGTTGGACGAAATCGTCGACCGGTACGGAGATCCCCCGAAGGGCGTGATGAACCTGATTGCGATTGCGCTTCTTCGCGCGCGCGCGGCGGCCTCCGGCATTGTCGAACTGAACCAGAAGGGCCAGACGCTTACCGTGAAGCTCAGCGTGTTCGATTTTGCCGCGATTTCGAGCCTCTGCGAGGAATCGAGCTTCAAGGGGCGCGTGTTCTTTGCTGCCGGGAAAACGCCGGCTATTACGGTAAAGCTCAAGTCGGGCGAGGATGCGCTGAAGCTGGCGCAGCTGCTCGTCGACCGGTACTGCCTGCTGCGGAACAAATAAAGGCGCTCCATCGTCTATGCAAACAGGGACGGGAAACCGGCGCGAGCGATGGCAAATCTTAAGGATAAATTCATAATTTGCATGGCATTCTTGGTCGAATTGCAGTTGCAAAAAGAGGGGCGCTTCGGTATAATGATAGTTGTCATAATCTCAGCTTTTCTGGCTTGTGACGACATGTTACCGATTCCCGGCAGATTCTGTCGGTGAAGATTGGAGGGATTCCTATCAGAAAGAAAGGAAAATTTGAGCAGAGCCGCGCGCCCAAGTGGCCGTCGATGGCCGAACAACAGGTCAGTAAGCCTGCGAAGCAGCCTAAAGCGGCGAAGGCTTCGTCCGGCGGCGGAAATAAGGGGCTCATCATTGCATTGGCGCTGGTTGTGGTCGTCGTGCTTGGCGTCTGCTCGTATGGTTTCGTGCTCAAGAATCAGGATGCGATTTACCCGAACGTCTATGTGGCCGGCGTGAATGTCGGCGGGCTCAAACGGGATGCGGCGGTATCCGCAGTGTCTGAGGCCGTACAGAAGAGCTACGCGAGCGATACGCTGAATGTAGTGCTGCCGGACCGGACGCTGAGCCTGACCCCGGAGGTCACGCAGGTGGCGCTCAACCCTGATCAGGCGATTGACGAGGCGATGCGCTATGGCCGCTCGGGCGGCCCCATCTCGGCAGTTATCAATTATCTGCGCGCAGGCAAGAGCGAATATTCGGTCGACCTCGATTCGAGCCTCAATCTCGACACAGATTATATCCGCACGCTTGTCGACCAGACTGCGCGCGAGTGCGCGTCCGACAAGATCGACCCCATTGTAAAGGTCAACGAAGAGGCCGGCACGATCACGATCACCGCAGGTTCTCCGGCGGTGTCTCTGGACGCCGATAAGCTCTATGATGCAGTCATTGCCCGCTTCTCGTCGGGCGATTTCAGCGACTTGGATTTCGACTATGATACCGTGCCGTGCGAGAGCGTCGATTTGCAGCAGTATTATGATAAGTACTGCAAGGAAATGACGGATGCGTATTACGACGAGGAAAAGAAGGAGCTTGTGCCCGAGGTCAACGGCTACGGCTTCGATCTTCCGTATTACACGCAGCAGCTTGCCATGGCCAAGGCGGGCGAGGTCATCACGATCCAGATGGAGGACCTTGTGCCCGAGGTGACGCTGGAGGAGCTTAAAAAGACGTACTTTGCGGACGTTCTGGCTTCCTACGACAGCCCGCATACTGCGAACGCCGCAAGAACGAAAAACCTCGAGCTTGCCTGCAAGGCGATTGACGGTACGATTTTGAACCCGGGCGATGAGTTCTCGTTCAACAAAATTGTCGGCGAGCGCACGAAGGAAAAGGGCTATCTGGCAGCAATCGTCTACACCGACGGCGGCAAGAGTGAATCGCAGGAGGGCGGCGGCATCTGCCAGGTTGCGTCTACGATCTACACCTGCACGCTGCTGGCAGATCTCGAGGTCACGGAGCGCGCGCCGCACATGTATCTGGTCACGTATGTCGAGCCGGGCATGGACGCGACGATCTATTGGCCGAGTCTGGATTACAAGTTCAAAAACTCGACCGATATGCCGCTGCGCGTGGATGCGTCAGTTTCCGGCGGATACGTTCATATCAAGCTCGTCGGCACAAAGCAGGAGCATGACTACGATCATATCAAGCTCCGCGGCGTATATGCAAGCTCGACGGCCTGGAAGACGGTTGCCGAAATTAACGGCAAGAAAACGGAGATCACGATTGCCAAGGGCGCGGGCGTGGATGCAAACGGCAAGGCCATCGATCTGGCCGTAGATGCAGCGGGCAACAAGTATATTCTTGGTTCTGTCACAGAGAGCGAATATACCGGCTACACGATCAACGCCTATCGCGACTTTATCGCAGCCGACGGCAGCACAATGCGCTCTGAGCTTCTGCACACCGACCAGTTCAAGCACCGCGACCGCTGCTACTCGGTCACGCCGTATACCGAGCCCGAGCCCGAAGTGCCGGAGGAGCCCGATCCCACCGACCCGAATGATCCGAGCTACGACCCGGATGATAACCCGGACGACAACGGAAACGGCGATTCCAATAACGATGGAACGTATACCGGAGACCCGTCCGTGATGCCGGATTTCTGGAACTGATTCGCATAAAAAATCCTGTACCAAAATGGTACAGGATTTTTTTGCTTATTTGAACCTCTGGCTCTCCAGAACAGCCTGCTGGTCGCAGCGGTTGTTGTATTCGTTTTCCGCGTGCCCCTTGACCCAGTGGCACTGCACGTCGTGCATGTCACAGAGGGAAAGGAGCGACTCCCAGAGGTCGGGGTTCAGGGCGGGCTTTTTGTCGGATTTGACCCAGCCGCGCTTTTTCCAGCCGCGCGCCCAGCCTTTTTCCAAGGCGTCAATGACGTATTTGGAGTCGGAGTAGAGCTCGACCCGGCAAGGGGTTTTCAAGGCCCGTAAGGCCTCAATGACGGCGGTCAGTTCCATGCGGTTGTTTGTTGTCTTCGCCTCGCCGCCGGAGAGCTGCTTTTCGATTTCCCCGTAGCGGAGAATGGCGCACCAGCCGCCGGGGCCGGGGTTTCCGGAGCAGGCGCCGTCAGTATAAACGGTTACTGTTTTCATGGACAGACCTCCATGGTGGTGTCTTTTTTTGCCGTCCGTGGCGGCAGTAACGATTATTCTTCTTCCTGTTCAGGATCGACCCGTTCAATCGAAATAACCCGGTTACCTTCTTCCACACGCATCAAAATAACACCCTGCGTATCGCGTTTGTAAACGTTGATATCGGCGGCCGCCATGCGGATGAGAACGCCGCCGTTTTCTATGAGCATCACGTCGTCTTCGTCGGAGACAATGGCAATGCCCGCGATGCGGCCGGTCTTTGCGGTGATGTTGTAGTTCTTCAGACCCTTGCCGCCTCTTTGCTGCGGGCGGCGCTCGCCGGTCTCGTCGAGGCGCATGTATTCTGTCAGCTCCGTGCGCTTGCCGTAGCCGAGCTCGGTGACGGTAAGAAGCTGCTTGCCGGGCTCTGCGATGCCGGCGCCCACGACCTCATCGCCGTCACTGAGCGTAATACCCTTCACGCCCGCCGCATCACGGCCCATGACACGCACGTCCACTTCGTTAAAGCAGATTGCCATGCCGTCCCTGGTGGCAAGGAGGATGTTATTTTCGCCGTTCGTCTTCATGACGGAAATAAGCTCGTCGCCATCGTTGAGTGTCAGCGCGCGGATACCGGCTTTTCTCGCAGTATTGAGGCTTGAGAGAAGGACGCGCTTGACGGTGCCCAGTTTTGTGACGAACATGAGATTATCGTCGTCAAATTCGTGGACGGTGATACCGGCAGTCACAGTCTCGCCGGGCTCGAGGGGCAGGATATTCACAATATTCGTGCCCTTTGCGGTTCGGCCTGCCTCGGGAATTTGATAGCCCTTCTTACGGTGGACCTTGCCGAGGCTCGTGAAGAAGAGGATATAATCGTGCGTGGATGCGGAGAAGACGCTCTCGGCGAAGTCCTCTTCCTTGAACGATTGCCCGGTCACGCCGCGGCCGCCGCGCTTCTGGGCGCGATAGGTAGACGCCGGGACGCGCTTGATATAGCCCGCATGGGAGAGGGTAAAGACACACTGTTCCTCTTCAATGAGGTCTTCAATGTCGATCTCATCTTCCACGTCCTGAATTTCGGTGCGGCGCTCGTCGCCGTATTTGTCGCGGATGGCGATGAGCTCGTCTTTTAAAACGCCCTTGAGCATCTCTTCGTTGGAAAGAAGCTCGCGGTAGTATTCGATGCGCTTTTCGAGTTCGTCATACTCGTTCTGGAGCTTCTCGCGCTCGAGGCCCTGAAGCCGCTTGAGCTGCATGTCAAGCACGACCTGCGTCTGAAGCGCGGACAGGTTGAATCTCGCCATCAGGCGCTCTTTCGCGTCGTCGTAGCTCTCGCGGATGGTCTTGATGACTTCGTCGATGTTCTCTTCGGCGATGAGAAGACCTTCTAAGACATGCTGGCGCTCAAGCGCCTTTTTGAGGTCGTACTGTGTGCGGCGGGTGATGATCTCTTCCTGGAAGGCGAGATACTCGTCTAACATATGGCGCAAAGACAGAATCTTCGGCTGCGTCTGATTATTGACAAGCGCGAGCATTGTCACGCCGAACGTCGTCTGCATCTGCGTCTGGGCAAACAGGCGATTCAAGACCACCTGCGCGTTCGCGTCTTTTTTGAGCTCGATGACGATGCGCATACCGTTGCGGTCGGACTCGTCCCGGATGTCGGAGATGCCCTCCAGCCGCTTGTCCTCCACCTGGTCGGCCATGTTCTTGATGAG
>ENA-UESD01000538-UESD01000538.1-human-gut-metagenome-genome-assembly--contig:-NODE-538-length-34601-cov-12.061667_pt1 | contig 34601 bp, 26 predicted proteins | sample MGYA00242985_ERZ507986 | MGnify/ENA primary metagenome ERZ507986 (study PRJEB26167, sample SAMN06115408) | human gut metagenome | host: Homo sapiens | place: China:Guangxi | collected 2016-04-06... | reverse complement strand
CTTGGAGGAGGGAGGAAGGCCCTTTCTGGAGAAAGGGCCTTCCTCCCTCCTCCAAACCTCCTCCCTCCTTCCCCAAAGACTTTTGGCCGGTGAGGGGGCGGCACCCCGGACGCGGGCACGGGAATCAGGCATACGCCACGCGCAGGCTTTCCGCCAAAATCGATCCTGCGCCAACATGCTTTTATTCCATCAAAACAACAGGGGATCTTTCTTCAAAAAACGCGTTGAGGAACCGAAACACGTCAGAAAACCTTTCCACACTTTCCCGAGATACTTTTCTCTGCCAGCGCACCCAACGAAACAATCTCATCCAGCAGGCCCATCCCCATACGGGAAAGTTCCAACATGCCACCCTCCCCCTCCCCAACCTTCATCTCCCCTACTCCACCACAACCCCAAACTTCGCAAGCACTGATACGGGCATGGCGAAACGGGCGGTCTTGAGGGGATCGACGATCTGGGAAATACGGGCATGGCCGCAGAGGCTCATGAGCATGAGGGCCTCGTCCGCATTGAGAGACGTCTTGGCAAGAAGGAAATCGTGCATGTACCCCGTCGAGGCATGGATCGCCCCGTCCACGGTCTCGGCGCTGGCGAGGAAAGAAACCTCATCGCCGTCGTGCAACAGCGGACAGGGCAAGGATGCGCCCTTCTCCAATGAAAGATCGAGATCCACCTCACCGAAAACTTCGAGGCCGGTTACGGAGACTTCCCCGTCGCCCATCGCCGCGTGCAGATCCCCAAGGCCAAGATACGCGCCCTTCACGAAAACGGGCAGGCGCAGGATCGCGCCCTCACGGATGCCGATGGTATCCATGTTGCCGCCGTGATCCCCCGGCGTGCCGCAGGGCACAGACTCGCCAGCCGGAGCCACGCCGATGACCCCGATCATGGGATTCAGGGGGAGTTCCACGCCCATAAAAGTGAAATGCCCATCGGCTATGGGACAGATGCGCGTGTCCCCCTTCACCCGATCCGGCAGGGCTCCAGCGCCCGGCGCCGTCATGAGCGCCCCGGTCTTCTCGGGGCGGATGGCCCGGATATGCACGCGGAGCACGTCGCCGGGTTCCGCCCCTTCCACCACGATAGGGCCGGTGGCCGGGTTCACATGCGAAAAATTGAGCCGGGCTTTCGGTTGCCCATCCTCGGTCACCTGCCCGTTGAAACAATCGCAGGTCTCCACGGTCAGCGAACAGGGTGCCGTCACCGTCGCGACGGGTTCGGAGACGCCCAAACTGTAGACGTGACTCTCACGAGTAATGCGCATAGCTTCTCCCCAAAGACGCCCCGGAAGCGGAGACCGCCGGCGGAAAAATCCGTCCGGCGGCCTCAAACAAGCGTTCCGAGAACGGAAACGGTTACATCATGCTCTTCTTGAAGGCATCGGGAACTTCCTTGTAGCCCTTGGACTTGATGTAGCCAAAGACGATGCCCACGGCAAGCCAGCTGAAGCCGAGGATCTGGGTCAGATGGTCAAAGCCGCTCCAGACGTACAACAGGATGAGCGTACCGGCCAGAGGGTAGACGAGGTAGTTGACGAGGTCCATACCGCTGCGGCGCTGTTCCTTCACAAAGAAGAACCAGATCACCGCGAGGTTCAGCATCATAAAGGAGCTGATCGCGCCGAAGTTGACGAGCTTGGTAAGCTGTTCGTCGGTGAAGATAATGGTGCAGGCCAGCGATACCACGCCGATGAGCAGAATGGCGACATACGGCGTACGGAACTTGGGGTGCACCTTGGCGAGGGCACCGGGCAGCAGCCTGTCACGGCCCATGGAGAACAGCACACGGCTGCACGCGGCCTGCGCGTTCAGGGTGTTGGCGATGCCCACGGCAAGGATGTTCACCACAAGCAGCACGATGCGGAACCAGTCGCCGATGGCGACGGCGCAGGCGTCGAACAGGGCCGTGGAAGCATTGAACTTATTGTAGTCAGGTTCAATAAGGCAGACGATGTAGGTCTGGAGGAAGAACACCGTACCGATGACGACCAGCGCGATCAGGATGGCGCGGCCCACGTTTTTCTCAGGTTCGGAAACCTCCTCAGCCAGCGTGCTGATGCCGTCAAAACCGGTAAAGTTCAAGGCCGCAATGGTGCAGGCCGTGGCAATGAAGGTCAGGTTGACCTTGTCCGCCTGATAGATGGGCGTCATGGTCAGCTCTCCGGCCCCTCCGCCGCCGAGCACGTACTTGAGGCCGCCGATCACGATGATCAGGACGATGCCGATTTCAACGACGAAGAAGAACATGTCCACGCGGGCCGTGGTCTCAATGCCCTTTATGTTGATAGCCGTGTTCACGGCGATGAAGATGAGAATCCAGACCCAGCCCGGGATTTGCGGGATGAGGCTCTGGCACCAGTTGCCGACAAAGATGTACAGCAGGCTGGGAACAAAAACATAGTCGAGCAGGATGAGCCACCCGGCGAGGAAGCCCACATGCGGGTTCACGCCGCGCTGCACGTACGAGTACACGCTTCCGGCGATGGGGAAGCGTTTCGCCATCTGGACGTAGGACAGCGCCGTAAAGAACATGGCGCAGAAGCCTACCAGATACACGAGAGGCGCCATGCCCTGCGCATCCCGGTTCACGTATCCGAAGATACTGTGCGGGGCGATGATGACCATGAACAGCAAGCCGTACACGGTCAAATCCCACAGGCTCAGGGTACGGTGCAGTTCCTGCTTGTACCCGAATTGTTCGACGGACCCTTTTTCTTCAGCCATTGTAACCTCCACAAATGTTGACTCAACGTTCGCGGCACGAAACAAACGCGCCGGAACGTCCGCCCGTGGACCCTCTCCCCGGGCGGGCTTCCCTCCGGAAACGCTGGGGCGCGCCCCTCGCTTCCCTTATACAAAACGGCCCGCCCTCTCGGGTGAAGCCGTCCCCTCTCGTTTCCCCCCGTTTTCCCCGTTCGGAAAACTGGAGACATATTTTTCCCCTCCTTCATTGCGAGGAGGAAAAGCAATCACGGGGGGAGAGCCACAAAAGGGCTCTCCTCCCGGAATTCTTACAACAGCGGCTTATCAGAGCGCTTGGGCACGGAGATGCGGAGCACGATTTCCACAGGGCAAGGCTGGCAGCCTTGATTGATGCACACGTCGCCCTCAAGGGACAGGTACAGATAGGCGTCCGTGGGATCGAGGCCGTAGGCGGCGCAGACGAGTTCCTGCATCTGCGCGGAGGCGTCGATAAGCGCGGAAGTATAATCCTTGCGGGCACTCACGACATGCCAGGCATCGGCCGTTTCGATAACGGGCCAATCAAGCTTGCGGCCCTTCAGCACGCTCACGCGGACGGTGATGACCCCGCCGATTTCAAGCCCCGTGCCGCACAGTTCGCAGTCGCCCATGACGGCATGGATGTCGCCCATCTGGAGCAACGCGCCTTCAACCTGCACAGGCAGATACACCCGGCTGCCCGCAGTGAGCTTCTTGGAGTCCATGTTGCCGCCGTGCTTCCCGGCATAGCCGCAGGCGATGGGTTCTCCAGCCGGGGCAACGCCCATGACGCCGATCATCGGGTTGATCGGAATGCTCAGGCCGCCGAGTTCCGTCTTGCCGTCCTTCACGGGAAGGATGCGGGTACGGTCCACGCACCGGTCATACAGCGGACCGATGTTCGGGATGGTGGTGACGGCGCCCTTATCCGCCACTTCAACGGACAGCACATCCACGACGAGCACGTCGCCGGGCATGGCCCCTTCCACATAGAGCGGCCCCGTCGCCGGGTTGGTACGCGAAAAGTTGAACGATTCACCGACAATGTCTTCTTCCGTGCAAACCTGGCCGGAATAGCAATCCAGTGTGCGGAACGAGAATTCATCCCCGTCTTTGGCGCGTGCAATGGGTTCATTCGCCTTGTCAAAGGCATACACGTATTGAGTGAGTTCCGTCATGATACCCTCCTTGGTAGGCACCTGCTCGAGGCAATCGATCAGGTTTTGAATCTTCGCTCACAACGATATGAGGAGCATCTTAGACCTTTTAAATCCGTTTGTCATTGTATAAATAACAATTAAATTTAATATGTTACATCAGAATAACATTCTTGGTTTTGCCTTGTCTGACCATATGATACGAAACGGCAACAAGTTGATGATGAAAGCCCGCGCGACTTTCATGGGCTTATATGCTACACGGTGACGCGCCGCACAAGACGGCTCCTTCCGGCACGCGGCCGCGTACCGGGCGACAATGCAATCCCGGATCGGCCTCCCATGCAAAGCAAGATCGGCTGTTATATCATCGCCGTCGCCGTCATCACGGTATGGAGTACGACGTTCGTTTCCACCAAAATCCTCCTGCGCAGCCTTAGCCCGGAGGAAATCATGTTTTATCGGCATGTGCTCGCCTACCTCGTCCTCCTCGCCGCGTATCCGCACCGTCATCCGTCCGGAGGATTTCGTGAGGAACTGCTGTTTGCGGGAGCGGGGATCTTTGGCAGTACCCTTTATTTCCTGACGGAAAACTATGCCCTCAAATACAGCATGGCTTCCAACGTTGGGCTGCTCCTCGCGACGACGCCCATGCTGACTGCCATAGTGGCCCGTTTTCTGACGACAGGAGAGCCGTTCAACAGGCAACTCGGCGCAGGCTTCTGTATTGCGTTTTTGGGAGTTTTCCTCGTCATCTTCAACGGCCACTTCATCCTAAAGCTTCCTCCGATAGGCGATTTCCTTGCCATTGCAGCAGCGCTCTCCTGGGCATTCTACTCCACCCTCGTCAAAAAAATCGGCAATCGCTACAACGGGATCTACATCACCCGTAAAATCTTCTTTTACGCTATCGTCACCATGCTCCCGGTTCTCGCGTTCGGCGATTTCCGTTACGACTTTTCACGCCTCTGTCAGCCAAGTACCTATCTCAACCTGATCTTCCTCGGCGTCATTGCATCTTCGCTCTGCTTTTTGATTTGGAGCAAAATCATTTGGAAAATCGGCCCGGTCGCGGTCAATAATTTCATTTACCTCATGCCTCTCATTACGATGCTCGCTTCATGGCTGCTCCTCGACGAACACCTCACGCCCATCGCCATCGCAGGCGGCCTCGTCATCCTGGCCGGGGTTTACGTATCCACGAAAGCCGCCCATAGGAAAAAATAAAACTCTCATCCCTCATTTCCCCAAATGAGGAAATGCACCTTTACAAGGCACGAGTGGTTTATGGTGCCCAGGGCGTGGAAGCCATCGAATACGCCCCCTACAAGATGAAGGAGATTCATTCCCTCAAGGTGGTAGAGGATAATAATATCGACTACACCTACAAGAGCACCGACCGAAGTGCGCTCAACGCCCTGGTGGCGCAGAAGGGCGATTGCGATGAAATCATCATCGTAAAAAACGGCCTCATTACCGATACCTCCTTCACCAATCTCGCCCTCTTTGATGGCAACAACTGGCTCACCCCCAAGCATCCCCTGCTCCTGGGAACCAAGCGAGCCCAGCTCCTGGAAGCCGGCATCATCGAGGAAGCCGAGCTCACATTAGAAGACCTCAGAAAGGCGGAAAAAGTGAGCCTCTTCAACGCCATGATAGATTTCGGAGAGCTCGTCATCGGAATACGCAGAGTTATCGGAGACATTCTTGCTTAAGCGATTACGCACGGATTTTAATCGGAAACTTGGCCATACGGCCATGGCAGGCCATTTTGCAATAGGGAGAAAATAGGGGGTATCTGTTACGACCGCCAGGTCGAGTTTCCGTTTAAATTCCGTGCGTAATCCGAGGAATGTGGTTCAGACATCCGTTTCATCCGCGTAATCCGATGAAGAAAAATCATCCGATGAAGAAAAATCCTATAGCTCAATCACTTCCAGATTATCCGGAACAAAGATTCTACCATTGAAGTTTTCAGCAGCTTCACGTGTATAATTTTCCTTACGATTATCCAGCGTCTTCTCCTCCGTATGATAAAGAATAAGATTCTTCACCCCCAGTTCCTCCGCCTGCATCCACCAGCATCAGGGAGCCGGGAATCTGGAGCACAAAACCGTTATTTCTCGTTATGATTCATATTTCGTTATCTATTTGATACCCGTCCGCAAAACTACTCATTTTTTGATAAACCACCAAGAAAAAGCCCCAAAAACTTTGCGTATTCCAAATAATAATCTTAACTTTGCGGCATCAAACAAAAAATGGTTTCGATTATGGCAAAAATAGAAAGACAAAAGCGAATCTATCGCAAGCGCATCCCTTACGGAATGCAGAACTTCGAGGATGTAATCAAGGGCGATTGCTACTATGTAGACAAGACTCCCTTCATCGAGGATATCGAAGATGCCAATAAGTATTTCTTCTTCATTCGCCCTCGCCGTTTCGGCAAGAGCCTTACCCTCTCCATGCTCGAAAACTATTACGACATCAACAAGAAGGATAAATTCGAAAGCCTCTTCGGCAAACTTTACATCGGAGAAAATCCTACCCCCGAACGCAACAGCTACCTCATCCTGCATCTGAATTTTGCCATGATTTCAGCAGGATTGGATAATTATAAAAAGGGACTTGATGCCCATTGCAACAACAAGTTCAATTCCTTCTGCAACAGATACGCCAACCTTTTGCCACCAGGCATAAAGCAAGAGATGAACCAGAAGGAAGACGCCGTTGCCCAATTAGGATTTCTCTGCGACCAATGTGCAGAAGCAGGCCTGAAGATTTATCTCCTCATCGACGAATACGACCATTTAACCAATCAGATTCTTGCCCACAAGGAACATGAAGGACAACACCAAGAACAGACTCTTGGCGAAGAACACTTGCGCCATTTTTTCGACACCATCAAGGGAGCCGCCGGAGATTCACTGGGCAGAGTTTTCGTTACAGGAGTAAGTCCCGTAACAATGGACGATCTGACCAGCGGTTTCAACATCGGCACCAACTATTCCCTATCACCGGAATTCAACGAAATGGTGGGATTCACCGAGGAGGAAGTGCGCCAGATGCTGGCCTATTACGCTAGCGTGCTGCCATTCCGCCATAGCGTGGATGAACTGATAGAAGTGATGAAGCCATGGTATGACAACTATTGCTTCGCCATCAAAAGATACGGCAAGACAACCATGTACAACTCTGTAATGGTACTCAATTTTGTGGACAATTATATCCGCAACGATTACGATATTCCTGATAGCATGTTGGAAACCAACATCCGCATCGACTACGACAAGATACGCATGCTCATCCGCCACGACAGGGAATTTGCCCACGATGCCAGCATCATACAGGATATCGTGACCAAGGGATTCATCACGGGAACCCTGATGGAGAATTTCCCTGCCGAACGCATCAACGATCCCGATAATTTCCTGAGCCTGCTCTTCTATTTCGGCATGGTAACGATAGACGGCACCTACCAGGGCAACACCCGCTTCGTGGTTCCCAACGAGGTGGTGCGCGACCAGATGTACACCTATCTGCTGGATACCTACAAGGAGAACGACCTCACCTTTGAGCAATACGACAAGACCCAGCTGGAGAGTAAGTTGGCTTACGAAGGCGCATTCAAGCCCTACTTTGCCTACATAGCCGATTGCCTGAAGCGCTTCTCCTCCCAGCGTGACAAGCAGAAGGGCGAGGCTTACGTTCATGGTTTCACCCTGGCGATGGCGAGCCAGTGTAAGTTCTACCGTCCTATTTCAGAACTCGATAACGATGGCGGTTATGCCGACATTTTCCTGCTGCCCCTTTGCGACATTTATAAAGATATGGAAGATTCCTACATTGTGGAGCTGAAATATTGCAAGTCGGGCACCAGCGATGAGCAGTTGAATCATCTCTTCGAGGAAGCCTCAGCCCAGATAAGGCGCTACGCCGATAGCGACATCGTGCGCGAATCCGTGAAGACCACGAAGCTTCATCAGCTCGTTGTGATTTACCGGGGAGCAGAAATGGCAATGTGCGAGGAAGTGGAATAAAGTGAAATAAAAGACATACAGAGAGAAAGGGCAAAAGCATTTACCCGATAGATAGGATAATGCTTTTGCCCTTTTATCGTTAACGGATAATGTATTTTAAGACGCCGATAGTAGCAATCTTGGCTTCATTATCTTCTGGAATTTCTATGGTCTGGAAGCCATCTTTGTTGAGCGGCTGCAGTTCTATCTTTGAATGAACTTCCACCCCTTCTTCATTCACAGTTTTCTCACTATGAAACTTTTTGATGGTATATTTTCCGCCATACTCCTCGTAATATTCATTCACCTGCGAGAGTACGATTTCTCCTTCTCTCGAACCTCCTTGATAACGCTCAAACACGCATAAGTCTCCATCCTTAATTTTCGGCAGCATAGAGTTGCCTTTAGCGTGAACCACGAACATTTCCCTATTCGGAGTGAATGGTAACGAGGATACATCCACCCATCCTTCCGCCTCGGGTTCCTCATATTTATCGAAGTAGCCGCAGGCTGCCTGAATGGAATACAGAGGGAGGAAACGGGTGAAGCGGTCGGAAGGAGAGATGGCATGAAGAATTGCAGTATTCGAACTGTTCTTTTTCTTCACCTCATCAAACATATCTTGCATCATTTTCCAACCATCAGTACTACCAGGCTGATAGACATATTCTTCATTATTATTATAATACCATGTGCCATTAGCTGTTATTACAATACCGCCAACGTAATTTATTCTGCCTCCAGCCAAGTTGTTCAACATTGAAAGACGCTTCTGCAAAGCCTCAGCCTTGTTTTTCGTATCTTTAGATGCAGCCGTCTGCCCTCCTTTGGTATCAAAGATACCGATAGTACCATCCTTCTTTTTGAAAATCCAGTCGGGATAGAAAAGTGCTTCTTCGTTGCGCTCTTCGCTGAAATAACGAATGGCAAGCCAGTCCTTACCGCTATCTCCATTCTTAAACCACCATTCTATACCATCCTGGCTCTCAAGATACTTGTAAAAACTCTCTTCCGTTTTTCTGCCAGTATAGTCTTGCCCCAAGAAGAAAGGATGCAACAGACATTTCTGCTCCGTCAACTCATCATGTTCTTCTGTATAAGAATACATCTTCTTCAAGACAAAAGGAACACTCTGCCGTTTTCGGTTTTCCTCTCTGCGCTTACGTAATTGTTCTTCGAGCAAAGGATGGTATGCCTTAAGCGTTTCTGTGATAAGACGTCTGAATATACTTGAAGCTGAACCGTTTAATGCGTCATACAAGAAAATACGATACCATTTATCTTCGTCTTCATTCTTCAGAGCATAATACTTGAACCACAAGCGTATGGCACTTTTCAAAGTTGGTACAGAACGCACGATGTTTCCTACCTTGCAATCATTATCTGATTGCGAACGCAGGATTTCCACCAAAGTGAAAGTAAAGAGTTTCTGCACATCACTCCTACTCCACTCACGCTCTACCCCTTTAGCTTCCTTGAGGTTGATTCCAATATTTTCGTAATCATAGAATTGAGCATCTGAAACTATCTCATGCGCCAAATTTCCCTTCAAGTTGAGTCCTTTAGTTTCTAGTTTTCTTTTTACAACATCATCAAACACATCCTCATCAGTAATGCCGAAATAGCGATTGAATGTATCAAACAAACATTGTTGGAATTCACCCGATTTACCCAAATCTCCATAATCTACACGCGACAGCATATCTGTCTTCAGATTCGGGTCGATGATGTAATCTTCCCCCTTTTTGTTGTAAGAGATAAGCGTTTTTGGCTTGTTGCCCATTCCGCCATAATCAGCCTCTGTTACAGCTTTGCGCGAGAAGTTGGTATAAAGATAACCATTACGGAAAACCTTAGACACTTCTTCGTGCATGATTGGAACACGGAGAATTCTACCGATGGTCTGAGTACTGAAAATTTCAGATTTAATATCACGAAACATGACCAGAACCTGAGCACGGGGACAATCCCAACCTGTACCGGCTGCAGTTTTAAACAGAAGGTATTCGTATTCGCTATCATTCCGTTCCAGCCCCTCAGGCTTAGCCTTACCAGTAAACCAGGATGCAATTCTGTTTGCCTTTACCCCCTGCGAGATAAGATATTCTTTCGTAATCTCTTCCTTGGTAGGCTGCCCCTGTTCTATCAAGGTTTCATCATCATTTGGCAACTGGATGATAACAAGCGGATTCACATTTTTGCCGAAGGCCTCAATCTCCGCTTTAAGTTCCCTGCGCTTTTCGATAGCAAGTTTCAGCAGGACATGATCTTCATCTTCGCCTTGATATTTATCCAAATCCTCTTTCGTCTGGGTAACGATGCTCTCCTTGATCAACCCTTGTGCTACCACATCTTCATGCTTTATTACCACATTCGAGTCATAATCTGCAGCTTTTGCCATCACTTCAGGAGGCGGAGTAGCAGAGACATGAATGCAGATTTTCGGGTCGAGTTTGCTAATCACGTCACGATTAGCTGCTTCGGTTACATTCAGATGGCACTCGTCGATTATAAATACTATTTCCACGCCGTTGGCATGAGTATTCTCTACAAAATCCTCGAAGTATACTCTACTCTCATGTCGCTCATCTGGATTTTCCGGTCGTCTGTATATACGGTTTCCGGCTTTCTCGCTCACCAGTTTTTGCCAGTTAATGAAAAGCACATCGTTTTTCAGCAGAGCCCCAAGGCTAAAATCTTCTATCGTCAACAATCGACCATGCTTACTCGTAGGGAAGTAAACATCAAACTTATGCTTGCTCTGCATGGCGAGGTCGTCGGAGAAGGTGATCCATACATAAGCCACATCTCTATCCCAATCTGGCTGTTCTGCCATCTCGCAAATCATCTTCTGAGTCATATAAGTTTTACCGCTTCCTGTAGGAGCTTTCAGAACAACAGGAATCTGGCGATCTCTATGTCCCCATAATCGCTTTATATTAGCCACCAGTTTATCAACGGCTTCTATCTGAAAAGGTATCTGTTCCATACTTTCTTAAGCATTTAAAGATTTGTAAATATCGAGGATTGGCTGAGGAATGCTCTTCAGATTTACCCCAGAAAGATATTCGAAATAGGAATCGAAAGAACCTACGTCGCCCCAACTGAAAATATATACATTCTTCACGCCCTGAAGCTGCTCTACTTCATGAACAAATTCGTTGAAATATTTCGGGCGATAATCTTCTTTGAAATAGATTGCCGTCCATACCTCATGATTTTTGTCCTTGAATATCTGATAGCTATCAGTTTTCTTCTTTTCGTAAAGCGTATTCTCTGCCAAAGCCAGCAGACATCCCGCTTTTTGGGCTAGGATTGTTTTATCATGGTCCGTTGCCTGATTAGCCGTACTTGTTCCTACGAAAGAAGTGCGATAGTACTTGAGAGAATAGCCAAGAGGTGGACAAGTTTTCTTTTTCGAAATCTCTCCTTGCAGCATAAGCACCCCATCTTTAACATGCACGTTAAAAGAATGATACAACTTTTCATTTTCCTGCTTTATTTCGTCTATCCTTGCAAGATAATCAGGAACTTTCTTTAATGATGCAGGAGTCAGTTCTTCCTCAAATAATACTTTCGAAATCTTTTTATCAGTCACATATCCGCCAATAGCATTTTCAATACGTTTTCTTGTTATCTGTGTAATAGTTTCGAATCCTGCATTAAAAACGCCCTTACAATTGTTCTTAGCTATCTTCTTGCCTTTTTTGATTTCATAAGTCTTTTCTGGCGCTTGAACTAAGATTACTTGACCTGTATAGCCTCCATCCAAAAATGCATGCCCAGTAGACCCGCTACCAGCAAAAAAATCCAGAACAACAAGATTTTTATTATTACCTTTAGCTATTTTCAACAAATACTGTATAAATGCTATCGGCTTCTTTCCACCATCAAAAGGAACGCCACCTTCTGTTCCAACAAGATTGAACTCCTGTTCAAAATCCAAGAAATTAGGATATGGAATTTCTTTTGTGTCATTTCTCTGTAAAGGTGCTCCCTGGAAGTAAAATCCGTTTGCGTGAGAACTATCGCTTCTAGAAAGGAAATATCTACCATCCCTTCCATCATCACCCATATTAGGAACCTTATAAATTACCTCAAAATCATTATTTCTTTCTTCGAGGTAGCTCATGTGAAATCTTCCGGAACTATTACCCGTTTTTATGGAACCACGAATATTTATTTTCTTAAGGTGTTCAAAACTTGGTTCACATTCTACAATCTGATATTCTCCAGGATGAAAGACTTTCACTTCCTTACCTCCCATCATAATTCTTTCCGGATTATCTATCAACTCCTCAATTTCATAAATATAATCTTTAGGATCAGAATTATCAACAATACGTTTACTGATATTAAACTTGTCTGACTTTCTATACATCAAAAGCAATTCAGTAGTTTCGTGCATAGGTTTATCCCCCTTAAGAATTCTATTCTCATGACGCACTTTTATTGTAATAGTGGTAATATAATTAGAATAACCAAAAACACTATCACAGAGCAACTTCAAATTTGCATATTCTTCTTCATTTATGCTGATATAGATAACTCCATCTTCTTTTAATAAAGAGCATGCGAGTTTCATTCGTTTGTCCATAAACGACAACCAAGAACTATGGCGTAACGGATGATTCTTTGGCAGCTGGGTACCATCAGGATATTTATCAAGAAATCTCTTATCCTTATACGTAAACCCATCACTACCCGTATTATAAGGAGGATCAATATAAATTACATCTACCTTACCTTGATGCGTATAATTAAGGCAAGTAAGAGCATGATAATTATCACCTTCTATGAGTATATGAGTAGGTTTTCCATCATCTGTCGTGATGGAAAGATCTGGTACTTCCTCAAGAATCGGAATAGCATTTTCTCCCCCAGCTTCAAAAGCTTCAGGCACATCTATCCAATGAAGTCCAAAACGGTTATCTTGCTTCAACTGAGCATTAAGATAAGCCACTTCACCCTCCAAATCTTTTATTTTTCGATGTAGTTCATCAATATTGTCTGCCATATTCTGATAGTTATTAATAGCTGCATCCAACTATCATCAGGCTACACGCAAAGAGACACAAAAGAAGGGTGTGAACGATTCTTAAGGTCTTCCGTGGCAAGCCTAGGAAATGTCTGAACCACCGTCAAATATAAGAATGCTCACACCCTATATCAGGCATGAACATTGACTCTACATATTTGACGAGAGGCTCACCTATGCTTACCACAGATGAAGCCAACCATTATTGGTGCGGTCGTATATTCAGAAAGAAAGTTTCCTAGGCTTTTTCCGGAAGACCACAATAATAGTCAATGCTTTGTTTTTACTAAAATGTCTGGAAGCGGCTCATGCCGAATCCATGCGCAAAGGTACGAAGAAACCGGCAAAAAACAAAATGAAATGGGATTTATTTTCATTTTTATAACTCATTAGCAGGTTTAAGAAAAGCCTTTATGCTACTTTTAAACAGCATTTCGCCAACAAAAAACCTCTTTAAAATAGGAAAAACTACGGAAAAAGCTGCTTTTAATATTAAATAACGTGAATTTTTCACGAAAACCGAATTTTAATTTTGCACTTCTGCTTTTTTATCGTATATTTGCACCAAAATAAGAAAAGAATAGCTATGATACAGGAATTTCAAATACAAAACTTCTTCAGCATCAGGGAAAGGCAAACGCTCAGCTTCCTTCCTACTAATGATGACAAGATGAGAAGCCAATACCTATACGAAGTGGCAGAAGGTGTTGAACTCCTCAAGATTGGTATCGTGTATGGTAGCAACGCCAGCGGCAAAACCACCCTGCTCGATGCCCTGTCATTCTTCCGCCGCACCATGCTCGACAAGCCGGAAAACAAGAATATGGGAATGGGGTACGTTCCTTTTCTTCTGGATAATCACAGCCGCAAGGAACACTCCTCTATGCAGATGACCTTCTGGCTCAACCGGGAGAAATACGTTCTAAGCCTGGAATTCGACGAAAAGCGAATCTACGAGGAGACCCTGATGTTTTATACAAGCTCACGCCCTACCAAGCTATATAGCCGCAGCTATCAGCAGGAAACAGACCACACGGAAGTTACCTTTGGCAGCAAATCGGGCATCAACAAAGCCACCCAACAAGCCATCGCCGGCAATACAACAAACAACTGTACGGTTATGGCAGCCTTCGGACAATCGAATGCAACCACATCACGGCTGAATATCGTGGCAGAATTCTTCTATTCGGGAATGCGAGATACGCTGAGCCCGCGCGACTCCCTTACCTTTAATGTGAAAGACGAATTGCGCCATGACAAGGAGAACAAGAAGAAACGCTTCCTGTTACAGATGCTGAAAGCGAGCGACTTCAACATCACCGACCTTTCGCTAGATGAGAGCGAAGAGAGTATCACTCCGGAAATGGAGAAAACCATCAAGAGTGCTCCCATCCCAGAGGAAGCAAAGGTAGAAATGCTTCGCCGGGGCACGCTTAAGCATGATGAAATTCTCTTCCAGCATACGGGCGACGGCGGAGAATATACTTTACACGAGCGTCTGGAATCGGCAGGTACCCACAGATTTCTGGGCATGTCGGTGGTGCTTTACTATGTGCTCCACCACAACAACTTCATCCCTATCGACGAGGTGGAAACGAGCATCCATTACGAGCTTCTCTCCTACTTCATCAAGTTGTTTCTTGCCAACAGCGAGGGTTCTAGCCAGCTGCTCATGACCACCCACGATATCAATCTGCTTAACGAAGACTACATCCGCCGGGATGTGGTATGGTTTACAGACAAGAGCCGTGAAGGTGCCACCCAGCTGAAGCGTCTCAGTTCGCTGGGCCTGCACAAGACGATGAATCCATATAATGCCTACAAGCAAGGCAAGCTGGTGGATTTACCATTCCTTGGAAGTATTTATCTAGATAAGGAGGATTAGAATATGGCAGTAAAGAAAAGTATAGCTATCATAGGTGAGGGCGAGACGGAGTGGTTCTACTTTGACTCGCTCCGCATCGCCTGCCGCTACCCCTTTAAGGTAGCGCCCGATTTTCCCCAACATTCCGATATTCCTCACATGGCAAAATTGGCAGAATCGTATGTAAAATGCGAAACTGACTATGTAATCTGCCTTGTTGATATGGATCGCCTGTTGCAGAATTCAAAAGAAATGGAAACTTACTCCAAGATACGCAAGAAGAGCAGCCGTAAGATCATGTGGGTGGAGACCAATCCATGCACGGAATTCTGGTTTCTGCTACATTTCCTGCCTCAACTATCCGTGAAGCATTACGACAGCTACGAGCAGCTTATTCCTGAGCTTCAGCGCTACATGCCTGGCTACGAAAAGACCGTAAGATATTTCCGCAAGAACAAGCTCTACAATTATCTCACGGAAAACGGCAATCTTCAGCGGGCTCTAAGTTACGCCAAGGAACTCTCCCGGCTAAGCGAGGCTACGCCAGAAGATAAGATTGCCTATACCCAGATGCATCAGGTATTCGAGTTGTTAGCATCGATGAATCATGATGAAACCTGCAAGGAAAGTGTCATACCGAATGAACAAATCCCAATCGGAGACAACCAGCAAGAGATTATCAATTTTATCGTCAATAGCGGAAAAACAGATTTGAAATCCATTTCTAAAGCCACAGGCCTCAAAGTTTCAAGAACACGAGATTATCTCGAAATGCTCGTTGCCAAAGGACTGATAGAAGTGGAGGGAGAGTATAACAAAAAAACATTTAAAATAAAAGGAATTCCTAATATATGACAACAGACCAAAAAGAAAAATGTCGCAAGGCATATTACCATTCTGATATCGAGCCTACACTAGACCGACTCAATCAGATAAAGGAAATAGTCTCTAATTTTGAGAAGGATGGAGCAAATCGCCTTACCTGTGCTCTGGAAATGAAGCATAAGGATCTAGACGAAATAGAACAACTCTCTGCATTTATAGCCCAGGCACGTGACAAGATGGAAAAAGAACTGGAACGACTGAAAAAGTTTGAACCCACTTTCAACAATCAATTTGCCACGGACCATAACAACTACTACAATTCTGTAAGCGAAGTTCTAAGACATATCAGAAGCCACTTATCTCCTCTGAAAATCATCCTCAAGAAATTCTGCCCGAGAAAGCATCCTTCGGCTGCAGAATGCGAAATGTATAATATTCCGCCCAAATCGGTTATCGATGCTTCATTACTTGGAGACGAAGTTTACCAGCCAGATTTGTTTGAACTGGAAAGCTTTCCGCCAGCAGTACAGGGGCTGTATAACGAGATGATTAAATTCTTCAAGGCAGAAAAGGAATGTATGGATATCTGCACAGAAATTCTACTAGAGGAACTGGCTATACGCAAGGACCCTATCAAGAGCAAATACATATTGGATAAATACAGACAGAATGCATACAAACGTATGGAAAATGCGATTATGCTCATCTCTGAAGATGTGATAGAGTATCTCAAAGCAACAACTCCCGCTTACCAGGCGTACCAGCACTATGCTTCGGAGGAAGGATTTGCACAAGGAGAATTCCATAAGCAGAACTGCGCTTCTATGGATCATCTCTGCCTTATCGAAGCTGTGACAGAAACTGAGGATATTACCATCAAAGAGAAGGTGCTTTGGGGCAACAACCCGAAAACCATAAAGAAAATCAGATATGTAATAAGCCACTTCGACGAACTGCTACCAGCAGATTTCAAGCATAAGCTGATGGGAATGTATGAATATATTTTCAGCCAATGGGCTTTGCCTGACAATGTGAAGCAGGCAGTAGAATACTTCATCGAGCACTACAACGGAATCTACAAACCCGTAAAATATGCCGCAGTAAGCAAGCATAGTATGGAATACGACAAGAGTTCTGATATCGTAAAAAGTTTCTCATCCGGCATCAATGTGCTATTTGCAAATAGCAATAATGCAGAACTGATAGATTTTAGTGCTTAAAAAAGTAGATTTTATTGGGAGTCGAATGGCTCAAAACATACAAAAAGTGTATTAGCTCGCATAGCTGATACACTTTTTTTTGTGATTTATTGCCGTGACAATCTACTTTTTATGAATACTAGATTAACTTTTTGTGAAAAGTAGATTATCAGTAGCCAATCTATCTACTTTTTGATTTTATAAAATCTACTTTGATATCAATCAATCTACTTTTTAACTTATCTTAATATCAAGAATCCTAAAAATATAAACTTTTTTCATCTATCTACTATCTACTTTTTTTCTTGTCTATCTCTCAAAAAATACCGACCTTTGCAGCACCAAACCACATCAGGCATGGGCAAGCGAAGACCGAAGCCTGTTTCGATTTTGACTGATGCAGAATGGAGGCCCCCTCTCATCGAAACGGAGGGCATAGCCGGAAAGACTATAATTATGTCTAATCATAATTTCTACCCCAACACAGAGTTGGGAATCAACCTCAAGTTGCTTACCCGCAAGCCTGGACGCCTGGGCATGGGCGAGTATCTGGATGGAGCCATCACGCACGACGGCGAAGACCACTTCACATTCGTGCAGAACGACTCCGAGAAGAAGACGGATAAGGTGGTGCAGAGAAATCCGCACGTGTATGAAGGTACATACATCAACGTGAACCGCAAAAACGACGGTACACTCTATCCAACCTTCAACCGACCTCGGTTCACGGAGAAATTCACCTTCCAGAATTTCTGCCTGCTGGCAGCCAAGGAGCTGTGTGCAATAAGCGGACAGGGATAGAAAATCTCTCAAATCTCAGTCTCAGTTAGGAAAAAAGTCACAATCCAACCCTTTACCCGCTTTTAAAGCGTTTATAACTTATTGATATTTAATTAGTTATATATATAATATAAAGAGGCGGATGCCACATTTAAAACAACTGAGAGACTGAGACTGAGATTTTTGACCAGCCAACGACAAGTAATATTTTAATTTAATTCTCTAGAAAGCAATGAGTTACAACATTTTCAGCAGCGCCGCTCCGGCGATGCCCAAACCCAGCAAAGGCACGGAATTCGTGAAATTAGCCATCTCGCAGGCATCAAAAGACATGCGAGAAGTGCTCATTCCGATGGCAATTCCGGCTTTGGCAGCCCATCTCACGGACGTAAGATTCATGTATTCCGACAACAAATTCTATGAAATGTGCGGTCAGATGGGACATTTGATAGGCCCTTCGGGTATCGGAAAGGCACAATTAGGTCATCTTGTAGAGGCCATCATGCGCACTTTTCGCAAACATGATGAGACTGAGTTCAAGAAACTGGTGGATTGGCAGCGACAGATGAAGACCAAGGGTGCCAACAAGGAAAAACCCGAGCGCCCTGACGTGAGTTTCTGGTTTCCGCCTGCCGACGTAACCAACCCAGCCTTCATACAGAATGCCATGGCATGCGAGAAGCTGGGCGAGAGAACGCAATACCTCAACCTGCCCGAGGTGGAGATGGCGGATAGAATCTGCGGTGGCCATAAGCAGGTGAGCCAGATGGTGAGAAACATCTACGACTGCCAGAGAGCAGGTGCCTTGCGCGCCACGGCTGATGGCGTAACGGGTAATCCCGTGCTCCGTGTGAATCTTACCTTCACTTCTACCCCAGAAGCAGCCCGCCTGTTCTACAAGAAAGACATCACCAATGGTTTCTTCGGGCGCATCCCCTTTGCCTACAAGGCTCGTGGCGAGCGTAGCGGCAGGATTCCACGACAGGGTTCGTATGACGAGGAATTCCTGAAGAACCTGGACGCCTATCTGCTGCGCCTGGACAACTGCAAGGGTACCTTTGTGGTGAAACAGCTCAACAAGGTGGCCGACCAGCTGGCAGAAGAAATGGCCAGGCTTGCCGACCTTGCCGATGATGATACTCTTTGGGAACTATCCCACCGCAGCATCTTTTCGGCATGGAAGAAGGGGGCTGTGCTCTGGATTCTGAACGACCAGACGTGGACGCGCTCCATCGGCGAGTTCGTAGTATGGTTTTGCTATTACGACCTGTGGTCGAAGGTGAAGGTGTTTGGCGACATGTTCAAGGGATACGATGCTCAGGAAGAAGAGGTGCAGAGAAGTGGTCCTAAGAACATGCTCGACAGCCTTGAGCATTCTTTCAACGAGCAGCAGCTGGAAGCGCTCCGCCTGAGCCTTGGAAAGAGCAAGGAGGGCACCAAGCACCAAATCGACGTATGGAAGAACCGCAAGTTCATCACCTATTGCAACCAGACGGGGCTTTACACGAAGACGCAGGAGTATCTTACGGGCACGCCGGCAGCAAAGGTTAAGAGTAAGGAAAAATGAGATTAAATTGGAGAAATATAAGATTTTGAAAATGAAATTTTATGGAGAAATATGAGATTCAGAAGCTGCGCGACCTGCCTATTGAGGGGGTCGCCGAGCAGCTGGGGATGGTGGTGGAGCACCACAAGGCGCTCTGCCCCTTTCACGACGACCACCATGCCAGCCTCTCGTTCAATACGAGGAGGAACAGCTGCCGTTGCTATGTTTGCATGGGGGATTCCGTGGGCACCATCGACCTGGTGATGAAATACCTGGGGAAGGATTTCCTCTCGACCTGCCGATGGCTGGCGGAGGTGAATGGGGTTTATCTGGAGGCATCTCCGGACGCATCTCCGAAGGCATCACTATCCTCCTCCTTCGATGCCGGGAAGTATGCGAGATTCTTTGAGCATCCCTGGCTCAACGGGGCGGCCAGAAGATTCCTTTTCGATGAAAGAAGGATTGATGAGAGAGTGGCGAGATGGTGCAGATTGACTTCGTGGACGGATAGAAAGGGGGTGAACTGGCTGCAGATTCCCTACTTCGACATGGAGGGGAAGCTGATTGGGATTCAAAATAGGAATTTGGATTACAAGAAGACTAAAAAGAAGCTCGTGGATGCTCCTCGCTTCCGCTTTCCTTATGGTGCCCGATGCAGCATCTATAACCTTCCCGTGGTGAAGATGCTGAAGCCGGGCGAGAGGCTTTTCATCACCGAAGGGTGCAGCGACTGCTGGGCGATGCTCTCTGCCGGGCACAAGGCAATAGCCATTCCTTCTGCTACGCTGCTGAAGCCGGAAGATAAGATATGGCTGGCGGAAATAGGAGAAAAGCTCCACACGGAGTGGCACATGTTTCCCGACAGGGATGCGCCGGGCGAAAGCCTCTTCATGCAGCTCAAGGAGATTCTGCCCCAGCTGGTGCACCACCAGTTGCCGCCGGAGTGCAAGGACTTCAGCGAGTATTATCTGAAAGAGAAAAAATAGAGTTTAGTAATATTTAATGCAAATTGAAGGATTATGATGATAGAAGATTTCAAGATTCGTATGTACACCAAGAAGGAACTTGCCTTGATGTACTTTCCCGAGAGTTACCCTCGCACGGCTGTCAACCATCTGATGGTCTGGATTCGCCGCTGCACCCCGCTATGGGAGGAGCTGCAGATGATGGGATACTGCAAGACTAGCAAATCGTTTTCGCCCAAGCAGGTGAAGGCCATCGTTGATTATCTGGGAGAACCGGGATAGGGTTGAGAGTTTAAAGTTAATAGTTTAGAGTTGATAGTTTGGAGTTATTAGCTTAAAATGTGCCGCTATCGCACGGCATCAGCCACCATCGCACAACTGATGGTGGCTGTTTTCGTATCTTTGCATCGTGATTCAGAAAGCGCTGGAAAATCACTTTCCTAGTTGGAGAAAAATATTTCTCCAGTTGGAAAAATGAAAAATGGCTTCTGGGGGAAAGACCGGATTGCTAGTATTAACAATTTAAAATCGTATTGCTTATGAAAGAGAACATGAAGGCATTCATCAAGTATCTTATCGTGGCCGTATGCTCTGCCATCGTCACCTTCCTCACCAGCTCGTGCACGGCGGGGCTCGTGATTGGGAAGAACCAGCGGCAGCAGCAGGAGAACAATATCTCTACGCGGGCCGACTCTTCGCACTTCGTGCCTACTATCACCATTAGATAGTTTAGAGTTAAAAGTTTATAGTTTATAGCTTACAAAGTATTAACAATTTAAAATTCAAGGTATTATGGCAATTAATCTGAAGGCAAAGGAAACCCTCATCCAGGTGGGTGAGTTGAAAGGTAAGTATCGTTTCGTGCTCGGCACCGAACTTTACAGTAAGCTCTCTGAGAGCAAGGTGATTAAGGAGGCGGCGCTCCGTAGTGGTGTGAGCCGCGGCGTGATGCAGGCGTGCTGGGACGCGGCTGGCGAGGTGATCAAGGCGTGGGCCACCGAAGGCCACTCCGTAGCTATTCCTGGTTTGGGAACCATGAGATTCGGCGTGAGAGCCAAGAGCGTGGAAACCGTGACGGAGGTGGCTAGCGGGCTCATTACCGCTCGACGCGTAATCTTCACTCCTAACGTGGATATCAAGGACGAACTGCAGCGCACCGCTATCCAAATCACCTGCTACGACAAAGACGGAAATGTAATCAAGAAGGTTACTTCCGGCGACAAGGGCGACGTGGAGGAGCCTGATAATTCTCCAAGCGGCGGAGATAATCCGAGCGGCGGTGATACCCAGGGCGGTTCGGGCACCCAGGGCGGCGGAACCGGAAACCCGAGCGGCGGAAATACCGACCAGGGTAATACCGACCAGGGTAATACCGACCAGGGCAAGACTGACACCGGCGGAAGCAACGGCGGCGGAAGCAACGGCGATAACGAGCACATCGTATTATAGCCCAAGCTGAGCTTGATAACTCGAGCTGAAATTGATAATCCTCTCTAAAAAAGAAAAGATGCTACATGGCAAGCATTCCTCATGCACCATGCAGCATTTTTTTTTATCCTATCAATAATATCCTATCATTAATATTCTATCATTAATTTTTTATCCCTAATATTCAAACAGCAGCGGAAGTACAAACGTCATGACCACGCCGATGATGATCTGCAACGGCAATCCTACCTTTACGTAATCCATAAACGTGTAGCCGCCGGCCTTCATCACCAGCGCATTAGGCGGGGTGGAGAACGGAGAGGCGAAGCACATGCTGGCACCCAGAGTCACGGCAAAGAGGAAGGAGTATGGACTCACGCCCACCTGCTGCGCTGCCACCAGGGCTATCGGTGCCATCAATACGGCGGTGGCGGTGTTGCTGATAAACATCGTCATCAGCGAGGTGGTGAAGTAAATGCCGGCAAGCAGAGCCGTAGGACCCATCGCCCCCAGACTGTCCACCAGCCCCTGAGATACCAAAGCCGAGGCTCCCGTCTTCTCCAGCGCCGTAGACATCGGCATCATGGCGGCTATCAGCACGATGCTCTCCCAGTTGATGGTCTTGTAGGCCGCCTCCACGTTGCGGAAACAGCCGGCAAACACGGTGAGCAGTCCGGCTATGATTACTGCCGTTACCGGAGCCACGGGGATGAAATCGAACACCATCATGGCTATCATCAGGAGCATGATGGCTGCTGCCACGGGTGCCTTGTAATCCAGCAGTACCTTGTCGGCAGTCTTCTCGGGCTGGTCCAAGACCACCCAGTTGGTGGTGTCGGCGGTGAGGTGAGCCAGATTGGTCCATTCGCCCTGCACCAGCAACATGTCGCCCACGTGCAGTTTGGCGGCTATCAGATTATCCGTGATGTATTCGCTGCCGCCTCTGCCACCCTCAGAAGAAGAAGAGGATGATGAGCCTCGCTTCACGCCCAGCACGTTGATGCCGAACCGCTTGCGCAGGTTGGCCTCGCCTATGCGCAATCCGACAAAATTGGAGGTTGGCATCACCACTATCTCGGTCAATCCCAGGTCGTAGAAATCAATCTTCACGTCCTTCATCTTCCGGAGTCCGTAGTCCTGGGCAAAGTGCTGCATCTTCTGCTCGTCACCTATTATATATAAGGTGTCGTGCACCTGGATGGTACTGCTGCTCTTCGCCATGTTCTGGTTCACGTCCTTCACCAGCCCGAGTCGCGATTTCTTTTCGTTTCTAATCTCGATGATGCTCACGCCGTATTTCTTCTGGATGCTGAGTTCCTTCAAGGTCTTTCCCACGATGTCAAGCTGGTTGCCGTTTTCATCCCGGGCGGCAGAGGTGCGGCTGCTGGGCACGATGTAGCGATGCAGATTGTCGAGCAGCCGGTATTCATCCACCAGGTCGTCGAGCGACTTGGCGTTTTTCTTTTTCTTGTTTCCCTGGCTTTTGCTGAGGAAGATTTTGCTCAGGGGCATGAGCACGATGATGCCGATGGCGATGACGATGATGCCCACGGGGAAGAAGCTGAAGAAGGCGAGCGGCTGATAGCCGGCTGCGGTGAGCACCTCGTCGATGACCAGGTTGGGCGGCGTACCGATGAGTGTGAGCATTCCGCCCAGGCTTCCGGCGAAGGCGAGGGGCATGAGGAATCGCGACGACTGCATGCCCGACCCAGCTGCGATGCTCATGATGATGGGCATCATGAGGGCCACGGTTCCGGTGTTGCTGACGAAGGCTCCGATGAAGGATGTAACGAGCATCACGAGGAGGAAGGTGATGGTTTCGTTGCCTCGCGAGAGTGCCATGAGCTTATTGCCCGTGAGCTTGGCGAGGCCCGTCTGCATGATGGCTCCTCCCACCACGAAGAGTCCTATCATCATGATGACGATGGGCGAGGAGAAGCCTGCCAGGGCTTCGGCGGGGGTAAGGATTCCGAGAACCAGCAGGGCTGCCAGGGCTGTGAGTGCCACGATGTCGGCCCTCACCCTGCCCCATATAAACATGGCAACCGTGATAACTAATATGATAAGGGTTATTGTCATGCTATATTTTTTTAAGATTTATATATTACTATTTTTTATTTTTCCGAGAGATTTTCCGAGAGATTACGAGCCGGAGCTTTTATTTTTCCGAGCTTCTGGCTTTTCCCCTGAAGCTGTTGCCAGCCAGGGCTGATTCGCAGTTCTGGCAGAGTTTTTCAGAAGCCGTGTGATGCTTGAATCCTTCTATCAGCGCCTGCGCCCGGGGCGAAGCGAGAATTTCTTCGAGAGATTGATGCAGAAGATTGCCCAGCACCACATCGCCATCGTGGTCGAGGCAGCAGGGCACGAGGCTTCCATCGGATAGGACGCCTATCTGCTTAATCAGGGCCTTGCAGAAAAGCTGCTTCTTTTCTTTTTTAGGAGATTCCACACCTGATTCATTCTCCGATTCATTCTCCGATTTCTCCTTCAGATTCTTTTCCGATTCCTCCCCAGCCGTAGGCCATTCGAATTTCCGGTCGAATTCCAGATAGAGATGGTCTGTGAGTCGGAATCCGTCGGGGCGTTCCTTCCAGGGTTTCGGCACGTATTGCTCTATGAGCTTCATCACCTCCACGTTTTCCAGGTCTCTTCCGCCCTGGTTCCAGAGTCGGAGCACCATGCAGGTGCCCTTTTCGGCTGCCTGCATGGAGAAATTCATCACCTCCTGCATGTAGCTTGCCAGTTCGCCCCGGGCATTACTTTCGTGCGAATGCAGCGAGAGCTGGATTTTATGGGGCAGGGCTTCGAGCAGCGGCAGGCATCGATGGAGCAGGGTTCCATTGGATGTGAGCACCGTCTTGAACCCCTTTTCGTTAGCCATCCTCACGAACTGCGGCAGCAGCGGATGGAGCAGCGGCTCGCCCATCAGATGGAAATAGAGGAAGCACACCTTGCCCCTCACCTTATCCGTGATGAGATTGAACTCCTCTGCACTCAACTGCCTCTTCTTGCGATGATGCTTGGGGCAGAAATCGCAATTCAGATTGCAGGTATTGGTTATTTCGATGTAACAGCGGTCTATCATAATTACTATTTTATTATTTTTCTGTATTCTTATTTTATTCTATTTTCTGTTTTCTATTTTATCATTAACTCTAAATCTTCTTACCTGCAAAGATACGGCAAAAAATAGAAAAACGAGAAAATATTCAAGAAAAAAAACATCTTCCTACATTTTGTCACAAAATCAATCCCCTTTTCCTTCAAATTATTGCCATTTTTACCATTCCAATGCTAATAATCTCGAATCCAATGCTAATATTTCTAAATTTCATGAAGAATTTCATCAAAAACTACACTTTATCCATCAGTTTTCATTATCTTTGCAATCAGAAAAGCGACATTCGGCTATCGGGGAAGGCACTCTTCCACCTTATCCGATGGAACAATTCAATCAATCAATCAATTCAAAAAAAGTTTAGAAGACTTAAATAACTGTTTAATAACTGTTAGTAATGGAACAAAACAATGTAAAGCCAGCTGAAGGTAAGCTGGGTATCATGGTCGTAGGTTGTGGAGCCGTAGCTACCACATTCATGACAGGTGTTTTCATGGCTCGCAAGGGACTTGCAAAGCCAGTAGGTTCAATGACTCAATACGATAAGATTCGCGTGGGCAAGGATGCAGACAAGAAGTATCTGCACTACAAGGACATCGTGCCTATCGCCGACCTCAACGATATTGTTTTCGGCACTTGGGATGTTTATCCGCAGAATGCTTACCAGGCTGCCATGTATGCCGAGGTTCTGAAGGAGAAGGACATCAACCCTGTGCGCGAGGAACTGGAGAAGGTGGTGCCTATGAAGGCTGCCTTCGACAAGAACTACGCCAAGCGCCTGGATGGCGACAACGTGAAGGACTGCAAGACCCGCTGGGAGATGGTAGAGGCGCTGCGCCAGGACATCCGCGACTTCAAGGAGAAGAACGGCTGCGCACGCATCGTTGTAATCTGGGCTGCTTCTACTGAAATCTACGTACCGGTGGACCTGGAAATCCACGGCACACTGGCTGCTCTCGAGGCTGCGATGAAGGCTGACGACCGCCAGCACATCGCCCCATCCATGTGCTACGCCTACGCTGCCCTTACCGAGGGTGCGCCTTTCATCATGGGTGCGCCTAACACCACAGTTGACATTCCTGCCATGTGGGAACTCGCAGAGAAGACCAAGATGCCTATCGCCGGCAAGGACTTCAAGACGGGTCAGACTCTGGTGAAGAGCGGTTTCGCTCCTATCATCGGCACCCGCTGCCTGGGCTTGAACGGATGGTTCTCAACCAACATTCTGGGCAACCGCGACGGTCTCGTTCTCGATGAGCCAGCCAACTTCCACACCAAGGAGGTGAGCAAGCTCTCTACCTTGGAGACTATCCTGAAGCCAGAAGACCAGCCAGACCTCTATGGCCACGGCAACGATGAGGACACCCAGTATTACCACAAGGTTCGCATCAACTACTATCCACCACGCAACGATAACAAGGAGGGTTGGGACAACATCGACATCTTCGGATGGATGGGTTATCCTATGCAGATCAAGATCAACTTCCTCTGCCGCGACTCAATCCTTGCTGCTCCATTGCTGCTCGACCTCACTCTGCTGAGCGACCTTGCAGCCCGTGCCGGCCGTTACGGCACCCAGCGCTTCCTGAGCTTCTTCCTCAAGGCGCCAATGCACGACTACACCAAGGGCGAGGAGGCTGTGAACAACCTCTACCAGCAGTACACGATGCTGAAGAACGCCATCCGCGAGATGGGCGGTTACGAGGCTGACGAGGAAATCGACTAATTTTTTTATTAGTAATACTCCCCCTTTTTCCCGATAGAGACAGATTTCTGTTCTTTATCGGGATTTTTTTTGCCCTTTCTTTTTTTAAAAGGAAATAAAAAAGAATGGAAAAATCTTGCTTAATAAAGATTATTATACTAACTTTGCAAACAAAACAATAAATATTAGATTTTTAAATCATGACAAAGAAAGGTAAACATACGGTATTATTCATTTGCCTGGGCAACATCTGCCGTTCGCCTGCAGGCGAGGGCATCATGAAGAGCCTGGTGGAGAAGGCTGGACTGCAGGATGAGTTTGAAATTGATTCTGCGGGAATAGGCAACTGGCACGTGGGTCAGCTGCCTGATAGCCGCATGAGAAAATGCGGAGCTGAACATGGCTACAACTTCAACAGTCACGCCCGCCAGTTCCAGAAATCAGACTTCAAGAAATTTGAAACCATCGTGGTAATGGACAACGAAAACTATCGCGCCATCACCTCTATGGCTTCCTGCCAGGCGGACAAGGATAAGGTGGTTCGCATGGCTGATTTCCTGACGACTCATCGTGAATACACCACCGTTCCCGACCCGTATTACGGCGACTACAGCGACTTTGAGCTGGTTATCACGCTGCTCGAAGATGCCTGCCAGGAGTTGCTGAATAGCATTATGAATCAATAGGAAATGCAGAATAGGCGCTGAAAGAATAAAAACACAAAATAGGCTCATCGGTAAAAAATGCCGATGAGCCTGTTTCTTTTCTATCATAAAAATTAAAAGCGGAAACTTACATCCACACCGCATTGGAATGGATTGCCACGCTGGGCAAAGTATTCACGCTTGCCCGTAGCCGCATTATCCACGGCAAAGGTGTTGTAATTGGTGTCCGTAAGGTTCTTGCCCCACAGATTCAACTGCACCTTGCCCAAATCGAAGGCCACATGCGCACCCAACACGGCATAAATATCCTGACCATAACTGTTGGCATTATCCCAATAAATCTTGCCCTGCATGTTGACGTTGGCACCCAGAACCATGCTGCGCAAGAGACTGGAATCAAACTGCAGGCGATAATCTGCCATCGCCGAGAGAGTGTGCTCCGGCACGTAAGGCACCTTCTTATCCTTGTAGCTCACGGCATCATCGCCTTCGCCATCCGTATATTCGTCAAACTCAGCTCGGGTGTAACCATAATTCAGCATCCAGTCGAGATTGCCGTTGGCAAGCTGTCCGCGCAGGGCAGCCTCGATGCCGCAGCTGTGGCTCTTGCCGGCATTCACCCATCATTCTTCCAAAACCATAGTTGCCAGCCATCACGGAGAGCTGCTGGTTCTTCACCTTCATGTAGAAGGCACTCAGGTCGAAATGGAGCGCATGGTCGAAAAGATTGAGATGGGCTCCCACCTCGTAATTCCAGGAAACTTCGGGCTTGTACGAAATCGTCTGGTTCACCTTTTCATAATCTTCCGGCGTATGAGGCACGTCGTAATCGCCACGCATCGCCTGCTGGCGGTGGGCATTCAGTTCGGTTTGCAGAATGTCGCTGAACATCTGGATATTGTATCCTCCGGCACGGTAGCCCTTGCTCACGGTGGCGTAGAGGTTGCTCTGCTGGTCGTCGAGCTGGTAAGTGATTCCTATCTTTGGCAAGAGCTGGCTGTAATCATCTTTCGCCTTTCCATCCAGGGCACTCTTCAGGGTAAAGGTGGCCTTCTGCCCCATCATGTTTGCCGTCATCGCCATGAAGGCAGCCGACTGGTAATGGATGCTGGTGTGCATCAGGTCGTAGCGGATGCCGAGCGTAGCCACCAGTCGGGAGGTGAGGTTGAAATTGCTCTCGTGATAGAAGCCCAGATTGGTTTGCGGCGTATGGTAAACGCCCGGAGCACCCATGCTCACCGCCATGCTGATGCCGCCCGCCTTCTCTATCGCAGCCGCAGCAGCCGCCTTAGCAGCCGCCTCAGGCATTCCCTTATTCATCATCGACTTCACCATCGAAGCATGGATGGCGGAATACATCTGCTGCTGAATGGCGTTGCCTATCGGCGTGGTCATCGCCTCGTCGAAGAACACGGGACCATTGGTCTTCAGCCATTGACGGGAGAAGAAGCCGCCCACGGCCCAATTCCAGAATCCGCCCACAGCACGATTGCTCTTGAAGGAGATTTCCTGGGTGAAGGAGTTCTGAAGCTGCTCCTGCAGGATGCGCATGTAGGGAGCAGAGAGATAATCCTGATCCATGAGCATGCGGTCTTTCAGATACTGGTAGCTGGAGACGGAGGAGAAGTCGAAGCCCCTGCCCGAATAGCCCAGTTTGAAACCCGAAATGAGATTGTTTCTTCTATAGGTGCCTGGGAAGGTAGAGGCAGGAAGATCTGCCTTTCCGGTTTCCAAATTCAGCTTGCCATAAGGAAATCCATTCTGGTCTACGTATTGGTAATTGGCAAGCACATCCATCTTCCAGCCCGAATTGAATCGTGCGTTGAGCAGCAGTTTGCCGCCAGCCTCATCATATTGGTCGGAACGTTCGCCCGTAAAGGTGTTTCTGAAGAATCCCTTTCCTCCCTCGTAGAAGCCCGCCAGGGAAAGGGCGAGATGATTATTGAACTTATGATAATGGGCTGCCTCTACGTTGCGATAATATTTGCTGCCGTAGCTGAGCTTTACCTCAGAGCCTTGATAATCAAAGGGATTGCGGGAATACATTTTTACCAATCCGCCCTCCGTATTCTGGCCGTAGAGGGTTCCCTGAGGACCGCGGAGCACATCCACCCTACTCAACTGATAGTTGTGGAGATTGAAAGCCGACTTGCTCATCACGGGGATTCCATCGAGATAGAGTCCGATGGCAGGACTGTTGACACGGCTTCCGATGCCTCTTACATAAACTGAAGAAGAGAGTCGGCTGCCGTAATTCGGCATCACGAAATTGGGAACAAAAAGTGAAAGGTCTCTCAAATCAGAGGCTCCCATTTTCTTCATCAGCGAACTGCTCATCGAAGTGCTGCTGAGTGCCTGCTGGCGGAGTCGCATCACCTCCTTGGGTTGTGAAACGACCACCACTTCGTCAATATCAAATACCTTGCTGCTATCCGACAGGGAAGTATTTTCGGCATGGGCAGCAGTTGGGGCTGCATCGGTCTTAGCAGCCACAGTTGCAGCATGAGCCGATACGGGCAAGACGATGCCGCACCCCGCCATCGCCATCATTACGATTCGATTCATAATATCCTTTTTTCTATTATCTTTTTCGTTATCTTTTTGTTATCATTCTAAAATCGGGTGCAAAGGTAATAAGAAAAAAAGAAATGGGGAATCCCCATTAATTAGGAAATCCCCATTTTTCGAAGTTCAAGAAGAAAAAGCTTCACCTTAATCTCATTTAACTACAGTAATCTCACCTTATATTATACCGTAATCTCTCCCGAACCATAGCAGCGATGATGATGCTCATCATACACTACGCAAAACTGACCGGGAGCCACGCCGTGAATCGCCTCCTCAGAATGAATCATCCATCTGCCATCTTCGAGCTTTTCGATAGTAGCTGGATGATACTCCGGCGTATGGCGAATCTTGAACGTTACTTTCTGCATCGCCACCTCGCGGGTGAGGAAATGGAAATCCTGAAGGGGGAAATCCTGCTTGTACGCCGACTGAGGGTCGTAACCATGACTCACATACAGAATGTTGTTCTCCACATCCTTCTTAATCACGAACCAAGGACCGCCGCCGAAGCCCAGACCCTTGCGCTGGCCGATGGTGTGGAACCACAAACCCTTGTGGCCGCCGATGCGCTTGCCCGTCTCCATTTCAATCACATCGCCCGGATTCTCGCCCAGGTATCGGCGGATGTAATCGTTATAGTTAATCTGCCCCAGGAAGCAAATTCCTTGACTATCCTTGCGCTTGGCATTAATCAAATGCTCCTCTTCGGCTATCTCACGAATTTCATTTTTGATGTGATGACCGATAGGGAAAATCGCTTTTCGTAATTGCCAACTCTCTATCTGAGCCAGAAAATCGGTCTGGTCCTTCACGGGGTCAGGACTCGTTACGAGCCATTTGTCGCCGTTCTCATCCGTCTCGGTCTGCGCATAATGACCTGTGGCGATGAGGTCGTAGTTGTGGCCCATCTTCTCATCGAAGGCACCAAACTTGATGAGCCTGTTGCACATCACATCGGGGTTGGGAGTGAATCCCGCCTTCACCTTATCCATGGTGTAGCGAGTTACCTCGTTCCAGTATTCCTGGTGACAGTCAATCACTTGCAGCTTGCAGCCATACTTGCGTGCCACGGCTGTAGCCATCTCCAGGTCTTCCTCAGAAGAACAGTCCCATTCCTCCTTCTCTTCCGGTCCAATCTTGATGTAGAAGCAGTCAGGATGCAAGCCCAGACGGGCAAATTCCCACACTACCACCGAACTATCTACGCCGCCCGAAAGCAGCACGGCAATCCTCTTGTCCTTCACCTCGGCAAGAAACTGCTCGTCTCTGGTCTCCAATTCCTTTTCTCTTGGAGTATCTGTTATCATCTTATCCATTTATTATTCGATATTTACTATTCTATTTTCAATTCAATTTTCCAATAACTAAATCTGAAGGCAAAGTTACAATAAATTCCGCAAAATAGCACCTACTTTCTCATAAAAATCTATTATTTCCCCGAAAACTTTTCCTTTCCCCAGCAAAATCCCCATCCATCCGCTTTATTTTCTATCGAAAATGCTTATAGCAGAAATCGGCTTATTCCAACACCAATCCTTTTTTGCTTTCGATTTTATCCATAACTTTGCAATCGAAAATCAGAGATATGCGAGTATAGTAAAATACTACAACAAGCATAGAAGATGGCGAAAGTAGTTATGGTGGAAACCAATAACATATAAAAGAAGAAATAAAAAAAAGAAATCAATAACATATAATATAAGAATATGGATATCTTAAAAAATCTGTTTTATGGCTTCCCTGACCTATGGGGAGGCGGAGTGGCCCACTCCGTGCTGATCTTGGCGTTGGTCATCACCCTGGGCTTGAGTTTAGGAAAGTTGAGAGTAAAGGGTGTTTCCCTGGGATTGGCTTGGATTCTCTTCATCGGTCTCATCTTCGGTCACTTCTCTCTCAATCTCGATGAGCATCTGCTCCACTTCCTCAAGGAGTTCGGATTGATTCTCTTCGTCTATTCCATCGGTCTGGAGGTAGGACCAGGTTTCTTCGCTTCGTTCAAGAACGGCGGCAAGAGTCTCAACCTGCTCAGCATCATCGTGGTTGCGTTGAGCATCATCACCACCCTCGCCATCTTCTCGTTCTCGGGAACATCCATCACTTCTATGGCTGGTATTCTCTCGGGTGCCGTTACCAACACCCCGGGACTCGGTGCTGCCCAGCAGGCATTCAGCGACCTGCGCCACATCGACGCCCCTTCTATCGCAGCCGGCTACGCCATCGCCTACCCTATGGGTGTGCTCGGCGTTATCCTCTCCTTTATTATATTAAGGTACGCGTTACGTATTAATAAGAGCGAGGAGGAAGCTGCTGCCAAGCGCGGTATGGGACACCTGGAGGCAATGACCCTGAACACCTTCTCCGTGCAGGTGACCAACCAGATGGTATTCGGCGACACCATCAAGCAGATGAGAGAAATCTTGAAGCGCGACTTCATGGTTTCCAAGATTATCCGCAAAGATAGCGATAAGCACGATGAGGTGGTGAATGGCCAGACCCGGATTAACGAGGGCGATATTCTGCAGATTGTTGCCAACCCTACCGTAGAAGAGCCTGTCATCGCCCTGCTCGGCAAGAAGGTGCAGGTGAGCGAGGAGAAGTTTGGCGAGGATTTGATTACCCGCCGCATCCGCATCACCAAGCCAGGCATCAACGGCAAGAGCATCAGCCAGTTGCAGATTCGTTCAAACCTAGGCGCCAACATCACCCGTGTCAACCGTAACGGTGTGGATCTGATTGCCACTCCACAGCTGAAGCTGCAGCTGGGCGACCGTGTTACCGTGGTGGGTACAGAGCTTGCCATCGCCCATACCGAGAAGGTTTTGGGTAACCAGATGAAGCGCCTCAACTACCCTAACCTGATTCCTATCTTCCTGGGCATCATGCTGGGTTGCATCGTGGCAAACATCCCATTCTTCATCCCTGGCATCAACGAGAACCTGCGCCTCGGCTTGACAGGCGGTCCATTGGTAGTTGCCATTCTGATAGGTTACTTCGGTCCGAAGTACAACCTCGTGACCTACAACACCATTTCAGCCAACCTGATGCTGCGCGAAATAGGCATCTGCATCTTCCTGGCTTGCGTGGGACTGGGCACCGGCGAACAGTTTATCCAGACCGTGGCTTCAGAAAGCGGAATGACCTGGATTCTCTACGGCATTGCCATCACCATGATTCCAATCATCATAGGCGGCATCATCGGAAGATACGTGTTCCACATCAACTATTACACATTGCTCGGTGTATTGGCAGGTGCCAACACCAACCCATCTGCCCTGGCTTACGTGCGTGAGCAGACTTCGGCAGATGCACCATCTGTGGGCTATGCGAATGTTTATCCATTTGCCATGTTCCTCAGAATCGTAACTATTCAGATTATCATTTTCGTATTCGGATAAATAAAATATATGGAAGAAAAAAACATGAAGACCTGCGACTGCGCAGAGAAAGGTATTGACAACTGCAACTGCAAGGAAATAGCAGAAACAGAACTGAGAAGAAAACTCGACTTGTTGTTACGCACCGGCAGCATTCTCATGGAGAGTGCTGCCGACACATCGCGCATCATGCGAACGATGAAGCGTGCAGCAGCTTTCCTCGGACTCGACGAACGCTACATGCACCTCTACATCAACTGGAATGTGCTGATGGTGAACTATAGCGACGAGGTGCACTCCTTCTCCAAATTCCAGCGTTGCGAGAAGCACGGCATCAACCTTACCTCCATTTCGATGGTAAGTAAGCTCACCTGGACAGCCATCAAGGAAAACTATTCGCTCGAACAGTATGAGCAGGCTCTGAACGACATCAAGGCTACCCCACGCAGCTTCACCCCATGGCAGGTGGCTATAGGCGGCGGATTTGCCTGCGGCGGATTCTGCATCCAGTTTGGTTGCGACTGGCCAGCGTTCTTCTTCTGTTCCCTGGCAGCCATCCTGGGCTTCCGCCTGAGAATGTTCCTGCCTACCAAGGGCTGCAACAACTATGTGGCCATCGGAATTTCGGCATTCGTGGCAACGCTGATTGCCTGGTTGACCTCGTTCCTTTCGCTCAACCCATCCATCGCAGCTGCCCTTCCGGGCTTCATGCATTCGGATACCCCTTGGCACCCATTGATGGCGTGCGCCCTCTTCATCGTGCCGGGAGTTCCGCTGATCAACTTCGTGAGCGACATGCTCGACGGCTACATCGAGGTGGGAATGGTTCGTGCCCTAAACACCCTGCTGATGCTCTTTGCCATGGCATTCGGCATTGCCTTTGCCATCCAGGTGTGCCACATCGACAATTTCGTGACGGATCTCACCATGACTCCTCACCACGAATACTGGGAGTTCGCCATTGCGGCAGCCGTATCGGCGATGGGCTTCTCTACCATCTTCAGCATTCCTAGACGCCTGTTGCCAGCTGTGGCTTTGGGCGGTATCATCGCCGTCTGCTTCCGCAACTTCGTCAACCTGGGTCCATCCAATGGCAACATCGGTCTCGACATGGGCTTGAGCATCGGTTCCCTTGCCGGTTCTGCGCTCATCAGCGTCATCGTAATCAAGGCACGCCACTGGTTCCACACCCCTCACCAGTGCATCACCATTCCTAGCGTCATCCCTATGGTACCTGGAGTTTTGATGTATCGTGCCCTGTTTGCCTTCATCGACATGCACGGCGTGGTAGGCGAGGTAACCGTGGGAATGAACAACCTGATCAAGGCTTCGCTCGCCATCATCTGCATTGCCCTGGGTGTTGCCATTCCTAATGTATTCTTCCGCCGCTTCATCGCCGACAACCGCAAGCGCCGACTCCTCAACATGCTGGTGGAGAGAAAGAAGAAGAATGGCGAATTCGTGGATTTGCACGAAGTGGAAATCAAGTAAAAATCTGTGTAATTTGTGTAATCTGTGGGACATTGAAACCCACGGATTACAGGATTTACCTGATTATTTTGCCCGAAAGCAGGGCTAATTAAAATAAAAGTTTTATCTTTGCACGCGTAATTATAAGACTAGTGAA
>ENA-UESD01000507-UESD01000507.1-human-gut-metagenome-genome-assembly--contig:-NODE-507-length-35534-cov-4.101221_pt1 | contig 35534 bp, 28 predicted proteins | sample MGYA00242985_ERZ507986 | MGnify/ENA primary metagenome ERZ507986 (study PRJEB26167, sample SAMN06115408) | human gut metagenome | host: Homo sapiens | place: China:Guangxi | collected 2016-04-06... | reverse complement strand
GATATTTTTCGTAAGTTTGTATCAAGATCGGGATTCTTTCCGTTTTTGTAAAAGCAACGAAAGTCGGTTTCGCGCATGTTATTTTTTAAACCCAAACGAAGAAAAGGAAAAATCCGCGATGAAGGCAGGAAGAGACGGTTTCTGCCGTGGGTCGCGTTAGCTGCTTTCGCCGTCGGCGTGAGCGTTACGATTGCTCTGAATCGCGCGTATGTGCATAGCTCGACCAACGAGTCGTGCCAGTCGTGCCATATTCATCCCGGCGCCGACCAAAGTTGGAAGCTGTCGGTCCATCACAACAGCCGCAGCGGTGCGGTTACCGGCTGCGCCGAGTGTCATCTCCCGCCCCGGGGGTCGCTCAAGTATTTCATGGCCAAGGCTACGACCGGGCTTCGGGACGTGTGGTCCTATCTGACCAAGGATAGCGCGTCGTTCGACTGGGAGAGCAAGGGACAGCTGGAGCATGCCGTGAAGATCGTCTACAACGAGTCGTGCAAAGAGTGCCACAAGCAGTTGTATCCGTCGCGGATCAGTCAGGACGGCATCACGGCCCACCTTTATTACGAGGGAAACGAGCAGAAGCTCGACCTGCAGTGCATCAGCTGTCATTTGGACGTGGGCCATTACGACCCGAACTACAAGCACGAGCGGATGAAGGGCGTGCCTCAGCAGGCCGCCCGGCGCGGCGAACCGTATGCGGCTCCAGCCGAAGTCGTCGCGTTCGAGAATTTCACCGAGACCGTTCCGGGAACGACCGTGTCGTTCGACATGAAGGCCATACCGGGAGGCACGTTCTCGATGGGCAGTCCCGAGGACGAACCGTTCCGCCGCGACGACGAGGGACCTGTGCGCCAAGTGACCGTCTCGCCGTTTTTCATGGGCGAGACCGAGGTGACATGGGACATGTACTGGGCTTTCTATTCCGAGACGATGACCGAAGGCAGGACGCCGCCCGAGGTCGTCTATGCGAATAATTCCGATCCGGACGTCGATGCCGTGAGCGGTCCCACGCCGCCTTTCGGAGCGCCCGATCAGGGTTGGGGAAGCGGCGAGCGGCCGGCTATCACGATGACGCACTATGCGGCCGAGACGTTCTGCCAATGGCTGTCGAAGAAAACTGGAAAGAAATACCGCCTGCCTACCGAGGCCGAATGGGAATACGCCGCACGCGGCGGTACGTCGACGCCCTATTTCTTCGAGGGGAGTCCGAAGGATTTCTCCGACCGCGGATTTTGGCGCAAGTTTTTCGATGCCGATACGGCCGGGATCAACCGCTATGTCGTGTATGTGAAGAACAGCCCGAACCGCACGCAGGAGCCTTCGGCCGTGCTGCCCAATCCGTTCGGACTGAAAAATATGCTCGGGAACGTCATGGAGTACTGCTCCGACTGGTACGCTCCTGACGCCTACTCGAAAATGCAGGACGGGGCCGTCGATCCGAAAGGACCCGAGACCGGTACCGAGCATGTCGTTCGGGGCGGGCAGTTCTCGGACGATGCGGCCGATCTGCGTTCGGCGGCTCGGGGTCAGACCGAGCACGACGCCTGGCTGAAGACCGATCCGCAAGATCCCAAGAGTATCTGGTGGTACTCCGATATCCGGAGCGTCGGTTTCCGTGTCGTATGCGAGCCGCCCGAGGGCACGGTCCGTTAGCCGCTCGTGTCTGAGACGGAGAAATTTTGAACGAGACTCAACCTAAAATAAACCGATATGAAGAAGAATGCAATGACTCGGAGGGAGTTCCTTTCCTACTCGGCCATGGCCGGCGTCGTAGGCGCGATAGGAGTATCCCCGATCCTCTCGGCCTGTGCGGGAGGCAAGAAGAAAAACGCTTACGAGCCGCTGAGGGCCGAGGGCGAGTACTATGTTCCGGATCTGCCCGACAAGGCCGTTGCGGGACGGGAACTGAAGGCCGGCGTGATCGGCTGCGGCGGGCGCGGCTCGGGAGCCGCCGAGAATTTTCTGGCTGCTGCCGACGGCGTGACGATTACGGCGATCGGCGATGTCTTCCCCGACCGGGTCCAGAGCCTCAAACAGATGCTCCACGACAAGTATCAGGTCGATCTGGCCGACGAGAACTGCTTTACCGGTTTCGATGCGTATAAGAACGTGATCGATTCGGGCGTCGATGTCGTGATCATAGCCACGCCGCCGTTCTTCCGTCCCGAGCATTTCAAGTATGCGACGGAGAAAGGGGTGCACAGCTTCCTCGAAAAGCCGATCTGCGTGGATGCGGAGGGTTACCGGACGGTCATGGCTGCCGCTAAGCAGGCCAAGGCCAAGGGGCTGTGCGTGCTGACCGGCACGCAGCGCCATCATCAGCGAGCTTATGTCGAGTCGTTCAAGCGGATTCAGCAGGGCATGATCGGCGAGATCACGGGCGGCAACGTTTACTGGAATCAGCCGATGCTGTGGTATCGCTCGCGCGAGAAGGGCTGGTCCGACATGGAGTGGATGCTTCGCGACTGGGTGAACTGGAAGTGGCTTTCGGGCGATCATATCGTCGAGCAGCATGTGCATAACATCGATGTGTTCAACTGGTTCTTCGGCTATAAGCAGCCGATCAGCGCGACGGCTTTCGGCAGCCGCCAGCGTCGCGTGACGGGAGACCAGTACGATAATTTCAGCGTCGATTTCGAATACGAGAACGGCGTGCACGTGCACAGCATGAGCCGCCAGATCGACGGTTGCGACACGAATATCAGCGAGTTCATCCATGGTACGAAAGGCACATGGGAGAGCGGTCCGATGGTGAGCGGTGCCTGCGTGATCAAGGATCTGGACGGCAATGTGCTCTGGAGCTACGATCTGGAGGCAGAAAAAACCGAGCATCAGCAGAACGATCCCTATACGCTCGAGCATGTGAATTGGATCAGCAGCATCCGTAACAACACGCCTTTCGTACAAGCCGAGGAGACCGCCCTGTCGAATATGTGCGGCATCATGGGACGCGAGTCGGCCTATACCGGCAAGACGATCACATGGGAGCAGATGACGGCTTCGCCTTTGAGCTACGCTCCGGCCAAGCTCGAGCTCGGTCCGATGGATATGAGCGCTTATACCGTGCCCGTTCCGGGTACCGGCAAGTAAATCCGTTCGCGCAACGGGACGGGAACGAGGCGGGTATATCCCATACCCGCTTCGCCTGTCTTCCCGGGATGCGCTTTCGTCCCGTTACGCAAATAGGGGGCATAGCGCTATGAATCCGACGAATCATGCAAAAGGACGCGATGAATGAAATGGTATTGATCGACGACGATCTGCTCGATCGAACATCCGAAAAGGCACTCCGCGCTCCCCGTCTGCGAATGAATCATAACTTTCATACGCGGGAGGACGAGCCGGTCAATCGGTTGCTGAATGCCATGGAACCGGGAACTTATCTGCCGGTGCATCGACATACGGCTCCGCCCAAGAGCGAGTCGATCGTCGTGCTCAGAGGGCGCCTCGCCGCGTTCGTTTTCGACGACCGGGGACGAATCGCGCAACGGGCGGTCGTCGATCCGTCGCTCGGCGTGTATGGGTTCGACATCGCTCCGGGCGTATGGCACGGGTCGCTCGTGCTCGAGCCGGGAACGGTCGTTTTCGAGGTCAAGCCGGGCCCGTATGTGCCGGTCGGAGCGGTCGATCTGGCGCCGTGGACGCCGGCGGCGGACGATGCCGAGGCGGTCGGGCGCTTCCTCGCGTGGCTTCGCGAGCAAGTGCCGCCGTCGGAATGAACCATGTAAATCGTATTATATGAAAAGAAGAGAGTTTTTGAAGGCATCGCTGCTGGGCGCAGCGGTGGCGGCGGTCGCTCCGCTCGATCTGCTGGGCGGGACCAAAGGCCGTCCGAAAAAAGGAGGGGCCGAACTGAAAATCTCGTTGCAAGAGGGCGTTACGCCCGGCGAGACGCTGAAGGAGAAGCTCGACTTCATGGAAAATCATGGGGTTGTCGGCCTCGAGCCTAACGGGGCGGGTCTGGCGGGGCGCGTCGGCGAACTGAAAGAGGCGCTCCGGGGTCGCGAAGTGAAAATCAGTGCGATATGCGCCGGATTCGGCGGATTTATCCTGTCGGAGGATCAGGCCGTACGCGACGAGTTCGACCGGACGATGCGGGAAATTATCGCCGCGGCCGGAGAGCTCGGCTCGACGGGCGTGATCATGGTGCCTGCATTCAATTCGCAAGTGCCCGCTATGCCGCATACGCAATCTACGCGGGATTACCTGATCGAGCGTTTGTGTCTGCTGGGCGATTATGCCCGGCAATGCGGCACGACCGTTATTCTCGAGCCGTTGAATCGCAAGGAGGCTTTCTATCTGCGTCAGGTGGCCGACGCCGCGTCGATCTGCCGCGATGCGAAGAACGAAGGCGTGAAGTGCATGGGCGATTTCTGGCACATGACTTCCGAAGACCCTTCCGACTCGGGGGCCTTCCTGTCCGCCGGGCCTTACTTGCAGCATGTGCATATCGCCAGCCGCGCCACGCGCAACATGCCCGGCGAGGACGGAGCCGTCGACAATTACGTGGACGGTTTCCGGACGCTCAAGCAAATGGGCTATGCGAATTACGTGAGCTTCGAGTGCGGCAGCAAGGGCGACCGCATGCAGACCGTTCCGGTGGCGCTGGAGCTGGTGCGCAGCCAGTGGAAAGAGGCCTGACCCGAGTTCGGAGATCGTAACGGGTCGGATCGTGCAGCGGTCCGAATGCCGGGATATGAGTTCCGACGACCGGAAAATAATCTGAATAAAAAAGCGTTGACAATCATTGCATTGTCGGCGCTTTTTTCGGTTTTTCCGATATTTGTCGTAAAATAATGGTACTTTGTATTGCAAAGTATAAATTTTATTACATATATTTGCAATGCAATTAAACGGGAACCGACAATTCATAATTCCGATCGATATGAAAAAAACAATCCATGTAAACATCGGGGGCATGCCTTTCGTTTTGGACGAGGATGCCTACGACGTGCTCAAGCGCTATCTTTCCGAAATCGAGATTCGCCTGGACGGAGTGGACGATCAGGAGACGATGCAGGACATCGAGACTCGCATCGCGGACATTTTCAGCGGCGCGATCTCCCCCCGCATGCAGGTGGTGGACACGGCGCTCGTCAAACGGGCCATGGCTGTGATAGGCCCTGCCCAGGAGTTCGGCGAGCCGCGTCGGAGCATGCCCGGACGCGAACAGACATGCGTCCGGAACGACGAGAAGCATCTGTACCGCAGCCGCCGCGACCGCGTCGTCGGCGGCGTATGCGGCGGCATAGCCGAATACTCGAGTCTCGACGCGACATTGCTGCGGGTGCTGATGGCGCTGTTCATCGTTTTCGGGGTCGGCCTGCTGGTTTATCTGGTCATGTGGATCGTCATTCCGAACGAGCCGCGCTCGGACGAGTCAAACGAATGGGGGAGGAAGTGATATGGGCGAGATGAATATCGACAACATCAAGGCGCAGATGCGCAAGGGCATTCTGGAATATTGCATCCTTTCGATCATCTCGCGCAACGACGCTTATGCGTCGTCGATCATTGCCGAGCTGAAAGCGGCCGAGATGATCGTCGTGGAGGGAACGCTTTACCCGCTGCTGACGCGGCAGAAAAACCAGGGACTGCTCGCCTATCGCTGGGAGGAGTCGCCGCAGGGCCCTCCCCGTAAGTATTATTCGATTACCGAGAAGGGGCGCCAGTGTCTCGAGCAGCTCGACATGGCGTGGACCGAGCTGATCTCGCAGATCCGCACGATCCGGGAGGGCGTTCCCCGTCCGGACGCTTCGCAGGAGGCTTCCGCCGAATGACACGGGCTTGTTTCACAGGATTAAAGCATATGACGATGAACCATACGATAAACGTGAGCATTGCGGGCGTGGCCTTCGTGCTCGACAGCGAGGGTTACGAGCTTCTGAAGGACTATCTGGTCCGGATCGAGGTGGCATACAAGGACGATCCCGACGGCGCGGAGATTCTTTCGGATATCGAGGCGCGCGTGAGCGAGCTGATTCTGAACCGTCAGAGCTCCGATATGATTGTGTCGCCAGAGCTGATCCGCGAGATTATAGGACAGCTCGGGTGGCCGGACGGAGTGACCGCTCAGGGACCCGCCGGGGGAGCCGAAATACCTGAGAACGGCGCGGACAATGCCATATCCCGCCGACTCTACAGGAATCCGGACGGCGCGAAGCTCGGCGGCGTCTGCAACGGGCTGGCCACTTATTTCCGCGTCGATCCGACGCTGGTGCGCCTGCTGTTCTGTTCGCCTCTACTGATTCTGGTAGTTATCAGCGTGATTCCGGTGGTCAACGCGCTGTGCGGGTTTTTCGGCACGCTGATCGGCGTGAGCTTTCTGCTCTACCTGATTCTTTGGTTTGCGATTCCGAAAGCGCGCACGCCCCGCCAGCGGCTCGAGATGACGGGCGAGCGGATCACCGCCTCGTCGATTCGGCGCAATATCAGCGCCGACCTGAACGATGCGAGGCCCTCGCCGCGCAACGAGCGGACGGCTTCCGTATTCTCCGAACTGCTGTATGTGACCGGCCGCGTGCTGCTGTTTTGCATCAAGGCGTTCTTGCTGCTGATCGGCGCCGTGCTCGGGCTCGTCGTGCTCGGACTCGTCGTGGGGCTCGTCACGATGCTGATCGGGGGAGCGGCCGTAGGATTTCCTTTCGCTCTGGCAGGCGGATCGCTGCTGATTCCGGTGCTGATCGTACTGGGGATCGTGCTGCCGCTCGGGATCGTCGTATATCTGCTGCTGAAGCTCGTATTCAACCTGCGAAGCCGCCGTACGACGTTGTCGGTGCTGTTCGGTATCTGGGTTCTGATCCTGATCTTTTTGGGCGTCTACCTCGTGAAGAACTACGAGCGCATCGAGGAGGCGTTCGACCGGGGCGATGTCGAGTGGTATTTCAACAAGACTTCCGGTTGGCACGGCGCCGGCGTTCCGGACGGTATTCCGATCCGGCACGACACCGTACGCGTCGAGACGGTCACGCTGGGCGACTCGACGCTGCGGGATACCGTTCGGATCGAGTATTATACCGAATAGCCGGTCGCCGTTCCGGCAAAAGCGGAACGGGCGACTCGCCTTTCCGTCGGAACCGAACCGAATAAAAAGACGGTCATATGCTTCGATATACCGAGCATGTTCGCACCCGGAAGAATCATTATGCCTGTTGCGGTCCCGGGTTTCGTATCCGGTCAGGTCCCTACCGTGAAGTCGCCTCTGTCGGAAGGGACTGCGTGCGGAGAAACCGGAACATCGGGAACTCGGAAACCGGTGCGGCAAAGTATATGATTGGGATAAATAATGTACGACAATGGAAATAATGGATGACGACAAGCTGCGGCGTGACGAGCACGCTTCGGTGATGCGGTCGAGAAATCTGTTTCTCGGCGTCACGCTGATCGTGGTCGGCGTATTGTGGATGATGAATAATCTGGAACTGCTTTCGGACAGCCTGTTCGACGTGGTGTTCTCGTGGCAGATGCTGCTGGTGCTGATCGGAGGCTATTTGCTGGCGTTGCGCAAGTGGCTCGCGGGCGGTATCGTGGCGGCCGTCGGGCTATGCCTGCTGCTGATCGATCAGCTCGATTGGGATATTCCTCTAGACAAGATCGCCGTTCCGACGATTCTGATCGCGGTCGGATTGTCGGTCGTGTTCAGTCGCAGGAAGTACGAATGAGAAAGCGTTGGGGCCGGCCTGCCGCTGCAGCCGCAGCGGCAGGCCGGCTTGTGTCGTGTTCGGTTCGGGAGAAAGGCCGGATAGGAGTCCCTGTACGGGACGGTCGTGGTGACCGAGGGCGGCATCTCCGGCCGTCGGAGGGCGGACGGTATTTCCTTGAGCGCGTTATCGCTGCGGATCGGGAGGGGCGCAGCGGTCCGGACTGCGAAAAATCGGGCATCGGATATGCGGTACGATAATTATTGCTACTTTTGCGGTGTCCGGAAGCCGATCCGAGATAGGCGTTTCGGACGGTTCCGGCCGCCGGTGGGCGGATACGGAAACGGCTAATAACAGGAGGAACGATTATGGAAGCAAACAAATGCGTGGGTATCTTGACGTCGGGAGGCGATGCGCCCGGCATGAACGCCGCGATTCGCGCGGTAACGCGGGCTGCGATTTACAACGGATTCGAGGTGAAGGGAATCATGCGGGGATACAGAGGCCTGATTACCGACGAGATCATTCCGTTTCAGACACAGAATGTCAGTAACATCATACAGCAGGGCGGCACGATCCTCAAGACGGCGCGCTGCGAGGAGTTCCGTACGCCCGAGGGACGCAAGACGGCTTACGACAACATCGTCAAGCATGGCATCACGTCGCTCGTGGTGATCGGCGGCGACGGCTCGCTGACCGGCGCGCGCATATTCGCCGAGGAGTACAATTTCCCGATCGTGGGCCTTCCCGGTACGATCGACAACGACCTGTACGGCACGGACACGACGATAGGCTACGACACGGCGCTCAACACGATCATGCAGTCGGTCGACAAGATCCGCGATACGGCGACTTCGCACGAGCGGCTGTTTTTCATCGAGGTCATGGGCCGCGAAGCGGGCTTTTTGGCCCTGAACGGCGCGATCGCGTCGGGAGCCGAGGCGGCGATCATTCCGGAAATCGCCATGGAGGTCGACCAGCTCGACCAGCTGATCGAGAACGGATTCCGCAAGTCGAAGAACAGCAGCATCGTGCTCGTGGCCGAGAGCGAGCTGACCGGCGGAGCGATGGGACTGGCCGAGCGCGTCAAGAACGAGTATCCTCAGTACGATGTGCGCGTGACCATCCTCGGTCACATCCAGCGCGGCGGATCGCCTACGGCGAGCGACCGGATTATGGCCAGCCGGATGGGCGAGGCCGCGATCAACGCGCTGCTTGAGGACCAGCGCAACGTGATGATCGGCATACAGAACGACGAGCTCGTGTACATACCGTTCAGCCGGGCGATCAAGTGTCAGAAGCCGATCAACCGTCAGTTGCTTACGACGCTGCGGGTGCTTTCCATTTAGCGGTAGGGCATTACTACCGCTTGTCCTGAAGCGTTCGGCAGATACGGCAGCCGGTCCGGCGTGACAATTACGCCGGACCGGCTGCCGTATCTTGTTCGGGAAGCGCTCGCCGTTGCCTTCGGATTCGGAGCGCCTGTCCCGTCGGGAGTCCGAACGGCGGAGTGGGTCGATTTCCTTTTCAGTGCATTGCGATTTCAGGCCGTGCGGATCGATGTTCCGGGTTCCGCTTCCTCATCTTTATGCCGGGACTGTCAGCCTTCGCGCCGCTCGTGTTGCGTTTCGGGCTTCTGCCGCGCAAATACCGTTCAGGGCAGGAAGCCACGCTTCGCGCCCACGGCCTCGGTGAAGAACAACTGCTCGGAAGCGGCTGTTGCAGGATGCGGCACTTGTCGGCGCGTGTCGGATTACCGTCCGATCGTGCGGCCCGGGTATACTTTGAGCGCCTCCTCGAGGCATTTGGCTGCGGCGAGCAGATCGCGGCGGTTGATTACGTAGGCGATGCGGATCTCGTCGTGTCCCAGGTAGCACGAGGCATAGAAGCCCGTAGCCGGGGCGACCATGACCGTCTGTCCTTCGTACTCGAACTCCTCGAGCAGCCACTGCGCGAAGCGCTCGCTGCTGTCGATCGGCAGCTTGACGATCGAATAGAACGATCCTTTCGGCATCGGCGTGTAGACCCCCTCGATCTTGTTCAGCGCCTCGATGATGCAGTTGCGCCGCGCGGCGTATTCGTCGTGTACCTCCTCGAAATAGCTGCGGGGCGCGCCGAGCGCGGCCTCGGCCGCCACTTGGGCCAGATAAGGGGGACATAGCCGGGCCTGCCCCATTTTCAGCGCGGCATCGATGATCCGGCGATTCCGCGATACGAGGGTGCCCAAACGCACGCCGCACATGCTGTAGCGTTTCGACACCGAGTCGATCATCACGACGTTCTGCTCGACTCCCTTGAGATTCATAACCGAGATGCACTTCGTACCGTCGTAACAGAATTCCCGGTACACTTCGTCGGCCATCAGATAGAGGTCGTGTTTCAGCACGATGTTTTTCAGTTGCTCGTACTCTTGCTCGGAGTAGACATAACCGGTCGGGTTGTTCGGGTTACAGATCAGGATCGCTTTGGTGCGCGTAGTGATCAGTCGTTCGAATTCCTCCATCGGAGGCAGCGCGAAATCGTTGGCGATCGTCGACGAGATCGGCTTGATGTTGACGCCCGCCTCCATGGCGAAGCCGTTGTAGTTGGCATAGAACGGCTCGGGCACCAGCACCTCGTCGCCCGGGTTGAGGCAGATGGTCATCGCCATGAAGATCGCTTCCGATCCTCCGACCGTGATCACCATGTCGTCGGTCGTCACGTCGATGCCGACGCCCCGGTAGTAATCGGCCAGTTTGCGGCGATAGCTCTCGTTTCCGGCCGAGTGTCCGTACTCGAACACCTGGTCGTGTATGTTTTTCACGGCGTCGACGGCGACCTGAGGGGTCCGGATGTCGGGTTGGCCGATGTTGAGGTGGTATACCTTGATTCCCCGGCGCTTCGCCGCCTCGGCGAACGGCACCAGCTTGCGGATCGGGGAGGGAGGCAGATAGATTCCCTTGTCGGACAAGTTAGGCATGATACGATATTTTGAACCTCGCAAAGCTACTAAATTATTTTGTCGTACCTTTGCGTCCGATGAAAATATTCGCCATTCCAAGAAAAACGGCCGTTGCAGTCGTCGTCGTATGGACGGTGCTCGGAGCGCTTCTGGGACACGACTATCCGACGGCAGGTCTGGTCGTGTCGCTCGGCTCGATCGGATATTACCTGTTGCTGGTGGGCCGCCGCCGGATCGGGTATCTGCTCAACCTGGACCGTACGACGGAGCGGCAGCGGCTGCTGGTCGCCACGGCCGCCTGCATGCTGTATGTCCTGATCCGGGCCGTTCTGACGGGCTCGGTCTCCTATTTTCTGCTGCTGGTCGTGCTGGCGGCGGATTATTTCGTCTACGACCGGCACGAGCGGGCCCGCAAGGGCTGATTCGCTTCCGCCGGTTACGGGAAGCAAGCCGGGACAGGCGTTTTTTGAAGTAAAAATTTGCAGGTTATTACTTTTTGATTACCTTTGCACCGCTGAATCTGCCAAAAGATGAGGCTATGGCCCATTCGTCTATCGGTTAGGACGCAAGATTTTCATTCTTGAAAGAGGAGTTCGATTCTCCTATGGGCTACCATCAGAATGTAAGTTATCATATAAAGTTACGGAAATGGCAAATCATAAGTCATCGAAGAAGAGAATACGCCAGACCGAGGTGCGGAAGATTCGGAACAAATATTACCACAAGACGGCCCGTAACGCCGTGAAGGCGCTGCGCAACACGACCGAGAAGGAGGCCGCTCTGGTATTGCTTCCGAAAGTGACCGCCATGCTCGACAAGCTCGCCAAGGTGAATATCATTCACAAGAACAAGGCGGCCAACCTCAAGAGCAGCGTACAGCTTCACGTCAACGCGCTGTAGCGGGTCGGGCGACCGTGCTTACGAAGCCGTTCCTTCCGGTGGGACGGCTTTTCTGTTATGTACCGATACGAAATCCTCCTTGTCGTTTTGCGGCAAGGAGGATTTCGTATCGGGCCGGCATGTTCCGCGAAGGTATCACGCCGCCATTTCCGTGCTTTCCTGTCGCGGGCGCATGAAGCCGCGCTTTTTTTGGCTCTGCGTTTCGCTCTGCCGGGCGAATCGGTAGTCAACCGGCAGGGTCGCTCGGTCGTTTCCGCAGAAAAGAATCGCGAAGTTTGTCGACGTGCTGAAATCGGGTCCGAGTCCGGTTTTGGATGCGGAACGGAGATCGGCGGATCGCCGGAAACGAAAAAAGGGGCACGGACTCGAAAAATCTTCCCCTTTTTTACCTAATCGGGAAGCCCAACTCTTCCCGTTTCGGCGGTCCGTGCCCCGATATGTAGACATAGGCCGCTCCCGCTGTTCGAAAAGCTCGGCGCCGCCCGCAAAGGGTGCTTCCCGGATCGTCCGTGCACTGTGTCGCAGACGGGCGGCAGACGATTCCCGTGCGCGGGAAACAGGGACTGGGCAGGTCCGCTTTTCCGACGTTTTGGCTGCGAACGGCACGGAAAAACGGATTCCGTGCGACTGCAGGCCGGATCGATTGTTCGGCGAGATAGCTAAAGAAAGAAGACGTGGGCGTCGCGCATTATCTACCGTGAGGCCCTAGGAAGCCTTGTCCGAATAAAGCACGAACAGCCCACGCCTTGAAGCATGCGCATAATACAGAATTGTAGCACGTTCCGTGCCGGAGCGTTCCGACCGAGATTCACCCACACTCGCCGGGCGGCATCCGTCATGCGGTGCCTCCCGACGCGGGCTCGTGCTTTAGCTCTGGACAACGAAATTTCCTAGGTTTCACAGTAGAGCTAAGACACGTCGTCTTTCGACGTATGTCGGAAGCAAATGTAAGAAGAAATATCCGATATGCAACGAATCCGAATGGAAAATCGATATAATTTTGCATTCGGCGATTCTTTTTGCAATATTTTTACGAATGTTTTGTTGTTGTGCAGGTATTTTGCAATATGTGTCGTTTGTAATTAATGCAATGTTAGTCTGATTGCGCTGTATATTCAATATTTTATTGAGATGCCGTTTCGTCGGTTTTCGTTGCATCGGCCGTTCCGAATGACGGAAATCCGCCTCTCCGGCCTGTTTTTGTCTTTCGATCGCCGTTCTTTGCCTCCGTTTCTTGCTCGTCTCCTCTTTGCGTAAGTCTCCTTCCTTTAGAATTATATCCGAGGGGGAACGGACTCCGTGCCCTTGGAGTTTTTGTCTTGGATGGTCCGAGATCGGTCGCCGGCCGTGTTTATTTCCGGCCCTTTCTACGAGTGCCGTCGTCCTGACTCGCCGGCTGTTCGGGTTATCGGAGATACCCGGCTTGCGGATACGGGCTTCCCCGGTTCGTCGGCGGGATGTCTTGCCTTCTCGTTCATGCCGTTTGCCGGAGCGAGGACGTTTCGTGCTATCGGGCCGAGGAATCGCTTGAATCGAATGCAGGCGTCATTTCCTGTCCTCCGTGCCGGCCGATGAACGACCGGATAATTCGCTCCGAAGCTTCGGGTTCCTCCCAGAAGCCCATGTGGCCGGAATGTTCGAGCCATGCCACTTCGGCCTGCGGGTGTGCGGCTGCCAGCCGCTCGGCCGTCTCGACGGAAATGAATCCGTCCATGCGGCCGAAGATGAACAGTTGGGGTACTTGCAGCGCGTGCAGCATGTCGTTCATGTCGCGGCGTTCGATCATGCCTCGCAGTAAGGCGACGATGCCGTCGTCGTCGGTCGCGGCCGTCAGTTCTTCGAGCTGTCCGATCCGGTCCCGCAGACGCCGGCGGTTCTCCTCGGCGAAGCCTTTCGGAGCGAACTGCGAAGCGAGAAGCTCCTTTTTGTCGGCTCGAATCAGCTCGATCTCGCGCAGCCGGTCCGCCTTTTTCTGCTCGGTGTCGGCGTTCGGCGTCGAGTGGAACAGGATCAGTCCCTGAAGCATGTCGGAATGACGTTCGGCAAAAGCCTCTGCGGCATAGCCGCCCATCGAGTGTCCCGCCAGAAAGCAGCGACGGACGCCGAGCTTTTCGAGCACGGCCTGCAGCGTGTCGGCCACGAAGTCCATTGTGTGGACTTCGCCCCGAACCTGTGAGATTCCGTGCCCGGGAATGTCGATCGCGACGATTCGGTAATAGGGAGCGAGCCGTTTGGCGAGATCCTCCCACACTTCGAGCGACTCGAGATAGCCGTGCAGCAGCGCAAGCGTCGTTTCGCCCCGGCCGCTGTCGCTGATCCGCAGGGCCGTGTCGTTGGCCATGATGAACTTTTCCATAATTCGGATAGAGATGTACGGGACGCTTTCCCTGTTCGAAAGGCAAAGATAATACACGCCGGGGACACGGTCAAGCGGAAAGGCTGTGCCGGTCCGGGGCTTGTCGGGAGGCAGGGGGGCGGGGACCTTGCAGAGCCGTCCCTCTGTCCGGTCCGGCGAAGTTCCGGAGGGCGGCCTTGTATCCGGGCAGACCGATCCGGTATTCGCGCGGACTCCGCAACGGATCGAAAACCCGACGTCGGCGCATGCGGCTATCCGTCGGGCCGGAGGGCTGTCCCGTTTCTCGGAACGATCCGCGCGGGAGACGCTTCGGACGGCAAGCGACAGTTCCGGCTGTCGGCAAGGTCCGCTTGCCGTCCGGAGAGTTGGGGCGCATGGTCCGGAAGATGCCGGCTCTACCTTTCCTGCTCGTCGTCGAAGTAGTCGAGTACCGATTCTTGCTTGCGAAGCGCCAGCAACTCGGCATCCGCCTCGTCGTCGTCCATCTGGCTGTAAATGGTCCGCTTGTCCTTTCCGCTTTTCTTGATCGGGCTGAGCTTGGCCGCCCGCCTTAACAAATCCTCCGACCCGCCGTCGCTGGCTTTGTGCCGGAAACCCCGATTCGATTTCATGATGCGAGAAAACGTGATGAAGTTAACGATTGTTCTGTATTGGATTCTGCACAATTTGCGGGCCGCTTCGGCCTCCTCGTGCCATGTTAGGATTTTTTGGGGAATTCCGGCTCTCCGTCGCGCCGAAAATCGTCCGCGAACTCGCCTTCGAACACTTTCCGGGCCGGGCCGGTCAGCTCGATCCGCGTGAAGCCTCCCTTTCCGTCCGGTTCGAACGCGACGCGGAGCGTGCCTCCCTCGACGTCGACCCGGTAATCCCGGCACGGGCTGCCCGTGCGCACGGCCGCAGCGATAGCCGAGGCGGTCGCTCCCGTTCCGCAGGCGAGCGTCTCGGCCTCGACGCCCCGCTCGAAAGTCCTTATGCGGATATGGCCGTCGGAAACGATCTCGACGAAGTTGACGTTCGTACCTCCGCGGGCGGCGAAGGCGGCGCTGTGGCGTATCGCCGCGCCGCGCCCTGCGACGTCGACTCCCCGGACGCTCTCGACGAACTCGACGTAATGCGGCGAGCCGGTGTCGAGAAACAGATATTCGGGGTGTACCTCCACTCGCCGCACGTCGATCATCCCGAGGCGTATCTCGCCCTCGGGACCCTCGACCCGCAGCAGTTCGGCCGTATGGGGGCCGTCTACGCCGATGAAGCGCTTCCGCATTCCGCCGATGCCCAGATGGTGGGCGAACAGCGCGATGCACCGGCCGCCGTTCCCGCACATGGTCGCTTCGCCGCCGTCGGCGTTGAAATAGCGCATGCGGAACTCCTCCGCCGGGTCGCTCTCGAGGATCATCAGGCCGTCGGCTCCGATGCCGGTTCGGCGCCGGCACAAGGCGGCCACCCGCTCGGGCGTGGCGTCGAAAGGCTCCGTGCGGCCGTCGATCATGACGAAGTCGTTTCCGGCTCCGTGATATTTGCTGAATTTCCTTCCCATGCGTCTCGTGCCCGGCCGATAAGCGCCGCGCCTACTGCAAATATGGCAATTTTTCGGAGAAAGCCTTCCTGCTTTGGAAAAAATAACGGATATTTGTAAAAGGCGTCCGTCGTGCGTTCGCAATGCGGCGGAAGGGCCATAAATCACGAAAAACATGATCGAAACGATTTTCCGGCACCGCTCGGTGCGAAGTTATAAGTCCGACCCGGTCGACGAGCGGCTGCTGGAGCGGATTCTCAAGGCCGGAGTCCGAGCCTCGAATACGGGTAATATGCAGGTGTACAGCATCGTCGTGACGACCGATCCGGCGATTCGGCAGGAGTTGTCGCCTTGCCACTTCGGTCAGCCGATGGTGACCGGCGCGCCGGTCGTGCTGACCTTCTGCGTCGATGTGCGCCGTTTCTCGCTTTGGTGCCGTCAGAGAGGAGCCGAGCCCGGCTATGACAATTTCGTCTGGTTCCTAAGCGGAGCGATCGACGCGATGCTGGCGGCGCAGAACATTTGTCTGGCCGCCGAGTCGGAAGGGTTGGGCGTTTGCTTTCTGGGCACGACGATCTACAATGCCGACCGGATCGCCGAAGTGCTGCGCCTGCCCGAAGGCGTGCTGCCCGTGACGACCGTGACGTTGGGCTGGCCCGAGGAGATGCCTCCGCTGACGGACCGGTTGCCTCTGGAAGGGGTTGTCCACCGCGAACGGTACGAGGATTATACGCCCGAGACGATCGACCGTATCTGGGCGGAGCGGGAAGCCTCGCCCGAGACGGCCGAATTGCTCCGCGCGAACGGACTGCCCAATCTGGCCCGCATCTTCACGGAGCGGCGGTACACGGCCGAGGACAACCGGCTGTTCTCGCGCAAGTACTTCGACATGCTGAAAAAGCAGGGCTTTTTCAACCAATAGGGTCCGGCTGCCCGCCGCAGCGGGCGTTTCCCGGCCGGTCCGCGACGGACGGACCGGCGGCGGACCGCAAACCGACAAAACGAGATTGCTTATGGAAAGAATCATTCAGAAAGCCAGCGAATTGCTGAAACGTTGCCAGGCCGTTACGTTCGCTACGGTCAACGGAGAGGGGTTCCCGCGTCCCGTTCCGGTAAAGACGCTCCGGACGGACGATGCGCTGACGATATGGTTCGCTACGGGAATCGATTCGGAGAAAGTCGCTCACATCCGGCGCAATATGCGGACGGGAGCCTCGTTCTACGATCGAGACGACAGCGTTTCCCTGATCGGACACGCCGAGGTGGTGACCGATCCCGAGACGCTGCGCGACATGTGGCAGCCGTGGTTGGAGGCGCATTTTCCCGGCGGGCCGTCCGATGCGAATTATTGTCTGATCAAGTTTACTCCGGGCGAGGGTGCGTTCTGCCTCGAAGGCGAATTCGTCAAGTTCCGTCTGGCATAGGCGGTCGGAAAGGCTCCGGAGCTGGAAATGATTTTTCAGGGGAGCCGTTCCCGGCGCAAAGTCTTATCTTTGCACCGGAATCGTACGCCGTATCGGGCAGGGGACGGCGAGACGCGGTTTTGTCAAAATGAAGCGATACGATGGAAGAGTCCAAGGCGAGCGTCCATAACAAGGAGGAGTATCCGCCCATGCATACGGCCGAGCACCTGATCGGCGGAGCGGTCGTCCGCATGCTCGGCTGCGGGCGCGCGTTCACGACCCATATCGAAAGGAAGAAGTCGAAATGCGACTTTCGCTGCGAGCGCGGCCTGACGCCCGACGAACTGGAACGAATCGAGCGGACGGTCAACGAACAGATCGCCTCGGGCGCGGACGTGCGTGCCGAAATCGTTCCGGTCGATGAGGCGCGGAAGCGTTACGACCTGTCGCGGCTGCCCGAAGGGGCGACCGAAGTCCGGATCGTCCATATCGGTTCTTTCGACAGCTGTCCCTGCATCGGAAAACACGTAAGCAACACGAGCGAGATTCCGCCCGTGGCGATCGTTTCGAGCGACTGGGCCGACGGCGTGTTGCGGATCAGGTTCAAGCTGGCGAAATAAATCGGAGGAAGAAAGGCGTGCCGGAACCACAGGGGAGAATATATCGGGGAGCGAGGCGATGCGCGAGGTTCGCCGCGGCGGTCGCATGCTGCTGGCTCGCGGGGGCATGCAGCGTGACGAAGCATGTCCCGCAGGGGAGTTACCTGTTGACCCGCAACGACATCCGGATCGAGCGCAACCGCGAGCTTTCCAAGCAGGAACGCGTCACGAAGGCCGATCTGGAGGAGTTCGTTCGCCAGCATCCCACGCAACGCCTGTTGGGAACGAACTTTTACCTTTGGGCGTATAACTCCTCCAACCCGAAACGGAAGAACACATGGTGGAACCGCTTCAAGCGCAAGATCGGGAAAGCGCCCGTACTGCTCGACTCGTCGCTGACGGCCCGTTCCTCTCAGGCGATGAAGATCTACATGGACGGCAAGGGTTTTCTGCAGTCCGAGGCATGGTTCCGTGTCGACACGGCCGGCAAGCGGGCCCGCGTCACCTACTTCGCCCGTCAGGGCGATCCGTACCGGATCGGGAAGATCGGCTATCGCTTCCGCGACCGGTCGCTGCGGCCGGTCGTCCTGAGCGATACGGCTTCCTCGCTGCTCCGTACCGGCGGCATTTTCGACGGCAACGTGCTCAACGACGAACGGTCGCGCATCGCGTCGTTCCTGAAGAACCGGGGATACTACAACTTCTCGATCAACAACATCGAGTATGTCGCCGATTCGACCGCCGGCGACCGCACGATCGACCTGACGATGGTCGTCAAGCCCTATATGGCAGGCTATACGCCCGAGGGGGAGCCGATCGTTGAGGAGAATCGAGTATACCGCCTGCGCGATATCTATGTCTTTCCGGGATACGACCCGGCGAAGGCGGTGAGCGACAGCCTGTACAATTCGCGGCTCGACACGACTCTCTACAGGGGATTGAAAATCGTTTACGACGCCCGTCCGAAAGTCCGCTCCTCGATTCTCCGCCGTACCGTGAATCTTTATCCGAATGCGCTGTACAACGAGAGCGACGTCAAGAGAACTTATGAGAATATCATGCGGCTGGGATACTACAAAAGCGCCAGCGTGCTCTTTTCGGAAGCGTCCGACTCGGCCGGCCGGGACAGTCCGGTCACTTATATCGGCGGCCCCGGCGCCGCGACCGACACTTCGGCCGTCGCCTATTCCTCGGAACGGTATCTCGACTGCAACATCCTCTGCACGCCTGCGCTGAGGCAAAGCTACTCGGTCGAGCTGGAGGGAACCACCTCGTCGGACTACTTCGGGCTGACCGCGACGCTCGGCTACCAGAACCGCAATCTGTTCCGAGGCGTGGAGCTGTTCGACGTAAGCGTGCGCGGCGGGTATGAATTCACGCGCGTGAAAACCAAGCGCAACTCGTTCGAGCTGGGCGTCACGACCTCCTTCTCGTTCCCGCGCCTGATTACTCCGCTGCGGGTGAATCGCTATAACCGGGCTGTCGATCCGCGTACGAAAGTCGAGGTTTCGTACAGCGTGCAGCGCCGCCCCTATTATCATCGGGCGTTGGCCAGCGCCGTCTGGGGCTATTCGTGGGGCAAGGGGCGCAACAGCTCGTTCGTGCTGCGTCCGGCCGACATCAGCGTCGTGAAACTCCGTCAGGTCGACTCGGCCTTTCTGAACAGCCTGAAAAACCCCTATCTGCGCAACAGCTACACCTCGCAGCTGATCGCCGGGCTCTCCGGATCGTATATTTTCAACAATCAGAGCCGTCGCGTCGACCGGAGCTCGCTGATGATGCGCTTCAACTTCGAGACGAACGGCAACCTGATCGACGGTCTGAGCCGGTTGTTCGGCTCGAAAGAGAGGCTTGCGGACGGCGAGCCCTACCATCGCCTGTTCGGCATCCGATACGCCCAGTATTTCCGTATCGACGCGAACATCGCCAAGAAATTCGTGCTGGCTCCCAAGGTAAGCATCGTATACCGGTTCTACGGCGGATGGGGCTACGCCTACGGCAATTCGAGCTCGATCCCGTTCGAACGGCTGTTCTATTGCGGCGGCAGCAACAGCATGCGCGGCTGGCTGGCCCGCACGCTCGGTCCCGGCGGCGACCCGAAGCGCGACTTCTCGGACTATCCGAGCCAGCTGGCCAATTTCAAGCTCGAGACCAACCTCGAGGCCCGTTTCCCGGTTTGGGGCATTCTGCAGGGTGCGCTGTTCTTCGATCTGGGCAACATCTGGTTCATGAATCAGGGCGGCACGGAAGAGACCCGGTTCAAAATCGACCGGTTCTACAAGCAGCTCGGATTCAATACCGGTCTCGGCGCGCGCTTCGATTTCGGCTTCTTCGTCTTCCGTCTCGACTGGGGCATCAAGCTCCACAATCCGAACGAACCGGCCGGGGAGCGTTGGATTCAGCATTTCCGGCTGAAGAATACGACGCTCAATTTCGGCGTGGGCTATCCGTTCTGAGAATGCGCCGCTTTTTCGGATAAGACAGATATTTCGAGTTTCGGATGCCATTCTTCCGAAAATATGCTATCTTTGCGGCTCGGGACGGCATGCGCCGGACCGTTTGTGGAAAGATTTGGCCGCTTGCAACCACGGAAAAAAATGCTAAAAACAGTATTTCTCCTATCCGACAGCTGAGTTTTTCCCATTGTTTAAAGTCATACGCTAAAATTTTAAAAAATGGGATTTTTGTTTACGTCCGAGTCGGTGTCCGAGGGACATCCCGACAAGGTATCGGACCAGATTTCCGATGCGATTCTCGACGAGTTTCTTCGTCATGACAATCATTCGAAGGTAGCCTGCGAAACGCTCTGTACGACGGGACTGGTCGTCGTGGCGGGCGAGGTGCGCTCGGAGGCCTATGTCGACGTACAGGAGGTAGCCCGGCGCGTGATCAATCGGATCGGCTACACGAAAAGCGACTACAAGTTCGATGGCAGCTCGTGCGGCGTGCTGTCGGCCATTCACGAGCAGTCGCCCGACATCAATCAGGGCGTCGTGCGAGAGAGCGAGGAGCTGCAGGGAGCCGGCGATCAGGGCATCATGTTCGGGTACGCCTGCTCCGAGACCCGTGAGCTGATGCCGGCTTCGCTGATTCTCTCGCATGTGCTGATGAAAGAACTGGCCGCCATTCGGCGCGAGGGCCGGGTGATGACCTATCTGCGGCCCGACTCGAAAAGCCAGGTGACGATCGAGTACGGCGATGACAATCGTCCGAAGCGCGTGCATACGATCGTCGTTTCGACGCAACACGACGAATTCGTCACGCCGGAGCAGGCCGGAGACGAGAAGGCGGCGGAGAAGGCCATGTGCGACAAGATCCGCGAGGACGTGCGAACCATCCTGATTCCGCGAACCAAGGCGCGGCTGGAGCGCGCCGGCGACCGCCTGAGCGAGCTGATAGGCGACGACTACATCCTGCACGTGAACCCGACCGGCAAGTTCGTGATTGGGGGGCCTCACGGCGATACGGGCGTGACGGGTCGCAAGATCATCGTCGACAGCTACGGCGGCCGGGGCGCGCACGGCGGCGGGGCCTTCTCGGGCAAGGACAGTTCGAAGGTCGATCGCAGCGCGGCCTATGCGGCGCGGCATATCGCCAAGAACATGGTCGCTGCCGGCGTCGCCGACGAGGTGCTCGTTCAGCTGGCCTATGCGATCGGGATCGCCGAGCCGCTGAGCGTGTACGTCGAAACGCGTGGCACGGGCAAGCTGGGGCTCTCCGACGGCGAGATCGCGAGCTGCGTAGCGAAGCTGTTCGACCTGCGCCCGGCCAAGATCGTCGAGCGGTTCGGCCTGCGTAATCCGATTTTCGAGGCTACGGCCTCGTACGGCCATTTCGGCAACCGTCCTTATAAAAAGGTGGAGACCGTTTACGAGGGCGGCAAGCCGGTGCAGAAGGAGATCGAGTTCTTCGGCTGGGAGAAGCTCGACGCCGTCGACGCGATCCGCAAGGAGTTCGGGCTGAAATAGCCTACGGCCATAGAAACGCATGATCAGGAGCCGTTCCCGGGCAGGGGCGGCTCTTGTCGTCGCCCGTTCGGCCGGATCGGTTCAGACGGCCCGATGCGGGCGCCGCGCTCTTTCCGGGAGGCCGCTCCTTATAATTTATTAGGTTAGGACCGTCGCTGCCGGTATCGTGGCGGGGGGAATCCGGACATTTCCTTGGGCGGCTCGGTATTGCCTCACAAGACCGGAAGCAGTTTTCTGTCACGGAGGGCGGGGGCTGAAAACGGTAAAAAAACGAGATGATACACAATACGGGCGGCTCTTTCGGAGTTTGTATTGTGTCCCGGAAATTTTCCTTGCCGAGTCTGGTATGGATTCTGCGGGCCGGAAAAAAGACGGGGGCGGCTGGCCCGAACGTATGTCGAAACGGGAAAGCCGCCTGCCGGAAAACGAAAATTCGAACCGAAATGAATTGATTTTACCTTTTTTATTTTAATAATTTTAACACTTATTTCTATGAGAAAGGTTCTGTTATTTGCAGGCATGCTGGCCGCCTCGATGGCCGCCGGCGCAGCGACTGCCTACAGCGTGGCCCGGGCGACCGAGAAGGGCGAGGCCTATGCCGCTCCTTCGACCGAGTTCGCTTCGAACGTGGGTACGCATTTCACTTCTTACGAGCCGGGGAGCTATCCCGATCTGACGTATGCCGCCGAGAATGCGGTGAAAGGCGTCGTCAATATCGTCAATACGCAGGAGGTCGAGAACGACTATTACAGCGGGGGAGGCGGATTCGAGCAGTTTTTCGAGTTCTTCGGCATGCCCCGAGGGTATCAGCAGCAGCCCCAGCAGCCGCGCGAGCGTAAGAGCGGCGGGTCGGGCGTGATCATCAGCCCCGACGGGTATATCGTCACGAATAACCATGTCGTGGAAAACGCCACGAAACTGCGCGTAACGCTGAACGACAACCGTTCGTTCGACGCGAAGGTGATCGGGACCGACCCGACGACCGACGTGGCGCTCATTAAGATCGACGCGACGGACCTGCCTACGATCCCGATGGGTAATTCGGACGACCTGCGTCTGGGCGAGTGGGTGCTCGCCATCGGCAGCCCGTTCGACCTGCGCAGCACGATTACGGCCGGCATCGTGAGCGCCAAAGGCCGTAGCCTGAAGGCGCTGCCGAGCCAGTTCAGCCTCGAGTCGTTCATCCAAACCGACGCAGCGGTCAATCCGGGCAACAGCGGCGGCGCGCTGGTCAACACGAAAGGTGAGCTGGTAGGCATCAATACGCTGATCCAGTCGCGCAGCGGCACTTACATCGGCTATGCGTTCGCCGTTCCGACGTCGATCGTCAAGAAAGTGGTCGTCGACCTGAAGGAGCACGGAGTCGTGCAGCGCGCGATGCTCGGCATTCAGTATATTCCGCTGACCGAAGAGTTCCTCGAGACGGAGGAGGGTAAGAAAACCGGCATTCAGGAGCCGGGCGGAATCTATGTCGCCGAAGTCGATCCGGAAGGGGCGGCCCATGCGGCCGGCATTCGCTCGGGCGACGTGATCGTCGAGATCAACGGCATCAAGATAAACGGTTCGGCCCAGCTTTCCGAGGAGATCGCCAAGCATCGGCCTAACGATAAGGTGACGGTCGGAGTAAAAAAAGGCTCGGACGTGAAACAAATCGAGGTCGTCCTGCGTAATAAGGCAGGCAACACCGAGGTAATCACCAAGGATATCGTTTCGGCATACGACGCGCTGGGAGGTCAGTTCGCAGAGGTGTCCGAGCGGACCAAGAAAGCGCTGAAGATCGGCGGAGGCGTGCAAGTGGTAGGTATCGAGCCGGGCGGCATACTCGAAAGCGCGCGGATTCGCAAAGGCTATATCATCACGAACATCAACGATCGTCCCGTTCGCTCGATCGGCGATCTGAACCGGATCACGTCGAAGATCGAATATATCGAGGGCGTATATCCCGACGGCCGTGTGGTGGCCTACTCGCCTACCGTCAAGTAAGCGGCCGAAGTCATCCCCGGTGATTGCCCTGCGAGGGGTTGTCCGGCTCCCGGAGTAAGGAGGCCGGACAATCTTTCCTCTCGAAGGCGGAAGACACGTAACAACGAAAGGGATAACATGAGACAATTAAAAATCACCAAATCCATTACCAATCGCGAGAGCGCGTCGCTGGACAAGTATCTGCAGGAGATCGGTAAGGAGGATTTGATCACCGTGGAGGAAGAGGTCGATCTGGCGCAGCGGATCAAGAAGGGCGACAAGGAAGCGCTCGAAAAACTGACACGCGCCAACCTGCGGTTCGTCGTTTCTGTTGCGAAACAGTATCAGAACCAAGGCTTGTCGTTGCCCGATCTGATCAACGAGGGAAATCTCGGGCTGATCAAGGCCGCCGAGAAGTTCGACGAGACGAGGGGATTCAAGTTCATTTCGTACGCCGTATGGTGGATTCGCCAGTCGATCCTTCAGGCGCTGGCCGAACAGAGCCGGATCGTGCGGTTGCCGCTGAACCAGGTGGGGTCGCTGAACAAAATCAACAAGGCCTTCGCCCGTTTCGAGCAGGAGCACGAACGCACGCCCTCGCCCGAGGAACTGGCCGACGAGCTCGATCTGCCGAAGGAGAAAGTGACCGACACGCTGCGCGTATCGGGCCGTCACGTCTCGGTCGACGCGCCTTTCTCGGACGGGGAGGACAACAGTCTGCTCGACGTGCTGGTCAACAGCGATTCGCCGATCGCCGACCGGGGACTGATCAACGAGTCGCTCGGCACGGAAGTCGAGCGCGCCCTGTCGACGCTGACCGACCGCGAGCGGGATATCATCAAATACTTTTTCGGAATCGGATGTTCCGAGATGACGCTCGAGGAGATCGGCGAGAAGTTCGGCCTTACCCGCGAGCGGGTACGCCAGATCAAGGAAAAGGCGATCCGCCGGCTGCGTCACAGTACGCGGAGCAAGCTGCTCAAGTCCTATCTCGGATAATTCGGGCGGACTGCCGCCGGGTATGTTGTCATGCAGAATGACCCGGGCTTGCCTCGTTCGTTCTTAAGATTTATGACAGGTTGAGCGATCGATTTGTTGACGATCTTGGGAACGGGCAAGGCAAGTCCGGGTCATTTATTGTCCGGCGTCAACGGTCTGCCGCATCGGCTGTCGACGCGTATTCGAGGACGCGGGACGCATGGGAGGAAAAGTCTCGGGGGAGAGGTTGCGCGTCTGAGCGGGGTAGTTCGGGCTGTCGAGGAAAATAGGCGTTTGGCCGGACCGGTTTCGCCCACCGGCCGGCCCGATGTCCCGGATTCGGTTTTCTGTCGCGCGGACAGATGCGGCAGGAACCCGAGAGGTTTACTGTGCCGGCTCGACCCGAAGCCGGTCTGCGAAGGCGCGGTCGCGGATGACGGAATCGGGGCTATCCTGTCGATGGCACGGCGTACCGGACGGCTTTGGCGATGTAGTGCGGGGGAGGGAGCGCCCGGCCGGCGACCCGATTGTTCGGCAATTTCCGAGACGAGAGTTTGCGTCCCGAAGGCGCGGCTGGAGGCGGGTGATAGGGCCTCGTCTGCCCGCGCGATAAAAAATCGGAATACCGAGAGCAGAAAGGCTCGATTATTGAATAGACTGTTCCGTAGGGATTCCCGATGGCGGCGCGTTCGTCTGCGGAATTTGGCCATACGAGCCCCGTGCGCACACATTCACCGAGGGTCCGGACTTCTCTCATCCGAGCTCTGGAACCTCGAGCGGCACGGGGCTTCGTGTGTCCGGACGAGACGTTGCCGTCGTAACCGGGCAAAGGCTCTCCGAGTTGATATCCTGCGAATCGGATCGTACTTCCGCATCGGGAATAGAGACGTTCGGCCGCTTTCCCGATTCTCTCCGGAACGGTAAACCGCATAGCGGCCATCGGCCGCTATGCGGTTTACCTATGAGCGGCCTTCGAGCGGCCGACGGTGCGATCAGTATACCGTGTTCTGCGGATCGAAGTTGGTCCATCCGTCCATCCAGTTCTCTCCGGTTCCGAAGGCGCCGGCGAAACCGTTGCCCGAGACGTCGAAGCCTGAAGGAACCGTGTACAAAGCGTTCACGGCAGCGCTGCCGGCGCCTGGCCGGGGATCGAAGCCCGAGCGCGTGCTGACGGGTTGCGCCAGTCCCACGCCGTCGATCGCGTCGTAGAACTTGTTGGCATAGCTTTCCCGGAGCAAGATGCCGTCCGTGAAGCCGTTCCCCTTGAGCCATGTCTTGTTTTGGTCGGACGAAAGAATCCCGACGACCGGATCGATTGCCGTGTTGTCGAACGATTCGAGTGCTTTGTCGTACCCCGAGAAGTGGACGTTACTGATTTCGAACAGGCCTGCTGTGGCCGCCGCGGGCGAATCGCCCTTGTCCTTTTCGATCATCAGCGCGACGGGCCATCCCGTTACGATCGAATTGTATAGACTGATGCGCGAGTTGCGCCGGATTTGCACGCCTGCCTGAAACTGGCCGAGGCCCGAGCCGTTGTTCGGGAACATTTCACCCGCGTTGATGTAGGCTCCGGGATTTTCGGTCGAAGCCGACTGGTTATAGAATGCGGCGTCCTGACCCATCGGGCCGATCAGCGTCACGTTGCAGAAACGGGCCGTCGTGTAAGGCTCCTCGTCCGAACCGTCGGAGTTGTTGTCCGACTCGAAGCCGTTCGACAGCGATTTATCCGCGATGCGCGGATCGCGCACGCCGAGCAAAAACTGCAAGTTGCCCGAGAAGCCGTTGTCGGTGTCGAAATCGTCGTCCCAACCGTGATAAGCTACCAGGTATTTGCAACTGACCGAGCCGCCGAACCATTCGAACGAGTCGTCGTTCGAGTAGGATACTTGCAGGTGGTCGACCGTCGTTCCGCTGCCGACCGAGCCGAACGTGATGCCGTTGATCTCCTTGTCGGTTTGGAACGGGAAGCCGGCGAATTCGACGCGCACGTAGCTCAGCACGCCCGAGTTGTCGGTGTCGACCGGGTTGCTGCCTCCGCCGTGATACGAGCGGGGACCGCCTTCGATCTGCTGCTCGCCCTTATTGTTGCTGGCACGGCCGCAGAGGATCAGTCCGCCCCAGTCGCCCGGCCGACGGTTGCCGGGAGCCTCTTCCGACGTGAAGACGATCGGCTTGGAAGCGGTCCCCCGGGCGAAGATCTGGCCGCCCCGCTCGATAATCAGCGCTGCCTGAGTCTGCTTGTCGCCCCGGATGACGGTACCGGCCGGAATCGTGATCGTCGATCCGTCCTCGATGTAAACCCAGCCGCGCAGTTTGTACTTGCGCGAGGCGTTCAGCACGTAGTCGCCTTTCGGTGCGGGAAAGTGCTTGTCGCCGTTGCCTATGTAGTAAACCGAGTCCGATCCTTCCTTTTCGCCGAATACGAGCCCCGTTTCGTAGACGCCCGAGGGGGCCGGACCGGGACCGGGATTTCCGTTGCCGTTGTCATCGTCCGAACAGGCCGCCAGTATGGCGACCGAGGCCATCATGGCCAGCATCATCTGTTTTTTCATCGTGTAGATAGTTAAGGAATGAATGGTGTTTCCGAAGTCGTGAGATTTACTCGTTTTTCGTATGCCGCGAGGGTCAGAACGTGGCCGTCAGCGACAGCGAGAAGCTGCGGCCCGGATAATAGCGCTTGGTTGTTTGGGAGCGTTCGTGCACGACGCCCTCCGAGTCCCTGAAGCGCGGAAACTGCATGAAGCGGACCGCGTCGCCGAGCAGGTCGCGCGCGGCGGCCTTCGCCTCGAGCCATTTGCAGAGGCGTTGGCCGACCGTCAGATCGAGCGAGTTGCGCGGCATCTCGTACATGTCCGGGATATTGCTGTTGAACGTGTCGCCTCCGCTCGTGCTGACCCGGCCGATGCCGACGATTCGTTTGCCGATGCGGTTGTAGAGAATGCCGGCCGCGAAGCCGATCCGGCCGTTCTGGTAAAACAGTCCGGCGTTGACCAGATAGGGCGACTGTCCCTGCATCGGCCGGTCGTGTTCGCGGCTTTGCTCGCCGAACAGAACCTTGCTTTCGATCCAAGCGGCGTTCAACGTCAGCATGAAATTGTTCATGCCGATGAACGCAAGGCTTTTCCTGAGATCGATCTCGACGCCGTAGTTGCGGGCCGAGCGGGCGTTCTCGAACGAAAACTGGTAGGAGCCGCCGGCATCGACATAGTTCCATTCGATCGGATTCTTGAAATGCTTGTAGAAGACGGCGACCGAAATCGTTTCGCCGGCGGCCGGATAGAGTTCGTAGCGCAGGTCGACGTTCTGCACGACGGCCTGCCGGAGGTCCGGATTGCCGGTAATCGTGCTGAACATGTCGAAATCGTAGTAAGTCGACGGCGACAGCTCGCGGAACTCCTGCCGGTTGACGCTCATGCCGTATGCCAGCCGGACGAGCATCCGGGGCGTCAGGTTATACGTGGCGTTGAGCGACGGCAGCGCGTTGTTGTATCGGTAGGTGTTCGTCCGGGTCCGGAAATTGGTTTCCGACGGATAGCTTTCGAGCGAAGAGCGGTAGCTTTCGAAACGGACGCCGGCGTAGACGTTGAAGCGCCCGAGCGACATGTTCAGCGCCGCGTAGGCGGCCAGCACGTCGCTGTGGGCCGAGTAGTCGTCCGTGTTGTGCGTTTCGTCCTGAACGTGCAGCTTGTCGGGTGCGCCCAGATTTTCCGGTGCGAAGATCTGCTCGGCGGGCAGCGAGCCGAAACCGGCGGGCAGCTTGTTCTGATAGGCATTCCACTTGTAGAGGAAGTTGCGGGTAGCGTAGCGGCGCGTTTTGTATTCGCCGTATAGTCCGGTGCGTAACTCGGGGCGGAGCGTCCCGTCGGGAAAGAGCGGCAGGCTCAGGTTCGCTCCGGCCGAAGCGACGTGCTCGTCGAGCGAGGTAAAGTAGCGCGATACGCTGCCCTGATCGATCGAGTATTCGTAAATGCCGTTTTCGGGATTTTTCTCGCGCTCGACGATCCGGCGGTCGGGCTGGCGGCGGTTCGAGTAGGAGTAGGCTGCGTTCCAGTCGAACTTCGCGCCGCTGCGGATCCAGTCGTGACTGCCTGCGAACTGGCCCGTGTAGGCGCTACGGCTCACGTACAAGTATTCGTCCTGCTGCTGCTCGTAATATCCGCTGACGTTGCGCCATCCTTCGCGGTCGGTGAAACGGTTGCGTCCCAATTGGTTGAATATGTTGCGGAATTCGTAACGGCTTACGCACGAGCGCTTGTCGGCTGCCGGAACGTAAGAGAGATTCAGCATAGCGCCGAGCTTCACGTCGTTCGTGTATTGGTTGTCGGTGTATTTGAAGTTGTACAGAGGTTCGTCTTCGGTGTAGTTGTAGATGCCGAACTGCGAGTTTTCCATGCGCAGCAGGCTTTTGTTCGTGTTCGAGTAGTTCAATGCCGCGACCAGCCCGACCGCGTCGCGGCGGGCGGTCACGAAGCGACGGTTCAGCGCTATGTTCAGTTTCTGGTCGATTGTCGGGCGGCGGCTCAGCACTCTCCAGTCGTTGTTGAAACCGGTGCGGGTCACGCGGTCGACCGTCGTGACGTCGTCGTTGTCCACGCGATGCGGAACGTTTTTCAGCGAGCGCATGCCGTTGTCGAAGCCGAGCCAGTCGGTTGCGCTGCCCGGGGCATAGCGGAAATCGTTCGAGTGCGTGACGCTGTTGAATCCTGTGCCGTAGCTGATCGTCAGCGAGTTTTCCTCGGGTACGACTTTCGTGCGGATTCGGATGAAACCGCCCGAGAAGTCGGCCGGCAGTTCCGGTGCGGGCGACTTGACGATTAGCAGGTTGTCGATCTGCGAACTGGGCAGGACGTCGAACGAGAACGCGCGCGTGTCGGCTTCGGAGCTCGGCACGGCCGCCCCGTTGATCCATACGTTGTTGTAGCGTTGGGCCAGTCCGCGGACGATGACGAACTTGTCGTCGATGACCGAAATGCCCGGGACGCGGCGGATTACTTCCGAAGCGTCCTTGTCCTGAGTGCGGGCGATCGTCTGGGCCGATATGCCGCTGGCGACGTAGCGGGCCGATCGCATCTGCGCGATCAGTCCCGCGTCGCTGTCGACCTTGCGCGTCGCGACGACCACGGCTCCGTCGAGCTGCGACGATTCGGGCTCGAGCGTTACGCTCAACTCGCAATATTCGTCCCTGCGCAGCTCGAGCGGTTCGCTGCGGAATCGTTTGTAGCCGATGAACGACACCGTGACAACGGCCGTTCCGGGTTCGGCGCCGAGAATCAGAAATTTGCCTTCGGAGTCGGTGATCGCTCCGAGCGTCGTTCCTTCGATGGCGACCGTCGCTCCGACGATCGGGGCGCTCGATACATCGACAACGGTGCCGCGCACGACGGCCGAAGCGGCTTGGGCGTCGGCCCGTGCCGGAAAGGAAAGCATGCTCAGCATGAAAAAGAACGATGTCAGTCGGGTCATGAGTTGATAGAGGCGTATTGGTTTTCGATGCCGCAAAGTTACCGGTCCCTGCGGTACGGCTGGTTAACGTACCGAGACCAAACCGTGAAGTTTAAGTTACGAACCGGGCTTCACGTAAAAAGAATGTTAAGAGGGAAAAGACCGGCGCATGCTCAGTTTTTCCTGCAAAGCAGAGGTTGAATCCGAAAAAAATCGTTAATTTGGGCTTCCATTGAACGATTTAAACGAGGAAAGCATGAATCGCAAACACATCCTGATCATTCTGTCGATCCTGCTGCTGCTCCCTTGGGGCGGATACGGGGCGAAGGCGAAAAAGGCGGTATTTATCATCGTGGACGGTGTTCCGGCCGATATGATTGAGCGGCTGAAACCGCCTGCAATCGGCCGGATCGCGGCCGAGGGCGGCTATTCGAGGGCCTACTGCGGCGGGATCGCCGGCACGTACTGCGAAACGCCGACCATTTCGGCTGTCGGGTACAACTGCATCCTGACCTCCGCATGGGCCAACAAGCACAACGTATGGGACAATTCTCCGAAGCCCGATTACAGCTACTGGTCGATTTTCCGGATCGCCAAGGAGCAGAAGCGGGACGTGACGACGGCTCTCTATTCGAGCTGGACCGACAACCGCACCGTGTTGCTCGGCGAAGGGTTGCCCGAGACGGGAGACCTGAGGATCGACTATGTCGTCGACGGTTTCGATCTCGACCAGAAGAACTATCCCAAGGAGAAGGACGATCTGCAAGTCTATCGCATCGACGATACGGTGTCGAGGGCTGCGGCGGCCGGTATCCGCGAGCAGGCGCCGGACCTGAGCTGGGTCTATCTGTGGTATACCGACGATGCTGGGCATATCTACGGCAACGGCGATTATTTCGACGAGTACGTGATGAAGGCCGACCGTCAGATCGAACGCATTTGGGAAGCGGTCGAATACCGCGAGAAATATTTCGACGAGGAGTGGATGGTCGTCGTGACGACCGACCACGGCCGGGGCGACGACGGTCATCATCACGGCGGACAGTCCGCGCGCGAGCGGACCTCGTGGATCGCGACGAACGTTCGGGGAAATGCCCGCTTCGCCGAACCATGGCTGTCGATCGTCGACATCGCTCCGTCGCTCGCTCGCTTTTTGGATTTCGACGTGCCTCAGGAGGTGTTGTGGGAACAGGACGGAGCGCCTTTCATCGGGGAAGCCGATATCTGCGCTCTCGAGGCCGTGCGCGGCAACCGGACGATCGAGCTGACGTGGGAAAGTCTCGACGACCGGGCGCTGGCTACCGTTTACGTTTCGAGGACCAACGATTTCAAAAACGGACAGTGCGACCAGTGGACGAAAGCCGGCCGCGTGAAAGCGGGAGAGCGGCGCTTCGTGTTCGATACGGGCGACGATCCGAACGGTTTCTACAAGTTCGTCGTCGTGACGCCCGGCAATCATCTGAACTGCTGGGTTCCGGAGAAAAAGTAGTTTGCCGGAGCCGGTTGCACGGATTCCGGTGCGATCATAAGCTGGTCGCATCGCTCCGTCAAGTGTTTTTACGCTTCGGCGGGACGGCAAGAACTCGGTTCTCGCTTTTCCGGTCACGGATAGAGCCGTTTCTGGTCTGCCTCGCTGGGATGATTCTCGGCGGGTCGGTTCGCGGAATCGGACAAGAGGGAGGGAACTCGGATGCTTTTTCGCTTGCGGGGGCGTTTCCGGGTGTCCGTTCCGTCTTTATCGCAATGCCCGTCTCGAGCTGGTTGCGGAGTGGATCGGATGCTTTTTAGGCGGGGCGACGGTTCTTTCCTGCCCGGGGCATGCTTTGATGGAGGAGATCGGAACGAGTGCGCCCGTCGGACTACCGCTTTATTCGGACGAAACGAATCGCCCGACGGAGCAGGTCGGTTCCGTGAGGCGTGGGGGAACGCCGGTTGTCGTCGGAATAGAAAAAAGAGCGCCTCGAATCTTCGAGGCGCTCTTTCGTAAACAGAATCAGGTGGCGGTTATTTGCCCGGGTTCAGGCGTATCTTGACCCATTGGGTCGTTTCGCCCCAGCCGTATTTCACCGTGGCAGGGATGAAGATGTTGCAGGAGCGCTCGACGCCGGCACCTGCGCTGTTGTTGGTGAATACGAGCTTGGAGCCCGTTGCCGTGATCGAGGCTCCGGCATAGGCTTCGGTGAGCGGCATACTTTGGTCGGCCGTCAGGTTGTCGTCGACGACGATGTTACCTCCCTGCCGCTTCATGCCGATCTTAGCCTTGTCGGTTTCCCATTCGACGCTTTCGACTTCATAGTAGTCCCAAAGCTCCGCGGCATACTTCTGCTTGTCGCTTTCCGGATTTACGATGTCGTTCTCGGCTACGAGATAACCGTTGAAATCGGTCATCGTGAAAGCGTTCGAGCAGTCGATCTCCGATCCGCCGATCACATGATCCTCGAACGAAGCGTTCTCCAGTTCGGCGTTGATCGTCAGCGGGGCAACGATGTTCACGTCGAACTCGGCCACCTGCATCTTGTTGTATCCGTTGATGTCAGCCCATACCTTCAGCGTGGCTTTGTTGCCGACCAGTCCTTTGCCCGCGTCGTTCTTCTGGAGCGAGAGGTTGACGGCGCTTGCGCTCGTGACGCTCGGTGCGTACCAGTTGTCGCCTTCGGCAACGAAAGTCAGCTCTGCGGCTTTTTCCGCGTTCTTGAGCAGCGTGTAGCCGGCTTTGTTGGCAGTACCGGCCGGTTCGGCGGTCAGTGCCGGAGCATATCCTGTCTGAGGCTGGGTCAGTGCGAATTGCATGTCCCACTTGCCGCACGCGGAGAACAAGTCTTTCACGATGCAAGCGTTGGGCGTGAACAGCTGCATCAGATCGTAGTTGTAGACGCAGGTAGTCCCCGAAGTCATCGTCGGCTCGTACTGAACCGGGTAAACGTTAGCCTGTGCTCCCGGCGTGATCCAGTACTGCTCGTAGTAGCCGCTGATCGACGGCAGAGTGACGTTGACGGTGCACTTCAGCGAGAAGGTCACATCGCCCGCAACGCCTTTCGGATCGGTATAGGTGATCAGGATGCTGTACTCTTTCGACGTGGCCGGTACGATCTTGCCGATCGCCTCGGCGTCGAGCGTCCATTTCAGGGCTACGGCGTCCTCGGATACGTCCGAAGTCTGCTCGGTAATTACGCCGTCGCCTTCGCCGAAGGTACCCTTGCCGTTGACTTTCAGTTCGTAGATAGCTTCGAATTCGTCTTTCGACATGCCGCCTTCCTTCACCTTAGCATAGACGTACTGCGTCATGTCTTTCCAGAGGAAGTCGTTTTCGATGGCGGAGCAGCTCAGATTCTGGGCGTAAGTCTTGATCTCGCCCAGTTCGATCGGGTCGGGGCTGACGGAATTTTCTACCCACTTGATTTTGAAGTAGGCCACGTCGACTATCTGATTCTCGTTCGTCGTGTCGACCAGCGTTACCCGCACGATGGGCTCCTTGTCGATAGCCGCGCGGTTGTTGACCTCGCCGCCCGGAACCTGCGACGTGATCGTCGTTCCGTCGATGCGGGCGAATTGCTGCTGATCGGTCTGGTTGGGTCCCAGCTTGTAAGCATCGGGTGCCAGCTCGAAACGGAACTTCAGGCCGTAGCCTTCGAGCTTGTCTGCGGTCATTTCATTGGCGTTCGCCCCGTCGTCGTAGCAACCCGTCACCATGCCGGCCAGGTCGAACGGCTCGTTGTACTTGATGCTCTTGGAGATTTTTTCGGCCTGTGCCGCACCGTAGATCGTAGCGTAGTCCGAAAAATGATGATGCGCGCCGTGTGCACAATCGAAATCGGTAATCTGCTGCGAATTATCGAACTGCGCGGCGATAACGGGCGTTACGGTCGACTCAGCGAGCCGGACATATTCGGAGTAGACGTAGGCTTCGGTCTCGTTCTCGAACAGACAGTCGTCCGCTACGGGCACTTTCAACGCGACGGTATAGATCTTGTTTCCGTCGAGCTTCAGCGGCTCGGTCGAGGTCTTGGCCGCATTGACGGTCAGGATGCCGTTTTCGATGTCGTGGCCGACGACTTTCACAGGCGTATTTTCTCCCGTTTCGGCGGCTCGGGTCACGGCCGTCGTCGAAACGAACGAGGGCGTTCCGATATCCTCCTTCTGTACTCCGGTAGGATTCAGGCGATAATCGGCCGTTGTCGACTCGTCGGAGACGATCGTGGCTTTCGCGGCTTTCTTCGTGCTACCGTCCGGATTGATCGTCAGGGCATTGTACGATACGGACAGGAACTCGATCGTGGGGATTCCGTCGACATAGAGGCCGGGAACCAGCGTCACGCTCGTCAGCCGGGATGAGAGTACGCCGCTGAGCGAGGAAAGCTGTTCTCCCACTTTTTCCATGATCTCGGCGTTCAGGTCCTTCACGGCCTTTTCGAGGGTTGCCTGGTCGATCGCACTCTTGCGGATGTTTTCGATCAGTCCCGACAGTTTCTGATCGAGCGCCGTCAGATCGGCCGAGGAGGCCTTGTCACCGAGCTCGTCGGCGTACTTCTCCAGCGCTTTCTGCTGTACTTCCAGCGCTTTCTCGAATTTCTGCATGTCGTCGATCGTGACATAATCCTTCAGCATTTGCGACAGGTTTTTCTCGATACCTTCGATCTGGCTGGCCAGCTCGTCGAGCGCGCTTTGGTCGGCCTTGTCCGAAATCAGAGACTGGCATTGAGAAATAGCCTCCCGGATGGCTTCCGTCTTGGCATCGGCGACGGCTTTCTGAGCTGCCGCAGCCGTTTCGGCGGCCTCATCGGCGGCTTCCTTGGCTGCTGCGGCTTTCTGTGTCGCGGCAGCCGCCTCGTTCTGAGCTCCGGTCAGGGCCGTCTGCAAGGCGCCCAGCTGCTCTTGCAGCGCGGCAGCCGTCTCGCTCAGTTCGGTCTGCACGTTCCCGATGTCGTCGTCGTAGTCCTTGCAGCCGGCGTAAGTCAGCGTCGCCCCGATCAGGAGAAACGCCAAAACTCGGTTGATAAAAATTCGCTTCATAGTCTTTGGATTAAATTGTTTGAGTTGAACAAAATAGTGTCTGAGTGTGTCTCTCCCCCTCCTTGATTTCGGCCTTTCGCGAATGAAAAATTGTTGAGTAAAAATTAATTGAAAATGTATATCTTTATCCGATTTATAGCCACGAGCGAACAGGGCCGGATTTTTGCATGTCCAGCTTCGCCGACGAATAAAAACGGATGTAAAAGCACTGCAATAATACGAAGGATTTCGCCATTATGCAAGAAAAACGACGAAATATTTCACCAGTTAAGGATAGAATTTTGTATTATATTGAAAATCTGTCTATTAGCAAGCGAGAATTTTACAGTAAAACCGGTATATCCCGGGGTACCTTGGAGAGTCCGACCGGGATTACCGAGGATACTTTGGCGAAATTTATCGCCACATATCCGGAAGTTTCTCTGGAATGGCTGATACGGGGCGAGGGCGAAATCGTACGGCCGAACGGACCCGAAGAGGCTCCGGCCGACCTGCTGGAAATGGCCCGTCGCGTGATCGAAGCCAAAGACGAAATCATCGAATTGCAAAAAAACAGGATTGACTGGCTGACCGCACGCTTGTCGGAGAAGGGGTAGAGGCCCGTTCCAGGCCATTGGCGCGTGAAAAGCGCGCGCCTGAAACTCGAAATGGATGGGATTCTCCGTCGAACGGCGCCGTGCCGCGGTCCGGGTTGCCGTCGTTTCCCGCCATGTCGTGCGGCGTTTTTGCGGACGGCTGTTTATTCGCGGAAGTTATGCCGCTTTTTTGAGGCCATTATACTCCCCATGTACCCATACGTTCGCAACCGAAATTTTTTCATCG
>ENA-UESD01000502-UESD01000502.1-human-gut-metagenome-genome-assembly--contig:-NODE-502-length-35747-cov-7.240903_pt1 | contig 35747 bp, 26 predicted proteins | sample MGYA00242985_ERZ507986 | MGnify/ENA primary metagenome ERZ507986 (study PRJEB26167, sample SAMN06115408) | human gut metagenome | host: Homo sapiens | place: China:Guangxi | collected 2016-04-06... | reverse complement strand
GATTCTTTTTTCTGCATCTCAATTTACCTGTTACCTGAAAACTACTTTTTTCTAATACCTAATCAAAACAATCTTTTTCCTAAAAACTAATCTTAAAATCTAATACCTTAATTTTATAAACTAATACTACTCTTTTGTTATTACCTTTTTCTAATACCTAAAAATCTTAGTAGTTTCACAACTACACTGCAAAGGTAGAGGTGTTTTGGAAAACAACAAGAATTCTTATGCTAAAAAACATGTTTTACCTTATTTTTTTGATTTATGTCAAGAGAAAGAGTGGAGGTTGGGTATAAAACATACATCCGAATGTTGATTTGATACAAATTCTGTCCAAACGCTCCGTTCGTCTTCTATTTCATCACACGGCCGCGCACTTTTTCAAGTGACAAAAAGTAAGCCTAGAATGTCGAAAAAGAGCATTTACATCTCTTTTTGAAAGGAATCGAAGCCTTAACACAAAAGAAAAGAAGCCAAAAACGTTACATCTTGCATATTTCCAATCCAAAATTACGGCGTTTTTTTGCGCCCGCCCCGCCTCCTCCTCGAAATTTCGGAAGCAAAAACCGGCAGAAGATACAACTCTCGCAACTTTTCCGTAACTTTGCAGCGTTTGATAATAAATAAGGTAGAATGGATTTTAAGTACGATGTAATTGTAATTGGTGCCGGACATGCTGGTTGTGAAGCGGCAGCCGCCGCTGCGAATTTAGGTTCCAAAACTTGTCTGATCACAATGGACATGAACAAGATCGGACAGATGAGTTGCAATCCGGCAGTAGGAGGAATCGCCAAAGGACAAATAGTACGCGAAATAGACGCACTGGGCGGACAGATGGGATTGGTGACGGATGAAACTGCTATCCAGTTCCGAATCCTGAACCGCTCGAAAGGTCCCGCCATGTGGAGTCCCCGCGCTCAATGCGACCGTGCCAAGTTTATCTGGTCATGGCGTGAGAAACTGGAAAATACTCCCAACCTTCATATCTGGCAGGATACCGTCTGTGAATTGCTCGTTGAAAACGGTGAAGTAGTCGGACTCGTCACTCTTTGGGGTGTCACATTCAAAGCGAAATGTATCGTACTGACCGCAGGAACATTCTTGAACGGACTCATGCACGTAGGCCGCCACCAATTGCCCGGCGGAAGAATGGCAGAACCCGCATCTTACCAGCTGACAGAATCCATCGCCCGACATGGCATTGCCTACGGAAGGATGAAGACCGGCACACCGGTACGAATCGACGCACGCAGCATCCACTTCGATCTGATGGATACACAAGACGGAGAATGCGACTTCCACAAGTTCTCATTCATGAATACCAGTACGCGCCATTTGAAGCAACTGCAATGCTGGACCTGCTATACCAACGAAGAAGTGCACCGGATTCTGCGCGAAGGGCTGCCGGATTCTCCCCTGTTCAACGGACAGATTCAAAGTATCGGTCCGCGCTATTGCCCCAGCATCGAAACCAAGATTGTCACCTTCCCCGACAAAGAGCAGCACCAACTGTTCCTCGAACCCGAAGGTGAAACAACACAGGAATTATACCTGAACGGATTTTCTTCTTCTCTTCCGATGGATATTCAGATCGCCGCGCTGAAAAAAGTACCGGCATTCAAGGATATCGTCATCTATCGTCCCGGATATGCGATTGAGTACGATTACTTCGACCCCACCCAATTAAAACATTCGCTGGAATCGAAGATTATCAAAAACCTGTTCTTTGCCGGGCAAGTGAACGGAACAACCGGTTACGAAGAAGCGGGAGGACAAGGACTGATCGCCGGAATCAACGCACACATCAACTGTCACGGTGGTGAAGCCTTCACACTGGCTCGCGACGAAGCATATATCGGTGTATTGATAGACGACCTGGTGACCAAAGGAGTAGACGAACCATACCGTATGTTCACTTCACGTGCCGAATACCGTATTCTTCTCCGCATGGACGACGCCGACATGAGACTGACCGAAAGAGCATATCACCTCGGACTGGCAAGAGAGGATCGCTACCAATTAATGAAGACCAAGAAGGAGGCATTAGAGCAGATAGTAAATTTCGCAAAGAACTATTCGATGAAACCGGCATTAATTAATGATGCCCTCGAAAAGTTGGGAACAACTCCCCTTCGTCAAGGCTGTAAGCTGATCGAAATTCTCAATCGTCCGCAAATCACGATTGAGAATATCGCGGAACATGTCCCCGCCTTCCAAAGAGAATTAGAAAAAGCAACCGCTGCAGACTCCGACCGTAAAGAAGAGATTCTGGAAGCGGCAGAAATACTGATCAAGTATCAAGGCTATATTGACAGAGAGCGAATGATAGCAGAAAAGCTGGCACGCCTGGAAAGCATCAAGATCAAAGGCAAATTTGATTATGCTTCCATCCAGTCGCTATCTACGGAAGCTCGTCAGAAGCTAGTGAAGATTGATCCGGAAACGATTGCTCAAGCGAGCCGGATCCCGGGAGTATCACCAAGCGACATCAACGTATTGCTGGTACTTTCCGGCCGATAAGCGGCAACGTTTCACGTGAAACAAATCATTTAAAGAAACGAGATAAACCAATGATTATGAGCAAAGAAACGCTAATTAAAAGCATCCGGGAAATTCCCGATTTTCCGATCCCCGGAATCCTTTTCTACGATGTCACCACCCTGTTTAAAGACCCTTGGTGCTTGCAAGAATTATCGAACATCATGTTCGAAATGTACAAGGATAAAGGTATCACCAAAGTAGTAGGTATAGAATCCAGAGGATTCATCATGGGGCCTATCCTAGCTACCCGACTGAACGCAGGTTTTATTCCTATCCGCAAGCCGGGCAAACTTCCCGCAGAGGTGATCGAAGAAAGCTACGACAAAGAATATGGCACGGACACTGTGCAGATTCATAAGGACGCACTCGATGAAAACGACGTAGTTTTACTACACGACGACCTGCTGGCAACGGGAGGAACTATGAAAGCAGCCTGCGAACTGGTGAAGAAACTGAAGCCTAAAAAGGTATATGTAAACTTCATTATCGAATTGAAAGACCTGAATGGCAAATCCGTATTCGGAGATGACGTAGAAGTAGAATCCGTATTGACTTTATAAACAAATTGCTTATATTTGCAGGGCGTAGAGAATCTACGCCCTTTTTTATTTCCCGCTATTTCATCTATAACGATTATGAATACAGAACCGGAAGCCAAAACGAATGAATATCGGAGGGGTATTGTAGCCAACCTGCCCGAAAAGCCGGGAGTCTATCAGTATCTGAACACAGAAGGGACTATTATATACGTTGGAAAGGCTAAAAACCTAAAAAAAAGGGTATATTCTTACTTCAGCAAAGAGCATGAACCCGGCAAGACACGAGTATTGGTCAGCAAGATTGCCGATATCCGTTACATCGTTGTTAACACCGAAGAAGATGCATTATTGCTGGAAAACAATCTGATCAAGAAATATAAGCCCCGCTACAATGTATTGCTGAAGGACGACAAGACCTACCCTTCCATCTGCGTGCAGAATGAATACTTTCCACGCATTTTCAGGACTCGAAAGATTATCAAAAACGGTTCTTCTTATTATGGTCCCTACAGCCACCTTCCTTCGATGTATGCGGTGCTCGACCTGATCAAGCATCTATACCCGTTGCGTACCTGCAATCTGAACCTTTCTCCGGAGAACATACGGGCGGGAAAGTTCAAGGTTTGTCTGGAGTATCACATCAAGAAGTGCGCCGGACCATGCGTTGGACTGCAATCGCACGAGGATTATCTGAAGAACATCGATGAAATCAAAGAGATTTTGAAAGGAAATACGCAGGATATTAGCCGTATGCTGGTAGAAAAGATGCAGGAACTGGCCAATGAAATGAAGTTTGAAGAGGCTCAGAAGATTAAGGAGAAGTATCTGCTGATAGAGAATTACCGGTCTAAATCGGAGGTAGTAAGTTCTGTCCTGCACAATATCGACGTCTTTTCCATCGAAGAAGACGATTCAAATTCGGCTTTCGTCAACTATCTGCACATCACCAATGGCGCCATCAATCAGGCATTCACCTTTGAGTACAAGAAGAAGCTAAATGAATCGAAAGAAGAGTTACTGACGCTAGGCATTATTGAAATGCGGGAGCGCTACAAGAGCCATTCACGGGAGATTATTGTTCCTTTCGAACTTGATCTGGAGTTGAATAATGTCGTTTTCACCGTTCCTCAAAGGGGAGATAAGAAAAAACTGCTCGATCTTTCTATCCTAAATGTGAAGCAATATAAGGCCGACCGATTGAAACAAGCCGAGAAACTGAACCCGGAGCAGCGCAGTATGCGTCTGCTGAAAGAAATACAAAACGAACTGCATTTAGACAAGCCACCTTTGCAGATTGAATGTTTCGATAACTCGAATATACAAGGATCGGATGCCGTAGCTGCCTGCGTAGTATTCAAAAAGGCGAAACCATCGAAGAAAGATTACCGTAAATACAATATTAAGACGGTCGTGGGACCGGATGATTACGCTTCCATGAAAGAGGTGGTCAGACGACGTTATCAGCGCGCCATTGAAGAAAATTCTCCCCTTCCCGACCTGATTATTACCGATGGTGGTAAAGGACAAATGGAAGTCGTCAGAGAAGTAATCGAGGATGAACTGCATCTGAATATTCCGATTGCCGGTTTGGCTAAGGATAATAAGCATCGCACGTCAGAGCTACTTTTCGGGTTTCCCGCACAGACGATTGGGATCAAACAACAAAGTTCTTTATTCCGTCTGCTGACGCAGATTCAGGATGAAGTACACCGTTTTGCGATTACTTTCCACCGCGACAAGCGCAGCAAGCGACAGGTCGCATCGGCTCTGGATAGCATTAAAGGGATTGGAGAAAAGACAAAAACAGCCCTATTGAAGGAGTTTAAAAGCGTAAAACGAATCAAAGAGGCATCCCTTGAAGAAATCGCAAAGGTCATAGGAGAAGTGAAGGCTCAGACTGTAAAAAAAGGGTTAAGCAACGAATAGGCTCACTTCTATGTGGCTATACGCTAAATTGTTAGTCCATATAAATCAAGTATCAGTATCATATGGGGCAAGCGTTAGTTTCCTCGGAGGAAACGCCAGTTCCCTTTAAAAGGAACGGTCGTTTCCATTAAAAGGAACGGCCGTTCCCTCGCCGGGAAACGACAGTTTCCATTAAAAGAAATCATAGGAAACTATATACCATTGATTTCTAACCACATAGAGTACTACCGGTAATGTTATAGAGTTTATGTTCATGTCTATACGGTTCTAAGGCAAACTCAATCAAGTTATGAGGCAAATACATCTGTCGTCCTAATAGATATGCTTCTGCACAACAGACAGACACGCTTCCGAATGACAGCTACGGTTAATACTTAATACCTAATACTTATCTCCTATAATATTTCCTTCCAATCCATCGTTTTTTCTTCTTAATTTCGTAAATTTGCCTTTCGTAACATTCAATAGAATAGAGAAAATATCAATGAGAATAGTTGTACAACGAGTAAGCCACGCATCAGTAACCATCGAAGGACAGTGCAAGTCTTCCATTGGAAAAGGGATGCTGATATTAGTCGGCATTGAAGAATCCGACGGACAGGAAGATATAGACTGGCTCTGCAAAAAGATAGTAAATCTGCGTATTTTTGACGATGAAAGCGGAGTAATGAACAAGTCGATCCTGGAAGATGGAGGTGAAATTCTGGTCATCAGTCAGTTCACGTTGCACGCTTCTACCAAGAAGGGCAACCGTCCGTCATACATCAAAGCCGCCAAGCCGGAGATATCTGTCCCACTCTACGAACGGTTCTGCAAAGACCTGAGCAGGGCGCTGGGAAAAGAAATCGGCACAGGAACTTTCGGAGCGGACATGAAAGTTGAACTTTTAAATGACGGTCCTGTTACTATATGTATGGACACCAAAAATAAAGAGTAAAACCTTGATGAAAAAGCCGGTAAAGCTCTTCGAAGAGTGATAAACAGGCTCTAAACATCAAACTAATCATCATAAACCAACAGCAATTATGACCCTGGAAGAAGCTCAAAAAGAAGTAGACAAATGGATAAAGACATACGGTGTCCGCTACTTCAGCGAATTGACAAATATGGCCGTACTGACTGAAGAAGTCGGAGAATTAGCCCGTGTCATGGCCCGCAAATACGGCGACCAGTCTTTCAAAGAAGGCGAGAAAGACAACCTTGACGAAGAAATAGCAGACATCTTATGGGTGCTCCTGTGTATCGCCAACCAGACAGGCGTAGACATCACCAAAGCCTTCAGGGAAAGCCTGGAAAAGAAAACGAAACGAGATAATAAAAGACATATCAATAACCCAAAACTGAACGATCATGGAAGAGAATAGCTCACAATCCAACAAGTATGATGCCGCATTGGCAAAGTATAACACCAATCTGAGCGATGCAGACATACAGGCTCGGGTGGCTGACCTGATTGAAAAGAAAGTGCCGGAAAACAATACGGAAGAAGTCAAGAAACTCCTGTTCAACTGCATCGACCTGACCACGCTGAACAGCACCGACAGCGATGAAAGCGTGATGCATTTCACCGAAAAAGTGAATGAGTTCGACAATGAATTTCCCGATATGAAGAACATCGCTGCCATCTGCGTATACCCCAATTTCGCGGATATTGTAAAGAATACACTGCAAGTGGACGGCATCAATATCGCTTGTGTTTCGGGCGGATTCCCTTCTTCTCAGACTTTCATCGAAGTGAAAGTAGCGGAAACGGCACTGGCTATCGCCGACGGTGCGGACGAAATAGACATTGTTATCTCAATCGGTAAATTCCTGAGCGGTGACTACGAAACAATGTGCGAGGAAATTCAGGAGTTAAAAGAAGTCTGCAAGGAACGCCACCTCAAGGTAATCCTCGAAACAGGTGCTTTGAAAACCGCTTCCAACATCAAGAAAGCCTCTATCCTATCCATGTATTCGGGTGCGGATTTCATCAAGACATCGACCGGAAAGCAACAGCCTGCCGCTACTCCGGAAGCCGCTTATGTGATGTGCGAAGCTATCAAGGAGTACTATCAGAAAACAAATAACAAGATCGGATTCAAACCGGCAGGAGGAATCAATACCGTCAATGATGCGATCATTTATTACACCATCGTGAAAGAGATATTAGGCGAAGAATGGCTGAACAATCAGCTCTTCCGCCTGGGAACCAGTCGTTTGGCCAACCTGCTTCTTTCCGATATCAAGGGCGAAGAGATCAAGTTCTTCTAAGGAATTACATTAGCAATCAAATATGCCGTACCGCGCTTCATCTTCCGTTCATACGGAAAGAAGCGCGGTATTTTTTGTTTAATAAAAACTAAAGATACTTATAGGGAGAATCATTATTTTCATTATCTTTGTCAAAGAAGAAGCTATATAAATATAGCTAATCTACTGTACTAGAGAACGTTTCATTTATTACCTGATTCCTGGAATTCGGCAAAATTCAAAGTTATGAATGGTAATAAGCAAACGGGTCTCACGCACCTTCATGTATATACTCTTGTTATATATCGAACGGAGCGTGAGACTGTTGCTTATATGTCATCATAACGGTTTGCCGAAGCCCCAGGGAAAGACATATTGCAACAGTTCTCACGCTTTTTTAGTTAACCATAAGTGATAAAGAGTATAAAATGAAGTCACACACAAAGAACCTACGTTTTAACCGCAACCCCTTAAGCCTTATACTCGGCGCCAAAAAAAGACAAGGGCTGCGCATCGGTTATATGGAGGCCGCACTGGACGGCTTCTATCTCAACTGCATAGAAACCGGAGTGCACCCACTGAAACTAACTCAATTATTATCGGATAAATTTCATTGCATAGATACCGTTTCGTCCTGCCAGCTGTTTCTATTCCTCATCAACGAAGGAGACAGGGCTTCATACTCTATCATGCTCCCCTATCTGCTCTCGACTGAGAACCTAAATCAGTTTGAAAACATCATCCGCGAACGCTTCTACGGGATAGACCGATTCATTCAGCAGGGTAGAAATCTGTACAAATTCAAGGAGTATATAGAAGAAAGAGGAGACCCCATTGTATGGATTAATGACTTGGAGAGAGGAGTAATCGGATGGGATATGGCACAAGTCGTCGGACTGGCAAGGGCTGCCAAAGACTGCGGATATATCACCAAAGAACAAGCATGGGATTATATCGAACAGGCAAGCACGTTATGTTCCGAAATTCTCCGTACACCGGAAGAAATAGACAAAAGTTTCCTCATCGGAGGAGCGATGAAATCGAATAAAATTGAAGATTGGGAGGAATTAATCCTGTGTTACTCTCTGCTCAGAAACAGTGGGGAGTAGTTATTTCTCACGGGCGACCACGTAATCCAGATAAGTCCGCAGGGCAAGGCAAATATTTGAATCCGGCAAGGTAGCCAGCAAATCAAAGGCCTTCTTTTTATATTGTTCTATCGTACGACAGGCATATTCAATACCTCCATTATCCTTGGTAAACTCAATCAGACGTACGATTTCATCGGGAGTTGCCGTACCTTCCTTCACCTTGAACGCTATCTGCTCCGCCCACTCATCTTTCGTCGCATTCAATGCATACAGAGCAGGCAGCGTCAGCTTACCTTCCAGCATATCATTACCAGTCGGCTTGCCGATCTTCTTGCTATCAAAGTAATCGAAAATATCATCCTTAATCTGAAAACAGATACCAATATATTCGCCCAACAGACGGGCAAAAGCGACTTCTTCCTCACCCACCTGCACTGACAAGGCAGCCGCCTCGGCACAAGCAGCAAAAAGAGCCGCTGTTTTTTTACGTATTACGTCAAAATAAACTTCCTCTGAGAAGCTATGATTACTTACATTCGAAAGTTGAAGCAGCTCTCCTTCAGCAAGTTTCTGTCCCAGTGAAGATACCAGGCGGATAATCTCATAATTATTAGTCTGCTCGGCGTGCACAAGGCTTGTAGCCAGCAGATAATCACCCGCCAGTACAGATACTTTATTATTAAATACAGCATTTACCGAAAGCTGGCCGCGACGCTCGGTACTTTCATCGACTACATCGTCGTGCACCAAACTGGCTGTATGAAGCAATTCCAGAGAAACCGCCGCGTGAAGGGTGGCGGGAGTCACAGCCCCATAAAGGCGTGCCACCAACAAGACAAGAATAGGACGCATCATCTTACCATTCCTCTTGCGTATATGAGTTATTACGCTATCGAGCAATGCATTCGAATCGGAAAGAGGAGTGTCAAAAAGAGCTTTAAAATCCTCCAGTTCCGCTTCTATCGGGGTTTTGATGAGAGAGATACTATCCATTCATAATACTATTTGAGCACAAAAGTAATAATAAAACGCTTAATACGGTATTTTTTTGTACTTTTACCATGAAAAATTAATTAAATCTATGGAGTCAGACAATAAATTATTTCTTTTAGACGCTTATGCACTGATATATCGGGCTTATTACGCCTTTATCAAGAATCCCAGAATCAACTCCAAAGGGTTCAATACTTCAGCTATCCTCGGATTTGTCAATACCCTCGAAGAGGTGCTGAAAAAGGAGAATCCGTCACATATAGGAGTAGCCTTCGACCCCTCCGGACCGACCTTCCGCCACGAAGCTTTCGAACAATACAAAGCCCAGCGTGAAGAAACTCCGGAAGCCATCCGCCTCTCCGTACCTATTATAAAGGATATCATCCACGCCTACCGCATCCCGATTCTGGAAGTGGCAGGATACGAAGCCGACGACGTGATCGGAACTCTAGCCACAGAAGCCGGACGTCAGGGCATCACCACCTATATGATGACTCCCGACAAAGACTACGGCCAGCTGGTGACGGACAACGTATTCATGTATCGCCCCAAACATACGGGAGGTTTTGAAGTGATGGGCATCGAAGAAGTGAAAGCGAAGTTCGATATCCAGTCGCCCGCACAAGTAATCGATATGCTCGGACTGATGGGCGACGCCTCCGACAATATCCCCGGCTGTCCCGGTGTCGGTGAAAAGACTGCCCAAAAACTAATCGCCGAATTCGGAAGTATCGAAAATCTGCTGGAACATACCGACCAACTGAAAGGAGCCTTAAAAACAAAAGTGGAAACCAACAAGGAACTGATTACTTTCTCCAAATTCCTTGCCACTATCAAAATCGATGTCCCTATCCAACTCGAAATGGACAAGCTCGTCCGCGAACAGGCAGACGAAGATTCACTACGACGAATTTTTGAAGAACTGGAATTCCGGACACTGATCGACCGGGTACTGAAAAAAGAAAATTCTGCCGGCGGAGTAACAACAGCAACCGGAAGCAAAACGGCAACGACCAAAAGTGCTCCCTCTCCTCTTCCACTTTTTCCCGAAGAAGGAGGAGCCATACAAGGCGATTTATTTGCGAGTTTTACGGGCAATGAGGCAGGCGAAGCCAAAAAATCGAATCTAGAGACGTTAGAAACGCTTAGTTGCGACTACCAACTCATTGATACAGAGAAGAAAAGAACTGAAATTATTCAAAAGTTACTTACATCGAAAATTCTCTCGTTAGACACGGAGACTACAGGAACGGAACCAATGGACGCCGAACTGGTCGGAATGAGTTTCTCTATCACCGAAAATCAAGCTTATTATGTGCCGGTCCCCGACAATCGTGACGAAGCGTTAAAAATCGTCAATGAGTTCCGTCCGGTCTTCGAAAATGAGAATTCATTGAAAGTCGGACAAAATATCAAGTACGACATGATCGTTCTTGAAAATTACGGAGTGCAAGTGAAAGGTGCGCTCTTTGATACAATGATCGCCCATTACGTTCTTCAACCGGAACTTCGTCATGGAATGGACTATCTGGCAGAAATCTATCTTCACTATCAGACCATCCACATCGACGAACTGATAGGTCCGAAAGGGAAGAACCAGAAAAACATGCGCGATCTCGACCCGAAGGATGTCTACCGCTATGCCTGCGAAGATGCAGACGTAACATTGAAACTCAAAAACGTCCTGGAGAAAGAACTGAAAGAGAACGATGCCGAACGTTTGTTTTACGATATCGAAATGCCGCTTGTACCCGTATTGGTCAATATAGAACGGAATGGAGTACTGCTGGATACGGAAGCGCTCAAACAATCGTCTGTTCATTTCACTGCTCAGATGCAACGCATCGAGCAGGAGATTTATGAACTGGCAGGCGAAACCTTCAATATCGCTTCGCCCAAACAAGTAGGCGAGGTACTGTTTGACAAACTAAAAATCATCGAGAAAGCGAAGAAAACCAAAACCGGTCAGTACGTCACTTCGGAAGAAGTGCTCGAAAGCCTCCGGCATAAACATCCCGTAGTAGAAAAGATCCTGGAACATCGCGGACTGAAGAAACTGCTGGGAACTTATATCGATGCACTTCCTCAACTGATCAACCCGCGCACGGGACGGGTACACACGTCTTTCAACCAGACCGTCACCTCTACCGGACGCCTCAGCTCCAGTAACCCGAATCTGCAGAATATTCCTATCCGCGACGAGAACGGCAAGGAAATCCGCAAGGCATTTATCCCTGACGAAGGTTGCCTGTTCTTCTCTGCCGACTATTCGCAGATAGAACTCCGTATCATGGCCCATCTCAGCGAAGACAAGAATATGATCGACGCCTTCCTCAGCAATCACGATATCCATGCGGCTACAGCTGCCAAAATATATAAGATCGACCTGAAAGATGTAGACTCCGATATGCGACGCAAAGCGAAAACCGCCAACTTCGGTATCATCTACGGCATCTCCGTATTCGGTCTTGCAGAGCGAATGAACGTAGACCGGAAGGAAGCCAAAGAACTGATCGACGGCTATTTCGAAACTTATCCAAGCGTGAAAGCCTATATGGATAAGAGCATCCAGGTAGCTCAGGAGAAAGGGTATGTAGAAACGATTTTCCACCGGAAGCGCTTCTTACCGGACATCAACTCACGAAACGCCGTTGTACGCGGCTATGCCGAGCGAAACGCCATCAACGCACCGATCCAGGGAAGTGCCGCAGATATCATAAAGGTAGCAATGGCACGCATTTATCAGCGATTCCAGACAGAAGGCATACAAGCCAAAATGATATTGCAAGTACATGATGAATTGAACTTCAGCGTACCCGTCAACGAAAAAGAACGTGTAGAAGAGATCGTTATTGAGGAAATGGAACATGCTTACCGTATGCACGTCCCCTTGAAAGCAGATTGCGGCTGGGGCAAGAACTGGCTCGAAGCACACTAAAACAAGGTTTATCCTGCCATAACAAAACAGGATAAATCAGCTAAATAATGGAGAGAATGAGTTATAACATTATTTAACTCACTATCCAGAAAGCAAGGAAAAAGATCACTTCCCCAACGAAGTGCTTCATTCTATATCCGGCAGGTTGACTGCCGGATATTTTTTTGTCACCAATCTTGGCAAAAAGCAAGGTATCGCCCCAACCATACTCTGACATTTTGATATTATTTCAGCCTCATATTTGCATAAATACCGAATAAATATATAACTTTGCAGTGTAATACAAGAGCATTACTAGACAAATGAAAGTATAATACTAAAATCAAATAGCCATGAAAACAAAAGTATCTTTAAAAATGTTTGTTCTATCCGTAGTTCTTCTCATGACCTCTTTTGTTGCTTCTGCACGCAGTTATGATGGTCAGTTGGTTTATAATCCAGTAGAAGAAAATGGAGTAATGGTAGGTCAGACCGTTTACAAAATGAACGGAAGTACACTTGCCAACTATATGAAGTACAACTATAAGTACGATGACAACAAGCGCATGATTGAAAGCGAGACCTTGAAATGGAACAGCACCAAAGAGGAATGGGAAAAAGATCTCCGCATCAATTATACATACGAAGGAAAAACGGTAACAACCAATTACTATAAATGGAACAATAAGAAACGCGCTTACGTGTTAGTTCCGGAAATGACAGTGACCATGGACAATACTAATTTGTAACAGCATTTTTTTAACAACATACTCTCTCATTCTAATATTCTAACAAAGAGAAAACGCCGTTCCTGATGAAGAAACGGCGTTTTCGCATCTATCTTAAGGAATCATTGTCACAACACAAAGAACCGGTCCTGCAACCCTTTCAAAAAACTTCGGGAAATCACCAGATCACTCTTATCATGAAAAGGCGGATAAAGTTGACAACACTTCCCATCAATCATCGCCAGATAATTAACATTGACAATAGCCGACTGACTGATCTGGATAAAAGCTTGTGAATAACCAATGATATCTTCGGCTTTTGTATTTCGCTTCAGATTCAATCGGGTCTGATTGAACAAGACTACCTGCCACTGCCGCTTGTCTTTCAGATATTCGAAATAGCCGATCTCTTCTAATCGCAAAAGCTTGAATCCCGTCACCGTGCTGATCATAAACATTCCCTGTTGCGGCATCAAAGCACTGACAGAAGAAGAAAAAGAGGAAGAAGGAATTGCTGGTATCGAAGCTACAGCCTTCCGGTAGCGCTCTATAACAACTTTCAGATCTTCCGTCTCAAAAGGTTTCAGCAAGAAGTCGAAGGCAGACTCACGCAGGGCCTGAAGCAAATATTTATCATACGAAGTATAAAAGACAACTTTCATATCCCACAGCACCTCATCGCGCATCTCACTCAACAAGTTAAGCCCCAGCACATCCGGAAGTTCCACATCCAGAAACAACAGGTCCGGACGGAGTTCCATTATCATCTTTTTACCTTTTGCGCCATTGTTTGCAGTTCCTTTTATTTCAAATTCCTGATAGGCGCCCAGCTCCCTGCGCAAAGCATCGATTGCCGTACGCTCATCATCTACAATAACGACTTTATATTTATCTTCTGCATTCATCATAAATCATAAGAAAAATGAAACGGTATATACACCGACACTTGCGTACCGGTCTGCCCATCGTTTCGGTTACCTATATTGAAACGTATCTTCTCATTTTTATTCTTTGTATTGAGTAGCTGTATCGTCTGATAGAGCACTTTCAGACCTGTTCCCGTTCCTCTGGTCGAAGAAGCCACTTGCGGAAGATACCCCCGCCCGTTGTCACAAATCACGATACGGACTCCTTTTCCTTCACGGGAAATACGGATAGTCAATTCTTTCTCACCGTCTTTTCCGGCGAGCCCGTGCTTTATCGCATTCTCTACCGGAATCTGTACAATCATGGAAGGAATCATTATACTTTTTGCGTCCAGCCCCTCCTCCACTACGACCGACGCCGTAAAGTCTTCGCCGACACGCCCGCTTTCCAAGCCAATATATGACTGTACAAAATCCAGTTCGTCCTGCAAAGATACACTTAGTTTTTCTGTCAGTTCAAGACTCCGGCGGAGATATTTGACCAGTTCCATCAAATTATTCTTCACCTCTTCCGATCCATTGAACTGATTAATCTCACGCCCCAGCACATTGAATGTGAAATGGGGAGAAATCCGGCTCCGCAAATTCTCCATACGGACACGATTTATCTGCTGGAAGAAACGTTCACGAAGAAACTCCCGTTTTTTCCGCATATACCAGATGATCACCACCGTTCCGGCTGCCAGCAACAGGCAGACAAGCACCCAGATATACATGCTCAGTTTCAAGACACGCACTTCACCCGCCTGCCGTTGAATCTGCATTTCCTTGCGCAATACAATCGTGTCCTGACGGTAACGCATATCCAGTTCGGCTACACGGGTGCGAATCCGCTCGCTACGGATGGAGTCATTCAGTTGATAGTCACGTTTCAGATACTCATACGCATTGCGGTAGTCACCTGCCTTTTCATAATAATGTTGCAGATATTGGTTGCGTATAGTAAGCATATTGGCATCCACATGTCCGGTAGAAGCAGTCCGTGCTATCATTTCTCTGGCACGCGCGATATTTCCTTTTTTCAGGGAAAGCTCAATCATCAGGGTTTCAATATAGTGCATGGCGGAGTTGTTCTTTATCTCCGAAAAGTAGCGGTAGCCTTCATTCAGATTGTTTTCGGCAGAATCCAGCCGGTTCGTCAGCAGATAAAGATCGCCCAGATTGACTTTCGAAAGATTGCTTTCGAATACCATTTGCGGGTAATCCGCTATCAGCTCCGCTGCTTGCCGCATATAGACCAGGGCTTCCTGATAATCTTTCTTGTAATAGTAATGATTTCCCCGATTATTAAGATACACCCACTTTTCGCTGACTGTCATTTCATCAAAGAACTGTCCTGCCAGTTCGTAATAATGATTGGACAAATCAAAATCACGCAGGTCCATGTAAGTCTGTCCCAGTCCGCAATAGACCGGAAATTTGGAATGTTCCGACAGGTGCAGGGAGTCACAGATAAACAATGCTTTCCGGTAATAGGAAGCGGTATGTGCCAGTTCGCCACGATGCAGATGGGCATCCGCCAGATTCATACAGATATCCGACAGAAGATGCGCCTTATCTCCTTTCAGACGGTAAGCATAGGATTTCTCATAATAGGCAACCGCCGAATCGGGCTGATTGAGTTGCATCCAGACATTTCCCTCAATGTTATACACATCCGAAAGTACATCATTCCATCGCGGGCAGGCAGCTGCACGCTTATCATACTCTTTTACAGGGCGGTTATAATAGAGGATAGAGTCGAAATCGGACGAGATGAAGAAAGTCTTTCCATACAATCCCATCAAGCGGTAATAACTCATCGAGTCCTGTGCCTGACGCATTGCGTTACGCAATAAAGAACGTGAATAAGGTAAGTTGGAAAACAGAGAATCCTGTGCACGGACTTCTAAAGAATCGATAAGTGACTGTTCACACAAAGCGTGACTGCGGTGCCTATCCACGCAACTGCAGTTCCACAATATCAACAACCCTATCAACCCAAATAGCTTCATAGTAGATTTCGCTTTATTCATCCCCTTGTCCGTGTTGAATTTTGAATGCCACAAAAATACATTAATTATATTGAATCTCAACGAAATTTATTATTTTTTTTAATACCTTTGTCCCCATATAAACATGAGTAACTGACCTAATGAGTCCATTGAACTTTACCCACATTCTGACACAGGCAGTCGATGAGCTATCGGAAAGCGAATCTTACAAAGGGCTGTTTCATCAACATAAAGATGGCGAACCATTGCCCTCTGCTAAAGTTTTGTATGAAATTATCGAGCTTTCACGTGCCATTCTCTTCCCCGGATACTACGGAAATTCCACCATCAACAGCCGGACAATCAATTATCACATCGGTGTAAATATCGAAAAGTTATTTGACTTGCTCACAGAGCAAATCCTGGCCGGACTATGTTTCAGTACGGCAGAAGGAGACTGCAACGTCTGCTCGGAGTCGAGAAGAGAAGAAGCCGCCCGACTGGCTGCGAACTTTATCAGCAAACTACCCGCCATGAGAAGAATACTGGCTACGGACGTAGAAGCCGCCTACAACGGTGACCCCGCCGCCAAAAGTTATGGTGAAGTAATTTTCTGCTATCCCGCCATTAAGGCAATCAGCAATTATCGTATTGCGCACGAACTGCTGGAACTGGGTGTTCCCCTGATTCCTCGCATGATCACGGAAATGGCTCATAGCGAGACGGGTATCGATATCCATCCGGGAGCGAAGATAGGCAGTCACTTTACCATAGACCACGGAACGGGTGTCGTGATCGGTGCCACAAGCATCATCGGGAACAATGTCAAATTATATCAGGGTGTCACCCTGGGAGCAAAAAGCTTCCCGCTGGATGCCGACGGAAAGCCGATCAAGGGTATCCCCCGCCACCCGATACTGGAAGACAATGTCATAGTCTACTCCAACGCTACCATCCTTGGAAGAATCACTATCGGAAGCGACGCAACCGTAGGAGGAAATATCTGGGTAACGGAAAACATCCCTGCCGGAGCAAAGATTGTACAAACAAAAGCAAAGAAATAAAATCAATAAACTATATATGAGCGAACAATTCGAGATGATAGCCAAGACCTTCCAGGGACTGGAAGAGATACTTGCTGAAGAACTTACAACATTGGGAGCCAACGATATCCAGATAGGACGTCGCATGGTTTCATTTACAGGAGACAAGCGTATGATGTACAAGGCAAATTTCTGCCTCCGTACTGCTATCCGCATTCTAAAACCGATCAAGAATTTTACGGCAAAGGATGCTGATGAAGTTTACAACCAGATACAGGCCATTCCATGGGAAGAGTATCTTGATGTAAACAAGACGTTTGCGATAGACGCGGTTGTATTCAGCGAAGAATTCCGCCATTCAAAGTTCGTCTCATATAAGGTGAAGGACGCCATCGTGGACTATTTCCGTGAAAAGACAGGCAAACGCCCGTCAGTACGCATCAATAATCCGGATGTGCTGCTCAATATTCACATTGCACAAACGACTTGTACGTTGTCTCTGGACTCTTCCGGAGAGTCGCTTCATCGTCGCGGATACCGCCAGGAACAGGTAGAAGCTCCGTTGAACGAAGTATTGGCTGCCGGTATGGTTCTGATGACAGGATGGCGCGGTGAATGTGACCTGATTGACCCGATGTGTGGTTCGGGAACGATTCCTATAGAAGCTGCGCTGATCGCAAGAAACATCGCTCCGGGAGTATTCCGCAAAGGATTCGCATTCGAGAAATGGGTGGACTTCGACTCGGAGATGTTCGATGAGATTTACAATGACGATAGTCAGGAGCGCGAGTTTACTCACAAGATATACGGATACGACAACAATCCGAAAGCAAATGAAATCGCAACCCATAATATAAAAGCAGCGGGTGTATCCAAAGATGTGACGCTGAAATTGCAACCGTTCCAACAATTCGAACAGCCGCAGGAGAAGTCCATCATTGTGATGAATCCTCCTTATGGCGAGCGTATCTCCACCAATGACCTGCTCGGACTGTACCAGATGATTGGCGAACGTCTGAAGCACGCATTTGTAGGAAACGAGGCTTGGGTACTCTCTTATAGAGAAGAATGCTTCGATCAGATCGGGCTGAAACCAAGCAAAAAAGTGCCGTTGTTCAATGGTGCATTGGAATGCGAGTTCCGCAAATACGAGATTTTCGACGGGAAATATAAGGAGTTCAAGAGTCAGGAGGGAGAAGGAGAAGAGAAGAAAGAGACTGAAGGAAACTATGATACTTCCAGACCCAGAGAAAGAAAGGAATTCAAACCGCGCGGGGAAGGAGAATTCAAACCCAGACGGGAAGGCGAATTCAAACCTCGTCGCGAAGGGGAATTCAAGCCACGCAGAGAAGGAGAGTACAAGCCACGTCGGGAAGGGGAATTCAAACCTCGTAAAGAAGGAGACTTCAAGCCGAGACGGGAAGAAGGAAGCTTTACCCGGGATGACAGGGACAGAAAGCCTAGAGGCGAGTTCCGTGGGGAAAGAGATTCGAGAGCTCCGAGAGAATTCAGAGGAAACCGTGAGCCTAGGATACCGAAGAAGGAAGAAGAGTAATTTCATAGATAGTTAATGGCATCTCACTAAAAAAATGCCATTAACTTAATTGATAGACAATATAAGGTCGCATCTTGCGATCTTATCATTTGATGAGTAAGAAAGCGAACTGAATATCTCGAAAAAGACGTATCATCCGACAGAGAAAGACAACTCTCCTGAACAGGGTAAAATAGAAGGATTTAAAACCAATAAAGATAAATAAAAGCAATGAGTAAAATTGGAAAAAGAGCCATTCTGATATTGCTGGCGCTACCAATCGGATTCAATGTTATGGCACAGGAAATCAAAAAGCTGACACTGGAAGACTTGATTCCGGGCGGCGAGACCTACCGTTATGCAGAAAACCTGTACGGCCTGCAATGGTGGGGAGACGTGTGTATCAAACCGAGTACCGACACCATCTACACTGTTCAACCCAGAACAGGGAAAGAGACAGTGCTGACTACCCTCGGACAAATCAACAAAGTACTGGCAGACAATAAAGCAGGGAAGCTGCCGACCCCGTACTCAATCCGCTACCCGTGGGCGGACAAACCGCAAATGTTACTGAAAGTATCCGGTAAGTACATCGTATACGATTTCGAGAACAACCGGATTGTCAGCACGCTGAAGCTGAAAGATAAAGCAGCCAACGAAGATTATTGCGTCGCCAACGGAAACGTAGCCTACACAGTCAACAACAACCTGTATGTGAACGAACAGGCAATCACCGACGAACCCGAAGGCATTGTCTGCGGGCAGTCTGTCCATCGCAATGAGTTCGGCATCAATAAAGGTACCTTCTGGAGCCCGAAAGGCAACCTGCTCGCTTTCTACCGCATGGACGAAAGCATGGTGACGCAATACCCGCTTGTAGACATCACCGCACGTGTAGGAGAAGTGAATAACGTCCGTTACCCGATGGCAGGAATGACCAGCCACCAAGTAAAAGTAGGCGTCTACAACCCCTCCACCGGTAAGACCATCTATCTGAATGCAGGTGATCCGACCAACCGTTACTTCACCAATATCAGCTGGTCACCGGACGAAAAGAGCATCTACCTTATCGAACTGAACCGCGACCAGAACCATGCCGTACTTTGCCAATATGACGCAACGACAGGCAAGTTACTGGGCAAACTGCTGGAAGAAACGCACCCCAAATATGTAGAGCCTCAGCACCCCATCGTATTCTTACCGTGGGACAGCAGCAAATTCATCTATCAAAGCCAGCGTGACGGATATAACCATCTATATTTATGCGACCTCACCTCCAGCCTCAAAGGCGAATGGAAAAGCGATGCCGCAGGCGGCAAGCATATCGAATACATCCCGACGAAGCAACTGACCGAGGGCAAATGGCTGGTAGGCGACATTCTGGGCTTCAACGCCAAGAGGAAAGAAGTCATCTTTCAAGAAGTGGACGGCACAGGCTCCAATAACTTTGCAGTAAATGTCAACACAGGAAAGCGCAGCCTCCCATTCAGCTTCCGTTCTACCACAGAAGGAGAACATAACGGAATGCTCAGCGCATCGGGAAGCTACCTCATCGACCGTTATTCGACTCCCACCCTTCCGCGCCGCATTGACATCGTGGACACCAAAAGCCTGAAAACAGTCAACCTGCTGACAGCCAAAGACCCATACGAAGGCTACGAGATGCCGACCATCGAAACCGGTACTATTAAAGCCGACGACGGAACGACCGACCTATACTACCGCCTCACCAAACCCGCAGATTTCGACCCGAACAAAAAGTATCCGGTCATCGTCTACGTATACGGCGGCCCGCACGCACAACTCGTCACCGGTGGCTGGCTGAACGGCTCCCGCGGATGGGATATTTATATGGCTAACAAAGGCTATATCATGTTCACCCTCGACAACCGCGGCAGTGCCAACCGTGGACTGGAGTTCGAAAACGCCACCTTCCGCCACCTCAGCATCGAAGAAGGCAAAGACCAGGTGAAAGGCATTGAATTTCTGAAGTCCCTCCCCTACATAGACGGAAACCGCATCGGTGTACACGGATGGAGCTTCGGAGGACACATGACCACTGCCCTTCTGCTCCGCTACCCCGAAATATTCAAGGTAGGCGTAGCCGGCGGACCTGTCATCGACTGGGGATATTACGAAGTGATGTACGGCGAACGTTACATGGACACTCCGGAAAGCAATCCGGAAGGCTACAAAGAGTGTAATCTGAAGAACCTTGCCGGACAGCTGAAAGGTCATCTGCTCATTATCCATGACGACCACGATGACACTTGTGTACCGCAGCACACACTGTCGTTCATGAAAGCCTGTGTAGATGCCCGCACCTACCCCGACCTGTTTATCTATCCGTGCCACAAGCACAACGTATCAGGCCGCGACCGTGTACATCTGCACGAGAAAATCACCCGATACTTTGAGCAGAACCTATAGCAACCTATAGTTGACAGTTCACAGCATCACACCGAAAAACTCATAACTGAAAACTCATAACTTAATACTCATTATGAAGATATTATTACTAGGCTCGGGCGGCCGCGAACATGCACTGGCATGGAAAATTGCCCAAAGTCCGAAAGTTGAAAAGCTGTACATCGCTCCGGGAAACGCCGGAACAAACGCCGTAGGCGAGAATGTCAACATCAAAGCTACCGACTTTGAAGCGATCAGCGCTTTCGCTCTGAAAGAAAACATCGGAATGGTGGTAGTAGGTCCCGAAGACCCGTTGGTAGAAGGCATCTACGATTACTTCCAGAATCGTCCCGAACTGAAACATATCGCCGTTATCGGTCCGTCCGCCAACGGAGCACAGCTGGAAGGTAGCAAGGAGTTTGCCAAAGGCTTCATGATGCGTCATCAAATCCCGACAGCCCGATATAAAAGTATCACAGCCGAAAATCTCGAAGAAGGTCTGGCCTTCCTCGAAACGCTGGAAGCTCCATACGTGCTGAAAGCCGATGGGCTCTGTGCCGGAAAAGGCGTTCTGATCCTCCCCACACTGGACGAGGCAAAGAGTGAGCTGAAAGAAATGCTTGGCGGTATGTTCGGCTCCGCATCGGCAACAGTCGTTATTGAAGAGTTCCTGAGCGGTATCGAATGTTCCGTATTCGTGCTTACCGACGGCGAACACTACAAAGTCCTCCCTGTAGCGAAAGACTACAAGCGTATCGGTGAAGGCGACAAAGGACTCAACACAGGCGGTATGGGCAGCGTGACTCCGGTTCCGTTTGCTGACGAAGAATACATGGAAAAAGTACGTACCCGCATCATCGAACCTACCATCAACGGACTGAAAGAAGAAAACATCGTCTACAAAGGCTTCATCTTCCTCGGACTGATTCGGGTGAAAGGCGAACCGATGGTGATTGAATATAACGTCCGCATGGGCGACCCGGAAACGGAAAGCGTGATGCTCCGCATTCAGAGCGACCTCGTGGAGTTGCTGGAAGGTACAGCCGCAGGCAACCTCGATGAAAAGACACTGGTCATGGACCCGCGCTCGGCAGGTTGTGTGATCCTTGTCAGCGGCGGTTATCCCGAAGCATACGAAAAAGGCTTCCCTATCAGTGGTCTGGAACAGGCCGCCGCTACCGAAAGCATCATTTTCCATGCCGGAACAGCCATGAAGGACGGACAAATCGTAACGAACGGAGGACGTGTGATCGCTGTCTGCTCTTATGGCGCAACGAAGGAAGAAGCGCTGGCACAGAGCTATAAAGTGGCAGATATGATCGACTTCGACAAGAAGTATTTCCGACGCGATATCGGATTCGACTTATAATGAGAAACAAGAGACTACAAGGTCTGGTCACAGCAGGGCGGTGGACACTCCCTGCTGCGATTTTCATCTGCACCCTTTGTTGGGTGCTGACCTCTGCCCTATTGCCCGAACTCACCATGACAGCGGGCGAAGAAGGCGGTTCCGTGCTTTGGCAGTCTGCCCGCACGTTGCTGCTCCCCGCATGGGCGGAGCATCTTGTCAGTTTCTTGATTTACGCGGCTATCGGCTATTTCCTGATCGAGCTGAACAACCGGTTCAGTATCATCCGTATGCGGGCTTCCGTGCAGACAGCTATCTATTTTCTGCTGGTCACCGTCTGTCCGGAGATGCACCTGTTATATGCCGGAAACGTTGCCGCCATAACCTTTTTATTCTCCATCTATTTCCTGTTCAAGAGTTACCAGCAGTCGCAGGCGTCAGGATATCTGTTCTACTCGTTCCTGTTTATCGGTGCAGGGAGCATTCTCTTTCCCCAGCTCACCTTCTTCTCGGTGCTCTGGTTGTTTGAGGCGCACCGCTTTCAGTCACTTACGTTCCGCAGTTTCTGCGGCGCACTGATAGGATGGACAATGCCCTACTGGATGCTGTTCGGACACGCTTTCTTCTATGATCAGATGGAGCTGTTCTATCATCCTTTCAAAGAACTGGCTACCTTTGGAGATATATTCAACCTACAGATACTCCAGCCGTGGGAACTGGCGACTCTCGGTTATCTGCTTGTATTGTTCATCGTCAGCGCCGCTCATTGCGTCGTTGCCGGATTCGAAGATAAGATACGCACGCGCGCCTATTTACAGTTTCTCATAGACGTGACACTCTTTCTCTTCGTACTGATTGTGCTACAGCCGTCACAATGCAGCAATCTCTTGCCGTTGCTCATGATAAGCAACAGCATACTGATCGGACACCTTTTTGTGCTGACCAACAACAAAACATCGAATATATTCTTCATTGTTGCCACGGTCTGCCTCATCCTTTTATTTGGTTTTAACGTATGGACGCTTTTATAGATTCAACGATACAACTCCTCATCGAATGGGGACTTCCGGGATTGTTTATCTCGGCCTTACTCGCAGGGAGTATTGTACCATTCAGTTCCGAACTGGTGTTGGTAGCACTGGTAAAACTCGGACTGCCACCCACTGCCTGTATATTGGCTGCCACCCTCGGCAATACGGCAGGCGGAATGACCTGCTACTATATGGGGCGTCTGGGCAAAATAAGCTGGATTGAGAAATACTTCAAAGTAAAGAAGGAGAAAGTAGACAAGATGGTGAAATTCCTGCAAGGGAAAGGAGCATTGATGGCATTCTTCGCTTTCCTGCCGGCCATCGGAGAGGTGATCTCCATCGCACTGGGATTTATGCGAAGTAATATATGGCTTACCACCGCCTCCATGTTTGTCGGCAAACTGATACGTTACATTCTGCTTCTGTATGTACTGGAAAGCGCATGGAACGTCGTTGCAGGATGAAATAACAGGTAATAAGTAATAGGTAACAGGTAATAAGTTTTTTGAGATGAAAAGAGTGATTGAAAAGACTGATGACGGGAGCGCCACCCTATTTGTTCCGGAATTGAATGAACATTATCATTCGACCAAAGGAGCACGTACGGAGTCCCAGCATATTTTCATCAACATGGGACTGAAAGCCTCCGCTACCCCCTCTCCGCATATTCTGGAGATCGGTTTCGGAACGGGGCTGAATGCTTGGCTTACCCTTGAAGAAGCAGAAAGAAGCGGACGTAACATACATTATACAGGACTTGAACTCTACCCGTTGGAATGGCAGATGGTGGAGCAACTGGGATATTTAGAACAACCAGCAGCTATCGACCTGTTCAGAGCAATCCATACATCACCGTGGGAAGAAGAAATATCCTTTACCCCACACTTCACTCTTTGCAAAGTACAAGCCGACGTCAATGAATGGATTACCCAGCGCAGCCATTCTCCATTATCCATTCTCCATTCTCCATTATCATTCGACGTTATCTATTTCGACGCCTTCGCTCCGGAAAAGCAGCCGGAAATGTGGTCGCAGGAACTATTTAACCGTTTATATGTTTTATTAAATGAAGGAGGTATCCTCACCACTTATTGTGCCAAAGGAATCATCCGACGTATGTTACAGGCCGCAGGCTTTACCGTAGAGCGCCTTCCCGGTCCTCCGGGAGGAAAGCGGGAAATACTACGTGCCCGAAAACTGGAACAGAATCACCCCCCGATATTAATACAATAGTCATGAAACAACAACTAAAAGATTTGAAAACACTCCTTCTTCTCGGCTCCTGCCTCCTGTTGGCAGCCTGCACGGGTCGCACGTCCAAAGCAAGCGGCAGCGAAGAAGCGAAACCGGTCATTACCGTCACTATCGAACCGCAGCGCTACTTCACGGAAGCGATTGCCGGTGATAAATTCACGGTAGTCAGCATGGTCCCGAAAGGTTCCAGTCCGGAGACATACGACCCTATTCCTCAGCAACTTGTCTCTCTGGGAGACAGCAAAGCCTATCTCCGCATCGGCTACATCGGCTTTGAGCAGACCTGGATGGACCGACTGATGAATAACACCCCTCATATCCAAGTATTCGACACCTCGAAAGGCATAGACCTGATTCTGAACAACGGTGAGCACAACCACGCAGCAGGACATCATGACCACGACGGGCACAACCACGCCGTAGAGCCACATATATGGAACTCTACCGCCAACGCCCTCATCCTTGCCGGAAACACATTCAAGGCACTTTGTATGCTCGACAAGCCTAACGAAGCATATTACCTGGCACGTTACGACTCCCTCTGCCAACGTATCCAGCACACCGACAGCCTCATCCGCCGGCAACTTTCCGCTCCGAAATCGGCCAAAGCCTTTATGATTTACCATCCGGCTCTCTCCTACTTTGCCCGTGACTACGGCCTGCATCAGATTTCAATCGAAGAAGGAGGCAAAGAACCTTCGCCCGCCCATCTGAAAGAACTGATAGACCTGTGCAAATCGGAGAAAGTAAGCGTCATCTTCGTCCAACCGGAGTTCGACAAGCGCAACGCGGAAACCATCGCACAGCAAACCGGCACAAAGGTAGTCCCCATCAACCCGTTAAGCTACGACTGGGAAACGGAAATGCTGAACGTAGCCAAAGCTCTCACACCTATGGACCCCGAATAACAACGGGCCTCCATAGCGTTAATGACCGAATGATACATAAACGAAGTAATTCTCCAAACATGAAACCGATTATCGAAATAAAGAACCTTGCTGCCGGATACGACGGCCGTACCGTACTCCACGACATCAACCTGAACATTTACGAACGGGACTTTCTGGGCATCATCGGTCCGAACGGAGGCGGTAAGACAACACTCATCAAGTGCATCCTCGGTCTGCTGAAACCGACAGCCGGAGAAATCATCTTCCATGCCCCTACAGAAGCATCCTCCCACTCTCAACTTTCCACTTCCAACTCTCCACTTTCCCTCGGCTATCTGCCGCAATATAACACCATCGACCGGAAATTCCCGATTTCGGTAGAGGAAGTGATACTTTCCGGACTAAGTATCCAGAAATCCCTCACCTCCCGCTTCACTCCCGAGCAAAGAGAAAAAGGCAAGCATATCATCGCCCGTATGGGACTTGAAGGACTCGAACACCGTTCCATCGGACAGCTTAGCGGCGGGCAACTGCAACGCGCACTGCTGGGACGTGCCATCATCTCCGACCCTTCGGTACTGATTCTTGACGAACCCAGCACGTATATCGACAAACGCTTCGAAGCCCGTCTCTACGAACTGCTGGCGGAGATTAACAAAGAATGCGCCATCATCCTTGTCAGTCACGACATCGGCACTGTACTGCAACAAGTGAAATCCATTGCCTGCGTCAACGAGACACTGGATTACCACCCTGACACAGGCGTCTCCACAGAATGGCTGGAAAGAAACTTCAACTGCCCCATCGAACTGCTGGGACACGGCACGTTGCCACACCGCGTTCTCGGTGAACATCATCATCATCACTAAACATTCATTTGCCGGTGCTACATCAAAGAACGGCTGCACCGCATATCAGTCATTTACAACGGTCACATCAAGCAGCAACAACTGACTTCTCAACTGTTAATGATTGAGATGTCAGATGTTAATAGTTGACATCTCAGGTATTAACAGTTGAGAAGTCAGCTATTAATGTCTGACAACGCAAGTATTATTGACCAATAAATGATTCAATGCTTAATATAAAAGATACAAAATTAATATCTTTATACCTACTGTTGTTTATACTGTTTAGTGATTCCCCCGTTTCACTAAAAGGGCATAAGATAAAGTAAATCACCTTTCTGTTACTTAATATTTCTTACTTTCTGCCTCATTATCCTTACAAATCACTATCTTTGCGCCCACGTAATCTGTTTTTTAACGAAAAATCTAGATAGTGCTAATGAAACAGTACAGAACTATAAACAACCTCGTGGGTTGGATTACATTCATCATTGCGGCAACGGTCTACTGCCTGACAATAGAACCGACCGCAAGTTTTTGGGACTGTCCCGAGTTTATAACTACCGGTTATAAACTGGAAGTAGGACACCCGCCCGGCGCACCTTTCTTCATGCTGGTAGCGAACCTGTTCTCTCAATTCGCCTCCGATGTAACCACCGTAGCGAAGATGGTAAACTACATGAGCGCACTGATGAGCGGTGCCTGTATCCTGTTCCTTTTCTGGAGCATCACCCATCTGGTACGCAAACTGGTAATCACCGACGAGAACAACATCACGAAAGGACAACTTATCACTGTCATGGGTAGCGGACTGGTCGGCGCGCTGGTCTACACATTCAGCGACACCTTCTGGTTCTCTGCCGTAGAAGGCGAAGTATATGCTTTCTCCTCCCTCTTTACAGCCATTGTATTCTGGCTGATTCTGAAATGGGAAGATGTAGCCAACCAGCTCCACAGCGACCGCTGGCTGATCCTGATCGCTTATCTGACCGGACTGAGTATCGGTGTTCACTTGCTGAACCTCCTCTGTCTGCCGGCAATCGTATTGGTGTACTACTACAAGAAAACTCCGAACGCCACTGCCAAAGGCTCATTGCTCGCCCTGCTCGGATCGGGCGTACTCGTAGCAGCCGTGCTTTATGGCATCGTGCCCGGTATCGTTAAAGTCGGCGGCTGGTTCGAACTGCTGTTTGTCAACGGACTCGGCATGTCGTTCAACTCCGGCGTCGTTGTCTATATCATTCTGCTCGCCGCCGCCCTTATCTGGGGTGTGTACGAAAGCTACACCGAAAAGAGCAGACTCCGCATGGCCATCTCATTCATTCTGACCATCGCCCTGCTGGGTATTCCATTCTACGGACACGGCGTAAGCAGCATCCTCATCGGTGTCGTAGTGATCGCAATTCTTGGCATCTACCTTGCTCCGCAAGTACAGGAAAAGATCAAAGAGAAATGGCGCATCTCCGCCCGTACCATGAATACGGCATTGCTGTGCACCATGATGATCGTGATCGGTTATTCCTCTTATGCACTGATCGTGATCCGTTCTACCGCCAACACACCGATGGACCAGAACTCTCCGGAAGATATCTTCACGCTGGGCGAATACCTCGGCCGTGAACAATACGGAACCCGTCCTCTCTTCTACGGTCCTGCTTTCTCCTCGAAAGTGGCACTCGACGTGAAAGACGGATACTGCGTCCCCCGCCAGTCACAGACGGGAAGCAAATACGTCCGCAAAGAAAAAACCTCACCGGACGAAAAAGACTCATACATCGAACTGCCGGGACGTATCGAATACGAATACGCGCAAAATATGCTTTTCCCCCGTATGTACAGCTCCGCGCACTCCTCACTCTACAAGCAGTGGGTAGACATCAAGGGGCATGACGTCCCATACGACCAATGCGGCGAAATGGTGATGGTGAACGTACCGAACCAATGGGAAAACATCAAGTTCTTCTTCTCCTACCAGCTCAACTTCATGTACTGGCGCTACTTTATGTGGAACTTTGCCGGACGGCAGAACGACATTCAGAGCAGCGGAGAAATAGAACACGGTAACTGGATCACCGGAATCCCGTTTATCGACAATCTGCTGGTGGGCAACCAGGAATTGCTTCCGCAGGACCTCAAAAACAACAAAGGACACAACGTATTCTACTGCCTGCCGCTGCTGCTCGGCCTGATCGGACTCTTCTGGCAAGCATACCACAGCCAGCGGGGTATCCAGCAATTCTGGGTGGTGTTCTTCCTGTTCTTTATGACAGGTATCGCCATCGTGCTCTACCTTAACCAGACACCTGCGCAGCCGCGTGAACGTGACTATGCGTATGCCGGTTCGTTCTACGCCTTCGCCATCTGGGTAGGTATGGGAGTCGCAGGTATCATCCGTATGTTACGCGATTACTGCAAGATGAAAGAAGTTCCGGCTGCCGCTCTCGCATCAGTACTCTGTCTGCTTGTCCCCATCCAAATGGCCGGACAGACATGGGACGACCACGACCGTAGCGGACGCTTTGTTGCCCGTGACTTCGGTCAGAACTATCTGATGACCTTGCAGGAAGAAGGAAATCCGATCATCTTCACCAATGGTGACAACGATACTTTCCCGTTGTGGTACAATCAGGAGACAGAAGGTTTCCGTACCGATGCACGTACCTGTAACCTCAGTTACCTGCAGACCGACTGGTACATCGACCAGATGAAACGTCCCGCCTACGACTCTCCGTCACTCCCGATCACTTGGGACCGTGTGGAATACGTTGAAGGACAGAACGAATACATCCCCATCCGTCCGGAAGTAAAGAAGAATATCGACCAGATGTATGCACAGGCAGACAGCGCGCTCGAAAACGGAAATCCGGAAGCGATGAACGAACTGAAAGAACAGTTCGGAGAAAACCCGTATGAACTGAAGAATATCCTCAAATACTGGGTTCGTTCGGATAAGGAAGGACTGCGCGTCATCCCTACCGACAGCATCGTAATGAAGATCGACAAAGAAGCTGTCCGCCGTTCCGGCATGAAAATACCGGAAGCACTGGGCGACTCCATCCCCGAATATATGACCATCTTGCTGAGAGACGCCAACGGCAACCCGAAACGCGCCCTCTACAAGAGCGAACTGATGATGCTCGAAATGCTTGCCAACGCCAACTGGGAACGTCCCATCTACATGGCTATCACCGTAGGCAGTGAAAACCACCTCGGCATGGACAACCACTTCACGCAGGAAGGTCTGGCATACCGCTTCACTCCGTTCGATACAGACAAGCTGAACAGCAAGATCGACAGCGAAAAGATGTACGACAACCTGATGAACAAGTTCAAGTTCGGCGGCATCGAGAAACCGGGCATCTACATCGACGAAAACGTAATGCGTATGTGCTACACACACCGGCGCATCTTCACACAGCTCGTAGGACAACTCATCAAGGAAGGCAAAAAAGACAAGGCACTCGCCGCACTCGACTACGCCGAGAAGATGATCCCGTCATACAACGTACCGTATGACTGGGCAAACGGCGCCTTCCAAATGGCGGAAGCCTACTACCAGCTGGGACAAAACGAAAAAGCGAACAAGATCATCGACGAACTTGCCAACAAGTCTCTCGAATACATGATCTGGTATCTCAGCCTGACTGATTACCAACTTTCTATCGCCAGCGAAAACTTCATGTACAACGCAGGACTGCTTGACGCAGAAGTACGCCTGATGGAGAAATACAAATCAGAAGAATTGGCTAAACATTACTCGGAACAACTCGACCAGCTATACAATGAGTATGTTGCGAGAATGAAAGGGAAATAAAAACTAAGTAATAAGTATTAAGTAATAAGTAATAAGCTGCGCCATAAGCCGCACGGTTATTACTTATTACTTATTACCTGTTACTTATTAATAAAGACTCTTATGTTTATAGAACAACCACCTTGGTTCTTCCGAGCGCTGTATCCACAAGCCATCTTCCGGATGGACCCAAACGAACGGGCTGTCTACCTGACTTTTGACGACGGCCCTATCCCGGAAGTAACCCCTTGGGTACTGGAGCTACTGAAGAAACACGATATTAAAGCTACCTTCTTCATGGTAGGCGACAATATCCGCAAACACCCGGACGAATACCGGATGGTGGTAGAACACGGACACCGCATCGGCAACCATACTTTCAACCACATCCGCGGCTTTGAATATTCCAATCCGGATTATCTGGCCAACACCAGACGGGTAGACGAAATTATCCACTCGGACCTATTCCGCCCTCCACATGGGCACATGGGATTCCGGCAATATTACACTCTTCGCCACCATTACCGTATCATTATGTGGGACCTCGTAACCCGTGACTACAGTAAGCGAATGCGCCCGGAACAGGTACTGAATAACGTAAAACGCTACGTACGCAACGGTTCCATCATCACCTTCCACGACTCTCTGAAATCGTGGAACAACGGGAATCTGCAATATGCCCTCCCCCGTGCCATCGAATTTCTGAAAGCGGAGGGCTATGAATTCAAGGTATTTTAATGGAAAAGTTCCTCTCCTCAGACCGAATCAAAGCCGAAGCACTACGCCTCGGCTTTTCCGCCTGCGGACTGGCGCCTGCCGAAGCTGTGGATGAAACTGTGGCTACCGCCTTCCGTCAATGGCTGGCGGACGGTTGCCAGGCAGAGATGGCGTATATGCAGAATTATGAGGATAAACGGCTCGATCCGCGCTTGTTGGTGGAAGGGGCACGTACGGTGATCAGCGTTGCCCTAAACTATTATCCGGCAAAAAAACTTCCCGAAGGTGAGTATCAGATTGCATGGTATGCCTATGGGAAAGATTATCACGATGTGATGAAGGGGAAATTGAAGGAACTTTTTGAGTTTATAGAAAAAGAAGTTTCATTCTCCGAAGAAACAGACAGTACTATCGCCTCGACAAACAATATCGGCACATATACTGAAAACTACGCCTCAGCACCCCAAGCCCCAGTATCCCAAACCTCCGCTTCTCCGCTTCAAGGCCGCATATTCTGTGATACCGCTCCCATACTCGAACGTTATTGGGCATGGCGTACCGGCTTGGGATGGATAGGAAAGAATACACATCTCATCATTCCTCACGCCGGCTCCTGCTTCTTCTTAGGGGAAATTATTCTTGATAGGGAAGCTGACAATTATGACTCTCCACAACGAAATCAATGCGGTTCGTGTACACGTTGCCTGGATGCCTGCCCGACAAAAGCGCTGGAAGCCCCTTTCAGGCTCAATTCCGAGAGATGTCTTTCTTATCTTACCATTGAGTATCGTGGGGAACTTTCGCTCAATGTAGGCAAAAAAATGGGTAATAAAATATATGGCTGTGACGAATGCCTGAAAGCTTGCCCTTGGAATCGCTTTGCCACTCCTTGCCGGACAGCCGAATTTCAACCGTCTCCTTCTTTGTTAAGTATGAGGAAGGATGATTGGCATTCGCTGAGTGAGGAGCAATATAAAACCATTTTCAAAGGTAGTGCAGTGAAAAGGGCTAAGTATGGTGGATTGATGCGTAATATAAAGATTATTAAATAAATATTTAAATATTAAGAGCTACTACCTTACGATAATAGCTCTTAGGATCAATTAATGCAAGTTCTTCTCATAACAAACAGTTAAACCACTATATAAAAATAGTATTTCATGCAAAATATTATTCAGCATATTGCATCAAAATAGCAGGAAAATCAATAGAAAGTCCTGCATAATTTGCAGGAGACGGAACTCTTCCCTTAAATAATCCCATTGACATATATGCATCTGTAATATAAGCTAACGCAACCTGCCCATCATTCATTAATACAGGAGAAAGAATAATTTTTCCCTGTAAATACAAACCATCATCAGTTTTAGTTATTATTGAGCCGTACATCACTCCTCCTTGCCCATCAGACAAAGCATAATTTTGCTGCTGTGGAGTGGTTATAACTAAAGCTCCATCTTGATAGGTGACCGCTAAAACAATCGTTGCTCCCAACAGTCTTGTCATTGGTAGCTGGAATATATAGCCATTACCACCCGGATTTTTAACAATTTGAGTATTTTCCTCTAATGAAAGAACTTGATTAATACCAAATGCTGTAGCAACGACTTTCACAACACCTGTCCATTGTCCCAATAAGTCATCAATATCGTACTGCAATAAAGCATATTCAATTTCACGAATGCCAGTAGTCACTTTTACAATGGCCGAACGAATTTTACCAGTGAGATTCTCTTTTGCAATAAACTTAAATCCATCACTCGTCATTTCATAGGATAACCATTGAGAAGCATCTGCTGGAATAGATACCTGAATAGGCAAATTACTCGACATTTCAACAGGGACCTCCTCTGCAGCATCTGTCAATGTGAAATAGGTAGCATCTCTATTATATTTCCAAATAGCTCCTTCCTGCAGTATGGTTGCTTGCTGCGTACTCACACCATCAGTTAAAACGATTTGTGCGCTACGCCCCGGATAACCTGTATTAGCATCTACAGAAATGGAAACTTTATGATCTGCAACTTCGATTACCTGACACCAATCGGCATTCACCGTAGCCGTGACAGTTCCAGTTGCTGCAAATTCGACAGTTCCAGTGCCACCACTAGCTTTCATATCCAAATCTGATTTTATAATTGTCAATTTTACAGTGGCAGCATCGTCATCTGAAGAACATCCTGCAACAAAAAATAAGCAGAATATTATTAAGTATAAATTCAGTATATTTTTCATAATCTAGTTTTTTATTTATTCCTCAACTTTCATAAAGACCATCTCTCCATACATACGTTCCACCCCTTGAACATATGAACTTTGACTATAATCAGGTGCCGAATAGCGGTCGAAGGCCATATAATCAGCTTTTGCACCACCTACTGCTTCGAATACCCCATCATCCTCAAATGTAAATCCAAACGGAGACTGTTGTACATTTGCCACAAAACCAAACATCAGACCTGCCTGATAACTAATATATGTAGGATAAAATCCCATGGCATAACAATATGTAGTACATCCCAAATAATATCCTGATATATAACCTACCTTTTGAGTCTTAAAGGACATAATTCCTTCACCTCTATCATAATCGAGCACTATATCACCAATTAGTCCCCTGAGAATATAACTCTTATTTTCTACATCCTCCATAATAGATATTGGTAATTCTTCGTCTGTCAAATTATTATCTTTATACATCTTGCAGGTAAGAGTATAATTACCTAGATAATCATTATATTTAATATATCCCTCCGGATAAATTCCTTTCATTTTAACGTTAGTTGCCCCCTCGTCAGTACAAGTAAAAAGCTCGGAGGAAGGGTCCCACACAAAATTTTGCACAGTTACTCCTGCCAGTGAAACTGGTTCCCGGAAACGAAAGCCATCGGTTGTAAAAAGGAAAGGAGATTGCTCTTGTACAATGTTACCACCATCATTATAGGCTATAACAAAAGTATAATTACTTCGCTGCGTCATACCAACTAAATTTCCATCAACCAACAACTGATATTGTATAAAGAAAGCATTCTCTTCTACATCATTCACAGAGTTTATATATGCCTCCCAGTTCAAATCATCCGGAAGCGCATACATTACTATCGTATTTCCATACTTTTTGCCCTGCATTACAATTTTCTCGGCTGAAGCTTCCTTTATAATAAACTCGTAATCTCCTTGCAGGTTGGCATTGGGGTTGGAACCTCCGCCTTGTGGCTTGGCATATGCATGAATAAAAGCATTATAAGTGTCGAATGTAAGCATAGTAGCTTCCTCCGATACAACCTTATAAAGAGAGGAAATAGTCTCATCGCCTTCGTATCCTTGAGATGCCATTGTAACTCGCTGACCATCAAACTTGCACAGAAGAGTTATGCCTCCCAAAGCATAGTCCTGACCTATGTAATATTCCATTCTCCAACCATTAGATGCCGATTCTAATAGCTCACTATATTGCTTCACTTCCTCTGTTGCACGGTTCGCTGAAGAATCATCAAAATAATCCTCTTCCTGGAAAAGACAGGATTGCAAACCAAAGCATACAAGAGCCATCAACAAATAAATCATTATATTCTTTTTCATAATCTTCCTGTTTTATTCAATAGTACTTAAATCCAGCTCCGGAATTTCTTGCTGACGCCTTAACACAATCTCACGCAAATCATCTAAATTAATACCCCAAGTTTCAAGCATATAATTGTATACAATAGTAAACTTCTGATTAATAATAGCCGCTCCGGCAGTTCCGGCAACCTTCAGCATATTATCCCAGTAAGCCTGATCGTGAGTAACATACATGGCGATATTCTCTACAAAATCTTCTCTTGCCTCACTCATCGCATATGCCGTCACAAATCCTTCCGGCCATGCATCCGCATCCTCTCGCAAATATGAATTTCCATTTTCAGCAACATAGAAATACCAGTCGGAACCAACATATTTTCCTTCGGTAATGCGATCAAACGATGGGTCATAATTACGCTTCTGATGCAGGATATGTGCAAATTCATGGTGCATCGTCTTAAAGTAATACTCATTCAAAACTTCGATATCGACATTCTCAAAGTCCAGACTGTTCACTTCGTACAATGTTATCTTCTTTCCTCCCTCGGCAGTACCCAACACCTTCGTACCACTGCTATCATAAGCCGGAGAACCTATCAAGTGAAAAGTTTTTGGCACATAAGACCGAAGAAAAGCCGGTCCGGCAAGTTCAGTATATGCCTCCATCCATACATGCTTGATAATCTTGGCCAAAGCAACCGATTTATCGTAATCCGCCGGTACCAGATTATATTTGTGATCACTTTCAATATCTTGCATACGATACTTGAAATCAACGTTATACGGATATGTATAATTAGCAAGCAACCATTCATCAAAACCATTATGTTCCATTGGCTCTGTTGAAAAAATACTATGCTTGGTGTCAATATCATCGCCATTATTACAGGCTCCCCAAAGAATGGGCAAAACAGCCGTTAGTATATAAATATAATATTTCTTCATATTATTTCCTCCTTTTAATTTTCAGTACGTGGATTGGGTTGCATTCCTGCCAGAACTACACTCTTAGGAATTTGCATAGCACGTCTTGCGTCATTTACCGGCATTTCATCTGTTACGACTATATTGTTATTAGCAATAGAACGGCGATAGATAACAATTCCATAACGTTTAATATCCGGCCAGCGCAGACCTTCGTGCAAAGTAGCAATACGTCTCATATGCAGAATGCAGTGAATAAAGTTCTCCTGTATACCTGATTCAATAGTAAAATCAGGCTGAAGCTTTTTCTTGGGAGTCGGATTTTGTGTCGGATTGTAATAATCCATCTTATCATAATACTCATTTATCATCCCCGGAGTTAAAGTTTGCTTATTAGAAGTATATGCTTTCTCCCATGTAGTAAGATCTGCAGCAGCCATTGGATAGTTCTTTTTCAGCGTATAAGCCTCAGCCCTGCAAAGCAAAGTCTCGTCTGTAGAGAAAATCACAGGCATATAATACAGGT
>ENA-UESD01000485-UESD01000485.1-human-gut-metagenome-genome-assembly--contig:-NODE-485-length-36627-cov-7.627688_pt1 | contig 36627 bp, 35 predicted proteins | sample MGYA00242985_ERZ507986 | MGnify/ENA primary metagenome ERZ507986 (study PRJEB26167, sample SAMN06115408) | human gut metagenome | host: Homo sapiens | place: China:Guangxi | collected 2016-04-06... | reverse complement strand
AAGGTGGTCAATTTAAGCCGTTTTTACCGGGTCAATTTCATCCGTCCCTACTGGGTCAATTTTACCGTGTTTTCCACGCAGGCGGCTTTGTCTGCCCGCGGGTCCGAAAGACGGTGTTCCGGCCCGGAGCAGGCCGCAGTCAGCAGGGCCGTACCCGCTGCGAGAGTCAGGAGAGGTTTCATCGAGGGTCTATCGTTATTTGAAAGGTTCGTTGCGATCGATCAGTCCGCAGAGTGTTTCGACTGAGGTGGCGCTGCGGAAACCGTCGGGAGCCGTATTGAAACAGTAGTCCAGCAGCCGGTCGATAGACGATACGGCTACGTGCATGCGGGTGTCGCACGAGGCGTAGTAGATCAGCACTCGGCCGTCGGGATCTGCGATCCAGCCGTTGCAGAAAAGTACGTTCGAAACGTCGCCCACGCGCTCGCCGCTCAACGGTGCCATGAAATATCCGGCCGGTTCGGCGATTACCTGCGTGGGATCGTCGAGCGCCGTGACATAGAGATAGAGCACGTAGCGCAGACCTGCGGCGCACATTCTCACGCCGTGGGCCATGTGCAGCCATCCGCGCGGCGTGCGGATCGGATGGGGTCCTTCGCCGTTTTTCATCTCCTTGACGGTGTGGTAGCGGCGGCCGTTGATGATTTTCTGTTCGCCGACTTCGGCGCGGGTGATGTCGTCGATGAGCGCCCAACCGATTCCGCCGCCGTTGCCGGCATCAATGAAGCTATCCTGCGGGCGGGTATAGAGCGCGTATTTGCCGTTGACGAACTCCGGGTGGAGCACCACGTTGCGCTGTTGTCCGGGGCTTTTCAGGTCCGGGAGGCGTTCCCAGTGTTCGAGATCTTTCGTGCGGGCGATGCCTGCGGCGGCGACCGCTGCCGAAAGATCGCCCGGAGCCGTGAGGTCTTTGCGCTCGGTGCAGAAGATGCCGTAAATCCATCCGTCCTCGTGGGCCGTCAGACGCATGTCGTAGACATTCGTATCCGGGTCGCCGGTCTCGGGCATCCGAACCGGATATTTCCGGAAGCGGAAATTGTCAATGCCGTTGGGGCTCTCGGCGATGGCGAAGAACGATTTGCGGTCGTTGCCTTCGACACGCACCGCCAGTACGTATTTGCCGTCGTGGAACATGGCTCCGGCGTTGAACGTGCCGTTGATGCCGAAACGCTCCATGCAGTAGGGGTTGCGTTCGGGCGAGAGGTCGTAGCGCCATTCCAGCGGCGTGTGGTCCCGCGTCAGCACGGGGTACAGGTAACGTTCGTAAATCCCGTTTCCGGGCAGCAGAGGTTCGTTCTCACGCTCCAGCAGTCGGTCATGCTCTTCACGAAGAGCGTGCAAACGTTTGTTGAATAAAGTGTTCGTCATGTCGTATGGAATGAATATGTCGGGATTTTGGAAAACCGGGGCGCAGTCGTTTTCGTTCACTGCACTGCGCCCCGGCCTTCGCTATTTGGTTGCGATTTTTTTCACGAAGCGGATGTTCCAGAGATAGAACTCCATATCGCCGGATGTTTCACGCTGTGCGGCGATCTTGAAATTGTTCCACTGGTCTTGGTTGTTGTAAGGGTCTGCTGCTATTTTGAGGCAGGTCTTCTGTCCGTTTTCTTCGAGCGGAGGGAAGAGGTCCGTCACTTCGAACTGCACGGTCTGCCATTTGCTCATCGTGTTGAGTGCTACACCGTTGTTCGAACTTGCAGGGTCCCACATGTAGAATTTGCCGGCACTTTCGCTTTCGGCGGCTCCCAGACGGATGTAGCGTGCCAGGGGAGTGCCGGAGGGGTTGTTGATCTCCATTTTCACACACCATTTTTCGGGATTGGCCAGCAGGTCGGCAGCCGAGTCGTCGAGCCAGAAGTGAGTGATCATGAAGTTTTCATAGCCCCACGTACCCGGGAAATTCTTCTTGATCCAAGCTACCCATTTGAACAGCGGTTGATAGTAGAACTCTTCGGGAGAGATGTCATTCATGTTCGTAATACCCGTAGCCCACCAGCCGTTTACCCACGTGCGTTCGTCGTTGGTGAGGATCGGAATACCGGGTTCGCGGAAAGGAATTTCGACGGGTATTGCCAGTTCGGGAGTTTCGATGGTCAGGTACGAGGCTCTGTCGGTGGGTGTTCCGGCCGGAATTTCGACGCCGAACGATGTGGCGTTGCAGCCGATCATCTTGACAGGCTGTCCGTTGAAGGTCAGCTTGGCGTTGATCGAGTCGATCAGATAGAGATCGAAGTCGCTGCCTACGACTTGTACTGTGTCGCGGTCTGCCGCGAAATCGTTCTTGAAGCCGTTGATGACCAATTCGGGCAGTGTCACGTTCAGTGCGGCCGATACCTCGCCCCGTTTGGTGACGATGCGCAGCGTGTTGTTCACCTCTCCGGGGAGTTTGCGTGGCACGACCAGTTCGAGACGATGACGTTTGGCGTATACCTGCGTCAGGTCGAGTTCGAGGTCGTTGATCGTTACTGATTCGAGATCGGTAAGGTTGTCGCCGAAGACGGCGATCGACTGGTTGAGTGCCGCCGTCGTGATGACGGTCGATGTGTCGGCCGATGCGGCGATCTTACGGATCGACGGGGCGCCGGTCGAAACGTTGTCCGGGTCCCAGCCTTCGTCGATGTTGACCACGTCGCTGCACGAGGCGGCCGTGAAAGCGGTCAGTACGGCGACAGTCGTATATGTTAACCATGTGAGTTTCATAATATGTCGGTTTTAATCGGTTTGAGGTTATTAGTTCCAGCCCGGGTTGTTTTCGGTGATCGAGGCGTTGGTGTCCATTTCGCTCGATGGAATCGGGAAGAGAGTATGCCTCGACTGGCGGGTTTTGTAGGTGCCGATTTCGTCGTTGCCGCCGATAGCGCTCATCACTTCGACGTAGACGCCCCAGCGAATCAGGTCCCAGCGGCGGTCGCCTTCGCAGAAGAGTTCGAGGGCCCGTTCTTCGAGCACGCTCGAACGGAAATCCACGATGTTCGAAACATTGTCCTGTCCCGTCAGTGCACGCGGCGTGGCCTTGCTGCGCTCGCGTACCGAATTCAGTGCTGCGAGAGCTTTGCCGTCGGCGGTGCCGTTGACCTCGGCGTATGCTTCGGCGTAGATCAGTACGATGTCGGCGTAGCGGAGCAGCGGCCAGAAGGCGTCGCCCTGCGTGACGGTGCGGTCCGATCGGTCGATGTATTTGGTCGGATAGGCCAGATAATAGGTGTCGAACTGCGGGCAGGCATAGGACAACCCGTCGTCGAAGGGAGCTTCCTTGTCTTCCACCTTTTTGTTCCATTCCTGGTTGTTGGGATAGTATTGGGCGAACGTGAGGTCCCAGGTGCGTTGCCAGCGGTGGCGGATGCCTTCGAGCACGCGCAGGTCCTTGCTTTCGGCCATTTTGTACCAATGGTCGCGGCCGCCGTACCACATGCCGTCGGAAATCAGTCCGTTGCTGTCCTCGATGCCGCAGATGTGATAGGCGAAATATTCGCAGTAGCGCGTGTCGGACGAGTAACCCTGGATGCTCCACAACTGTTCGGGCCCGTAGCAGTTGGCGCGCTTCCATATCTCCTCGAAGGGACGCAGTTCATAGGTGCCGTATTCGCCGGTCATCACCTTGTCGGCGATTTCGTAAGCCTGTGTGTAGCACTCCATCGGGTCGAAGGCTTCATATCCGTCGAGCTGGTGTTTTTCGTAGGTGAGCTTTTGGGGATCGGTGTAGGCTTTCTCTGTGCCTTCGCCGCTCCACGGCTTGCCGCCGCGCACCCAGAGCTGCGTGCCTTCGGGCATGGCGCCTGCGGCCATCGTGGCATAGACCTTGGCTTCGAGACCCGCGGCCGTACCGGCCGTTACGCGCCCTGCCACATACTCTTTGTCGGTGTTCTTGTAGCACTCCACTTTCGCCTCGTCGAGCAGTTCGATGATATAGCCGTAAACGTCTTCCACCGAGCTGCGAGGCACGTTGCGGTCGCCGGTTTCGCTGATCGACTGCTTACGTACGGGGATAGGGCCGAATGCGCGGACCAGCTGGAAATAGCTCCATGCCTTCAGGAATTTCAGTTCGCCGAGGATCGCGGTTTTCAGGCGCGGCTCGACATTGGCCATCTGATTGATCATGTAGGTCGAGTAATTGCAGCGGTGAATCAACTCGTAAAGCCCTGTCCACATGCTGTTGATGTTGCCGTTGTTCTGGAAGTTGCCGGCGCCGAGCGTGCCGAATGCCCAGCTGGGTCCCGTGAGGTAATCTTCGTCGTAAAGCCATACCATCGGGAAGGTATTTCCGTTGAACAGCGTGCTGAGACGGCTGTAACAGCCGATCAGCCATTGGGTAGCCCCGGCGTCCGAATCCTCGATGTCGTCGGGCTGGGTGAAATCGTAAGTCTCCTCCTTAAGCCAATCCTGGCAGGAACTGAGGCCCGTCGAGAGGAGCACGCCCGTGGCGCAGGCCAGCAGGATATTCTTGATTTTATTCGTTTTCATTGCGTTTCGGTTTTTACGGTTAGAAAGTCAGCTTCAGGCCGAACGAATAGACGCGGCTGCTGGGGTACGAGTAGAGATCGACGCCCTGACGGGTCACGTCGTTGCCGTAAGCGTTCACATCGGGATCGTACCAGCTGTAACCCGTGACGGTGAAGAGGTTTTGGGCGCTGGCGTAAACGTTGATTGATTTGATGCCCTTCCATTTGGGGAAGAAGGTGTAGCCCAGCGAGATGTTTTTCAGACGCAAATACGATCCGTCTTCGATATAGCGGTCCGAAAATTTCCATTCGCGTTTGTAACCCGCTTCGATCGGTTTGGGCCACCGGGCGTTGGCCGCGTTTTCCGCCGTCCAGCGGGTGTTGTACTGCTCGCGGGTGATGTTCTGGATGCCGGTCATCGACGAACTGGTGTTGTTGGCGATCGTGTTGGCATTGACGATGTCGTTTCCGTAAGTGCCCTGGAAGAAGAAACTCAGGGTGAAATTCTTGTAGCGCAGCGTATTGGTCAGACCGTAGGTGAAATCGGGGTTGGTGTCGCCGATCACACGCTTGTCGGCATCGGTGATAGCGCCGTCGCCCGTGTAATCTCGGTATTTGATCTCGCCGATCATTGCTTCGGCGTCGGCCTGCGAAACGTTGGCATACTGCGGATCGGCACGTACCTCGGCGATGTTGTCGTAGAAGCCGTCCTCGACGAATCCCACGATGGTACCGATCGGGCAGCCGTTACGCTGGATGAAGACGTTCGAGACATTGTTGATGAAATTGCTGCCGTACTGGTCGCCTGCGAGACCTCCGATCTTGTTGCGGTTGAACGAGATGTTGGCGTCGATCTGCCAGCCGAAATCCTTGCGGGCGAAGGGGTGGAACGTTCCCGAGATTTCAAGACCCTCGTTGGTGACGTGCCCGCTGTTGACGGCCATCTGGGTATAACCCGAGTTGGTTTCGATGCTCACTTTCTGAAGCAGGTCGTTGGTGCGTTTGTAATAGTAATCGATCACGAAGTTGACCTTGCCTTTGGCCAGCGAGATGTCCAGACCGGCGTTGAATTGGTCGGTGGTCTCCCATTTCAGATCCTTGTTGATCGGGCCTTTCCAGGTTTGTTCGGCGAAACCGGGAGTCAGCGTGCCGCCCAGCGGGTAGCTCGAAACCGACATGGCGGGCAGCGTGGCGTAGGTGCCGATACCCTGGTTGCCGGTCTGACCGTAGCTCAGGCGCAGTTTCAAGTCATCGAAAACGTTCAGTTTTTTGAGCCACGGCTCGTCGGACAGACGCCATGCCACGGCTCCCGAGAAAAAGTGCGCATATTTGTTGCCTTCGACAAAGACGCTCGATCCATCGGCGCGGTACGATACGGTGGCCATGTACTTGCCTTTGTACGAATAGTTGAAACGCGCGAGATTCGACTGCATCCGGCTCTTGCCGCGGCCCGACGACAGGGGATAAGTCTTCATACCGGCGCTCATGTCCCACATCAGCGTCATGTCCGAAGGAAAGTCGTAGGCGGACATGTTGTTGTATTTCCAATGCGATTCCTCGAAGGTGATACCGGCCACGGCGTCGATGGTGTGGTCGTCGCCGAACTCCTTGTGGTAGGAGAGCAGCGTCTCCGAGGTGAAGCCCTGCGACCAGCTGGTGCCTTGGCCGCCGGTGCCGTTCGTAGGTTTGTAGCCTTGGCGGGTCAGGCGGTTGTAGTACATGTTGCGGTCGTTGCCCGAATAGCTGAAACCGATGTTCTCTCGCAGTTTGAGGCCCTTGTAAAGCGTTGCTTCCACATACGACGAGAGATAGACGTTGTTGGCGCGGAATTCGTCGAACGCTTCGCGGACGTAGACGTAGGGGTTGGCAGCGAGCCAGTTGAGTTCGTTGTCCTCCTGGGTGTTGATCGTGGCGTCGTAGGTCGGCGGGAATACCAATGCGGAGTAGATCACTCCGTCGCCGCCCGAAGTCGAGGAGTTGACGAAATTGGTCACCGAATTGGTGTAGTTGGTGTTCAGTCCCACTTCGAGCCAGTCGCGCATCTTGCGCCAGAGGTTCGAACGCACGGCATAACGCTTGTAGCCCGAACCGACGATGATACCCGTCTGGTCGGTGTAGTTGAACGAGAGCAGGTAGCCGCCCTTCTCATTGCCGCCGTCGATGCTGATGTTGTATTCCTGGGTGAAGCCGGTCTGGAAGATGGCGTCCTGCCAGTCGGTCGAACCGACGATGTCGGTATTGCCGTATTCGTCGGTGTAGGTTCCCGGACGGAGAAAATCTTCCGGTGCGGGCGAATATTTGCCCGATGAGGTGATCATGTTATTGTTGGTGTCGAACGAATAGTACCATTCGCCGCGATAGGGCAGTTGACCGTCGGGATTCGAATTGAGGGTCTGTTCGTTGATGTAGCGGGCGTAGGTCACGGGATCGAGTACGTCGATCTTTTTGGCGACCTTCGAGAAACTGAAATTCGACGAGAAGGTGATGTTGTCCTTGCCGCTGCGCCCCTGTTTGGTGGTGATGATGACCACGCCGTTGGCACCGCGAGAACCGTAGATGGCCGTCGAAGAGGCGTCTTTCAGCACCTCGATCGACTCGATGTCATTGGGGTTGATGTTGGCCAGCGGGTTGGAGCTGGAGCCGGTGCCCGAAAGTCCTGTGTCGGGGGCTTTGCTACCGCCGCTGTAGGGAAGTCCGTCAATGACGTAGAGCGGCTGCGTATCGGTACTGAATGAGTTGGCTCCGCGGACATGGATTGAGATTCCCCCCCCCGGTGCTCCGTCGTTCTGGCGTACTTGTACACCGGCCATTTTGCCCTGCAAGGCGCTGTTTACGCTCAGCGAGGGATTGCCTTTGATGAGGTTGTCACCTTTGACTTGGCTGACGGACCCTGTCACATCGCGTTTCTTCATCGTGCCGTAGCCGATGACCACTACGTCGTCGAGCGTGTTGGTGTCGTCGGTCATTTTAACGTCTACGACCTTTTGGGCGAAAATTTTCACCGTCTCGCGGGTTTTGCCCACATAGGTGAAAGCCAGCACATCGCCTTTCTTGGCGTTGATCGCATAGGCGCCCTTGTAGTCGGTGGTGGTCGCCGTCGTGGTGCCTTCGACCATAACGGTCACGCCGATCAGCGGCGAACCGTCGTTGGCGTCGGTAACCACGCCCGTAATGTGCACTTGCTGAGCCAAAGCCGAGCCTGCACACATCAGACAGCCGATCAGGAATAGTCCGATTTTTTTCATAATGTAAGTGGTTTAGGTTGTTTGGACATTATACGGTAGTTTATAAATAGGTGTTCTCCCCTGCAATGGCCGGTTGGGACAGTGGCCGGAATGCAGATGGATCGGACCTTTGTTCACTTGCAAAATTACGATGAAGATGGAGGCGCGACGAACACTTTTATAGCATAGGATGATACTATTTTAACATCTGTAAAGATAGTGCGTTTGATTCGGAAATGTTCTGAAAAGGGATTGGAGCGCTGTTTGAGGGGATTTAATGACTGCTTTTGTGGAATGAACGAGGTGTTCAGAAAAGTAACGAGTGCAAAAAACAGATATTTTAATACTATATTTGCATTTGCAGAATCTCTAATTTTGCATCAGGGAATTATTTCTCCTCCGGAAATTCGGAGATAAATATAATAAAATACCAACCGATGAAAAAATTAGTACTTTTAATCGCCTTTTGTACAGCGTTGGGCTCTGCCTCCGCAGCCGTGTATGATGTAAGGGCTTTCGGCGCTCCGGCTGACGGAAAAACACTCGCTACGACCTGCATTCAGCAAGCTATCGACCGTTGCCATGCCGACGGTGGTGGCGTGGTGCTCGTTCCGGCAGGCACCTATCTGGTGGGGACGCTCAACCTGCGTTCGAATGTCGAATTCCGCATGGAGACGGGTGCCGAGTTGCGCGCTACGCTGGACCTCACGCAGTACCAGCGCCACAACCGCGAATTGGCGGGTATTTTCTATACCGAAAAGGCGTCGAACGTTTCGATTACGGGCAACGGCCTTATCAACGGTCAGGGTATGGAGTTCATGGAGCCGGGAAAGGCCAAGGTTATCGGTGATGACCAGCGCCGTCAGACCCGTCAGGGACTCGGATTCCGTAAAGTTGCCGAGGGACTGGGAGACGGGCCTCTCTATCCGAAAGACCGTTACCACCAGATGATCGTTTTTAGCGAATGCACTGATGTGGCGTTGGAGGATTTCAAGTGCGTCGATTCGCCTTACTGGTGTTTTGTGATCGTGCACTGCGACGGGGTGAAGATCCGCGGCCTGCGGATCGACAACAACCTGCTGATTCCCAACAGCGACGGAGTGGATGTCATCTCTTGCAGCAATGTTAACATCTCGGACTGTTTTTTCAAATGCGGCGATGATGCCATCGTATTGGCGGGTTACGGCGAACATCACGGCGACCCGGGATTCAAGGACATTCGCAGGCCGTCAACCAACATCAATGTTTCGAATTGCATTCTCCAATCGCGGTCGAGCGGTATCCGCATCGGCGGTCACGACCAGAATCCGATGTCTAATTACAATTTTTCGAATATCTCGATTTTCGATTCGAATCGCGGCATCAATATTTCGGTCAGCGATGCCTGCTCGCTGGAAAATATGACTTTTACGAATATTCGGATCGAAACACGTCTGCATACGGGCGACTGGTGGGGCCAGGGTGAGCCGATCAACATGACGGCGATGGTGCTCGTCCCCGAGAAACAGCAGTTGGGAGTCATCCGCAACATCTATTTCAACAATATCACTTGCATCGGAGAGAACTCCGTAGTGATGATCGCCGATAAGCAGACCCAGTTGCAGAATATCTATTTCAATAATTTCGAGTTCAAGGTGCGCAAAAGCGCTATCGAGGAGGTTGCCGGCGGCAATTACGACCTGCGGCTGAATGTCGATCCCAAGCGGGAGCTTTATGCCGCCGACATTCCGGTTTTCTACATCGAAAATGCACAGAATGTCTTTTTCAACCAGGGGACCATTGGCTGGGACGGTGCCGATATGCCGTACCATACCTATGCTATTGATGTTGTAGATGTCGAGAACTTGCGCTTGAACAACATGACGGCTTCTCCGTCGCCCGCTCATCCGAAGTACCCGGCGGTGCGGACGCGCGATTGTCGTCGTGTGGTGAATAATATTGGAAAATAGAAATACCGATTTCGTTAAGGATATATTTCCCTCTCCCTCTATCGAATTGGGGAATCGGTATTGGGTTACAGCGTTTCAGAACAGCAACTATTCAAGAGTATGTAATCTTTTGCTGTGCCTTGTCTGATTCATTGTAGGCACGCTAAATAGATTTTCCGATGAGTGGCGGCATCAGCGTTTCTGAATGCTGTTGTAAGAGATCCGATCGACGAATCCTGTTCAAAGCCTATGCTTTGATTCCTCGGATTATTGTAGCAAGAAAATATTTTATTTGCTAATTGCGAAGAGATTTTCTTGCCGACGGGAATCGGAAGCTGCCGATGGGCAGGACTCGCCGACTGGCAGGAACGAGTAGCCGGACTTCCGTTTTGGACTGCATTATTTTTGTATTTTTGCAAGTGTGCAGAACAAGATCATACACGTCGATATGGATGCTTTCTACGCCTCCATCGAGCAGCGTGACCGTCCCGAACTCCGGGGGCGTCCGATCGCCGTGGGCTACGACGGACCGCGGGGTGTCGTGGCGACGGCCAGTTACGAAGCCCGGCCGTTCGGAGTCCGTTCGGCGATCTCCTCGGTGCTGGCCAGGCGACTCTGTCCCGACCTGATCTTCGTGCCGGCGCGCTTCGATGTCTACAAGGCCGTTTCGCAGCAGATCCGCGACATCTTCCACGACTATACCGAACTCGTCGAGCCGCTCTCACTGGACGAAGCGTTTCTCGACGTTTCGCACCTCCGCTCGGCGACGCTCGCGGCCCGGGAGATCAAGGACCGCATCCGCACCGAAACCGGGCTTACGGCTTCGGCGGGCATCTCTGTCAACAAGATGCTGGCGAAGATCGCTTCGGACTACCGCAAGCCCGACGGATTGTTCGTGATCCCGCCCGACAAAATCGACACCTTCGTCGCGGAGCTTCCCGTCGAGCGTTTTTTCGGCATCGGGGAGGTCACGGCCGAGAAGATGCACGCGTTGGGCATCCGCACCGGCGCCGATCTGCGGCAGTGGGAGGAGCTGGAATTGGTCAAGCATTTCGGGAAGGCCGGACGCAGTTATTACGGTTACGCCCGCGGAATCGACCCGCGCCCGGTGGTTCCGAACCGCATCCGCAAATCTCTCGGTGCCGAAACGACCTTCGGGACCGACACCGCCGACCGCGAGGTGCTGCTCGGCGAGTTGGAACAGGTTTGCGAGGAGGTGTGGCAGCGGCTTTCGCGCCACCGGTTCCGGGGGCGGACCGTGGTGCTGAAGATCAAGTTCGACGATTTCCGCCAGATCACCCGTTCGAGGACGCTTCCCGCCACGGTCGATTCGCGCGACGGACTGCGCCTCGTCGCCCGTGAGTTGCTGGCAGGGGTCGATTTCGGCGGCCACCGGATACGCCTGATCGGGGTTACGGTGGGCAATGCCCCGGATTTCGGCGAGGGATGCGTGCAGTTGCGGTTCGACTTCGGGGAGGAATGACGGGGTTATTTTCCGGTGATTGTTTCGGCGGTGGGACGGGCCCGGTGCAGACGGTAATTTTCGGATGCCTTTTCGCCGGAACGGTTGGCGTAACAGTAGGCGCATCCGTGCGGGCAGGTGTCGTATTCGCCGATGTCCTTGCTGGCGACACAGCCGCAGAAGGATCGTTGCCCTTTGTCTTTCAGGCTTTTCCGGACGGCTGTCCCCGCTCCGGGCAATCCCTCGCGGCTTACGCCCAGAAAGTCCGTCAGGAGTGGATCGTCGGAGAATTTGCGGACGATCAGTTCGTCGTCGATACATTTGTTGCGTCGGACGCCGAACTGCGACAGGTCGATTCGTTCGCCGCATGCGGCCAACGTGTAATTCCACTTTTCGTTCAGTTCCGCCAGTCCGGCTGCCATGCCGAGCATTTGCCGTTCGTCGAACTCACGGCAGGGGAGGGCGTTCCGCCGCAGCCGGCTCTCCACATTGCGGTAGGCGCGGATGTCCGCGAAGCTGAAAACCAGTTTCTCGGTATGCCCGCGGAGCCTGTCGCCGATCCGTTCCGCTTTACGCAACAGCTCCTCCACGCCGGTTCGCTCGGTCAGGACCAGGGGATCGAACCGCCAGATGACCAGCTCTTTGCCCAACAGTTCAGAGAACCGGAGGAAGGTTTCGATCCGTTCGTCGAGCGGCGGTACGCCACGTTCGATACCTTCGGCTTCGTAGTCGTTGAGCGTGTAGTGGAGGTAGCAGCGGATGCCCTTTTCGCGCAGTTTTCCCAGATGCGGAAGCAGCGGACGGGGATTCTTCGACCAGAAAACGATCAGTCGTGTCCGGGCGTAGGAGATATATGATTTCACACCGTTGAAAGGGTTCGTCCAGACTGAATACCCCTTTTCCAGCCGGTCGAAAAACCAGTCGGCATAGAATGCCGGAATGTCCGTGGCACGGCTCGCCGAGATGATCACGGGCGCCTGTGCCCGCACCGTTTCGCCCGCCTCCGTTGTTATGTCGATCGTTTCCCAGACCATGACCGATGTTTTCTGCAAAGATACGATTCGGTTTTGGAACAGCCGCACTTTTTGCTACCTTTGGTGTCGTAACGACACGTTTATTAGCCGTAACGTTTTGCCGCATTGGCCGCGATTGGGTTTTGGAACGGTTCCGCCTTTTTGTTACCTTTGCGAATGATTGCCGCCGCGTGCGGCCGAACAAAAGAGTTATGAAAAAATATTGGGGCATCATCACGGTCCTGCTTGCCGTCGGGCTGGCCGTGTTCTTCTATTTCCGCTTCTATTTCGTCTTCGGCGAAGGCGTGAAGAGCGGGGAACTGAACTACGTCGTTTACAAGGGACTCGTTTTCAAGACTTACGAAGGCAAACTGATCCAGACGGGCATCCGTTCGAAGGCCGCCGGGTCGATCCAGTCCTATGAGTTCGAATTTTCGGTCGAGGACGAGGCGCTCGCCCGCGAACTGATGTTGCAAGGCGGCAAGACCCTCGAACTGCACTACCGGGAGTATTTCGGTGCGCTGCCCTGGCGGGGTTTCACGAAATTCGTCGTTGACAGCATCGTCACCGCGCGTCCCGCACCGGCCGATCCGCTCGGCATATAGTCTGCGCCGCGGGGCGCCGGTCTCGCCCGGTTGCACGCCCGGCTCACGCTTGGCCGCGCCGCACCGCGCCGTGATGGCTGCCCGCGGAGCCTTCCCGCTCAGAGCCTCTTCTCGAACGCCAGCCGTTCGCCGCTCCGGTAGACGACCTTTCCGCAGAAGGTGAATCCCATGCGTTCGAGCAGCCGCAGCATGGGACGGTTGTCATGGTTGGTGTCGATGCGGAATGCGCCGATGCCACGTTCCCGGGCCATCTCCTCCGCATGGCGCAGGAACTCCGCCGCCACGCCCTTGCCGCATTCGCCGTCGGCGACGGCCATGCGGTGTACCACTACGTAAGGCCCGTCGGTGAGCCATTCGCCTTCGAGGGCCTCGTAGGCCGGTTCTCCGTCGAACGCCACCGCGCCGTAGGCGATGATCGCACGGCATTCCCTGACGCCGGGCCTGCACAGCACATAGCCGCAGCCGCGGCCGATGTCCGCCGAGATATGTCCCGGGGCGGGATACCCGTCCTGCCATTGGCTGCTGCCTGCCGCACGCATCCGAGCCTGCGCCTGCCGGATGATCTGCATGATGAGGGGCGCCTCGCGGGGCACCGCCTGCCGGAATGTCGATTCTTGGTCCATGTCGCAAATGTAAACAAATGTCGCCGCAATGTCGTTCTGTCAGGACATTTTTTCAGTATTTGTGACAATTCGTGACATTTTATCATTCTTTCGTGCATGGCACAGGATTTGACCGTATAGGGATGAATCCGCTCCGGGGGGGGGCGGGCGAAAGGAAACGAATGTTAAACCAAAATAATTCAAGGAGGACAAAACTATGGTACCTGCAAGACGTAATCAGAACTGGCTGCCGAGCATTTTCAACGATTTTCTGGGCAACGATTGGCTCGTAGAGCGCCGCAACGCCACGGCTCCGGCCGTCAACATCCTGGAGAATGACGACGAATACAAGGTCGAAGTGGCTGCTCCGGGCATGACCAAGGAGGATTTCAAGGTTCATCTCAACGAGGACAACGAACTGATCATCTCGATGGAGAAGAAGAACGAGTCCAAGGAGGAGGACAAGGAGCATAAGGGCACTTACCTGCGCCGGGAGTTTTCCTACACGCAGTTCCAGCAGAGCCTGCTGCTGCCCGACAACGTCGAGCGCGACAAGATCTCGGCCAAGGTCGAGAACGGCGTGATGACCATCGAGATCCCGAAACGCAAGGTGACGGAGGCCGCTGCCGCCGCCCGACGGATCGAGATCAAGTGAAAAATGCACCCGAAACGGGAGGGACCGGGATACCGGGCCCTCTTTTTTTGTAATTTAGCGGACGGAAAGTCATTGCCGATGCACGAATCCCGAAAAAATCCGTATCTTCGGTGGGGTTCGGGCCGGCATTAAAATGGAAAAACGAATGAAGGTCGGATTGTTCATTCCCTGTTACGTCAATGCGGTGTATCCCCAGGTGGGCCGGGCGTCGTACGAACTGCTGCGCAAGGTCGGCTGCGAGGTCGAATACCCGCTGGACCAGACCTGTTGCGGTCAGCCGATGGCCAATGCGGGGTTCGAAAAGGACGCCAAGGCGCTGGCGGAACGCATGAACGCGCTGTTCGAAAAATACGATTACGTCGTGGGTCCGTCGGCCAGCTGCGTGGTCTTCGTGCGCGAGGGCTACCCGCGGCTGCTGGACAATTACAGGGAGCATGCGTGCGTCGATGCGCGCATCTGGGAGATTTGCGAGTTCCTGCACGACGTGGTGAAGCCTGCGCGGTTGGACGCCCGTTTCCCGCACCGGGTGAGCCTGCACAACTCCTGCCACGGAGTGCGCAAGATGGGGCTCTCGTCGCCCAGCGAGATGAACGTGCCCCTTCGGTCGAAACTCCGCGACCTGCTGGCGCTGGTCGAGGGCGTCGAGGTCATGGAGCCCGAGCGGCGGGACGAGTGCTGCGGCTTCGGCGGGATGTTCTCCGTCGAGGAGAATGCCGTGTCGGTGGCTATGGGGCGCGCTAAGGTCCGGCGGCACATCGACACCGGGGCCGAGTACATCACCGGGGCCGATTCGTCGTGCCTGATGCACATGCAGGGGATCATCGACCGCGAGAAACTGCCGGTGAAGACCCTCCATATCGTTGAAATCCTCAATTCGAAGTTATGAGCACCCATTCCAAAGCCGCGAAACGGTTCGTCGCCGACGCCGAACGCATGGCCTGGCACGACAAGGCGCTGTACGCCGTGCGCGAGAAGCGCGACCGGATGATGATGACGGTTCCCGAGTGGGAGGAGCTGCGGCGCCGGTCGTCGGAGATCAAACGCCACACCCTGAGCCGCCTGGGGCACTACCTTTGCGAGTTCGAGCGCAACGCCTCGGCCAACGGCATGACGGTCCATTGGGCGAAGGACGCCGCCGAGATGAACGAGATCGTCTGGCAGCTGGTCCGCGAGCACGGGGGCACGAACCTCATCAAGAGCAAGTCGATGCTCTCGGAGGAGTGCGGGTTGACGCCCTACCTGCACGAACGGGGCATAGATGCCGTGGAGAGCGACCTCGGGGAGCGGATCATGCAGCTGTTGCACCGGCCGCCCAGCCACATCGTCCTGCCTGCGATCGCCGTGCGGCGCGAGGAGGTCGGGGCTCTTTTCGAGCGCGAGATGGGCACCGAACCGGGCAACAGCGATCCCACCTACCTGACCCACGCGGCCCGCAGGGCCCTGCGGCCGAAGTTCCTCGGGGCCGACGTTTCGATGACGGGCGTCAATTTCGCCGTGGCCTCCACGGGGGCGCTGGCCGTCTGCACCAACGAGGGCAACGCCGATCTGGGCACCTCGTTCGCCGACCTGCATATCGCCATCATGGGGATCGAGAAGGTGATCCCCGACATGGAGGCGCTGGCGGTCTTCACGCGCCTGCTGGCGCGTTCGGGCACCGGACAGCCTGTCACGAGCTACACCTCGCTCTACCGCCGTCCCGCCCCGGGGAAACGGATTCACGTCATTCTGGTCGATAACGGCCGTTCGGAATGGCTGGCCGACGTCGCGCACCGCAACATGCTCAAGTGCCTCCGCTGCGGGGCCTGCATGAACACCTGCCCGGTTTACCGCCGTTCGGGAGGCTATACCTATTCCTATTTCATCCCCGGGCCGCTGGGCATCAACCTCGGGATGCTGCGTTCGCCGAAGCTCCACCACGGCAACGTCTCGGCCTGCTCGCTCTGCTACTCCTGTTCGGATGTCTGCCCGGCGCAGATCGACCTCGGGGAGCAGATCTACATGTGGCGGCAGCAGCTGGACGGGATGCACCTGGCCGATCCGGTGAAGAAACTCTCGGTCAAGGGCATGGACTTCGTCATGGGCGGACGGCGGCGATTCTACGGCGGCATCGCCCTGGCCCGTGCGGCGGAGAAGCTCCCGCGCTTCGTGCTCGAAAACGGGCTCAACCCGTGGAGCGCCCCCGGCCGTGCCATGCCGCCTTTCGCACCGAAGACTTTCAATGGATGGTGGAAAAAGGCGAATAAGTAGCAAGGCTGTCCGCAACGCTCCTTGCCGCATGGCGGTACCAAGTCCCCTCCTGAGGAGGGGATTTAGGGGTAGGTCGGATTTGTAAACGACGCCGGAGGCGGCGATAACGACCGTGCGATGAAAAGCCGGTGAAAAAAGCAAGACAATGAATAGCAAAGAGATCATATTGAAAAAACTTTCGGCCGACGGGATGCCCGAATATCCCTATCCTGCGCCGGGTTTCACGCCCCAGCGCTTCGACGACCCCGCGGCTATGTTCGCCGAACGGCTCGAAGCCGCCGGCGGCCGGGCGGTGCGGATGCTGCCGGGCGAAACCCTCGACGAGGCGGTCCGCCGCTGTTATCCCGATGCGCGGACGATCGCTTCGGCGATGCCCGAACTGAGCGTCGCCACGCTCGACCCCGACGCCGTGGAGGATGCGCGCGAACTGGTCGATGTCGATCTGGGCGTCGTGAAGGGGGCGTTCGGCGTCGCGGAGAACGGTGCGGTGTGGATCGCGCAGGACATCCGCCACAAAGCCCTCTATTTCGGAGCCACGGCCCTCGTGATCGTCATCCCGAAGGATACGATCGTGGACACCATGCACGAGGCGGTCGTGCGTCCCGAGGTGGACGATTTCGGCTACGGGTGTTTCATGTCGGGGCCTTCGAAGACCGCTGACATCGAACAGGCGCTGGTCTTCGGCGCCCACGGGCCGATGTCCGTGACGGTGCTGATCCGGGCTTAAAGCGACAGGTGGAGAATGGGGTAGGGGCGGCCCGAGGGGTCCGTCTCGCTGCGCGAAACGACGCGGAAACCTATCCGGGCATAGAATCCCGCGGCCTGCGCGTTCTGCTCGTTGACATCCACGCGCCGTACGTCGCGGCGGGCGACGAGATATTCCACGAGTTCGCGTCCCAAACCTCTCCCGCGCTTTTCGGGCGCGACGAACAGCATTTCGAGTTTTCCGGCTTCGACGCCCGCAAAGGCTGCGAAGCCGTTTTTTTCGTCCCGGATCACGTGGAGCTCCTCCACGCCCGGAAGCGCCTCCTCGCGCATCATGCGGCGGAAAAAGGCGATGTCCTCCGGGGCGAGGAAGTCGTGCGTGGCGCGTACCGACCGCTCCCACAGATCGGTCAGGGCTTCCAGTTCGGCGGGCGCCGGGGATTCGATGCGTTCGATCATGTCCTATAAGCGGGTTACGGGCGGTTTGCGTCGGGTGAAGTTGCGTGCGAGGGCTGCGGCGAAGGGGGTGTGGAAACTCCGCGCCCCGACCGGGCATCCCTTGACGCAGGCGCAGCAGCGGATGCAGCGCGCCGGATCGGTGTGCGTTTCGTCGCCGCGGGCGATGGCTTGCGTGGGACAGATCGCCGCACAGCGGCCGCAGCGGGTGCAGAGGTCGGCATTGCCTGCGGGCAGATAGACGACGGGATTTTTCCGCTGCCGGCGGCGGTAGCCCAGCACGAAGCGGATGAACCGCAGCATCGGCAGCAGCGGTGTCCGCACGTCTTTCAGTCCGGCGGCATCGACCTGCGTGAGGTTTCCGGCGGCGAGTTTTTCGCGCACCGCGGCGCCGAACGCCTCGGCCTCTGCGAGGTCCTGCGCATCGGGGCGTCCTGCGGCGACGGGCGTTTCGGGGGTGCTGTACGAATGCTCCCCGACGAAAGCCCCGGCGGCCACCGGGACGAATCCCTGCCGCGAGGCCAGTCCGGTCAACTCTGCGACGGCCTTTTCGAATGCCCGGTTGCCGTAGACGGCGATGACGACAGCGGGAGTGCCTTCGCCCCGGAGCGTTTCGAGCCGCTTCACGGCCGTCGGGGCGACGCGGCCTCCGTAAACCGGGGCGGCGATCACGGCCACGGTGTCGGCGAGGAGCGTTGCGGGTTGCCCGGCCGAGTGCGTCAGGTCGATGGTTTTCAGCGGGACGGATGCGGCGGTTCCGGCCGCGGAGGCAATTCTCCGGGCCACGGCCGCGGCGATTTTTTTCGAGGTTCCCGTCGGCGAAAAGACGACGGTATGGACGGTTTCGGGTTTCATGCGGGCAAAGTTACGAAAAAATCCCGCGCTTCGGGGGGCGTTTTGCGGAATCGGGCTTTCGGACCGCTGTTTCCGTGCGGGGATCGCCGTCGGGATCGCTTCGTCGAGGAATGCGTGCGGATAAATTTGCTATTGTGCTTCGCGTGCATTATTTTTGCCGGGAACCGAAAAAAACGCAAGACTATGAAAACGAAACTGTTTGCCTGTGCCGCGCTGCTGCTGGCGGCGTGCGGAGGCGTCCCGTCGGCCCAAAAGGCCGCGGAGACCCGGACCGAAGTGAAACACGGCCCCGAGATCGTCCTTTCGGCCCCCGATACGGTGGGCGGAGCGACCGTCGGTCAGGCGTTGGCCGCCCGCCGTTCGTGGCGCGAGTACAGCGCCGAGCCGCTGACGCTCGAGGAGCTTTCGGGCGTGATGTGGGCCGCCGCCGGCATCAACCGTCCGGACCAGGGGCGTCTGACGGCTCCTTCGGCGCTGGCGCTCTATCCGATCCGCGTCTACGCCTTCTTCGCCGAGGGCGCGTATGCCTACGATGCCCGGGCGCACAAACTCGTGCGCGTCGCCGAGGGCGATCTCCGCAAACTGGCCGGAATGCAGGATTTCGTCTTCAAGGCGCCCCTGAATCTGGTCTATGTCGCCGACCTTTCGGTCTACGACGGGAAGAACATTCCGGCGGAGCACGTCCGCTACCTCTGCGGGCAGGATGCCGCGGGGTATGCCGAGAACGTCAATCTGTACACGGCGGGTCACGGTCTGCGTTCGATCACGCGCGGCAGCCTTCCCGAAGCGGAGCTGATGGCCGCCCTCGGGCTCGATCCGTCGCGCTGCTTCGCGGCGCTGGCCCAGACCGTCGGCAAATAGCCGTCCGGTCTCCGAAACGCAAGGAGCGGTCCCCGAGGGGCCGCTCCTTTTTCATCGGGCCGTTACTCCTCCCGGGGTTCTTCGGGCGGAGCGGGGTTTTCGGCGAAGTATCGCCACAGCGGCGCGGTCATCAGGGCCTGCCGGATGCGGTCGGTGCGCAGCAGTTCCAGCACCTCTGCGCGCGTCAGGAGATGCACGCGCAGGTCCTCCGTCGGGTCGAGGTGCTGTTCGCCGATCCGCCCGACCCCCGTGGCGAGGAAGCAGTGGGTGAGGTTGTTCTGCGTCGCGGGATTGGCCGAGACGGTCATGAGCAGCCGCCATTCGCCGCCGCCGTAGCCCGTCTCTTCGGCCAGTTCGCGCTGTGCCGCGGCGAGCTTCGACCCGTCGGAGGGTTCCGACACGCCGGCGGGTATCTCGTAGGAGGTCTCCCCGAGGCCGTGGCGGTATTGGTCGATGAAGACGAAGCGTCCGTCGCGCGTGATGGCGATGACGTTGATCCAGTCGGGGTATTCGAGGACGTAATAGTCGGGAATGCGGCGTCCGTCGGGCAGTTCGAGGCTCTCGTGGCGGACCGTGAACCACGGTTCGCGCGCGAGGTATTCGCTCGTGAGGACTTTCCACTTACGGTTTTTCGGATTTTCCATGATTCGGTTCGTTGTCTGTTGACAAAAATAGTGAAAAATCGCTATCTTTGATGTCGCTGCCGTAACGGCGCTTCCATTTGTCATATTCTAAGAATAACCCGCTATGCTGTCTTTATCCGAACGACGCAGAATCATAGATCTCATCAACCGCGAGGTGGTGCCCGCCATCGGGTGCACCGAGCCGATCGCCGTGGCGCTGTGTACGGCGCGCGCCGCGGAGACGCTGGGCGCCGGGCCCGAAAGGATCGCCGTGCGCCTGAGCGCCAACATCCTCAAGAACGCTATGGGCGTCGGGATTCCCGGAACGGGGATGATCGGACTGCCGATCGCCGTGGCTCTCGGGGCTTTGATCGGCCGTTCGGAATACCGGCTGGAGGTGCTGCGCGACGTGACGCCGGAGGCCGTGGAACGCGGCCGGGAGATGATCGGCCGGCGGTGCATCTCGATCGGATTGAAAGAGGGCGTCTGCGAAAAGCTCTACATCGAGGCGGAGGTCGAAGCCGCCGGGCATCGGGCTGTGGCGGTCATTGCCGGCGGACATACGGATTTCGTCTTCGTGAGCCGCGACGGCGAGGTGTTGTTCGACAAGCGGACCCCGGCGGGGTGCGACGAGGAGGCGGGGGAGGTGCCCCTGACCCTGGCCCGGGTGTGGGATTTCGCCATGACCTCGCCCGTGGAAGAGCTGCGCTTCATTCTCGAAACCCGCCGTCTGAACATGGCCGCCGCCGAACGGTCGCTGGCCGGGGAGTACGGCCACTGCGTGGGCCGCACGCTGCGCTGCGACCGGGAGCGGAAAGTGATGGGCGACAGCCTCTTCACGCGGATTCTCTCCTACACCTCGGCGGCCTGCGACGCCCGGATGGCCGGGGCGATGATCCCCGTGATGAGCAACTCGGGCAGCGGCAACCAGGGCATTGCCGCGACGCTTCCCGTGGCGGTCTATGCCGACGAAGTGCATGCTTCGGAGGAGCAGACGATCCGGGCGCTGGCGCTGAGCCACCTGACGGTGATCTACATCAAACAGAGCCTCGGGCGGCTGTCGGCCCTGTGCGGCTGCGTGGTGGCGGCGACGGGTTCGAGCTGCGGCATCACCTACCTGATGGGCGGCGGTTACGAACAGGCGGCCGCGGCGGTGAAGAACATGATCGCCAACCTGACGGGGATGATCTGCGACGGCGCCAAACCCAGCTGTGCGATGAAACTCACGAGCGGCGTCTCGACGGCCGTGCTCTCGGCGATGATGGCTATGGACGGCCGCTGTGTCAGTTCCGTCGAGGGCATCATCGAGGAGGATGTGGACCGCTGCATCCGCAATCTGACGGCCATCGGCCGCGAGGGCATGGACGAGACCGACCGGCTCGTGCTCCGGATAATGACCAACAAATGCTGATTATGAGATACTTTACCCTGAAAACCCGGCTGCTGGCGTTGTCGCTGCTGGCCGCGATCTGCGCTGCGGCGCAGCCCACCCCTGCCGAGTTCGCCGCGCATCCCGAACGCTCGGCGGGCATCTACCGCTCCTACGAATACCTGCCCGGTCCCGCGGCGCCGGTTCCCGCGGGCTACGAACCTTTCTACATCAGCCATTACGGCCGTCACGGCAGCCGCTACCACTCCTCGGAGAAGGCGTACGACCGGCCCCTCGGCGTCCTGCTGCAAGCCTCCGAGGCCGGTAAACTGACTCCTAAGGGGCAGGAGGTCTTGGCGAAGGTCGAGGCGTTGGCCGCAGATGCGTACCTGCGTTACGGGGACCTTTCGCCCCGCGGAACGGCCGAGCACCGGGGCATCGCCGAGCGCATGTATGCGGCCTGGCCCGAGGTCTTCTCGACCGACGGCGGCCGCGTGTGCCGCGTCGAGAGCCGTTCGACGCTCGTGCCGCGCTGCATCCTGAGCATGGCGGCCTTCAACGAACGCCTCAAAGAGCTGAATCCGGCGATCACGACCACCCGCGATGCGAGCGGCCGCTATCTCGACTATATGGCGCGGGGGAATTCGCTGGTGCTTGCCCGCAAGGCGGTTGCGGCGGTCGCCGACAGCCTGAGCCGTGCGCGGCTGAACCCCGACCGTCTGGTGCGGTCGCTGGTCACCGATCCCCGGACGGTCGCCGAGCCGCTGGAGCTGATGCAGGATCTTTACATGCTCGCCAGCATCGTTCAGGACGTTAGCCACCTGGGCATCGAACCCTTCTACGACATCTTTACCGATGAGGAGCTCTACTCGCTCTGGGAGTGCGAGAACGCCCTTCGCTATATGCAGATGGGACCCTCGGCCCGCTTCGGGGACCCGATCGTCGCCGATGCCGGGGCGTTGTTGCGCAACATCGTCGAGACGGCCGACGAGGTCGTCCGGGGTGAGTCGGACCTCTCGGCTTCGCTGCGCTTCGGGCACGACACCTGCATAACGCCGCTGCTGGCACTGCTGGGCGTCGAGGGCGCTTCGACGCGCGTGGAGTCGCTCGACGACGTTGCCGCGGTGTGGAATGCCCAGACCGTGACGCCGATGGGCACCAACATCCAGTTCGTCTTCTTCCGCAATCCCGCGACGGGCGATGTGCGGGTCCGCGTGCTGCACAACGAGCGCGACGCCCGGCTGCCGATCCCCGGAGGGCCCTATTATCCGTGGAAGGAGTTGAAAAAGCATTGCGAATCGCTCTATTTTACGAGTGATTTTCCGGCTCCGGAAGTCGATTGAAAATGAAACGTGCAGCCTCCTTCGTGGAGGCTGCACGTTTTTTCGGAGATTGCCGGATCAGTGGAAGATCGTCTTGACGATGATGTCCGTCGCACCTTGATGGCGCGTGGTGTAGTCCTTGGCGATGCGGCTGGTCTTTTGCAGGAACTCTTCGTTGTCGCGCAGGGGGACGAACCACGCCCGCAGCTGCTCGTAGTCGGCGACCGAACGCGCTGCGCCGAGCGTCACCAAATCGCGGGCCTCCTTGAATTTCTGGTAATTGGGGCCGAATGCCACCGGAAGGCCGAACGTCGCGGCTTCGAGCGTATTGTGGATGCCGACGCCGAATCCGCCGCCGATGTAGCTCCATGTGGCGTAGCCGTAGACCGATGCGAGGATGCCCACGGTGTCGAGGATCAGCACCTGGCGTGACCCGTACGAGGTGCGGGGCGTGCATTGCGTGTAGCGCAGCGCGCCGCCCTTGATCTCGGACATCAGGTGCGCGATGCGCCCCTCGTCCATCTCGTGAGGCGCGACGACGAATTTCACGCAGGGATTGTCGTTGATCAGCCGGATCAGCAGCTCTTCGTCGGGCTCCCACGTGGAGCCTGCGACGAACAGCCGGTCGTCGGCCTTGAAGCGTTCGATGACATCGATCTGCTTGGCCGTCCGGGCAATCTCGGCGACGCGGTCGAAACGCGTGTCGCCGGCCACCAACACGTTGTCGAATCCGAGCGTCGCCAGCAGTTTTTTCGACTCCTCGTTCTGCACGAACATCACGTCGAACGACTCCAGCGCCTGCCGCCACATGCCGCCGTAGGGGCGGAAGAAGACCGAATTGCGCCGGAAGATGGCCGACACGACGTAGGTGCGGACCTTGCGGCGGCGCAGTTCGCGCAGCAGGTTGAGCCAGTATTCGTATTTGACGAAGATTGCGATTTCGGGACGGGCGATGTCGAGGAACCGGCGGGCGTTGCGCGGCGTGTCGAGCGGCAGGTAGAAGATGTAGTCGGCGCCCTTGTAGTTCTTGCGGATCTCGTAGCCCGAGGGCGAGAAGAAGGTGACGAGGATCTTGTATTCGGGACGGGTCTTACGGATCTGTTCGATGATGGGGCGTCCCTGCTCGAACTCCCCGAGCGACGCGACATGCACCCAGACGATCCGGGCGGAGGGGTCGATTGCTTCCCGCATGCGGCGGAAAAGGTCTTTGCGGCCTTCGAGCCAGAGCCGGGCCTTCTGATGACGCGGCGCTACGAGGCGTATGGCCCATACATAGAGAAGCAGACCGAAATTATAGAACCACATCGGTATTTACGGTGTTGAGGTTTTCAGTTTCTTGTTCCCTGTGCCCCGGCCGTTCGCGGCTCAGCGTCGGGAAGTTCTTTTTTCAGTCCGGCAAAGATAGCACAATTTGTCGGAACTGCAAAATTACCAGTTGTATTCCAGCGCATTTTCGATCAGCTCGACGCGGATCGTTCCGTCGGGAAACGCCTCGGCCGCAGCCAGGTCGAACTGCACTTCGCCCTCCCAGCCCGTCGTGCGCAGGTAGCATTCGGCGGCGCGGCTCAGGGCCCGGAATTTCCGCTGCGTGGCGGCCGCTTCGGGCGGCGTGAGCGATCCCGCCCGGCGGGTTTTGACCTCCACGAAGTGAAGCACGCCCTCTTTCAGGGCCACGATGTCCAGTTCGTAGCGGCCCTGCCGCCAGTTGAGGGCGCGGATGTCGTACCCCTCGCGGCGGAGGTGTTCGGTCGCGGCCCGCTCGCCGGCCTGTCCCGTTTCGGCCGTCGTCGTCAATGGATGATGCGTTGAATGGTGTTGGCGCGCTCCATGGCGTTTTTCAGCCCCTCGGCGTCGTCGCGTTCGAGCATCCGGCGCATGATCTGCAACTGGTGGATGTGCTCGCGCAGGACATCCAGCACGTTGTACTTGTTTTGCAGCAGGATCGGCACCCACGTCGCCGCGGAACTCTTGGCCAGACGCACCGTGCTCTCGAAACCGCCGCCCGCCAGGTCGAAAATGTGGCGCTCCTCGCGCTCCTTTTCGAGCACCGTGAGGGCCAGCGCGAACGACGTGACGTGCGAGATGTGCGAGACGTAGGCTGCGTGCAGGTCGTGTTCCTCGGGGTCCATGTAGACCGCCGGGCAGCCCAGCGTGCGGAAGATCCGCTCGACGACCGCCAGCGCGTCCTTGTCGCTGCGGACGGTGTCGCACAGCACGACGCTGCGCCCCGTGAAGGCGCCCCGCTGAGCGGCTTTCGGGCCGCTGTACTCCGTGCCCCACATCGGGTGTGCGGCGACGAAGCGCCCGCGGTGCGCGTGCATCGAGATCACCTCGCACAGCTCGCTTTTGATCGACCCCATGTCCATCACCACCTGCTTGTCGTTCACGCGGTTGAGGGCCTTGACGGCCATCAGCGGAATGGTGTCGGCGGGGGTGGCCAGCACCACGAGGTCCGCCTCGGCGACGCCCTCTTCGAACGTCACCATGCGGTCCGCCAGCCCCAGTTGCAGGGCTTCGGCGGCGTGTTCTTCGGAGTTCTCCACCCCGAGTATCTCCTCCGCGAGTTCGTGGTCGCGCAGGGCCAGGGCGAACGAGCCTCCGATGAGGCCCATGCCCGCAATCAGTACTTTCATAGCGGATATACCTATTTATAATAAAAAAGAGAGATCGCCGCCGGGTTCGACCTCGAACGTTTCGACTCCCTTGCGGAACATCCGCATCGGGCGTTTGCCGATCAGCTCCAGTTTCCCGTTCTCCAGCCGCAGCATGCACCCTTCGCGCAGTCCGGCCACCCAGCGGCGCGGATTGGCTTCGATGTACTCCAGAATGCGCTGCTCGCGCGTCTCGCCCGCGTGTCCCGCGGGGTTGGCGTCGAGGTAGTGGGGGTTGATCTGGAACTTCACGGCCCCGATGGCCCCGAACGATTCGGGTTCCACGATGGGCATATCGTTGGTGGTGCAGATCGTCGGACAGCAGACGTTGCTGCCGGCGGACCATCCTACGTAGGGGGTTCCGGCCTTGATTTTGCGGAGGATGGCCTTCATCAGCCCCTGCTGTTGCATCTTTTTGGCCAGGGCGAAGGTGTTGCCGCCGCCCACGCAGACGGCTTCGGCCGTGCGGATCAGCGCGGCGGGGTCTTTGGCCCGGTGGACCGAGCGGACGCGGATGCCGAGTTCGGCGAAACGCGCCTGCACCTTCTTCTCGTATTCGGCATAGGAGAAGGTGACCGCGGCATAGGGCACGAAGACCGCTTCGCGCACCCCGTCGAGAAACCGGCCTATTTCGGGCAGCGGATAACGCAGATATTCTTCGCCGGCATTGGTCGAATTCGAGATCAGAAGCAATTTCATAAGGATATGGTTTTGAACGTATTAATTAAAATTTTGTGCTAAATGTCGAAAAAGTTGTGAATAAAAAATCGGGCCGTTTTGTCAAAAGTAATAAAAAAAGTGTTACTTTTGCGCAAAATTGCTCTGGAAATGTATATGAACTATTTCCAAATAATTGTTTAACTAAAAAATTAAAATTATGTCAGAAGTTCAATCAAAAGTTGTCGAGATCATCGTCGACAAACTGGGTGTCAAGGAGTCGGAGGTAGTCCCCGAAGCAAGCTTCACCAACCACCTGGGCGCAGACTCGCTCGACACTGTAGAGCTGATCATGGAGTTCGAGAAGGCTTTCGATATCCAGATCCCGGATGAGGACGCTGAGAAGATCGCTACCGTAGGTGACGCCATCAAGTACATCGAGGAGCACAAGAAATAATTTTTTCTTTTAGAATTTCGTTCACGGCCAACAAAGCCTTAAATTTATGACAGGAAGAAGAGTAGTTGTTACGGGCATCGGTACGATCAACCCGCTCGGTAATAATATAGAGGAGTTTTTTTCGAATCTGGAGAAGGGAGTCAGCGGTGCCGCACCGATTACTCATTTCAATGCCGAAAAGTTTAAGACCCAATTCGCTTGTGAAGTAAAGAATTACGACCCGGCTCAGTATTTCGACCGCAAGGAGGTTCGCAAATACGACCTGTTCACCCAGTATGCCCTGATCGCCGCCACGCAGGCCGTGGAGGATTCGGCCCTCGATCTCGAGAAGGTCGATAAGGAGCAGGTGGGTGTCATTTGGAGCTCGGGCATCGGAGGAATCAAATCTTTCTTCGATGAGTGTCTGGGCTGGGCCGCCGGGGACGGAACCCCGCGGTTTAGCCCATTCTTTATTCCCCGCATGATCTCCGACATCGCTGCCGGTTTCATCTCCATGAAGTACGGCTTCATGGGGCCGAACTACTGCACCGTGTCGGCCTGCGCTTCGTCGAACCACGGCATCATGGCCGCTTTCGACGCCATCCGCTACGGCAAGGCCGACGTGATGGTGGCGGGCGGTTCGGAGGCTGCGGTCAACGAGCCTTCGGTCGGCGGCTTCAACTCCATGCAGGCGCTTTCGACGCGCAACGACGATCCGCAGCACGCTTCGCGTCCTTTCGACAAGGACCGCGACGGATTCGTGATCGGCGAGGGCGCCGGGGCGCTGATCCTCGAGGAGTATGAGCACGCCAAGGTGCGCGGTGCGAAGATCTACTGCGAGGTCGTCGGCGGAGGCGCTTCGGCCGACGCCTACCACTTCACGGCTCCCCACCCCGAGGGCAAGGGTGCCATGAAGGCGATGCGCGACGCCATCAAGGACGCCGGCATCAAACCCGAGGATATCGACTATGTGAACGTGCACGGAACCTCGACCCCCGCGGGCGACATTCCCGAGCTGAAAGCCGTAGCGGGCGTTCTGGGCAAGCACGTGTACGATGTCAACATCTCCTCGACCAAGTCGATGACGGGCCACCTGCTGGGTGCCGCCGGAGCCGTCGAGGCCCTGGCCTGCATCTTTGCGATGACGCACGGCGTGGTGCCCCCCACGATCAACTGCGAGAACCTCGATCCCGGGATCGACCCGAAGCTGAACCTGACGCTCAACAAGGCGCAGAAACGCGATGTGAAATGCGCGCTGAGCAACACGTTCGGATTCGGCGGTCATAACTCGACGATCATTTTCCGCAAGCTCTAACCCCGTTGACGACCCGTTGCCGTGATTGATTTTCTATTGCGTCCGCTGCGGCGGAATTACGGGCGTGACCGGGCGTATTACAGAATTGTCGATGATCTGTTCGGATTCATTCCGCACAACATCGAACTTTACAAGCTGGCTTTGATTCACAAGTCAGCTTCTTTGGTTTTGGAGGACGGCCGTTCGATCAACAACGAGCGCCTGGAGTATCTGGGCGACGCGGTGATCGAGGCCGTGACTTCGGACTATCTCTTCATCGAATACCCCGACCGCGATGAGGGGTTCATGACCCAGCTGCGGTCGAAGATCGTCTCGCGCCAGTCGCTCAATGCGCTGGCGGTGAAACTGGGGCTGGATGTCCACGTGATCTCGAACGGCGGGGCGGGCATCTCTCAGAAGCATATCTACGGCGACGCCTTCGAGGCGATGATGGGGGCGGTCTATCTGGATCAGGGGTATGAGTTCGTCAACCGTCTGCTGATCAACGATATTTACCTGCGGTTTCTGGATTTGGAGGAGCTTACCGAGTCGGAGACCGATTTCAAAAGCCGACTGATCGAGTGGAGCCAGAAGAACCGCCATCGGATTGAGTTCCGCACGGAGCACGACAAGGAGTATGTGTCGAACCACCCGGTGTTCTGCTGTACGGTGCTGATCGACGACATGGAGGTGGGGCACGGCGCCGGGGAGTCGAAAAAGGAGGCCGAGCAGCATGCGTCGTTCTCCGTGGCGCAGTATCTGAGCGACGAGCAGTGCGCCTCGCTGTTGGACAAGGTCGATCGTCTGAGAGCCCATGAAAAATATCCACGATAAAATGGCCGCACGGGGTGTGGAGGCTTTGGACGATGCCGAGCTGCTGACCCTGCTCACTGAGGACGGGCAGGCGGCCCAGGCGTTGCTGGAGGCTTACGACGGTTCGCCGGCGCGTATCGCCGGGGAGTCCGAAGCCCGCCTGCGCATGGTCGGCGGACTGGGTCTGAAACGGGCGCGGCTGCTGTTGGCGGCCGCGGAGTTCGGACGCCGCGCGGCCGCGGACCGGGCTGCGGAGGCCGATTCCGTGGCGACGAGCGACGACGTGGTGCGGCTGTTCCGGCCGCAGTTGCAACGCCTCGCCCACGAGGAGTGCTGGGTGGTTTACCTCACTTCGTCGAACCGCATCATCGAGCGTCAGCGCGTGAGCCAGGGCGGGGTGACGGGCACGGTGGTCGATCACCGGCTGATCGTCAAACGGGCGCTGGAGTTGCTCGCCACGCAGCTGATCCTGATCCACAACCATCCTTCGGGCACCCCCGAGGCGAGCGGGCAGGACAAGGCGCTGACCGAGCGGGTCGCGCGCGCCGCGGAGTTGTTCGACATCCGCCTGCTGGATCATATCATCATCGCCCGCGAGGGGGATTTCTCGTTCCGCCGCGAAGGGTTGATGGGGCGGTAGGTCTCCGGGGGGGGAGTAAAATAAACGGCGGTCTTACAAAGACCGCCGTTCAGTTTTCGGGAGGAAAGTCCGTCAATAGAAAATCCGGTGCGTTTCGGTCTCCTTGTAGCCTCGTTCGGAAAGGATCGTTTCATTGTCGCCTTTTCGCTGGAAACACTCTACCTCCTGAGACCAGATGACCTCGGTGATCCGTCCATCGACCTGCTTCCATTCGATCCGCTCGTTCAGGGCTCTGAAACTGATAATTGATCCGTCGGGTAATGGCTCGACCGAGAACTCGCTCTCGTCCGGATAGCTGTTCGTCAGATGGGCGCTGCGTTTGCCCAGGCGTCCGATTCCGGAGAGTACTGCCCCCATGGAGAAGTCGGTGTCCTCGATGTCGGGGCATACCTCGAACAGGAGTGCATTGAGGTCGAGGTTGCACATTGCGGGCGTGTTGGACAGGTCGGCGTGGTATTCGAATTCGTAGCTGAAATCGACTTCCTTGCCTTGGTAGATGTCGAGACCGGTGAGGTCGTTGCCGCTCCAGCGGCAGACCGTGCGCGGGTAGTAGTGATATTCGTCGCCGCTGTATGTGCACTCCTTGCAGCATCCGTTGCCGTCGTAGGCGAAGGTCCAGCGTTCGGGACCGTTGTCGCTGCGTGCGGCGACGGCGCGCCCTGCATCGTCGAGCGTAACGGTGTACGATCCCTTTTCGGGCGATTCCGTCGTTTCGGCGGACAGTTTCAGGGTCTTGGCGTCGGGATAGCTGATCCGGAGGACTTCATCCATGACATCGGCCGTGTTCTCCGGGGTGTCGTCCCATTCGTAACTCGTGAGGCGTCCGGCATCGTCGTATGCGAAGTGGCTGGTCGAAGTCCATCGCTCCGGCTCCGAATCGCCGCTGTTCCGGATTGTCCGCCAGTAGTTTTCGATGCGCGTTATCCGGTTGGCCGGCATCGGTTCGATGGGGTCGTTCGAGCCCTCCTGCGTGACGGTGATCTCGATCTTCGACGTGCCGCACGTGATGACGATCGTCGCCGAACGCGACGCTTCCGACGTGTTGGATTCGAGGGTGATTTTCAGCGTGTAGCTGCCTGCCGCGTCGCCGTGGTCGGGCGAGATTCCGATCCAGTCGGGGGCTTCGGCGCGGGTCTTTTCGGCGATCGTCGAGGTCCACGCCCCTTCGGTCGTGAAGGTCACGCCCCGGGCGGCCTGCGTGTCGTCGGCCGTGACGGTCTGTTCCAGTTGCCGGGTGTCCGGGACCTTGATCTGCCCGAAATCGCCCGAATAATCCTCGTCGCTGTCGCTGCACGATGCGAGCAGCGCGGCGGCCATGAAGGCCATGAAGAATTTTGCTGTTTTCATTTTTTATTTTGTTTAAGGGATGTGTTTCCGTCCCGGCAACAAAAGGCGCAGGCAACATTTCATATCCACGGGTGAGGTATTGGACGACCTAAACAGTAGGATGATGGAATATGCCCACGCTGAAAAACAGCGAGAGCACCAACCTTTGTTCCTTACTGCTTAGCGAAAGTGTCCAATTTTCACCCGTAAGAAAAAAGCCGATGCGCTTTTTATCGTCGTATGTCGGCGGCCCTCGCAGGCTGCCGGCACAAATATAGAAATAAAATCCGTATCGGCGGCGGCTTTTATTATTTATTTTGTACTTTTGTAATTCGGTAAATCAGTAAAGTAAAACAGATTGCGATGACTCAGGAAGAACTTTTCAAGAAACTTGTCGCCCATTGCAAGGAGTACGGCTTCGTATTCCCTTCGAGCGAGATATACGACGGACTCGGCGCCGTGTACGATTACGGGCAGAACGGCGTGGAGCTGAAGAACAACATCAAGCGCTATTGGTGGGATTCGATGGTCAAACTGCACGAGAACATCGTCGGCATCGACGCCGCGATCTTCATGCACCCCAAGACCTGGGAGGCTTCGGGACACGTCGCGGCGTTCAACGACCCGCTGATCGACAACAAGGATTCGAAGAAACGCTACCGTGCCGACGTGCTGGTCGAGGAGTGGCAGGCCAAGCAGGACGAGAAGATCGAAAAGGAGGTCGAGAAGGCCCGCAAGCGTTTCGGCGCCGATTTCGACGAGGCCAAATACCGCGAAACGTCGCCCCGTGTGGCGGAGACCGCGGCCAGACGCGACGAGGTGCACAAGCGGTTCGCCGATGCGCTGAACGCCAACGACCTTGCGGAACTGCGCCAGATCATCATCGACTGCGAGATCGCCTGTCCGATCTCGGGCACCCGCAACTGGACCGAGGTGCGGCAGTTCAACCTGATGTTCTCGACGCAGATGGGCTCCACGTCCGAGGGCGCGAGCACCATTTACCTGCGTCCCGAGACGGCGCAGGGTATCTTCGTCAACTTCCTGAACGTCCAGAAGACCGGCCGCATGAAGATTCCGTTCGGCATCGCGCAGATCGGCAAGGCTTTCCGCAACGAGATCGTGGCCCGTCAGTTCATCTTCCGCATGCGCGAGTTCGAGCAGATGGAGATGCAGTTCTTCGTGCGCCCCGGGACCGAGATGGGGTGGTGGAACGAGTGGAAGAACACCCGTATGGCCTGGCACCGTGCGCTGGGCTTCGGCGACGACAACTACCGCTTCCACGACCACGACAAGCTGGCGCACTACGCCAACGCCGCCACGGACATCGAGTATAACTTCCCGTTCGGCTTCAAGGAGGTCGAGGGCATCCACTCGCGGACGGATTTCGACCTGGGCAGCCATCAGAAGTTCTCCGGCAAGAAGATCCAGTATTTCGATCCGGAGACGGGCGAAAGCTATGTCCCCTATGTGGTCGAGACCTCGATCGGCGTGGACCGCATGTTCCTGCAAGTGATGTCGGCGGCCTACACCGAGGAGCAGCTCGAAGGCGGCGACTCGCGCGTCGTGCTGAAATTTCCGCCCGCACTGGCCCCGATCAAGGTCGCCGTGCTGCCGCTGGTCAAGAAGGACGGCATGCCCGAGGTGGCGCAGAAGATCGTCGATCGGCTCAAATACGACTACAACGTCGTTTACGACGAGAAGGATTCCGTCGGCAAGCGTTACCGCCGTCAGGACGCCATCGGCACGCCGTTCTGTGTGACGGTTGACGGACAGACGCTGGAGGACGGCACCGTGACGGTCCGCCACCGCGACACGATGCAGCAGGAGCGCGTCAAGATCGAAGAGCTGCATGCGATGGTCGATGAGGAGTGCTCCTACCGCAAGCTGTTCAAAATGCTGAACCTCTGATTTGGGCCGCATTCTTGCCATAGACTACGGGACCCGGCGCACGGGGATTGCCGTGAGCGATCCCCTGCGCCTGATCGCCGGAGGTCTGGAAACGGTCCCGACGAAAGAGCTGGAGACGTGGCTGGCGAAATATTTCGCCCGGGAGGACGTTAGTACGATAGTTGTGGGAAAACCCTCGCGGATGGACGGCACGCCCTCCGAGACGTGGAGGTTCATCGAACCGCTGGCCGGACGCCTGCGGCGGGCATGGCCCGACAAGGAGGTGGTTTTCTACGACGAACGCTTTACCTCGGTGATGGCCCACCGCACGATGCTCGAAAGCGGCATCGGCAGGATGGCCCGCCGCGACAAGGCGTTGGTGGATAAAATATCTGCAACGATCATATTGCAGAGTTATATGGAATTTAACAAATGATCTATCCGATTGTAATTTACGGGGATGAGGCGCTTCGCAAACGCTGCGAAGAGATAACGCCCGATTTCCCCGACGTGAAAAAACTGGCCGAGGATATGTTCCTCACGCTCGAAGAGGCCGAAGGAGTCGGCCTTGCCGCTCCCCAGATCGGCAAGAACATCCGTCTGTTCATCGTCGATTGCACGCCGTGGGGCGAGGAGGACCCCTCGTGCGCCGACTACAAGCGTGCTTTCATCAACCCCGAGATTTACGCCTATTCCGAGGAGAAGAGGACCTACAACGAGGGATGCCTCTCCTTCCCCGGCATCCATGCCGACGTGTCGCGGTCGCTGGCGATCCGCATGCGTTATCTGGACACCGATTTCGTCGAGCACGACGAGGAGTTCACGGGGCTCAAAGCGTGGGTCATCCAGCACGAGTACGACCATATCGAAGGCGTGGTCTTCACCGACCGCATCGCCCCGCTGCGCCGCCAGCTGCTCAAAGGAAAACTGTTGAATCTGGCGAAGGGGAAATACCGCTGCGCCTACAAAACCAAATAATGCGATTATGAAAAAAATCTTTACGCTGGCATTCGCGGCCATGATGTTCGTCGGATGTGTCAAGTCTCCGCTCGTGGGAGGCATCTATACCGATGTGAAGGACGGGCTCGCCGTTACGGGCAATGCCGGGTCGAGCAAGGTGGGCACCGCCGAGGCCAAGGGCTATGTGGGCGTCGTCGCTCTGGGCGATGCGAGCATCCAGGCCGCAGCCCGCGAGGCCGGCATCACGCGCATCCACCACGTAGACTATCAGGCCAAGTCCTATGTCGGGGTCTACACGATCTACACGATCATCGTCTACGGTGACTAAACTCGGGCTGCTGGCTGCGTTTTGCGCCGTCGGGGGCGTGCTGACGGCCTCGGGGCAGAACATCCGCAGCCACTACGTCTCGAAGGCCGAGAGCGACGGCGTGATTTACCACACCTTTCCGGTGACGCTCTTCGAGAGCCGGGAGGCGGGCGACCTGACCTTCGACATCACCTACAAGGAGCACCGCGGCGGCCGTGCGACGATCAATTTCACATGCCGCATGGCGCAGGCTGTTCCGGCCGATTCGGTGCGTTTCACATCGGGAAAAGTGGTGCTGGCGGGGCCTGTGGAGAAGCTCTACCTCGAACCGGAGAAGAAGGGGTGGAAACACCGCTACACCTTCGACGCCGACGGTTCGCTGCTCTGCGGATTCTTCGACGAGGGGGCCGAGCCCGAAGTGACGCTCTATGCCGGGGAGCGGCCTTATGTCTATCGGGCAAAGCGTTCGGCGTGGCGCAGTTACGCCCCGATCGGATATAAGATTTTCGAGATGATCCATGTGAACGAGAGGCGCTGAGCGCCGCCGGTGACAAAATGAAATCCCGGAAACCTTTTACAGGTTTCCGGGATTCGTTTTATCCGGTATCCGGCTTAGAACTTGTAAGCCGCGCCGATATTGATGATGATCGGGTTTTTCCAGTACTGGTGGGTTTGGATCATCCATTTGAATCCGGCTGAAATATCCCAGTTGCGGGCTACGGCGAAGTCCGCACCGCCGCCGAGATTGATGCCGCACGACCAGTCGCCGATGTCATTGGCGCTCAGACCGGCCTGCGGGTAGAGCGTCCACGAGTCGGAGATCTGGAACAGGTACTGCACGTCGGCGCTGATGTCCACCGAGCAGTATTTCTTGCAGAGGGCGGTGATTGCCGGCTGGATGCGCCATGTGTCGGTGAAACTGTAACGGGCCTTGGCTCCGATGCCGAAGATGGCGCCGTCGGCACCTGTGTTGGTGTAAATTCCGATCTGAGGGCCTACTGCCCAGTTTCCTTTGTCCTGCGCCGACACTGCCGATACTGCGAACAGCGCGACGATCGCCGAAAATAAGAACTTTTTCATTTTTCCGTTTTTTATATGAATAGACGTTATTCAAACTGTTTGCCAAACAAAAATAGAAAATTTTCCCATAACGACCAAACATATTCAACGAACCGCGGGGTTTTGCCGACGAAAAGAAAACCCGCAGCCGTCGCGCTGCGGGTTTTCCGAAATCGTACCGGGCTGTTCCCGGCATCGGACCGTTATTTCTGGTTGAGCGCTGCGTGTGCGGCTGCCAGACGTGCGATGGGCACGCGGAAGGGCGAGCAGCTCACGTAGTTCAGACCTGCGTAGTGGCAGAACTCCACCGATGACGGCTCGCCGCCGTGCTCGCCGCAGATGCCGCACTTGAGCGTCGGGCGCGTGCCGCGGCCCTTGAATACGGCTTCGCGGATCAGCTGGCCCACGCCGTTGCGGTCGAGGATCTGGAACGGGTCGTTCTTCAGGATGCCTTTCTCCAGGTACACGGGCAGGAATTTGCCGATGTCGTCGCGCGAGAATCCGAGGGTCATCTGCGTCAGGTCGTTGGTTCCGAACGAGAAGAACTCGGCGACCTCGGCGATCTGGTTGGCCGTCACGGCGGCGCGCGGAACTTCGATCATCGTGCCGACCATGTAGTAGATCTTGTCGTTACGCTCCGAGAACACCTGCTCGGCCGTCGCGTCGATGATGCTCTTCTGATAGCGCAGCTCCTTGTGGTTGCCCACCAGCGGCACCATGATCTCCACGTGCACGGGCATGCCCGTAGCCTTGACGTTCATGGCAGCCTCGATGATGGCGCGGGCCTGCATCTCGGTGATCTCGGGATAGGTGTTGCCCAAGCGGCAGCCGCGGTGTCCCAGCATGGGGTTGAACTCGGCCAGCGATTCGACCTTGGCGACGATCTTTGCCAGGGGCACGCCCATCTCGGCGGCCATCTCCTTCTGGCCCTTCTCATCGTGGGGCACGAACTCGTGCAGAGGGGGATCGAGCAGGCGGACCGTCACGGGGTATCCGTTCATGGCCTTGAACAGACCCTCGAAGTCGCCGCGCTGAATCGGCAGCAGCTTGGCCAGCGCCACGCGGCGTCCGGCCTCGTCGTCGGCGAGGATCATCTCGCGGAACGCCTTGATGCGGTCGCCCTCGAAGAACATGTGCTCCGTGCGGCAGAGGCCGATGCCCTCGGCGCCGAACGCGAATGCCTGTGCGGCATCCTTCGGGGTGTCGGCGTTGGCGCGGACCTTCATGACGGAGTATTTGCCGGCGAGCTCCATCAGCTTGCCGAAATCGCCGCTCAGGTCGGCGGCCTTGGTGGCCACCTGGCCGAGGTAAACTTCGCCCGTCGAGCCGTTGAGCGAAATCCAGTCGCCCTCCTTCACCGTGAATCCGTTGACCTGGATCGTGCGGGCCTTGTAGTCGATCTGCAACTCGCCGGCGCCCGATACGCAGCACTTGCCCATGCCGCGGGCCACGACGGCTGCGTGCGAGGTCATGCCGCCGCGTGCGGTCAGGATGCCTGCCGCGTCGAGCATGCCTTTCAGGTCCTCGGGCGAGGTCTCGATGCGCACCAGAATGGCGCGTGCGCCGTTCTTGGCCAGCACCTTTTCGGCGTCCTCGGCGAAGAACACCACGGGACCCGTCGCGGCGCCCGGCGATGCGGGCAGACCTTTGGTGATGACCTGTGCGCTGGAGATGGCCTTCTTGTCGAAGACGGGGTGGAGCAGTTCGTCGAGCTTCGCGGGCTCGCAGCGCAGCACGGCGGTCTTCTCGTCGATCAGACCCTCGCGGAGCATGTCCATGGCGATCTTGACCATCGCGGCGCCCGTGCGCTTGCCGTTGCGGCACTGCAACATCCAGAGCTTGCCGTCCTGAATCGTGAACTCGATGTCCTGCATGTCGGTGAAATACTGTTCCAGGTGGTGCTGGATGTCGAACAGCTCCTTGTAAACCTCGGGCATCACCTCTTCGAGCGAGGGGTATTTCGCCTTGCGCTCCTCTTCCGAGACCTTCTGAGCCACGGCCCAGCGCTTCGAACCCTCGATGGTGATCTGCTGCGGGGTGCGGATGCCGGCTACGACATCCTCGCCCTGGGCGTTGATGAGGTATTCGCCGTTGAAGAGGTTTTCACCCGTCGCGGCGTCGCGCGAGAAGGCCACGCCCGTCGCGGAGTTGTTGCCCATGTTGCCGAATACCATGGCCTGTACCGATACGGCCGTGCCCCACTCGGCGGGGATGTTGTTGAGTTTGCGGTA